>Ga0075421_100006384_pt1 | contig 14377 bp, 9 predicted proteins | sample SoiMetdeltSBSDD5_FD_75292 | JGI IMG/M metagenome (GOLD analysis project Ga0075421, IMG submission 75292) | Bulk soil microbial communities from a Populus tree surrounding site in Tennessee, USA - Soil MetaG P. deltoides SBSDD5 | ecosystem: Environmental > Terrestrial > Soil > Tree plantation...
GGCGGACATCTCTTTCCCTTGGACATTCTGCCACCGCTCCTCGCGAAGGTGTTATTCTTTACGCCCTTTCCGTACCAAATGTTTTTCCCTGTGAGCATTTACGTCGGCAAAATCACGGGTGCATCGATGTATCAGGGATTGCTAATTCAGTTCCTGTGGGTGGTAGCATTCTTTGTGCTGGCGCGCGTCGTATGGCGGCGCGGTATTCGAAAATATTCGGCAGTGGGAGGATGAAAACGCTTCGACGATATCTGGAACTGTACATCGCCTTCTGGAAAAACTCCGTCGCGCGCGAGATGGGGTTCAAAGCGAATTTCCTCATGTGGATCGTCACCGAAGCGCTGTGGTTTGCCCTGCAACTCGCGTTCATCGTCGTCATCTACCAGCACACCGATCACATCGCCGATTGGTCCAAGTGGGAGGTCGTGCTGCTCATGGGCGCGGCGCACTTCATCCAGCAAATGTTCCAGGCCTTCTTTCTTACCAATTGCACATCCATCTCCGAGCATGTGCGCACCGGCAAATTCGATTTCATGCTCTTGCTGCCTGTGAACACGCGGTTTCTCGTCTCGCTGCGTCAGGTCGATCTGGGCGGCTACTTCAATGCCGCTTCTGCCGTCGCGGTGATGGTTTATGCGTTATCGCGGCTGCACCACGTTCCCTCCGCAATCGAGGTGCTTGGCTTCCTGCTGCTCACCGTGGTGGGAGTGCTGATCCACTACTCGTTCATGTTTCTGCTCGCCGGGATAAGTTTCTGGACCGTCCGAGCCCAGGGCGTGATCTGGGCCTATTACAGCATGTTCAACATCGCGCGCCTGCCGGACTCGGCCTTCCGAGGCACGTTCCGCGCATTCTTCACGTTTGCGATCCCGATGCTGCTCGTGGCAAACGTCCCCGCCCGCGTCCTCGCCGAAAAGCTGCGTTCGCCCCACGATATCCTGCTCCTACTCGCAATGATGGTAGTCGCGTTTCTGCTCTCCCAGGCCGGCTGGCGTGTTTCTCTCAAGCGATATACGAGCGCAAGTTCTTGAAGTTCCTAGGCTGCAGGCTGTATGAAAACATGGTGAGCGCGGAGAATAAGTTCCGGCTGGCGGTTCTGGGTTCGGGCAAAGGCTCGAACTTTGCCGCGATCGCCGATGGCTGCACCCAAGGTATCATCCCAGCCGAGATCGCCGTAGTCGTGAGTGATGTTGCGGATGCCGGCATTTTAGATCAGGCGCAGCAGCGTGGGATCGCCGGGGAATTTATCCCGCCCGGAAAATTCCGAACGAAGCTGGACGAAGAAGCTGAAGCGCGGCTCGTAACGTTGTTAACCGGAAGCAAGATCAATCTGGTAGTGCTTGCCGGCTTTATGCGAATTCTCAAGGGCGAATTCCTGCGCGCGTTTGCGGGGCGCGTCATCAATATTCACCCGGCGCTTTTGCCCGCCTTCCCCGGATTGGAAGCCTGGAAGCAGGCGCTCGATTACGGCGTGAAGGTGACCGGTTGCACCGTCCACTTCGTTGATCAGGGAATCGACACCGGTCCCATCATCGCCCAGGAAACTGTGCCGGTGCTGGCAGGCGACACCGCGGAAAAACTGCACGCCCGCATTCAGGAAACGGAACATCGCCTCTACCCGCGGGTGATCGCCGCGCTCGCCGCAGGCAAGATCGCCGTCAATGGGCGGCAGACGATCTGGCTGGACGAACCGCATTCTTGAGATTTTTGTTAAACGGCTGCTTCGGCTCGGGGTTCCTCCCTTCTGGCGCTTCCAGTATTCCTTTGCCGCACGGGGTTTGTCGCGACCTACGGAGCGGCTGCGATGTTTGTGGCTAATGGCACCATCTCGCCTGCCGCGGATCGCAGGTCGCGCTGACTGATATCGACGCCCACAATCTCAAAGCTGAACCTTGCCTCTCGCAACTCGCGCTCAATAACCGACCGGTTCACGTCTCTCGGCAGCACGCCAAAAAACTTAGTCCTCGTCGGGGACAGCCGCACGCGTATCAGATCGGAGCCAATGCGAAGCTCAGCCAGTGTGCCATTGGCATTCTCGGCCAGGCGCTCGATGTCACGACGCACCTGTCCGCCCAACTCTGACAGAGCTACTTCACGTTCCACTTGCTCCAACGTCTTATTGAATGGCTGCCCAGCTTCTTGAGCTGCCGCCCGCTGCTCCCGCAAAACATCCTTGGCGTAAGCCCGCAGTTCCGCGCGCTCTCCCTGCGAAAGAGACGAAATACTCCCGCTGGCCAGACTGAGTTCGCGGGCGGCGCGACGGCCCGCTTTGGCCTCGAATACCGCAGCAATCTCCAGCACTCCGTTGTTCCGATATGCCAGGATGCCGTCCGTAACCTGCCGGCCAGCCGCGTCTCGGATCAAATGGCCAGGAATGAACTCCAGCTTCTTCCCGCCGGTCTGAACCCCCAATGCGAAAGACCCCGCGCGGTCACGCAACCATGGGACAACACGGGACTCAAGCAACTCTTCCAGCAATTGACCCTTCAGGTGATCCACATTCGGCCCCTTTGCCAGAATCCGCTGGAGCGCGAGTTCATCCAGGCTTCCGAGAATTCGGTGTTGTGACGATAGCCGGCGATAGAGGTCCATCACTGCCTGATCAACCGCCGAGGAAACGGGTGCTGTTCCTCGGACAACGTTCGGCAGGGCGTCAGCCGCTCTCTGTGCAAGGCTTCGATCAAGACTCCGCTGCGCGCGAATGACGTCCTCCGCCTCTTTGATCGCACGCAGCGCGGGCCCGCTGGACCCGCCAGCGCGGATCGTCCGCGACCAGGCTGCCGCATCGCGGCCGTACATCGCCACGAGCCGGGATTCGGTATAGATCGCGCGTCCGGCCTTTACCAATCGCCCAGCCAGCGGCAGCAGTACCGTGGCCGCAAGAATGCCACGCTCCAAATTAGTAAGACGGTACCCAAACAGATCCACGCCTGCGTAGGCTTCGTATGCGGCCACGAGGTTCCCGACCACCGGAATCAATCCGATGGCCAGTTCGACCGCCTCAACAACGGCTGGGCGGTCGACCGGCACGTCGCTGATTTCTGTGTCCATCGGAAGTGTCTGGGCAACGCGGAGCAGTGCTACCATGTCGGGACGCTCCTCCAGGAACAACCCCATGCCAGCCTCTGCGCTCCATGTGAGATACCAACCACGGCGGCAAAATTCACGGTCAGCAGGATATTCCTGGAACCAACGCATCAATTCATCCGCAATCACTCGCATGATCCTGGGGACCAAAGGGTTCTCGCGGTAGAGGTAGCTCCGCCCCTGACGACGGTCGACCACCGAACGATATCGCGTATCCGGTGACTGGACGATTCGCTGCCCCAGATCGAGATACTCCTGCCGCTTTCGGTTGTAAGCATCAGAGGCGGCGTCACTAGCAAGATGGGGAAAAAGCTCGTCCGACGCGCGCCGAAATATATCGAGGCGCCACCGTTGCGCACCCGTAAAGCGAAACCGGGGGTCAGGAGGCAGACGATCATATGCCAGAACTGAATCCGGGCTTGAACGCAGTTGGGAGTCCATGATCTCCCATGCTCGCCGCGCTACCCCTACTTCGCTTACAGATGCCCGGCCGGCGGCAAGTTTCGCGCGGAGATCAGCCTCCGCTTCACGAAGCGCGTCCCGGTAAGGACGGAGATTCCTGCTCATGCGGAGTCGCCTCCGAATCTAAGCCTCTACCCAATCGCCATTCGCGTCCTGCTTCCACTTCGGCAGCTTGTCATCGGGCCGCAAATGTACGAGGGTGGTTGGAATACGGACGAGCCAGGGATCACCCTCGGGCAGCTCGTCACCCGGCCGATCCAGGCGCTCTGCGATCTCGTCCGCAATCGGCAGATAAAGTGGGCTTGAAATCGCCGGGAGCGGGCCCCCGTTCCATATCTCGCCGTACGTCATGAAATGATCGATCGCTCCTTCAAAACCCGGCCGCGCAGGAACCGCTACACGGCAGTACCCCGCCTTCAAAAACTGATTGAAGATCGGGTCCGTATCCTCGTACGCAATGCGCTCGTCCCATTGAGATTTTTGTCCCCAAAAGTACGGATACGTTACCCATGTCATATGCTCCCACTCGAACGCCTGTTCGAAGAAGCGCACATAAGGGCCCTCAGCCTCGTTCTCATTGAGATCGATTTGCGGGAGGCCGTTGAGACCGGTCGTTATCGCATCAAATAAATCGAAGTGCTGCTCCGTTAGAATGCTGACGCAGTTCTTCTTAAGTTCATCCCGCATCAGCTCCATGTTCAGAGCCGGGTTCTTCCCTTGAATGGCAACTCCCGCTTGCATCTGGAGAGCAGCCAGTTTCTCCTCGTACTCCGAAAGACGCGCTTTGTACGCCTGGGTCAGCTTGGCGTGCGTGTCGAGTCTCCACTTCATCATCGCCCGATCGGTACGCTGGCACTTGACCTCCACAGCGGCGGCTATCTGCGATACATGGAAAGTGTCCAGGGCAAAAGGAATTGAATCCTGCTCATCGCTAAGGGTCGTGCTCCAGACCCAATCCCCTGGAACGAAACGATGGGTTCGCGAGCCGATTACCACGTCCACAGAGGCAGAGCTGTCCCAGATGTTTATCACTCTGGCCACTGTGGCATATACCGCCTTGTATCCCTCATCAATCAGCATCTGACCGGAGTGGTTGTAGTTGGTCTTGTCATCGCCGCCTCCAGCTTTGAAATCCAAAGACTTCGTCTTGTACATTTCTGGCGGCGGCTGCACATCCGTCGCGCCGTATTGCTTCACCCAACTGTGGAAGTTCGTTTCCGTAACCTGATCCGGTCGCAGGGTAAATGGCGCGGGCTTTTCAATCTCCGTGGCGCTGGCGTGGGCATTCTGTAGCGCCGCAATCAGAAATGCCGCGGGCTCCGGAACCATAAAGTCATACATGGTTCGAAGGCCATAATTGAACATTTGTGCCCGGTACACCTTGTTGACCCATTGATACACCCCGGAGATGTGTCCTCCTCCTCCGACATTGTCGAGCGTGTGGTTATTCTTCTCGATCACTTCATTGGTCACGCGCAACGAAGAACGTTCGAGAACTCGTTCCGTTACCTTGTTGGCGCTGCGCTGGGTCACATCCTGCGAGAACTTGGCTGCCGTCTTTGTAGACTCTTCCTTGCTGCGCGATAGAGAACCCTCGGCGCTCACTGAGAATTCAACCGTCGGGCCGTACTTCCCTGAGATACTCAATCCCGCTTTCAGCGATGCATCCTCTTTGATGGTCTCGCTCGTTTCACGGCTCATCTCGAAGCGATTCGTGGACTCCAGTTCGCGTTCCTCGGAAGTGGTGATCTCCGTCTCCCGAAAGGTGAGTTCCTCAGTTTCCCTGCGCCGGGTATGCTCGCGCTCTTTTTTCTCACCTTTGAGGACATTCTCGATGTGCGCCACGTCAGCGCCCTCGTAACGCACGAGTTGTTGCTTCACCACCAGGAGGTCTGCGATCCCCACCGGCGCCACACTCCCATGAGAATGCGGCACTCGGTTGTCCACCGGGAAGACCGGCATCGGCGAGAAGATATTTCCAATCACAATGTTGTTCCAAATGGACGCCATCGGCGTCGCGATGGTGACCATCACGTTGCCCATGCGCTTGAACGTTCGTTGCATCGGCCGACCGAGCAGCGCGTCCAGTTGCTCACTCAACTGGATCAACTCGGCGCGCAACACCGCCACGATTTGATCCAGGGGACGTTCTGAAACGTTCAACTTGCGCTCCCTCAGGAGTTCCACGGTACTGGCCGACAGCATGCCCTCCGCTGACGGTTTCAGCCGAAAGGTCGCCTCGCCGAATTGCAACGGCTTGAACGCCGGACTGCCACTCTGAAGCATCTGGACCTGCGCAGGCACGGAAGCGATGGCCAGGCCTTTCCCTTCAGGGACGGACACGGCGTGCTCCCCGGCCCTCGCGATGCTTTCAGCCCTCCCCGTCGCGACTTGCATACGCAGCAAATTGAGCTGAGCCACCTGCTGATGCTGCGTCATCTCATTAATGAAGAGCTGCACGGGGCGCACCGCCGCGGGAACCAGAAAACCGGCATCGGCCGTTTGCGGAGTGATTTGAAAATTCTCGCCGTTCAGGCTCGTCAATTCATCAATACCCCTCTTGAGCCGCTGGTACAGGTTCAGGTTCGCCTCCGCCTCTTTTTCTTTCTTCTTCTCTGCCTCCTTTCGTTGTCTCTCCAGTTCCTTTTGCCGTTCCAAAGTTGAAAGACTCGACCGCAAATCAGCATCGCTGGGCAGCATCAGCGACCGGCGGCGGTAACGCCGCAGCGTGGCTCCATCCCCCGGAAAATCCTTTGCGGCGGCGACCTTAAGGATCACCTCGATGTCCCGTAGCTGGTTCGTAAGCTCCTCGATCGGCCGCCCATGCTCTTCCGGCAACTGCTTGATGGCAATCAGACTGTCTTTTAAGGAGGCCATTGGACCATCCAGCGTTTTGTTTTTGACCAGGTCTGCCGGCGTTGCGCCAAACGCGTCTTCGATGACCTTGGCGACCTCGGCTCTCGTGACCTTTTTGTTGGGCTCCAAGCCGTTCAACGCGTCACTGAGCTCTTTGAGTTGAGCCTGGATGGGCAGCTTCTTCGGATGGCCCACAAAATTGGGACTCGTTATGAATTGGCGTGCTACGGCTTTCAGCGCCTCCCTCGGATTCTGACTGCTTTGCGCTTGACCCAACGCTGCCTGAAAAGCGGTGTTCTGGGCCAGGCGTATGCTGGGAGCGTCTTCCCGCTGCACAATCGCCGGACGTGTGAGTACAAATCTGAATAGCGTTTCCATAATTCGTTATAGATTCTGGTTTCTTGAATCGAGACGATCTCTAGCACCAATTTGCTCTCGTCCCTCACTAGGTACCTTCGGGATTCACTCAGGAGGATTTCAAAGAATCACAGATTTCATCGCCGGCCATCATCGGATGGGCAGGTCCATGCGTGTGTCGTGTTCGGATGCGCCATAAAATATAACTAATTTTCAAATCCCTTGACAACTCAGTTCCCTCACCGCACACTCCCTGCCGAAATGGCTTGGATCGTCCAGTCTAAGAAGGAATCTGCGCTTTGCGCGGTTTCATTTGCGTTTATCGGGGTCAGTCGCGGACTTCTTCCTTTGCGATCGGGTTTTCCCCATTGGCCGGCCTAGATTTCCCTTCGAAGCCGGATGACCTATGCCACGAAAACGGAAGAAAAAATTGGCTTTTCCGCGCCGGCAGTGGCAAATCAATCCGGTCACGCGAGTGAAGGAATCGAAGAAGAAGTATTCCCGTCCGCGCGCGAGGGATGAGCAACGCAGTTTAGATGAAAGTTAAGCCGAAATTGTTTTTTGGATTGCCCAAAGGCAGCCTGCAAGAGGCCACCATCGAGAAGATGGCCAAGGCCGGGTTCAATATTTCAGTGAGCAGCCGTTCCTACGTGCCTTACGTGGACGATGACGAGATGCAGGTCCGCATGTTTCGCGCGCAGGAAATCAGCCGCTACGTCGAACTGGGCTCCCTGGATTGCGGGATCACAGGGTACGACTGGATCGTGGAAAACGGTTCGAAGGTTCACGAAGTAGGCGAATTCCAATTCAGCAAAGTCACACGCCAGCCTTCACGATGGGTAGTCGCGGTGCCGGAAGAATCGAAGATCAAGACCCCTCGCGATCTCGCCGGCAAGCGCATTGCCACAGAAGTCGTAAGCCTCACCAAAAAGTATTTGCGCAAGCACAAGGTCAAAGCTGAAGTGGAATTTTCCTGGGGCGCAACCGAAGTCAAAGCGCGCGAATTGGTGGACGCCATCGTCGAAATCACCGAAACCGGCTCGTCATTGCGTGCGAACAAATTGCGCATCATCGACACGGTACTGGTTTCCACACCGCGCCTGATCGCAAACCACAAAGCTTGGAAAGACCCCTGGAAGCGGCGAAAGGTTGAAACGCTTGCGCTGTTGTTGCGCGGCGCGCTCGAAGCCGAAGCCAAGGTAGGTCTGAAAATGAATATTGCGGAAAAGAATTTGAAGGCCTTGCTCGAAAGCCTGCCCGCTCTCCGGCGTCCGACCATTTCCGGCTTGAGCCAGCCCGGTTGGGTGGCGGTGGAAACGATCATTGACGAACATATCGTCCGCGAGTTAATTCCCCAACTGAAGGCCGCTGGGGCGGAAGGAATCATTGAGTACCCCCTCAACAAGGTCGTATATTGAGTCGCGTAAAAAATTAAATTATGGGTTCACTGAAAAAGCGCCGAAAAGCAAAGATCAATAAACATAAGCGCCGCAAGAAGCTGCGCGCGCATCGCCATAAGAAGCGCACCTGGCAGAAGTAGGTGCGGAGCGGCGGGCTGGGGACAGCCCGCCCTACCTCGCGAATTGGTAGGGCGCGTTGTCCTCAGCGCGCCGCGCGAAGTTCATGTCGTTCACATTTCAAGTTCCGGTTCCGGTTCTGTTATTGGGAGGACTGTTGCTGGGCGGTTGCACGACACGGCCCGCGTCGCCCTCGTCTTCGCCGTCGGCCTCATCCTCGAACGCGCCGCCTTCAAAAGTCATCGCCTCCCCCGAAGAACTGGAACGCCGCGCGGAAGCCCACGCGCATTACGCTACCGCGATCATTCACGAACTGAACGAAGAGCCCGAGCGCGCCGCGGACGAACTGTTCCAGGCCGCGCTGAAGGATCCGGCCAACGAAACTCTCGTGTTGGACGTGACGCGCAAGCTCCTGCAATTCAAGAAAAACGAGAAAGCGCTTGAACTGCTCGTCAAGGCCACTTCGCGCCCGGATGCCTCGGGTGCTCTCTTCGCGCGGTTGGGGCTGATCTACGCCGTCCTCGAGAAACCACAGGAAGCGATCCAGGCAAATCAGCAGGCCATCCGCAAGACGCCGAAATCTTTTGCCGGCTATCACAATCTTGGCCGCCTTTACCTCCAGGCGGGAAAGCATGAGGAAGGATTAAAGGTCCTCGACCAGGCCGCGAAGCAGAACGGCGTGGACGCTGCGTTTCTTGTTGAACTGGCGGAAATGTACACTGCGTACTCGCTCAGTTCCGCCTCTCAGAATGCGTCCGCCAAGAGCAAAGCGTTGGATGCCCTCGATCGAGCGGCGAAGGAGAATCCCAGCAACCCGTTGCTTCTTCAAAAGATGGGCGATGGTTTTGCCTTGCTCGGCGCGCAAGAAAAGGCGGAAGCCGTTTATCGCAAGCTGCTCGATCGTTTCCCCAACCTGCCAGGCTTGCGCGAGAAGCTCGCGGAGATTTATTTGCGCCAGCAGGACCGCGCCAAAGCAGCCGAACAACTCGAAGCGATTGTCCGCAATAACCCGACGAATCCGCAGGCGCATTATTTCCTGGGCGGGATCGCGTTCGAAGACAAGAACTGGAAGGAAGCGGCGGAGCATTACAACCGCGCGTTGGTCGTCAACCCGGCCTTTGAGCCCGCACACTACGATCTGGCGCTGACGCAAATCTACATGAACCAGGCGGCTGGTGCTTTGAAGACGCTTGAGAAAGCCAAAAGCCGTTTTAAACCCACTTTTACCGCCGAATTTTTTTCCGGACTCGCATACAGCCGGCTGAAAGATTTCACAAACGCCCTTGCCCGCTACACCGCCGCTGAAGTGATCGGCCGCGCCACGGACACAAATCGACTCACACACCTTTTTTATTATCAGTTTGGGGCGGCCTTCGAGGGCACGAAGCAATACGACGAAGCGGAGAAGTATCTAAAAAAATGCCTGGAGATGTCGCCCGACTTCAGCGAGGCGATGAATTACCTTGGCTACATGTGGGCCGAGCGCGGCGTGAACCTGTCACGAGCAAAAGAACTGATCGACAAAGCCGTGAAGCTCGAACCGAAAAACGCAGCTTACCTGGACAGCCTCGCGTGGGTGCTTTTCAAGCTTGAGCAACCCAAAGAAGCTTTGCCCTGGATGCTTAAAGCAGTTGAGCTGTCTGACGAACCTGACGCCACGCTCTACGATCACCTGGGCGATATCTATTCCGCGCTGCAGGAACCCGCCAAGGCCCAGGAAGCGTGGAAAAAAGCGTTTTCGATCGAGCCCAAAGATGACATCAAGAAAAAGCTTTCTCCCCGCGAGCCTCACGACTCGACCGCGCCATGATCTATCGATACGAAAAGCATTACACGCGCGACGAGGCCCGCGCCCTTCTTCCTCAGGTTCGTCAATGGCTCAAGCGCGTGCATGACTTGCGCGATCAATTTGGCAAACAGGATTCCCGCATCAGGTCGCTTCTGGCGGCGGGAAATGACGTCGGCGGAGAACTCGTTAACAACTGGGTGAAGCTGCTCTGCCAGATCAAAACCGTCCTCGGCGAATTCAAATCCCGCGACATCCAGATCAAGGACATCGATCGCGGTCTCATCGATTTTCCAGCCATCGTCGCCGGCAAGGAAGTTTTTCTCTGCTGGGAGCAGGACGAAGACGACATTGAATTCTGGCACGACCTCGACAGTGGCTACGCCGGACGCGAACGGCTCTGATCTGAGATTTTTCTCCGTTGCTTCCGGCAGAAAAGCGGATAACCTTTGAAGCAGCGCTTGAGGCGCTGCCGGTCCGCGGGAAGGACAGAGTCCACTCAAATCTAAACAGCGATTGAACGAACGTTCTTTGCCTGTCATGCGGACATCAGGCGTAAAAAGAAAGTTCGTTATGAAACGAGAATTACCTGCCCGGCCCGACATCGAACAACTCAAGCGTCAGGCCAAAGACCTTTTGAAATCGCTCAAAAGCGGCGAAACCGCCGCCATTGAACGCATCCGGCAGAATCACCCGCGGTCGGAGATCGCGGGTGCGAAGCCGCGTTTGAGCGACGCGCAAGTTGTGATCGCCCGGGAATATGGGTATGAAAGCTGGCCGAAGTTGAAAGCTGCCGTCGAGAATATTCTCTTGGACCGAAGCGATCCCGTCGAACTGATCCACGAGGCATTCCAGACAGACAATGCAAGCCTCGTGCGCAAGCTGTTGGCGCGGCATCCCGAAATCAAAGCAATGATCAACGAGCCGGTGGCTCAAGCATTCGACTCGCCGCCTATCACGCTGGTGAAAAGTCGCGCGATGCTCGATTTGCTGCTCGCTGCCGGCGCCGACATCAACGCCAAGAGCCGCTGGTGGGCGGGCGGATTTGGTCTGCTTCATTCAGCGTCGCCCGACCTGGCGCGCTATGCGATTGAACGCGGAGCCGCAGTGGACGCGCATGCGGCGGCAAGATTGGGCGATCTGGAACGGCTGCGGCAAATTGTCGCGCGCGAACCTGAAAGTGTTCATGCGCGAGGAGGCGACGGCCAGACGCCACTCCATTTTGCTGCCAATGTCGAAATCGCGTCGTTCCTGTTGGATCGCGGCGCCGAGATTGACGCGCGCGATGTGGATCACGAATCCACGCCCGCGCAGTATATGGTGAAGAACCGGCAGGACGTGGCGCGGCATTTGATCGCGCGCGGTTGCAAAACGGATATTCTGATGGCGGCAGCGCTTGGAGATTTGGCGCTGACAAAGCAACATTTGACGGCTGATCCCGAATGCATCCGCATACGCGTGAGCGAGGAGTACTTCCCGATGATCGGCGGGAAAAGCGGCGGAACGATTTATCAATGGGAGTTGGGCTGGCACGTTTCGCCGCACCGGGTCGCGAAGCAATTTGGGCACCGCGACGTATTCCAATGGCTGATGGAGCACAGCCCGGCCGAGGTGCAATTGGTAAACGCCGCATGGCTGGGCGACGCGCCGCTGGCGCGTGCTTTGCTCGCCGCGCGCCCAAACCTGATCGAGGCTTTGTCCGGAACGGAACGGCGACAACTTGGTCATGCCGCCCGCAACAACGACACAAGCGCCGCAGCATTGATGATCGAGACGGGTTGGCCGGTCGATGTCCGTGTTCAGCATAACGCGACTCCACTGCACTGGGCCGCCTGGCACGGCAACACAAAACTCGTGAAGCTGTTGCTGGCAAAAAATCCGCCTCTGGAAGACACTCAAAACGACTTCAGCGGCACGCCGATGCGATGGGCAATTCACGGCTCGGAGAACGGCTGGTTTTGCAAGACGGGCGATTACGCGGGCACAGTCGCTGCCTTGCTCGCGTCTGGCGCTAAACCGCCGGAGAAGGCGAGCGGAACCGAGGCGGTAAAGGGCGTTCTACAGGGCGCGGGTGTGCCCGGCTGAATAAGCAGAGCTTTTGGCATTGTTTAAGTTGTTTAAACGAAGCTAATTCTCTTGCCAGTTTCCGGCCGGGCAGAGTATCAACGGTCTCAACATGGCCAGTGCCCAGAGCGTCGCGAAGCAGGGGTCGTTTGGGGAAACGATGCGCAAAGACGCATGGTGGTTCCAGCCTCTGGCGATCTTTGTTGGGCTTTCGGCGTTCATCGTCTACTCGACCTGGGCGGCGTTCCAGGGGCGGCATTATTATTCGGGGCCGTACCTGTCGCCGTTTTATTCTCCGGAGTTGTTCGGGGATTCGCCGCATAGTTGGTTTGGGGCTAAGCCAGCGGCGTGGCCGAGTTGGCTGCCGTTTTCGCCTGCGTTGCTGATCCTGTGGGTGCCCGCACTGTTTCGACTGACGTGTTATTATTATCGCGGCGCATATTACAAAGCGTTCTGGGCGGACCCGCCGGCTTGCGCGGTGAGCGAGCCGCGCAAGGGTTACCTCGGCGAGGCATCATTTCCGCTCATCATCCAAAATATTCATCGCTACTTCTTTTATTGCGCCACCGTGCTGCTCTGCATCCTGGCCTATGACGTGTGGAAGGCGATGTGGTTTGAAGAAAATGGCCGAACAGTTTTCGGTATCGGCCTGGGTACAATTGTGCTCGCAGTGAACGTGGTTCTTTTGACCGGCTATTCGTTCGGCTGCCACTCTCTGAGGCATCTGATTGGCGGATTCGCGGACGAGATTTCCCGGCGCAACCTTCGCCTTCAAGCTTTTCGCTGCGCAAGCTGTTTTAATCGACGTCATATGATGTGGGCGTGGATGAGCCTCTTTTCTGTGATGTTCGCCGACGTGTACGTGAGGCTTTGCTCCATGGGCATTTGGCGCGACTGGCGGATCATCTAGGTATGCCCGAATACGTAACGCACGAACATGACGTGGTGGTGGTTGGGGCTGGCGGAGCCGGGCTGCGAGCGGCGATCGAGGCTTCTGCGGAAGGAGCTTCCGTCGGCCTCGTCTGCAAGTCGCTTCTAGGGAAAGCGCATACGGTCATGGCCGAGGGCGGGATTGCGGCTGCCCTTGCCAACGTGGATGAGCGGGACAATTGGAAGGTGCATTTCGCGGACACCATGCGCGGCGGGCAATATGTAAATAATTGGCGGATGGCGGAATTGCACGCGAAGGAAGCGCCGGCGCGCGTGCGCGAACTCGAAGCATGGGGAGCGGTGTTTGATCGAACGCCGGACGGCCGGATCCTCCAGCGCAATTTCGGCGGTCATCGTTACCCTCGCCTCGCGCACGTCGGCGACCGCACCGGGTTGGAAATGATCCGCACTTTGCAGGATCACGGAGTTCACAAGGGGATCGAAGTTTACATGGAACATACTGGCGTCACGCTGCTGAAGGACGGCGACCGCGTAGCCGGGCTTTTGGCCTACGAACGGGAGCGCGGTCGCTTTAAAGTTTTTCGCGCGCGCGCGATCGTGTTCGCCACCGGTGGCGTTGGCCGCGCATTCAAGATCACCAGCAACAGTTGGGAATACACCGGCGACGGACACGCTCTCGCGTATCACGCCGGTGCGGAACTCATCGACATGGAGTTCGTGCAGTTTCATCCCACCGGCATGGTATGGCCGCTTAGCGTGATGGGCATTTTGGTGACTGAAGGTGTGCGCGGCGAAGGTGGCATCCTCGTGAACAAGGAAGGCAAACGCTTCATGTTCGACGACATTCCTGAAGCTTACCGCGCGCAAACCGCCGATAATGAAGAGGAAGGCTGGCGCTACTGCCAGGGCGACAAAAACGCGCGCCGCCCGCCTGAACTCCTGACGCGCGACCATGTGGCCCGCTGCATCGTGCGCGAAATCAAAGCCGGCCGCGGCAGTCCGCACGGCGGCGTGTTTCTCGACATTTCCTGGATTCGCCAAAAGCTGAAGAACTCCGCCGAGCACATCAAACGCAAGCTGCCCAGCATGTATCACCAGTTCAAACAACTGGCCGACATCGATATCACGCAGGAGCCGATGGAAGTCGGCCCCACCACACACTACATCATGGGCGGCATCCGTGTGGACGCAGAAACGCAAATGTCCACTGTGCCTGGCCTCTTCGCGGCCGGTGAATGCGCCGCTGGGATTAACGGCGCCAATCGACTTGGCGGCAATTCACTGTCGGACCTCCTGGTCTTTGGCAAGCGCGCCGGCGAGTTCGCTGCGCGTTACGCGAAAGAGCGCAAGCCGGGTG
>Ga0075421_100006387_pt1 | contig 14373 bp, 7 predicted proteins | sample SoiMetdeltSBSDD5_FD_75292 | JGI IMG/M metagenome (GOLD analysis project Ga0075421, IMG submission 75292) | Bulk soil microbial communities from a Populus tree surrounding site in Tennessee, USA - Soil MetaG P. deltoides SBSDD5 | ecosystem: Environmental > Terrestrial > Soil > Tree plantation...
CACCGGGCTCCCGGCCGGCAGCTGGGCCACTCCGCTGACCTTGGGGACCAGGTACAGCACGTTGTCGAGGCCGCGCATCAGGTCCAGCGAGAGGCGCGCGGCGATGGCCTGGCCGTCCAGGCGCACCAGCCGGATCGACCCGATGCCGGGGGCGATGGCGTTTTCGGCCCCGCTGGTGACGAAGAGGAAGAACCGCACCGACAGGATGGAGGTCTGCGTCACGCCCGCGGCGACGGCCGCGTTCGGCGCCGGGGGGGCCGTCCGCGCCACCAGCGCGCCTCGCCCGTACCAGGCCCTCCCGCCGTAATCGGGGAACAGCGCGTTCTCGGCGTCCAGCTCCAGCGTCCAGCCGCCGAGGGCGCCGTCCTCGAAGTCCTCCACGTACGGCAGCCCGCCCGGAGGGTTGATGCTGGCCAGCGCCGCCGCCGCCACCACCGCGGCGGAGCCGAGCCGGAGCCATCTCGACCTCGACCTCACCGCCGCCTCGATCGGCGGGCGCGGAGGAGGAGCAGCAGGAGCCCGGCGAACGCCGGACCGCCTCCGGCCGCGCCGCAGCCGCACCACCTGGTTTCCAGGTCCGCGCCGCCCCTGCAGGTGTAGGGGATGGTGACGGAGGCGCGGTCCGACGCGTCCGGGCCCTGGACCACCAGCGTGTAGCTCACCTGGCCGAGCCCGGCGATCGCGTGCTTGCCCCAGGTGACCACGCCGGTGCTCGGGTCGATGTCGAGGTCCGTCTGCGAGGCGTTGGAGATGAACCACGACAGCGGCCCCGTCCCGGAGGCGAGCGCCTCCCGGCCGGTGTACTCGGCGGCGCAGTCGATGGCGCCCTTCACCCCGGTGTCGAGGATGTGCGGCGGCACGGTGGGCTGCGCGGTGGAGGCGGCGTCCAGCACCAGCAGCGCCACCGAGTCCGTGCAGGTCAGCCCGTCCTCGTCGATGACGGTGAGCACTCCGCGCCGCCAGCCGGCCGTGGAGTACAGGCCGGGGACGGCGCCGCCGGCCGAGACCACGCCCTCGATGCTCCAGCTGACCGAGGTGAGCGGCTTGCTCCCCGGCGACCGCCAGCCGATCCAGTCGACCTGGGCGCGGCCGCCGGCCGGGATGACCGCCACCGGCGGATCCACCGCCGCGACGCAGAACGGCGGCACCTGGCCGCTCCTGGTGACGGCGATCTCCACCTTGTCGGTGGCGGGCAGGCCGTCGTCGTCCACCACCATCGCGGTGGCCCAGGTCCGGCCCGGCCGGTAGCTGCCGATCACGCTCGCTCCCGTCTCGAACGCGCCGTTGCCGAGGTCCCAGTGGACGGTCCCCGCCGGCGAGTCACCGCTGGTGACGATGGTGTGGAGGGCGGTCTCCAGCGACTCGTCCCCGGTGAGCAGCGGTGGCATGTCGATGACCAGGGTGGGCGGGAGGCGGCCGCTGCGGCTGCGGATCGACACCTCCCGCCTGGCCTGGTCCGACTGGCCGATGGCGTCGAACAGCGTGAGGGCCGGCCGGTAGCCGCCCGGGAGCAGGTACCGGTGGGCGGGCTGGGGAAGGAAGGAGAGCGGGCTGCCGTCGCCGAAGCGCCAGCGGTACGCGGGCGGCGACAGGTCCGGATCCCAGCGCGACGAGGAGGGGTCGAACAGCGCCGGGACGCCGGTGCCGGTGGTGCCGGGCGTCACCAGGAAGCTGGCCACCGGCCTCCCCTGGCCGGGTCCGAGGAGCGAGGAGACGAAGAAGGTGTACTCGTCCGTCGCTCCGCCGGGCGTCGACGCGCGGATGCACAGCGCCACCGTCCAGCTGTTGCCCCCCTGGGCGGGGATCCACCGCACCGCGCCGCTCGCCCGGTCGACCAGGAATCCGCCCGGCGGCGGCGGCGCCGGCGGCGGGCAGGTGGTGAACGCCACCGGCTCCGAGCTGACGGCGCGCACCGCGCCCACCTCGTTGTAGAGGTACGGGACGCCGTCCATCGCCTGGGAGTTGGCGTCGTGGATGATGGTCACCTGGCCCTGGGGGATCACGGTGACCTGCACCTGGGCCTGCAGCTGCGTGGAGGCGGTGACATCGGTCACGCTGGCGGTGATCAGGCCCGGCGTGCCGAACCGGAAGCCGGGGTTGAAGGTGTGCCGGCCCCAGTCCGCGGCGGGCGCGAACAGGTACGAGCCGCCGTCCAGCGGAATGGCGGTGGTGACGTCGGTGGCGCCCGACTCCGTCGCCGCGCGGAAGACGACCCTGCCCTGGTAGCCGGTGTTCACGTTCCCGTTGTCGTCGACCGCCTCCACCGTCACCCGGTAGTTGACGCCGGCCGCCGCGAAGCTGGTGCCCGGACCGGTGCTCACGCCGGGCCCGAACATGCGCAGGCTGGTCGTGGGACCCGGGTAGACGATCGAGCCGGTCGGGCTGGGCGCGGAGACGTTGCCGGCGTTGTCCCGGGCGGTGACCTGCACCGCGTAGGTGTAGCCAGGCCTCACCATGATGTCGCAGAAGGTGGCTGGACCGCCGCAGCCGTACGGCAAGCTCCCGGGGAGCTCCTCCGCGTTCAGGGTGTACGCCGCGATCCCGGAGGCCGCCGGGCCGGGATCGGTGGTGCCCGTCCAGCTCACCGTCACGGTCGAGGCGCCGGGGGCGACGACGCCGTCGGGCGCGTCCGGGGGCCGGTCCGGGCTGGTCCTGTCCACCAGGATCAGCGGCGACTCGGGGCTGGCGGCGGAGCCGTTGCCGTCGCCGTCGAACGCGCGCACCCGCAGCCGCCAGTACGCCTCGCCGGCGTCGAAGTTGAAGCCGGCGTCGGCGCCCGGCTGGACGGCGGGCACGACCGTCCAGGGCTTCCACCCGCCGTCGTTCTCGCTGACCTCCACCTGGTACATGGCCAGGCCGGAGCCGCCGTCGTCGCGGGAGCCCTGCCACTCCACCCGGACCGCCGAGTTGGTCACGGTCCTGGCAGGGACGGGCTGGCCGGGGACGGTGGGCGGAGTGACGTCGCCGGCGACGATGAAGGTGGTGTCGCGCGTGACGTAGTCGGGCGAGGACAGCGTCACCCGGGCCAGGCCAGGGAGCGGGGCCCGGAAGTACGCGGGGACAGAGGTCACCCCGGACGGCACCACGATCGACCCCGGCAGGATTGTGGCGGGCGAGCAGGTCGGGTCGGAATGGAACGCGCCGGCGCCGTGGGCTTCGTACGCCACCGTCACGTCCTCGGCGGGCGGCGCCGGGAGCGGGTTGTCGTTCGAGTCCAGCGCCAGGACGGGGAGCAGGGTACAGACGCCCGCGTCCACCGGCCCGGTGACGCCGAGCCCGAACTGGCTGGCCTGCGGAAGCAGCGAGGTGCGGCTGTCGTCGTACTCGTCGTGCCCGGTGTAGGCGGCGTTGATGGAGTCCGGGAGGTGGCCGTCGATCCACTGCGTGGGCATCACGCCCAGCCAGCTGGCGGTGGACCTCCCGAGGAGGCGCCCGTCCACCCACGCGGTGCGCATGCCCGCGGCGGTCCCCGCGGAGGCCACCTCCACCTCCACCAGGTGCCAGCTCGGACCGAGCGGCGGGAGGTTGGCGCTCCTCATGTCCGGGTCGCGGGAGGGCGACCCGCCGTTGAGGCTGTACCCCCAGAGGACCGCGGTGCCGTCCTGCAGGACCGAGACGGCCGCCATCGGGTTGTGCAGCGGCGCGGCGCCGCCGAGCGAGCTGCCGCCGATCCCGGTCAGCGGATGGGTGGTCGAGGAGGAGGTCACCGGGCCCTGGCGCCACCACACCCGGTGGAACACCTTGCCGGCGCCGGCGTCGGAGCCCCCCAGCTCGCCGTAGGCGGCGGAGACGGTGTTCCCGGCGGAGTCGCCGTCCTCGGCCACCATCCCGTGGCCGCGGTGGCCCGCGTCCGTGAGCTGCTTCGCGTTCCCGCCGGGCGTCACCAGCGACTTGCCGGCCGGGGCCTGGTCGACGGCGATGTTGGGGACCTCGAAGCCATCCTGGTGGAAGTGCACGCGCGGCGGGCCGTGGCCGATGCGGTTCGGGCCGGCCGCCACGTCGTCGATCCACCACACCAGCTGCGCTGTGCTCGCCGGTGGGCTCCTGGTCAGTCCCACCGCCACCGCGTTGAGGCTGCCCAGGAGCACCGCCAGGCCGGACGCGCTGGCGCGGGGACTGATCAGGTCGTCGACGTAGAGCCTCAGGTTCGCGCCGAGGCCCCCCACCTCGTCATAGGTGACCTCGATGGTGTGCCAGGTGTCCGGAGCGATGTCCGTGGTGGTGGCGCTGCCGAACGGGGTAATGAGTATTCCGCCGTCGTACTCGCCCCGGACGAAGAGGCCGCTGGGCCCGCGGACCAGGAAGAGCATGATGGGCCCGGTGGGCGCCGTGACGAGGGTCATCAGGCGCGCGATCTGCACCTCCTGGCCGGAGGTCATGCTGGCGACGGTCCCCTTGGGCACGTACACCATGAGCCGGAGCGCGACCGCCTGGAACGGCCCGCCGATGGCGGCGGCCGCCTCCGCCCGGTTGGTGGCGGCAGTCCCTCCGTAGGTGACCTTCATCGCCTGCGTCCCGTCCCAGGCCCCCACCGCCCGGGTGGCCTGGGTCGGGTCCTGGCTGGGCCGCATGGCGACGACCTGGTTGCCTGTGGGCGACGAGCTGACCGTCCACGCCCCCGGCCAGCTCTCGAACGAATCGGCGAACGAGACCACCTGGATCGACGGCGCCAGCCCGAAGGCCACGGCGGCGAGCGCCAGGCAGAAGACGAGGGCCCTGGAGGCCCCGGGCAAGCGAGGAAGGGACTGTCGGATCATCAAGGGCGAGCGGCGGGACGCAGGTGGCCAGCCTGCGCGAAGGAAAAGTCTACCAGGGAGCGGACCTCGGAGGCGACATGGGCCCGGGAGGTGCCTAGAATCGCCGCCATTCTGTTCTCCGGGTCGCGACAGGGTGAAAGTCCGATCGCAGGGCCACGGGCCCGGAGCCACTGGATGCCTCGCGCGCTTCTCTGCCATCTCTGCTCGTGGGCCCTGGCGGGAGGCGCCTGGGCGGGCGACCCCGCGGCCTCGCTGGAAGGCCAGACCCGCGTGGAGCTCGACGTCTGGACGGCGAACCGCTACTCCAGCCAGAAGGGACTGGGGACCATCCTCACCTACAAGGGCAACTTCACGCCCGGGTACGCGCGCCTCACCGGCACGCACTTCTTCCACCCGGTGCTGGGGGTCACCGCCGACCTGGGCCTGGACCTGTTCGGCGTGACCGGTCCGGGCTTCCTGGACGATGTCACCCTCACGCTGGCGGCGCCGCAGTTTGCCGCGGGGGCGCTGGGGCGGGTGCGGATCCTGGAGGAGCTCTCCGTGGAGGGGCAGATCGGGTACGGGCACAGCGTCCTACCCACACTCTCGGTCGGCCACATGCCGGGTGAGGACGTCAAGGCGGACTCCGCGCAGCTCGGCGGGCCGCAGGTGGGCGCCCAGGTCCGGTGGGACGCCTGGGGCCCGCTGACCGCGCAGGCCGGCGCCCGCTGGATCCCGTTCGGCGTCTACACGGCACTGCCGGACGGGGCGGGGAGGATCCAGCGCGCCTTTCAGATCCAGGGCGGCGCGAAGGTGACCTACCGGCTGCTCGGATTTGGACCGGCGCGCTTCGCGCTGGGCGCCAGCTACGAGCTGGCCTGGGCGGAGATGCACGGCACCGACAACGACAGCCGCCCCTACAACCTGGACCAGGTATCCCACCGCTTCGGGCTCACCGTCCACGGCTGGCTGACGCCGGCGGGCGGGGACATGAAGGGCCTGGACAGGGCCCCGCCCTCGGGCCCCGGGCGGATCCACGGGCTGGTGGTGCGCGACGGGAGCGCGCCCGTCCCCGGCGCGAAGGTGGAGGTCCCGGGCAAGGACCCGGTGCTCACCCGGCAGGACGGGAGCTTCGCGGTGGAGCAGGTGCCGCCCGGCCCGGTGGAGATGATGGTGACCGCGGCCGGCTTCAAGGCCCGCTCGGAGTCCGTCACCGTCACCCCCGGCGGCGAGCTGAAGCTCACCGTGACGCTGCAGGCGCCCACCGGCCCGGGGCGGATCAAGGGGACGGCCTTCGCCGCCGCGGCCCAGCCGGGCGGCGCGCGCGCGCCGCTGGCGGACGTCGCCGTGGCCGGGCCCAACGGCTCGGTGCGCGCCGCCGCGGACGGGACGTTCACCCTGGACGACGTGGGGCCCGGGCCGGTGCAGGTCAAGGCCGTCCTCAAGGGCTACAAGCCCGTCGAGGAGGTGGTCTCGGTGCCCCCGGAGGGCGAGGCCGCGCTGGAGCTGACGCTGGTCCGGGAGGCGGCCCGGGTGCTGGCGTCGATGCGGGGCCAGGTGCGCACGGTCAAGGGCAAGCCGGTCTCGGCCTTCATCAAGGTCCCGGAGGCGCAGATCAGCACCCGCACCGGCGCCGACGGGCGCTTCACGGTGCGCCTGCCGGGCGGAAAGTACACCGTGGTGTTCGAGGCCCCGGGCTACGTTCGCCAGACCAAGACGGTGGAGGTGGCGGACGGCGACCAGGCGATCTTCTACGTGGACCTCTCGCGGGAGGACCGCTGAGATGGGCGGAGGCGCCCGCGCGCTCGCGCTCGCGGTCGTCGTCGCGCTGTCCGCCGCGCTCGCCGGTTGCCCGGACGACGCGGTGGAGCCGCCGGACGCCGGTCCCTCGCCCGTCGCCACGCTGGTGACGGCGCAGGGCACGGTGGCGGTGGAGCGCGGCGGCCAGAAGGCGAGCGCCGCGCCCGGCCAGCCGCTCCTCTCCGGGGACGTGGTCTCCACCGGCCCCGCCTCCTCGGCGCTGGTGCGCTCGCAGGACGGCCAGGAGGTGGAGATCTCCGAGAGCACCCGCTTCCGCCTCACCGCCACCGCCACCCGGCTCACCGTGGAGCTCCTCGAGGGCCGCCTCGTCACCCGCGGCGGCGACGGCGGCGCCCGCACCCTGGCGGTGCGCGCCCCCGGCACCGACACCGCGCTGCAGATGGGGGACGTGATCGACATCACCGCCCGCGGCGGCGGGTCCCGGATCACGGTGACCGAGGGCGAGATCGTCCTGGTGGGCGCGGACGGCGGCACCGTCTCGGTGGGCAAGGGCGAGTCCGCCGAGCTGGAGATGGGCGAGATCCGGGTGGCGGAGCGGGCGCCGCCCGCGGCGGTCACGCTCCAGACCATCCCGATCACCTTCTCCGCCGAGCGCGGCAAGACGCTGCTGCGGCCGAAGGGCCAGCGGAGGTTCGCCCCCGCGGGCGACGGCGCGGCGCTCGCCGAGGGCACCGCCTTCCAGGTCGCCAGGGGCGGGCGCGCGCTGCTCTCCGGCAAGAGCGGGATGAAGGCGCGGCTGATGGCGGCCGGCGGCCTGCTGGAGGCGGCCGTGCTGGAGGGCGTGGTGGAGCGCTACAGCTTCGGCCTGGACTCCGGCGAGGTGCAGCTCCAGTTCCCCGGCGGCGCCCAGCGCAAGGTGACGGTGAAGGGCGGCGGCAAGTCGCTGGAGCTGTCCTCGGCCGAGCCGACCACCGCCACCGTGGTGGCGTCCAGGAAGGGCCCGCGCCTGCTGGTGACGGCGGGGAGCGTGAGGCTGGGCGAGGGGGACGCCGCCCTCAGCGTGGAGCCGGGCCAGATGGTGGACCTCGCCGCCGGCGCGCCCAAGGTGGTGGCGCTGCCCAGGCCGCCGGTGGTCCTCCCGGCGCGGAGGACCCGGGTGTACGCGACCGTGCTGCCCTCGGTGGGGCTCTCGGTGCCGGACGGCGCCGCCACCATCCAGGTGGCCCAGGACAAGGAGTTCGCGCAGGTGGTGGCGGAGGGCCGGACGCAGGGTGACTACCTGCCGTTCGACCCGCCCAGGCAGGGCGAGCTGCACTGGCGCGCGCTGGGGAAGGACGGCGCGGTGATGGCCAGGGGCCACGCCCGCTTCGACCGCGACCCCGACGAGTCGGTGGAGGACATCGAGCACCCCCGCGCCGAGGTGACCGAGACCGGGCTGAAGGCCGTGGTCTACTTCCAGAGCGTGCTGCCCGAGATCACCTTCGTCTACCCGGCGCGGGAGGGCGCGACCCAGTACCGCCTGCGGATCTACAAGGCGGACGACCTCAAGAACCCCATCTGGCAGAAGGAGGAGAAGGACGTCCGCAGCACGGTGCCGGCCGGCAAGCTCTCCGAGGGCGACTACCTGTGGTACGCCGCCGCGCTCTCGCCGGAGGGGGCGGAGCTGGCCGGCGGCCGGATGAACAAGCTGGAGATGATCTACGACAACTCCCGGCGATCCCTGGCCATCGCCCGCCCGCGTCAGGGGGAGAAGGTAGGAAAGGTGGTGGAGTCCACCGGGGTTGCCCCCATTGGAAGCAAGCTGACGCTCAACGGCCGGCCTGCCACCCTGGACGGGAAAGGCCGCTTCAAGGTTTCCGTGCCAAGCACTCCCTTCCTCGTTTTCCGCCTTGTGACCGATGATGGGGGGGAGTCCTACTGGATCCGCCAGGTCCGGAGCCGAGAACGGTGAGCACGCCCCAAGGCGTCATCCCCCTCACGCAGCCCATCGCGCACCCGCCGCTGGTGCGCTTCGACAAGTACATCCTGGTCCGCAAGCTGGCCGAAGGCGGAATGGCGGAGATCTTCCTCGCCAAGCAGGTGGGCGCGGAGGGCTTCGAGCGGGACGTGGTGCTCAAGCTGATGCTGGGCCACCTCAGCAGCTCGCGCGAGTTCGTGGAGATGTTCCTGGACGAGGCGCGGCTGGCGGCCAGGCTGCACCACCCGAACATCGTCCAGATCTCCGACCTGGGGCACTACCAGGGCCGCTACTTCATCTGCATGGAGTACCTGCCGGGCGAGGACCTCCAGTCGGTGGTGGAGGTGGCCACCCGCACCGGGCAGCTGGTCCCGTTCCACCTGGCCAGCCGGATCATCCTCAACGCCTGCGAGGGCCTGGAGTTCGCGCACGCGTACGGGGAGCACGGGGTGCCGCTGGGCGTGGTGCACCGGGACGTGTCGCCGTCCAACATCATCGTCACCTACCAGGGCACGGTGAAGGTGCTGGACTTCGGCATCGCCAAGGCGGGCTCGAAGCTGACCCAGACCCAGCCCGGGCTGCTCAAGGGCAAGTGGGGCTACATGTCCCCGGAGCAGGCGCGGGGCGACTCCATCGACTCCCGGAGCGACCTGTTCTCGCTGGGGATCACCTTCCACGAGCTGCTCACCGGGCAGCGCGTGTTCCGCAAGGACAACGAGATCGGCGTGCTGCTGGCGCTGATGCAGCAGGCCATCCCGCCGCCCAGCACGATGCGCCCGGACGTCCCGCCCGCGCTGGACCGGATCGTGATGAAGGCGCTGGAGAAGAAGCCGGAGGACCGCTACCGGGACGCGGGCGCCTTCCGCGCCGACCTGGAGGCGTACCTCTCCACCATCAGCTCGCCCGGGATCAGCGCCCTGGGCGCCTACATGGTGGCGCTCTTCGGCAAGGCGCAGATGACGGAGCGGATGGAGATCCCCTCGCTGCGCGAGCTGAGCGCGTTCCTGGGCGCCCCCCAGGAGCTGCAGCCGGTCCCCGGCCTCTCGCCGCTGACCCCCAGCTCGCCCATGGTCGCCAGCGAGCCCGTCGACCGCCAGGGGACCGACCCGACCTGGGTCCGCAAGGCCACGCCGGCGGCGGCGAGGTCGGGGCCGCGCGCGGCGGCCCAGGTGGGCCGGCCGGAGATGCCGGAGGCGGCCACCATCCAGCTCGAGGTGCCGCCGCACGTGCTGCGGCAGCAGCTGGAGGAGCTGAGGAGGAAGGAGGCCGCGGGGGCCACCCGGGGGGGCGGTCGCGGGTGGCGCTGGGCGTTCGCCGCGCTGGCGGTGGCGTGCGTCGCCGGCGGCGCCTTCGGCTGGGCGCATGCGAACCCCGGGCAGTTCCGGGCGCTGCTCGCGCGGGTGACGGGCAAGCCGCCGCAGCAGCCGATGCCCCAGCCGCCCGCGCCGCCGCAGCAGCCCATCGCCCTGGTGACGCCCCCCGCCCCGCCGGACCCGGCGCAGCCGCCGCCCCCGGACCCGGACACCCCGCCGGTCACGCCGGATCCGCCCCAGCCTCCGGTCGCCCCGCCGCCGCCCAGGATGGCCAGGCCGGTGACGCTCACCACCAAGGAGGTGAGCAAGACGCTGGTGCGGGCGCGGCCGGCGGTGACCTCGTGCTTCGAGCGCAACAGGTGGAAGGGCGGCAAGCTGGAGGTGGAGCTGTCCATCGCCAACTCCGGCGCGGTGAAGGCGTCGCGGGTGCTCACCTCCGGGTTCGAGTCCGGGCCGCTGGCCAGCTGCCTGTCGAAGACGATGCGCGGGCTCAGCTTCCCCCGGAACACCAACAACCCACCGCTCACCATCATCGTGCCGTATTCGTACTCGGCCGCCGGGCCATGAACGGCGCGTGGCCGAGATGATCTTCCGGGAGAGATTCGAGACCATCCGCCCGCTGGAGGAGATGGAGGTGGCGCTGGTGCGCGCCTCCGCCCAGGACCCGGCGCTGGTCACCCCGCCCGAGGAGGCGGTGGTCCGCACCGCGCTCTCGCTGGCCCGGCTGTACAAGGTGCCGCACCGGGGCCGCGAGGTGGGCGTGGGCGCGCTGCTGGAGCCCTTCCGGAACGAGGTGAAGCGGCGGCTGGAGCCGGTGCTGCTGAACGGGAAGCCGGTCAGGCGCGAGGCGCTGGCGCCGCACCTGGGCTGGCTGAAGGAGGAGTCGCTGCTCCGCCGCGAGGCGGTGGTGAAGCGGACGGAGAACCTGGTCCCGGCGGAGGCGATCTACAGGGAGATCCGCGAGAAGGCGCTGGTGCTGGTGGCGGGCGGGGGCGGGGGCTCAGGCTACGTCTACCTGGGGGTGATGGCCACCCTGGACGAGCTGGGGCTGCGGCCGGCCCTGATGGCGGCCACCTCCATCGGCGCCGTCCTCTGCCTGTTCCGCGCCCGGATGAAGCGGTTCGACCAGACGGAGATGGTGAACATCGTCCGCGGGCTCTCCTGGAAGAAGCTGTTCCGGGCGATCTCCATGGACAGCCGCTACGGGCTGCCGGCGGCGCTGCGGCTGTTCCTGCGCGCGGGCATCGGCCGCTACTTCCACGCCGGGGCGGAGCCGGACGGGGCGGGGCACGGGCAGGGCCTGCGGCTGTCCGACCTGCCGGTGCCGATGCTGATCCCGGTCTCCGGGATCCGGCGCGGGATGCTCCCCCACCCGGTGGAGTTCTACGAGGGGCTGCTCAGCGTCTCCGCGCGCTCGCTCTTCGAGCCCACCCTGGTCGCCCGCAGGGTGCAGGGGGCGATGGGCGCGGTGGCGGAGCTCTTCACCCGGCCGGAGATGATGGAGCGGCTGGTGCTGGGCGACGACGAGGGCACCCACGACTTCGACGCGCTGGACGCCGCCGGCTTCTCCTCCGCCCTGCCCGGCGTCATCCACTACGACGTCCCGCGCGAGAGCGAGCGGATGGCGTCGCTCCTGGACGGGCTGTTCGAGTCGCGCGGGCTGCTCCGGCTGGTGGACGGCGGGCTCACCGACAACCTCCCGGCGAAGGCGGCCTGGCGCGCGGTGCACCGGGGGCGGATCGGCACCCGGAACGCGTTCGTGCTGGCGCTGAACGGGTTCGCGCCCAAGCTCACCACCCCGCTGTGGCTGCCGCTGCAGCGGCTGGCCGCGCTCACGGTGGCGCCCAACCGGCCCTACGCCCACCTGGTCAAGGACTTCAAGCGGACGCTGTCCCCGCTGGAGCTGGTGCCGTCCGTGGACCTGGTGGGCCGGGCCATGGAGCTGGGCCGCCGGCAGATCCAGGACGAGATGCCCTTCATCTGCCGGATGCTGGCGCCCTTGCCGCACCTCATGGCGTAGGGATACACAGCGCGTAATGGCCGACAACAGCAACAGCTCGACGTCCTCCGAGGTGCTGATCGCGGACCAGGTGTGGCTGGACGGGGGCTTCGTCCCGTGGAAGGAGGGCAAGGTCCACGTGATGACCCACGCCCTCCACTACGGGCTGGGCGTGTTCGAGGGGATCCGCGCCTACCCGCTGGCGGACGGGCGGCTGGCCATCTTCCGGCTCAAGGACCACATCCGCCGCCTCTTCGAGTCCGCGCACATCATCCAGCTCGCCATGCCCTTCAGCCAGGACCAGATCTGCGAGGCGTGCGTGGAGGTGCTCCGGCGCCAGCGCGACCGCTTCGCCAAGGGCGCCTACCTGCGGCCGATCGCGTTCATGGGCGACGGGGCGATGGGGCTGGGCGCCATCAACCCCACCCGGGTGTGCGTGACGGCGTGGGACTGGGGCGCCTACCTGGGGCAGAAGGGCCTGCGGGAGGGCATCCGCGCCAAGGTCTCCTCCTTCACCCGCATGCACGTGAACGTGAACATGGTGCGGGGGAAGATCACCGGCCAGTACGTCAACTCCATCCTCGCCAAGCGGGAGGCGGTGGCGGGCGGGTACGACGAGGCCATCCTGCTGGACATCTCCGGCTTCGTGGCGGAGGCGTCGGGGGAGAACGTCTTCTACGTCAACCGCAACGGCATCGTCCGCACCCCTCCCCTCTCCTCGCCCATCCTCTCCGGCATCACCCGCGACTCGGTGCTGCGCGTGCTGCGGGAGGCCGGCAAGGACATGCAGGAGGTGACCTTCACCCGCGACGCGCTCTACATCGCGGACGAGGTGTTCCTCACCGGGACGGCGGCGGAGATCACCCCGGTGCGGGAGGTGGACGACCGGCGGGTGGCGGACGGCAAGCCCGGCCCGGTGACGCGCTGGCTGCAGGAGCAGTACGCGCGGATCGTCCGCGCCCAGGAGCCGAAGTACCAGGACTGGCTCACGTACGTGTAGGCCGGCCGGGCCTTCAGGCCTTGGTCACGAAGCGCAAGGCGTCCGCCAGCGCGGAGATCAGGCCCTTCTGCCGGATCGCCTCCAGCTCGCCGTGGTTGAGCCAGACCCCGCGGCACTGCCCGCACACGTCCATCACCACCCGCGAGTCCCGCGTGGAGACCACCTTGTCCATGATGATCCGCGGGCCGGCGCAGCGCGGGCAGAAGAGGAGCTTGGTGTTGGTGTCCGGCCCGGGCAGGTGGCGCCAGTCCAGCAGGCGGATGTCCACCGACTGCTCCACGCGCTTGAGGTCGTCCTGCTCCAGCCAGTGACCGGTGCAGGTGGCGCAGCGAAGGCCCTGCACCGCCACGCCCGAGGCGTCGATGGTGGTGGGGCCGAGCGGGACGGAGTCGCGCGGGCATTTCAGGGTCGGGGCCACGGAGGCGATCATAATCCAGGCCCCGGAAGCGCTAGAGTGGGTCCGCCATGCCCGGCGTGCTGCGCCCTCCCCCCGCGTCGCTGCTCCACTCGGCGCCCCCGCCGGTGGCGGAGGAGAGCACCCACTCCTCCAACCCGTTCAAGCTGGAGAACCCGCGGATCGTGGGGCTGGCCCCGCCGGAGCCCACCTCGGTGGAGGACACCGGCCTGAAGATGGGGGTGCTCTCGGACATCGCGCTCAAGTTCCTCTACTACTCCGGCAACGCCAGCGGCCTGGAGATCGCGGACCGGGTGTGCCTGCCCTGGCCCGGCGTGATCGAGAAGGTGGTGGACTTCCTGGTCACCGAGAAGCTGGCGGACCTCCGGGGCGGCAAGGGCTTCGGCCGCGTCTCCACCGAGTTCATCCTCACCGACAAGGGCCGCGAATACGCCAAGGACGCGCTGGGCCGGAGCACCTACGTGGGGCCGGCGCCGGTGCCCATCGAGCAGTACAACCGCATCGTCAACGCCCAGAGCGGCGAGAACCCGCTGCTGGGCGTGGACGACCTGCGGGCCGGCCTGGCCCACATGGTGGTCTCCGAGGAGATCCTCCACAAGCTGGGACCGGCGGTGAACTCCGGCCGGTCGATGTTCCTCTACGGGCCGCCGGGGAACGGGAAGACCTCCCTGGCGGAGGCGGTCTCGCGGATGCTGGGCGGCGAGGTCTACGTCCCCCACTGCCTGGAGATCGACAGCCAGATCGTCAAGGTCTTCGACCAGATGAACCACACCACGGTGGACCTCTCCGACCAGCGCGACCCGGCGGGCCGCAAGCAGCAGGTGGAGATGGACCGGCGCTGGCTGCTCTGCCGGCGGCCCACGGTGGTGGTGGGGGGGGAGCTGACGCTGCAGACGCTGGACCTGATCTATTCGGAGACCGCCCGCTTCTACGAGGCGCCGTTCCAGGTGAAGGCCAACGGCGGGATGCTGCTGATCGACGACTTCGGGCGGCAGCGGGTCCACCCCACGGACCTGCTCAACCGGTGGATCGTCCCGCTGGAGAAGAAGATCGACTTCCTCACCCTGCACACCGGGAAGAAGTTCGAGATCCCGTTCGACCAGCTGATCGTCTTCTCCACCAACCTGGACCCCAAGGAGCTGGTGGACGAGGCCTTCCTCCGCCGCATCAAGTACAAGATCGAGATCACCGA
>Ga0075421_100006389_pt1 | contig 14373 bp, 14 predicted proteins | sample SoiMetdeltSBSDD5_FD_75292 | JGI IMG/M metagenome (GOLD analysis project Ga0075421, IMG submission 75292) | Bulk soil microbial communities from a Populus tree surrounding site in Tennessee, USA - Soil MetaG P. deltoides SBSDD5 | ecosystem: Environmental > Terrestrial > Soil > Tree plantation...
TGACGGATGCCTACAAGCAGGCCGCCGCCGAAGTTCTTGGCCGTGTGCAGCGCGAGGTTCAGAAGGGTTGATGCCCCGACCTCGGCTGCTCTAACGCTCGGTCCTGGCAGCGGAGCGAATCTTGGCCGCGTGGGCGGCCACGCGTGCCTTGCGGGCGGCGGCGTAGGCCTTGCGCGTATTGCGGCCAGCCGACCGCCGGCGCTGGGTCTTGGACACCACCTTGCGGGCCCTGGAAATCTTGGCCGGCTGCGCGTCATCGTCGTTATCGGGGCTCACCATCCGGGCGACTTCGGCCCCCGTGTCGACGCAGTCGGCGCGATCGAACGGGTCGGTGCCGACACCGGAAACCTCGGTAGCGTTGGCCGACCCGCCCTCGCGTACGACATAGCGCTTGCCGCACACGCTTACCTGCGGCGGCACGCGTGTGCGTTCGAACACGTCGTAGGCGTCCTTGAGGTTTCGCCAGAACGACTGCCACTTGCTGTCGGAATAGACCTTCAGGTTGGCTTCCGTCATGCGGAACGGGAACACGTGGATGGGGATGTGGCCCTGGCCCTGCTTCAGGGCCTCCTCGCTCAGCCGGTAGATCTCCTCCATCTGCTGATTGGTCATGGCAAAGCAGCCGGTTGACGAGCAGCCGCCGTGCACCAGGATGTAGGAGCCGGTCCGGTCCATCGCCCTGTCGAAGGCGTTGGGGTAGCCGATGTTGAGCGCGCGTGGCCAGCGACCCTTGCGATGGATCTGCGGCATGCCCACCGCATACATGCCCTCGGGTGCCTGCCGGTCACCCTCGTGCTGCTTGGGGCCGAGCTTGCCGGACCACTTGCAGATCGAATACGTGGCGAACAGCTCGAATTGGTCGTCCTTCTCCATCCACAGCTCGAGCTGGGATTCCGCCTTGAAGATGCGGATCATGACCGGGTTGCCGGCGGCCAGGCCCTTGTCGGCCAGGCGGGCGCCGCGGTCGATGGAGATGACCGAGCCGGGCAGGGGCGTGGACGCAACCTTAGCGCTAGCCTGCTCGTGGTCGGCGATGATCGCCACGCCTTGTGCCGTCGCCCCTTCAGCAGCCGTTGCCGGGGCGGCCGGCGCCTTCCCAACCCCAACAGTGCAAGCCACTCCGGGTCCTGCAACCACCAGTGCGCACACGCGCAAACGCAATGAGATGCGGCGCAAACCGATAAGCATACCGTGCTGTAGCTCCCCACCACGGCGCCGGGATTCTCCCCCACGGCGCCCATCCTGCTTCGTTTGTTCCCGCCAATAGGAAACATTGGATCGATTGCATATGGGACATCAACTTCTCGGGTTGGTTAAGTCCAAGCAGAGATTGACGATTTCATGGCTGCCGTCGCTCTTCGCCGGAGCTGCGGCAAAGGCATAGCTTCCGCGGCAGACGGAAATTCGTGGCGGCACATGCGTTTGCTCGAACAAGTCGTGTCCGCGTTTGAGGTTCTGCCAGAACGGCAGCCAGCGCTCGTGCTTACGCTGGTCCATGTTCTCGGGTGTCATCCGAAACGGGAAAACCTGCACCTGAAAGCGCGACTGACCCTTGCCGAGGGCCGCCGTTACCAGCCGCCAGATCTCATCCACGACCGGGTCAGTCATGGCGTAGCAGCCGATCGAACTGCAACCGCCGTGCACCATGATAAACGAGCCGGTGCGCTGGTGGCCGCGGTCGAAGGCGTTGGGAAAGCCCAGATTGAAGGACCGGTGCCAGCGGCTCGCCGGGTTCAGCGCTTTGCTGTCGACGGTGTAGAAGCCCTCGGGGGCCTGCGCGTCGCCCTCCACCAGCTTGGGCCCAAGTCGGCCTGACCAGCGGCAGATCGGATAGACTGCGAAGCGCTGGAAGACGTCGTCCTTCTGCATCCACAGCTCGAGTTCGAACTCGCGCTTGAAGATGCGCATGAAGACGGGTGCGCCAAGCGCGAGGCCGTCGCCCGCCAGCCGCTTGTCGAGCGCGGCGAGATCGGGGGTGCCGGCCAGCGGGCGGCCGAGGGCAGCCAGCTCCTGACGGCGCACACGTTCGGCCTTGATCTGCAGATGGTCCCAGTCGAACAGGACGTCACGGCCGAACCAGCCCGCGGCCAGCAGGAACAGCAGAAGGCCAAGCCAGAACTTGAAGCGCAGCGCCCGCATCGTTCGGCGACGCCTCGTTTGCCGCGTGGTCCCGCCGCTCACCGCGCCGGCGCGAAGCTCATGTTGGCGGGCGCGCCATTGCGGTCAGATCCGATCGATGAGGTCGCAAGCCCGTTGCCGGTAAGGCCGTAGCGCGGCCCGCCCTGATCCACGTTGGCGAAGTCGCGCATCTTGGGGCCCGGCACGACGATGCGCTGCTGCTCAGCGATCTCTTCCCCGGCACGCGGCCGGAACGGATCAGGCCGGGGCCGGAAGAACGCCGGGCAGGCGGCCTCCGGATTGAGCCCGCCCAGCTCGCCACCCGGCCAGGCGACGTTCACCACATAGCGACGGTTGCAAACCGCCACGCTCGGCACCTGCCGGGTCAGCTCGAAATAGTCATAGCCCTCCTTTAGGGTGCGCCAGAAGGGTTGCGCCTCGTGGTTGGCATGCCGGGCCATGTTCTCGTTCGTCATGCGGAACGGGAAGGCGTGCACCTGGAAGCTGTCGTTGGGGCCGGCGAACGCCTCGCGGGTGATGGCGTAAATTTCCTCGATCAACGCATCGGTCATGGCATAGCAGCCGGCCGACTTGCACTTGCCGTGGATCATCAGGAACTCGCCGGTGCGCCGCAGCGACCGGTCATAGGCGTTCGGATAGCCAAGGTTCAGCGCCAGATGGTAGCTCGAGTTCGGGTTCATCTGCTCGCGCGTGACCGTATAGAACCCCTCGGGCGCCTGCCGGTCGCCCTGTTTGACCTTGGGGCCGAGTTCACCCGACCAGTTGCAGATCGGGTAGGTCTTGAGGTGGTAGAAGCGGCCATCGGCGCGCTGCTTCCACAGCTCCAGCTCCGATTCCTCCTTGAACACGCGGATGAAGATCGGCGCTTGCGGGTCCATGCCCTTCTTGCCGAGCAACATCATGGTGTCTTTGGAGAGCGGCAGCAGATCGGGTGTGAGCTCGAGCTTGGCGCAAGAGGCCAGCACACACGCCACGACCAGCGTAGAAAGCGCCGTGCATACTCGCTTGAACATGATCCCCAGGTGAATACGACTCATTACGCTAAGTGCCCAGGCGTCTGATCGATCACCAATGATTCGTAAAGGTTAAGATATAGTTAAGGCCGACCCTGAGACTACCGTAAGGCCGCTCCCCCCGCAACGACCCAACAGCCACACCAGCGCGCCCTTGCGCATGCAGGCGGCCTTGCGACGAATGCCGGCGGAGGTCACAGGCCGCGCCCGATCTGCAGGAATTTCTCGTGTCGCTGCCGGCGGATAGCATCCGGGCTCATGCCCGAGAACTCGCCGATCGACTTGGCGATAGCATCGCCCGTGCGCTTGAAGATCATGTTGCGGTCGCGATGCGCGCCGCCGATCGGCTCGGTGATGATGGTGTCAATGATGCCGAGCATCTTCAGATCCTGGGCCGTGATCTTCATGCTGGTGGCGGCGTCGATGGCTCGTGCCGAGTCCCGCCACAGGATGGAGGCAGCCGCCTCGGGTGATGCAACGGTATAGATGGCGTGCTCCAGCATCAGCACCCGGTTGGCGGTGGCGATCGCCACTGCGCCCCCCGATCCGCCTTCCCCGATCACGACCGCCACCATGGGCACGCCCAGCGACAGGCAGCGGTCGGTCGAGCGGGCGATGGCTTCGGCCTGGCCGCGCTCCTCGGCACCGATGCCGGGGTAGGCGCCGGCCGTATCGATCAGGGTCACCACGGGCAGGCCGAAACGGTCGGCCAGATCCATCAGCCGCACCGCCTTGCGATAGCCCTCCGGCCGTGCCATGCCGAAATTGTGCTTGATGCGACCTTCGGTGTCGGAGCCCTTCTCGTGGCCGATGAACACGACCGGCCGGCCGCGGAAGCGGGCGAGCCCACCCATGACGGCGGCATCTTCGGCAAAGTAGCGATCGCCGGCCATCGGCGTGAAGTCTTCCAGCAGGGCCCGCGCATAGTCGAGGCTGTGCGGGCGATCGGGATGGCGCGCGACCTGCGTCTTCTGCCAGGGCGTCAGCTTGGCGTAGGTATCGACGAGGGCCTGCTGCGCCTTTTGCTGCAGCTTGGTGACCTCCTCGGTGATCGACACCGAGCCGTCCTCCTCGCTGTTCAGGGCCCTCAGATCGGAGACCTTGCTCTCGAGCTCGGCGATCGGCTTCTCGAAATCGAGGTAGGTGCGAACGGTTACGGTACGGTCCATCAGCTCGCGGGAGGTTGGGCCGCCTTTGAGGGGACGGCGAAAGCAATCCGAATGGACCGGACATTTGCCAGCCGGGCCGACTAAGTCAAGGTTATGGGGCTAGACTCATGCACAGACAGCGAAAATTTGCCATCAAAGATGGCGCTCAGCTGGCCTTTTCGCCCTTTCTGGCCGCCAGCGGGTGGTGCTCGAACACCAGTTTCTTGAGCCGTTCCTCCAGCACGTGCGTGTAGATCTGCGTGGTGGTGATGTCGGCGTGCCCTAGCAATTGTTGCACAGACCGCAGATCCGCGCCGCGGTCGAGCAGATGGCTGGCAAAGGCGTGGCGCAGCACGTGCGGTGACACCCGCTCGGGGTCGATGCCGGCCTCCAGCGCCAGGTCCTTCAATTCCTGGCCGAGGCGCTGGCGCGTCAGATGTCCCTCCGCCCCGCGCGAGGCGAACAGGTACTTGGTGGCGAGCATCGGCGCCACATCGTCCTCGCCGTGCTGGCCGACGCTCAGGTAGCGGTCGAGCGCCGTGCGGGCGGCCTGATTGAGCGGCACCAGACGCTCGCGACCGCCCTTGCCCTTGATGGTCAGCACTCGCCCATCCCCGGCCAGCACCGACCGCGGCAGCGTCACCAACTCGGTGACGCGCAGGCCGGTCGCGTACAGCATCTCGATCAGCGCATTGAGGCGCAGGGCGCGCACGCGGTCGCGGCCGCGCGTGTTCTCAGTGCGGCGATGGGCAGCCTCGATGAGCCGATCGACCTCGCCGACGGACAGCGTCTTGGGGATGGCCTGACCCTTTTTGGGACCGGCCAATCCGAGCGCCGGATCGTCCGCGACCACGCCTTCGCTCGACAGGAATTTGAACAGCTGGCGCACCGCCGATAAGCGGCGGGCGCGCGAGGCTGGCGCCATGCCTGCCTCCGACAACGCGCGCAAATAGGCGCCGATGTCGGACGGCTGGGCGTCGGCGAGCGCATGCCCGCCACGCTGCAGGAAGCCCACAAAGTCCTGCAGATCACGCCGATAGGCCTCCAGCGTGTTGCCAGCGGCACCGCGCTCGGCCGCCATCATCTCCAGGAACGCGGTGAGATGATCCTGATCGGCGCCGCTCATTTCAGTTGCCGGCGAGGCGCGGCCACACCGGCAGCAGGGCTTCCAGCCCCATGCGTCGCGCATCGGCTTCCAGGCCAACCCGTTTCAGCGCGCGGATGGAATCGCCGAGCGCCAGGATGTTGGCGCCTTCCGGGCCGTCGGCACCCAACGTGCGCATGACGAGCAGGATGGTGCGACCGGCATCGCCACGCTTGGCCGATTGGGCAAGATCGGCCAGCACACCGGTGTCGGGCAGGTAGCCGCCGGACGGTTGGGGCGTGCGGCTCGCCGCATCCCACAACGGGACCGGCACGTCGACATCGAGGGCATCGAGCACGGTCGCTATGCGGTGCAGCGCTAGCGGGTTGAGACGGCCGCGTAAGGCGAGGTCCTCGATCTGCTGCAAGCTCTGCAGGCGCCCGCCCTGCCGCGCAGGATCGGCAACCTCGATCAGCGCCAGCCAATGCTGCGCCTTGCTGTTCGTGTCGGTCCAGCGGCGGGCCGCATCGAACTGGCCGGCGGCGAGCCCGATCTCGACGGCCAATTCGCTGAAGCTGTCCGTGTCCGGACCAGGCCGCAGATTGTCGAGCAGCGGCGTCAGCATGCGGGCGGTCTGCACGGCAGCCGACGAGCGCCGTGCATCGTCGAGCAGCACCTTGGTCATGCGCGCCTGCTGGGCCGGCTGGCGCGACAACTCGATGCCGCGAAACAGCAGGGCCCGGCGCAGCAGCTGGTCGTTGCGGCTGGCCGTCGGATCGGAGAGCTGGCTTGGCGAGAATTCATGCCGGCGATACAGCTTGGCCAGGGCTTCCGGAGGGAGCGCGTTGAGACGCAACGCGGTCTCTGCCGCCGCGATGCGCAGGCGTGCGTCGGTGGCCTCCTCCTGCGCCAGCGCAGCCAGCAGCGCCGGCTCGGCCTTGTCGAAAAACTGCGCGACATTGACGGGCCCGAGCAGTTCGAGGAAGCGATAATCCAGCAGCAGTACGCGCTTGGGCAGCTGCACCTGCGGCTTGTCGCCGGTGGCGACACCGGCCAGCACGTTGAGCGGCAGCTCGGCCTCAACGCCCTCCTCGCGCGCCAGACTGGCGGCGAGATCGGCACCCGCCACGTCGCCGGCCTTGGCCGCGCAGTAGCCCATCAGCAGCTGCGTCTCGCCCTTGAGCCGGCTCGGCAGACCGGTGCTAGGTGCGGCCAGCGTCGTGATCGCCCGGCAGCCCTCGGCGTGCCGGCCGAGGCCGATCTCCTTGCGCGCCGACAGCGCCAGCACCAGCGGGCCGGTCGAACCGGAATTGCTGATCACCTCCGTCATGTCGCTCAGCATCCCCGAGCGATAGAGCGCCTCAAGGCGCAGCGCCAGGAAGTGGTCCGTGCTCGGCGAACCGGTGGGCGGCGTGGCGGCCGACAGCAGCATGCGTCGCCACAGCTGATGCAAGACCGGCGAGCGCGGTGGCAGATCGAGGCGCGAGAGATGCTCCTCGAAGGTGGCGAGATCGAGCCCGCGCCACAGGTCGAACGGCAGACCTGAATTGTCGGGCGCCATCACCGGGTCGAGCTCTCCATGCTCGACCGTGCGGCCGCGCGGGCTGGTCTGCAGGTTGGCGCGATCGGCACCCCGGTCGTCCAGGCCCTTGGGCGGGCGCGGCGGGTCTTGCTTTTGCCACTGCTTGAAGGGGTTCCAGAATTCCTGGGCAATGGCCGGAACAGCCAGCATGCCCACCATCATGCCCAGTAGGACACCAAGTGCGGGGCCTGATCTGCAAACGCGCGTTGGCTGGCTCATCGGCGCGCCCCTACCCTAGCGCGGTATCCTGACGCCCTGCACTGTGGTGGACGTCTCTCTCTGCTCGGGCTCGAAGAGCACGGCCATCAAGTACAGCCCGCCGTACACGATCCCCCCGAGGACCCCCACGACGACCAGAAACCGTACCAGACTTGGCATGTAGCGACCCGTTCCCTGCCAGTTATGTTCAAAGTCAAGGTTGTCGTGATTATGACCCGGCCGGCCCCGGCGAGCAAAGCCTGCCGCGCCAGCCCTGTCGCGCACATTGCATGTTGCGCCAGAACGCTGCGAGCCATAGACAAAACTGCTGGCGGGGGCCTATCCGCGGCAGGCATGCTGCTGTTGGGAACGTGATGATGCGATTCGGGCATGGAGGCAAAAAGGACGAGGCCGATGACGCGTTGGCGCAGCGCCTGCGCACGGCGCTGGGTGCCCGGTCGGTCGCCCTGGTCGGCATGCCCGGCTGCGGCAAGTCCGCGGTCGGCCGTCGCCTGGCGCCCCGGCTCGGCATGTCCTTCGTCGACGCCGACGAGGAGATCGAGCGGGCGGCCGGCAAGCCCATTACCGATATCTTCAAGGATCACGGCGAGCCGTATTTCCGGGATGGCGAGCGCCGGGTGATCGCGCGCCTGCTGGCCTCCGGGCCCCAGGTGCTGGCAACCGGCGGCGGCGCGTTCATGGTGGCTGAGACGCGCGACAACATCCGTCGCTCAGGCATCTCCGTGTGGCTGAAGGCGGAGCTGCCCCTGCTGATGCGGCGCGTGCTCAAGAAGAACAACCGGCCGCTGCTGATGAACGACCCCGAGGCGTCCATGAAGCGCCTGATGGCGGCGCGCTACCCCATCTATGCGACGGCGGACATCACCGTTGAAACCCGCGAGGTTCCCCACGAGGTCGTCGTCGGCGAGATCATCCAGGCCTTGAGCGCGCTGCTCGGCGTGGCCGGCGAACCTGACGTCGCCCTCAACCCCGGCGAGGCGACATGAGCACGGCCGGACCTGTGGCAGCGCACGGTCAGGATGACGCCGCAGCGCCGGCGTGCATCCGCGTTGCGCTCGGTGACCGCGCCTACGAGGTGCTGATCGGCCGGGGCCTGCTGGCAAAGAGCGGTGCTCTGATTGGCGAGCGTCTCGGCAAGGCCAAATGTATCGTCGTCACCGATGCCAACGTCGCGCGGAGCCATCTCACCACACTGCAGCAGGCCCTGTCGGCGCACCGCCTGTTTGCCGGCGCCGAAGTGCTGGCGCCTGGCGAGGCTACCAAGAGCTTCCCAGTGCTGGCACGGTTGAGCGAGCGCCTGCTCGAGATGGGACTGGAGCGTGGCGATCTGGTGGTGGCGCTGGGCGGCGGTGTGATTGGCGATCTGGCGGGGCTCGCCGCCAGCATTGTGCGCCGTGGCGTCCGCTTCGTGCAGATCCCGACCACGCTGCTCGCCCAGGTCGATTCCTCGGTCGGCGGCAAGACCGGCATCAACACGCCGCACGGCAAGAATCTGGTCGGCACCTTCCATCAGCCCAGTCTGGTGCTGGCCGATATCGACACGCTTGCGACCTTGCCCGCTCGCCAGTTCCGCGCCGGTTACGCGGAGATGGCAAAGTACGGCCTGCTCGGGGACGCCTCCTTCTTCGCTTGGCTCGAGCAGAACTGGCCGGCCGTGCTGGCGCGCGATGCAGCCGCCCTGACGCACGCGCTTGCCGTCAGCGTGCAAGGCAAGGCCGACATCGTCGCGCGCGACGAGACCGAGACCGGCGAGCGCATGCTGCTCAACCTCGGCCACACTTTTGGCCACGCGCTGGAAGCGTGGGCCGGCTTTTCCGACCGCCTGCTGCACGGGGAAGCCGTCGCCATCGGCATGTGCCTGGCCTTCCGGCTGTCCGAGGAGCTTGGCTACATCGGCAACAACTCTGTGGCGCGGGTGACCGCGCACTGCGCCGACCTCGGCCTGCCGACCCGCATCGGCGACATCCCCGGCGGTACTCTGCCCCAGGCAGCCGAGCTCATGCAGATCATGAGCCAGGACAAGAAAGTGCGCGCTGGCGTACTGACCCTGATCCTGGCGCGGGAGGTCGGCCAGGCGTTCATCACCCGCGATGTGCCGCGCGACCAGGTGCAGGCGTTCCTGGCCCGCGAGACGGCCACCGCCTGAACTGGGCCATCGAGCGAGTGGCCTGTGCAATTCCCGCGCGGCAGCACAATTGCCGTATGATGGCGCCCCGGCAAGCTTTTGTTGGTCCTGCCGCGTTACCTAGGAGCTGGCCCAGCCGGCCAACTTGGAGACCCATGGAACTCGAGATCGGCATCATCCTGGCGGCCATCGTCGTGCTGCTGGTTCTGTCGGCGTTTTTCAACGGCAGCGAGACGGCGCTGACCGCGGCGTCGCGGGCGCGCATGCATGCGCTCGAGCAGGAAAACAACTCCCGCGCCCGCCTCGTCAACCGACTGCTGCGCGAGCCTGAGAAGCTGATCGGCGCGGTACTGCTCGGCAACACGCTGGTCGACATCCTGGCTGCCTCGTTGGCCTCGGGCCTGGCCGTGATGCTGGTGGGTCCGGCCGGCGTCGCCTATGCAACCGCCGTCATGACGCTGCTGATCGTGGTGTTCTCGGCGGTGCTGCCCAAGACCTACGCCTTGGCCTTTGCCGACCGCGTGGCGCTGTTCGTGGCCCCGATCATGCGCTTCATGATCGTGCTGCTTGGCCCTCTCACCACGGCGATCCAGGTCATCGTCCGCCTGATCCTCAAGCTGACCCCCACCCGCCTCGACGATGCTGCCAACATTCTTGCCGCCCACGAGGAGATCCGCGGCACCATCGAACTCAAGACCATCGGCGGCGCGGTCGCCAAGGGCGACGCCGCCATGCTGGGCGGTGTCCTCGATCTTAAGGATCTGCAGGTGCTCGACATCATGGTCCACCGCACCAAGATGCAGACCATCAGCATCGACGAAGCCCCGCATAAGGTGATCGAAGAGGTGCTGAAGGGCCAGTACACGCGCGTGCCGATGTGGAAGGACGGCCCGGAGAACATCGTCGGCGTCCTGCACACCAAGGACTTGCTCGCGGCCCTTTCCAACACCGGATGGGATGCCTCCAAGCTCGAGGTCGCGAAAGTTGTCGTGCCGCCGTGGTTCGTTCCCGACACCACCAGCGTTGCCGACCAGCTCAATGAGTTCCTCAAGCGCAAGGCCCAGCTCGCGCTGGTAGTCGACGAGTACGGCGAGGTGCAAGGGCTCATTACGCTGGAGGATATCCTGGAAGAGATCGTCGGCCAGATCGCTGACGAGCACGACACGCAGGATGCGGCCGTACGCGTGCAGGCCGACGGCTCTGTCAATGTGGATGGCACGGTGGCGATCCGCGACCTCAACCGGCAGATGGAGTGGGACCTGCCCGACGAGGAGGCCACCACCATCGCCGGCCTTGTCATCCACGAGGCTCAGACCATCCCCGAGCCCGGTCAGGCGTTTACGTTCTACGACTACCGCTTCGAAATTCTGCGCAAGAGCCGCAACAAGATCACGGCCATCCGCATCCGCCCGCTTACGGGCTCGGCCAAGCGCGTGCGGCGCACGCTCGAAAGCGATGCCATGGAAGCCGGTTAAGCTAACGGCGAGCCGGCAGTGCGCGTGGCGAAATTCACGCCGCATTCACGTCCCGTGCAGGATCATGTCGTGGTGGGTGCGATGGCGCATGTTGGCAGCCCTCCTTCGTGTACATGGCGGGCGATAGCGCGAGCTTGCGTCTGCCCACGCACAACAAGGAGGAAACCAATGGAGCTAAGAATGAACCGCACGATTATGCTCACCTTGGCCGGCGCGGCTGCCGCCGTATTCATCGCCTGGGGCTCGGCGCAGGCGGCACCTGCGTTCAGTCCAATACCGGGCCTGCAGCAGTACGGATCAGCGGTGGAGCAGGTGCACTGCCGCAGGTACCGCCATTGCCATCGTCGCTGCCATAGGACGCGTTGGGGCTGGCATTGCCATCGCCGTTGCCACCGCTGCTGACGACGGCCTTTGCAAACCGGCCCCGCACGCTGGGGTCGGTTTGGACGGCGTGGGTGGCGCGACCGGTTTCTTGAATTCGGCTGATCGCGACCCGATGTATTGGGAGGCAGCCCGAGGGCTGCCTTTCCTATTCAGATGCCAAGCCCTCACCGGGCGCCAGGGCGTGCAGCGCCAGTGCGTGCACCTTGCCCTTGAGTTCCGGCTCCAGCAGCTTGTTGACCGCCCGGTGACGGGCAACGCGCGAGGTGCCTGCAAAGGCGGCCGAGACGATCATCACGCGAAAATGACTCTCGCCAGTGCCGGGTGAATGGCGATGTCCGGCATGCAGGTGCGACTCGTTGATGACGTCGAGGCGCGTGGGCGCGAACGCCTTAGTCAACTTTTCGCGTATCGTTGCCTCGACAGACATTCTTTCGATCTCGATGCGATGCTACCACGCCGTGCCCGAGTTTATGGCCCGCGTGCCACGGTATGGGAAAGGACACATGGCCGACCTTGTCTGCACGGCAGCTTGCGCTCATACTTAGAAGCAATGAAGCTGGATTCCAAATACTTCGATAGCGTCCGCGTGCGGCCGGACCATGTTCGCCCTGTCGAGCATGCGCCGACCTGCCAGTGGAAAGGCTGTCAGTTGGAAGGCACGCATCGCGCGCCGCGCGGCCGGGGCTTGGAGGGACAGTATTATCTGTTCTGCCTGGATCACGTGCGCCAGTTCAACGCCTCCTACAACTACTTTGAAGGCATGAGCAACGCCGAGGTCGAGGCCTACCAGAAAGACAGCGTGATCGGCCATCGACCGACCTGGAAGGCCGGCGCCAATGCCTGGGCGCACGGCACCCGCCATGGCGGCTCCAACCCCGACACGGCGGGTCGCCTGAACGACCCGCATGCCTTCTTTTCTTGGCGTTCGGGTCGGTCGCGCGAGTCTCAGGAGGCGCGCCGCCCGCTCAAGCCGCTGGAGGCAAAAGCCCTGGATTCACTCAATCTCCCCGGGACTGCCACGCAGGCCGAGATCAAGTCGCGCTTCAAGGAGCTGGTCAAGCGCCACCATCCCGATGCCAACGGCGGCGATACGCGCTCGGAGGACAAGTTGCGCGAAGTCATCCAAGCCTATAACTATCTCAAGCAGGCTGGGCTGGCGTAAGCTGGATTGCCAGACCTGACCTTCGTAAGCCCACCCGGTGCGGCGTGCGTGCCGAGCACTGGAAACACCCGGACACGAAACGACATGCGCGCCCAAGCCCAAGCCGGGGGTCCCGGACTGCCGGACATGAAGGTGTCCGTGCGTCAGGTCTTCGGCATCGATACTGACCTGGAAGTGCCGGCCTACTCCAAGCCTGATGATCACGTCCCCGACGTCGACAACGACTATGTGTTCGCCCGCGAGGTGACGCTCGCCATTCTGGCCGGCTTCAAGCACAACCGCCGTGTCATGGTGCAGGGCTATCATGGCACCGGCAAATCAACGCACATCGAGCAGGTGGCGGCGCGGCTCAACTGGCCGTGCATCCGCGTCAACCTCGATAGCCACGTCAGCCGCATCGATCTGGTCGGCAAGGACGCCATTGTCCTGAAGGACGGCAGGCAGGTCACCGAGTTCAAGCAGGGCATCCTGCCGTACGCCCTGCAGACCAACACCGCGCTGTGCTTCGACGAGTACGACGCCGGCCGCCCCGACGTGATGTTCGTCATCCAGCGCGTTCTGGAGCAGTCGGGCAAGCTCACCCTGCTCGATCAGTCGTCGGTGATCCGTCCGCATCCTGCGTTCCGGCTGTTTGCAACAACCAACACCATCGGCCTCGGTGATACCTCGGGCCTCTATCACGGCACGCAGCAGATCAACCAGGGTCAGATGGACCGCTGGTCGATCGTCTCGACGCTCAACTATCTGCCGCACGACGAAGAGGCCAAAATCGTGCTGGCCAAGGCCAAGTCGTTCAACAAGAGCGAGGCCAAGCGCAAGATTGTCTCCAACATGGTGCGGGTCGCCGACCTGACGCGCTCGGCGTTCATCAACGGTGATCTGTCCACTGTTATGAGCCCGCGCACGGTCATCACCTGGGCCGAGAACGCCGAGATCTTCGGCGACGTCGGCTTTGCCTTCCGCCTGACCTTCGTCAACAAGTGTGACGAGCTCGAGCGGCCGGTGGTGGCGGAGTTCTATCAGCGCTGCTTCGGCGAGGAGCTGCCTGAGAGCGCCGCCAACGTGGCGCTGAGCTGATCTTGTCGCTGAGAGTATCGGACTGACTGGCGCCATGGCGTCCGCACCCAAGCACAAGGAGTCGCCGACCGAGCCCTTTAAGCGGGCGTTGGGGCTTGCCGTGCGCGCCATCGCCGGCGACGGCGAGGTGCAGGTCAACTATGCGCCGGGCAAGCCGGAGATCGACGGCAAGCTGGTGCAGCTACCCGAGCCGTCGCGCGTCCCGTCCGCCCGCGAGGTGGCCGTGATCCGCGGCTGGGCGGACAGCCTTGCCCTCACCGCCGCCTGCCACGACGCCAAGGTGCACGCGCGGCTGGCACCGTCGGCGGGACCGGCGCGTGCGGTGTTCGAGGCAGTGGAGCGGGCGCGCGTCGAGGCGCTGGGCGCCAACCGCATGCCGGGCATGGCGGCGAACCTGACCGCGCGCGTCGAGGATCAGTACGGTCACGGCCGATACGCCGAGATCACCGAGCGCGCGGATGCGCCGCTCGAGGACGCACTATCGCTGATCGTGCGCGAGCGCCTGACCGGGGCCGCGCCGCCCGAGACCGCCAAGGCGATGGTCGACCTGTGGCGTCCGTGGATCGAGGAGCGCGCCGGCCGCACGCTCGCCCGCATGGACAAGCTGGCCGAGGACCAGGAGACGTTCGGTCGCCAGCTGCGTGACTTGCTCAAGACGCTCGACCTGTCCGAGGAACGCTCGGAGGGCGAGCGCGAGGAAGGCGAGGACGACGAGCAGGATCCCGAAAGCGGCGATGAGAACGCCGAGGATCGCAGCGAGGGCGAGGACTCGCAGGACCAGTCGAGCGAGGACCAGCGCGGCGAGGGCGAGGAAGGCGAGACCAGCGAAAGCGCCCAGGAGGCCGACAGCGACCAGTTTGAGGCCGACGCCGACAGCGACGAGATGGCCGACGCGCGTGAGCCCTGGCGGCCGAATTTCAACGTTCTCGATAACCCCGAAGCGTTTGGCTACAAGGTATTCAGCC
>Ga0075421_100006390_pt1 | contig 14372 bp, 11 predicted proteins | sample SoiMetdeltSBSDD5_FD_75292 | JGI IMG/M metagenome (GOLD analysis project Ga0075421, IMG submission 75292) | Bulk soil microbial communities from a Populus tree surrounding site in Tennessee, USA - Soil MetaG P. deltoides SBSDD5 | ecosystem: Environmental > Terrestrial > Soil > Tree plantation...
GAGGCCGACGATGAAGAACACGGTGCTGATGGTGAGGTACGTCGAGACCGCGAACACGTCCCACATCAGCGGCGACCGGAAGTTGGGCCACAGCATCCGCTGGTTCGGATAGGGGAAGAGGAAGTAGACGAACCAGAGGCGGCCCACGTGGATGAGCGGAAACAGGCCCGCTGTCATGACCGCGAAGATCGTCATCGCCTCCGCGGCGCGGAAGATCGACGTGCGCCAGCGCGCCCGGAAGAGGTAGAGGATGGCGGAGATCAGGGTGCCGGCGTGGCCGATCCCGATCCAGAACACGAAGTCGGTGATATAGAGCGCCCAGAACTGCGGCGTCCGCAAGCCCGTCACGCCGAGGCCGATGTAGATCTGCCACGTCAGCGCGAGCAGGAAGGCGAGGAGCAGGAGCGCGCACACCACCATCCATGCGAAGTAGGTGTTGCCGGGAGGATGGAGCGTGCGAAGGACGTCCCGGTTGACGTCGGCGTACTGTGGTTGCGGCAACATCGTGGGGACCCGACTTCGACGCTACGCCCGCGCGCCTCGCCCGTCACGCAGTTCTCCTGACGCATCGTTTCGACGCAGCGCGCTGATCGCGCGGCGCTGGCGCTGACGCTACTCGAGAAGTTTTCGCTCGTACGGATAGGTGCAGATCAGCCGAGCACCGTGTTTGGTCACGAGGACCTGGTCCTCGAGCTTCACCCCGAACGGTGCTCCCACCGTTCCCGCGTAGCACTCGAGGCACAGCACCATGTTCTCCTGGATCTCGCGCTTCGGCATGATCCGGCGCGGGCCGCGCTCGTCGTCGGGATACGGAATGCCGGGGCCTTCGTCCTCGAGGCCCGCCTGGTGCACCATCGATGGATAACGCTGCGCGCGGTACGCCTCCGGGAGACGGGGCGCCTTGTGCGCGAAGTCCTCGAACGTGATCCCCGGCCGCACGAGATCGAACATGCCGTTCACGCAGTCGTAGGCGACGCGATATGCCTCCTTCTGCTCCGGTGACGGTGTGTCGCCGCACAGAAACGTACGCGACACGTCGATGATGTAGCCCTCGTACCCGGTGGCGTCGGTGTCCACGCCGACGAGATCGCCCGGCATCACGATCTTGTCGTGCGCCTCCGTCAGCCACGGATTGGTATTCGTTCCGGAGGCCACCAGCCGCGTGAACAGGCCCTCGCCGTGGCGTCGGAGCAGCGCGTCGCTCAGCACCGCGAGCAGCTCGTACTCGCGGATCCCGGGACGGATGGCGGCCTCGAACTCGGCGAGCATGGCGTCGCCGATGCCGCCGTTGATCGCGAACAGCGCGACCTCCTCCGGCGTCTTCACCTCGCGCGCATCGACGGCGGCGGGGCCGACGTCCACCAGCGTGAGCCCTTCGTCCTGCAACGCGAGGAAGCCGATGGTGTCGAGCTTGTCCACGGCAAGCCGCTCGCCCGCCAGGCCGAGCTCGCGCAGCGCGGTCTTGATCGAGCCCGCCCATTCGCGCGCCTTGCCGGGAGCGGCGATGCCGCCGTACTGCCACGTGTAGGCGGGACGGACGTCGGCGACGACCTTCTGGGAGACGTGCACCGAGCCCTTGTACTCGAAGAGGATCGGCGCCCCTTCGGCGGGGACCAGGCAGTAGCGCGCGAACGTGCCCGCCGACCACACCGCCATCACGTCGGCGCCCGTCGCGTACCGGATGTTGGCGGTGTTATAGAGGAGCGCCACCGGGAAGTCGTGGCGCTTCATCATCATCTGCAGCCGCGCGAGCCGGCCCGCGCGGAGCTTGCCGTAATCGATGTCGCTCAGGTTCGGAACGGGAAGCTGATGGACGCGGGGGCGGAGGGACATGGGCGGGAGAATACCGCATCCCGCAACGGTGGCGGTCCCCAGCGGGGAGCCGCCGGGGACCGCGATCGATCACCTGTCTAGAAGCCGCGACCCTTCATGCAGTTGCGATACGCGGCCTGATACCCCACGTCGTCCTTCGACGCGCTGTCGATGCCGCGGAGCTGGTCCGCCTGGTTCGCGACGCGAGCCTCACTTGCGGGCTTGTCGCTGGGCGCGGCCTGCGGGTCCGACTGCGCCTTGGCGGCAGTGCGCGGCTGACTCCCCGGTGACGCGCTCGGGCTGGGGCTGCTGACCTTCGACTGCGCCATCTTGTTGCAAGCGTCGAAGTCGGCCTGCGTCGGATTGGCCGCGAGCGCTACGCTCGAGGTGGCGATGACGATCGTGGCGACGATGAGAACACTGATTGTCTTCATACGGCACCCCCGCCCGTCATTGCGAGCAATCAATGTGCCGGGGAGGTGGTGATGGGACAGCCCGTTCAGATCGCGGGGGCGGTGGCCCTCCTCATCGCGTTCGTCCTGGCGCAAGTCGGCGTGTTCACCCAGCGCGCGGCCGCGTACCTGATCTTGAACCTCGTCGGCTCCGCCGTGCTCGCCGTGGACGCGTATCTCGGCCGGCAGTGGGGATTCTTCCTGCTCGAAGGCGTGTGGGCGATCGTGTCCGCGTGGAGCCTGCTCCAGCGGGCGCGCGGAGGCTGAGTCGCCCGCGACCACGCGTTGTGGTATATCGTTCCGGTCATGCCCGCCAAGACCTCACCCCCGAAGAGGACGACCCCGAAGGCAGCGCGAAAGTCCGCCGGTCTGCTGGAGCGGCTGGCGGCGGGCCCCGTCATCTGCGCGGAGGGCTATCTGTTCGAGTTCGAGCGCCGCGGCTACCTCCAGGCGGGCGCGTACGTTCCCGAGGTCGTGCTCGAGCATCCCGATCTCGTGGAAGGTCTCCACCGGGACTTCGTGCACGCGGGCTCCGACGTGGTGGAGGCGTTCACGTACTACGCCCACCGCGCCAAGCTCAAGGTGATCGGGCGCGAGAAGGATCTCGAGAAGATCAACCGCGCCGCCCTCACCATCGCGCGCAAGGTGGCGCGCAGCACGGGAACGCTGCTCGCGGGGGATATCTGCAACACCAGCATCTACGGTGACGACGCCGCCTCGCACCGGCAGGCGCGCCGGATCTTCGACGAGCAGATCGCGTGGGCGGTGGATGCCGGCGTCGATTTCATCGTGGGCGAGACGTACTCGTTCGGCGGCGAGGCGTTGCTGGCGCTGGAGGCGATCAAGCGCTCCGGCAAGCCGGCGGTGATGACGCTCGCCGTCCCCCGCGAGGGTCAGATGCGCGACGGCTGGACGCTCGCGGAGACGTGCCGCCGCCTCGAAGGCGCGGGCGCCGACGTCGTCGGTCTCAACTGCGCGCGCGGCCCCGCCACGACGCTGCCGCTGCTGAAGGAAGTCCGCGCGGCGGTGCGTTGTCACGTGGCAGCGTTGCCGGTGCCGTACCGCACCACGCCCGATCAGCCGACGTTCCAGAGCCTCAGCGATCCCCAGTACGCGAACATCCCGAACGGGCGGCCGTTCCCGACCGCGCTCGACCCGTTTCTCTGCAATCGCTACGAGATCGCCGATTTCGGCACGGCGGCGTTCGCGCTCGGCGCGCGCTATCTCGGCGTCTGCTGCGGCGCGGGGCCCCATCACATCCGGAGCCTCGCCGAGGCGCTCGGGCGGCGCCCGGCCGCGAGCCGCTTTTCACCCGACATGTCCAAGCACATCCTGTTTGGCAGCGACAAACGCCTGCGCCAAGACTACCTGGAGTACGGTCGCCGCAACTATCGCTCCACGCCGTCCGCGTCAGGCTGATCCGGGGAGCGCGCGATGGCGCGTTTCTTCGTCAAGCACACGCTGTTCCTGCTGCTGACGCTGTTCGTCGTCTCCTTCCTCGTCTTCACGCTGAACGAGTTCTCGCCCGGCGCCGTCGCGCGCAAGCTCCTCGGCGCCTATGCGACCCAGGAGCAGGTGGAGACGCTCACGAAGCAGATGGGGCTCGATCGACCGTTGCTCGTACGCTACGTCGAATATCTCGGCACCGTGGCCAGCGGCGATCTCGGCTACTCCCAGCGCTTCAAGCTCCCCGTCAAGGACGTCCTCTTCAAGCATCTCGCTCACACGGCGGTGCTGGCCGCCGTCGCCTTCGCGTGCATCGTGCCCTTCTCCATGCTGCTCGGCGTCACCGCCGGCATGCGGGAAGGCTCGCGGCTCGACCGCGGCATTCTGATGTTCAGCACGATCGTCGCGTCGATTCCGGAGTTCGCCCTCGGTGTGTTCCTCGCGAGCGTGTTCGTGGTGTGGCTTGGCTGGCTGCCCGGCACCGCGACGCTGCTGCCGGGCGGCGGCTGGTCGCTGCCGGCGCAGCTCGTGCTGCCGGTGGCGGTGATCGTCCTGTTCGACTCCGGGTACGTCGTGAGCATGGTCCGCGCCTCGATGGTCGAGGTCATGCAGCGACCGTTCATCCGCACCGCCGTCCTCAAGGGGCTCCCGTTTCGCTCCGTGATCCTGCGCCACGCCGTGCGCAACGCGATGCTCACGCCGATCACCGTGATCATGCTGCAGATCAACTACCTGGTGGCGGGCGTGGTGGTGGTGGAGACGGTCTTCGCGTATCCGGGGTTCGGCCGCATGATGCTCGAGGCCGCGCTCTTCAAGGACATCGCCCTCGTGGAGGCGGGAGCGCTGGTGGCGGTGGGTCTCGCCGTCATCACGAACATCCTCGGCGACGTCGCGTACGTGCTGCTCGACCCGCGCATCCGTGCCTGAGCCATGAGCGCTCCCGCTACCGCCGAAGTCCTCTCCGCGTCGCCGCCGGCGACGCGCGTGCGCCCGCACGCACGCTGGCGGCGCCAGGTGGACGCCCTGCTCGAATCGACGCCGGCCGCGGTCGGGCTCGCCATCGTGCTCGCGTGGGTCGCCCTCGCGATCCTGGCCCCGGTCATCGCGCCGTATCCGCCAAACGCGAACGACCTCGGCGCCCTTGCGCGTCCCACGCCGTCGCGCGCGCACTGGCTCGGCACCGATCAGCTCGGCCGCGATCTCCTCTCGCGCATCCTGTGGGGGGCGCGGCCGGTGCTCGTCATCGCGCCGCTGGCGGTGCTCGGCGCGGCCGCCCTCGGCTCGCTCCTCGGTCTCGCCGCCGGCTACCACGGGCGCTGGATCGGGGTCGTCATCACCCGCGCCTGCGACATCGTCTTGTCGTTTCCGGTGATCATCCTCTACATGATCATCCTCGCCCACTTCGGCTCCTCGGCGTGGAACATCATCGGCGTGCTGACGCTCACGAAGGCGCCCATCATCGCGCGCATCGTGCGCGGGATGACGCTGGACCTGCGCGAACGCGAGTACGTGGCGGCGGCCAAGATGCGCGGTGAGTCCGCGCTCTACATCATGCTCGTGGAGATCCTGCCGAACGCGCGGGGGCCGCTCCTCGTCGACATGTGCCTGCGCACCGGCTACAACATCGTCATCATCGGCGTTCTTGGTTTTCTCGGCATCGGTCTCCCGCCGCCCGATCCCGACTGGGGCGGCATGGTCAAGGACACGTACGGGATGATGACGGTGTGGCCGCACATGTCGCTCTTCCCGTGCGCGGCCATCTCCTCGCTCGTGATCGGGTTCAACCTGCTCGCGGTGGGGCTGCGGGAGATCGGCCTCCGTGACTGACCGCCTGCTCGACGTCCAGGACCTCGCCGTCGCCTACGCCACGCGCGGCGGCGACGTGCCGGTGATCCCGGGTCTCAGCTTCCAGCTCAACGCGGGCGAGGCGCTCGGCCTCGTGGGCGAATCCGGCTGCGGCAAGTCCACGGTGGCGCTCTCGATCGTGCGCTACCTCGGCCGCGCCGGCCGCATCACCGGCGGTCGCATCCTCTTCGAGGGCCGCGACCTCGCCACGCTCGACGAGACGGAGCTGCGCGCGATCCGCGGCCGGCGCATCGCGATGGTGTACCAGGACCCGATGGCGAGCCTCAATCCCGTGATGACGGTCGGGCGTCAGCTCATGGAAGTGCCGATGATCCACGAGCGCGTGACGGCGGCGGTGGCGCGCGAGCGGGCGCTGGCGACGCTGAGCGAGGTGAAGCTGGCGGACCCGGACGCGGTCATGCGGCGCTATCCGCACCAGCTCTCCGGGGGTCAGCAGCAGCGGATCGTGATCGCGATGGCGCTCATCGCGGAGCCGGCGCTGCTCATCATGGACGAGCCGACGACGGGCCTCGACGTGACCGTGGAGGCGGCGGTGCTCGATCTCGTGCGCGAGCTGCGGCGCCGCCGCGACACCGCGATCCTCTTCATCAGCCACAATCTCGGCAGCGTCGTCCGCGTGTGCGACCGCGTGGGCGTGATGTATCGCGGCGAGCTCGTCGAGGAAGGATCCGTGCGCCAGATCTTCACCAACCCGCGGCATCCCTACACGCGGGGGCTGCTCGACTGCCTTCCCACGCTCGGCCGCGACAAGCGTCAGGTCCCGCTGGTGCCGATCCCGGGCCAGGTGGAGCCGGCATCCGCGCGCGCGCCCGGGTGCGGTTTCGCCAGCCGCTGCACGCACGTCGAGCTCGGGCGCTGCACGACGCGGCCGATCCCGTCCGCGGAGCTCGAGCGCGAGCCCGGCCACCGCGTGGCCTGCCTGCGGCTCTACGAGCTTCCGCGCTGGCGGCCGCGGCGCGGCGCGGCCACGCCGTTCGATGCGGGCACGCCGGCGGATGCCGTGATCGCGGCGCATCACCTCACGAAGATCTACGAGCCGCGGCGGCGGCGACGCCGGTACGGCCTGCCGCGACCACCGGTGCGCGCGCTCGTCGATGTCGACGTCGCCGCCGCGCGGCGGCGGACGCTCGCCATCGTGGGCGAGTCGGGATGCGGGAAATCGACGCTGGCGAAGGTCTTGAGTGGTCTCGAAGTGGCGACCGAGGGCGGTGTCACGCTGGACGGGGTCGAAGTGGGAGGTCTGCGCGTGGACGCCCGCAGCCGCACGCTCCGGCGCAAGCTGCAGATGGTCTTCCAGAATCCCGACAGCACGCTGAACCCGAGCCACACCGTGGGCTACGCGATCGGCCGCGCGCTCCGGCGGCTCCACGACCGCGCGCCCGCCGACATCGCCGCGGGCGTGGCGCGCTTGCTCGAGGTGGTGAAGCTGCCGCCCGGCATGGCCGCGCGCACGCCCCGTCAGCTTTCCGGCGGGGAAAAGCAGCGCGTGGCCATCGCGCGCGCGCTCGCAGGGGATCCCGACGTCATCGTCGCCGACGAGCCCGTGTCGGCGCTCGACGTGTCCGTGCAGGCGGCCGTGATCAATCTCCTGAACGAGATCCAGGCCGCCCGCGGCACCACGCTCGTGTTCATCTCCCACGACCTCGCGGTGGTTCGCTATCTCGCCGACGACGTGGCGGTGATGTACCTCGGCACCGTGGCCGAGTTCGGCCGCGTGGAGCGCGTGTTCGCGCCGCCCTATCACCCGTACACGGAGGCGCTGCTGTCGGCGGTGCCCGTGCTGGATCCCGATCACGACGGAGCGCGGATCCTGCTCGAGGGCTCGGTGCCGCGCGCGGGTGAGGTGCCGCGCGGCTGCCCGTTCGCGACGCGCTGCCCGCGGCGCGTGGGCGCGATCTGCGACGACGTGCCGCCGCCGGTCCAGCAGCTCGGCGACGAGCACCGGATCGCCTGCCACATCCCCGCCGACGAATTGCGACGACTGCAGACGCCGCCGATGGCGACGGCGGCCGGACGGTGATGGAGACGCGCGGGGCGGCGGTCGTCATCGTGGGCGGCGGTGTGACCGGCCTCAGCGCCGGCTGGTGGCTTGCGCGCGCCGGCGTCGATGTGCTCGTGCTCGACAAGGGGATCGTGGGCTGGGAAGCGTCCGGGCGCAATGGCGGCGGCGCCACGCATGTCTACAGCCCATTCGGCCTCGAGGAGCAGCGGCTGTGGCCGCAGATGGACGACCTGCTCGGCTATCCGACCGAATATCAGCCGTATCGCATCGGGGTGGCGCTGACCGAACCGCAGCTCGCGCTCGCCCGGCGCTGGGCCGAGATCGGCGAGACGCGCGGCTTCCGCTGGGAGTCGCTCGATCGCCGTCAGCTCCGCGAGCTCGTGCCGATCGTCGGCGACAACGCGATCGGCGGCACGTACCTGCACTTCGGCGGCCACGCCAACCCGCAGCGCACGGTGCAGGCGTATGCGTGGGCGCTGCAAGACCACGACGGCCGGATCCTCCAGCACACGACCGTGACCGGGCTCGTCCGGCGCGGCGGGCGCGTCACCGCCGTCGAGACCACGCGCGGCACCTTCGACGCCGACGTGGTCGTGATCGCGGCCGGCCCGCAGACGGGCGCCTTCGCCGACATGCTCGACGTCTCGCTCCCGCTTGCGCCCGCGCGCGTGGAAATGATCGCGACCGAGCCCATCCCGGTCATGGCCGTCGGCGGCGTGGCGGGCAACGGGCTCTACGGCCGGCAGACGCTGCGCGGGAACCTGATCTACGGCGGCGGCCCGCACGAATGGATCAACGTGCCCGACATGACCACGCCCGACCACGCGAACACGCCGCTCGTGCGCAATCTCGCGCGCCGGCTCGCCGAGCTGTTTCCGGGCGCCGCCCACGTCCGTGTCATCCGCGCCTGGAGCGGACTCGTCGAGAACACGCCCGACGGGCTGCCGGTCGTCGAGCGCCTCGCGCAGCCGGACAACGTCGTGATCGCCACGATGTCGAGCGTCGGGTTCGGGCTCTCGCCCGCGGTGGGACGCGCGATCAGCGAGCTCGTGCAGCACGGGCGCTGTCTCTTCGCCGATCTCGGCGCGCTCGCGCTCGGTCGCTTCGCCGACACGCCGCCCGACTGGCGTGAGCGCGCGGGGTGGGTCGCGTCCGGACCGGTGGTCGAGGCGGCGGCGGATTGATGCCGGGCGCGGATCGGCGGTCCATCACCGGCAAGGCGCCGACCCCCGAGCGTCATGTCCCGCTCGTCGTCGTCGGCGCCGGCGTCGCCGGCGTGGCGGCGGCGCTGGCGGCCGCGCGCGCGGGCGTCGAGGTGCTGCTCATCGACGAGCATCCCATCGACAACGACATGATGGCCATGGACGTGCCGCTCTGCTTCGGCGGTCGCATGCACCCGTCCGTGCGCAACCGCGCGCTCATGCTGGAGCGGGTGGTGGAGACGAACCCGGAGCTGGCGAGCGTCTTGGACGCCGGCGTGGATGTCCAGCTCGGCACCTACGTCTGGGGCGCCTTCGTCAACGGCCCCACCGTGCAGGAGCTGCCGGGGCCGATGCTCGGGCTCGCGGACGATCGCCGCTCGTGGCTCGTCGGCTACGACCGTCTCATCGTCGCCGCCGGCGCGCGGGATGTTCTTTTCGGATTTCCGGGCTGGGAGCGCGCGGGCACGCTGGGCGCGGGCGGCGCTCTCGCGCTGCTCACGAGATACCGCGCGCTCGCCGCGCGACGTCTCGTCGTGATCGGGTCGGGCGCGCTGGGGCTCCACGTCGCGGCGCTCGCGCTCGAACACGGGATCGAGGTCGCGGGCGTGGTGGAGGTGGGCGAGCGCGTGCGCGGGGACGGGGGCGCGGCGCGGGCACTGGCGGAACGCGGAGTGCCGTTCTTCACGTCGCACACGATCCGCGCTGCGCGCGGTCGTACGGGCGAGATCGAGTCGCTCGTGCTCGTGCGCGTCGATGACGCGGGCACGCCGGTGTCCGGCACCGAGCGCGAGATCGTCTGCGACGCCGTGTGCATGGCCGTCGGCCTCACGCCGAGCGTGGAGTTGTTGCACCTGGTGGGCGCGCGCCTACGCTTCGTCTCCGCGCTCGGAGGGTGGGCGCCGGAGGTCGACGCGGCGATGCGGACGAGCGTGCCGGCGGTGTTCGCGGCCGGCGACTGCGCGGGGTTCCACGACGGGATGCTGGCGGCGCCGGACATCGCGCGCGAGCAGGGACGCCGCGCCGGGCGCGCCGCGGCGGCGTCGCTCGGAGCGTCGCCGCACGCGCCCGGCGATCGCATCGTGGCGTCCGGCTCGGATACGGGGACGGCGCATGGCCTCGATGCGGGCGTCCACGGTTACTGGCAAAGGTGGCTCGCGTCGCTGATCGCCGCCGGCGGCTGGGAGGTCAACGTCTGCCAGTGCGAGGACGTGACGCGCCGGGAGCTCGTCGAGACGAAGCCGCCGCGCTATCTCAAGTGGGATTCCGCCGCGATGAGCGCGCGCAACGTCACCACGCTGCTGCGCGACGGCCCGCTGAACCAGGATCAGATCAAGCGGCTCACCCGCGCCGGTATGGGGCCGTGTCAGAGCCGCCGCTGCCGCGAGCAAGTCGGTCTGCTGCTGGCGCAGGCGGCGGGCACGACGATCGACCGCATTCCGCTGCCGACGTTCCGTCCCCCCGTCCGCCCGCTCCCGCTCAACGTGCTGTGGCCGGCCGACGAGCCGGCGGCGATGCGAGAAGACTGGGTGAGCTGGTTCGGGATTCCCACGCAGTTCAGCCCGCACTGGACGGCGGGGATGGCGCTCGACGAGCCGACGGCGCACGCGCGCCTCATCATGAGCGACGAGTGAGAGGACGATGGTAGACCTGCCCCGCACCGCGGATATCGTCATCATCGGGGGCGGCGTCCACGGCGCCAGCCTCGCCTATCACCTCGCGCGCAAGAAGGCCGGGCGCGTCGTCCTCATCGAGAAGAAGTTCGTGGCATCAGGCCCCACGGGCCGCTCCACCGCGCTCGTGCGTCGCTTCTACGCGATGGACTTCTTCACGCGGACGGCGAGCGCCGCCGCCGAGGTCTTCCGCCACTGGAAGGACGTCATCGGGGGCGACGGCGATCCCGGCTTCCAGCAGGTCGGTCTGCTCGCGCTCGCCGGCTCCGACAAGGCGCCGCACCTGCGCCACAACGTGATGCAGGCGCAGAAGCTCGGCACCGCGGTGACGCTGGTCTCCCCGGCGGAGGTCAAGGATCTCGTCCCCGCCATGAACGTCGAGGACGTCGCGGCGGCGTCGTACGAGCCCGAGTCCGGCTACGCCGATCCGTCATCGACGGCGAACGCGCTCGTGAATCGCGCCCGGGAGCTGGGCGCGCTCATCGTGCAGTACCGCCACGTGGAGGCGATTCGTGTCGCCGGCGAGAAGGTGCTCGGTGTGCGCTCGGAAGGCGACGACATCGACGTGCCCATCGTCGTGAACTGCGGGGGGCTCTGGGCCGACCGGCTGCTGCGGCCGCTCGGTATCGATGTGTCCATCACGCCCACGCGCCATCAGATGTGCTTCTTCCGCCGTCCGAGCGGCTTCGGCGTCCATCCCGCTGTCGCCGACACCGTGCTCATGACGTACATGCGTCCCGAGCACGGCGACTTCACGATCCACGGATTGCTCTCGTACGACGAGGTCGTCGATCCCGATCACTACAACGAAGGCGCCGATGCGGACGAGATCGAGAAGAACGCGGAGCTGATCTCGCACCGCTTCCCGATCATGCAGCACGGCCTCGCCATGGGCGGCTACTCGGGCCTCTACGACACCACGCCCGATCATCACCCGGTGCTGGGCGCCCTCCCGGAAATCACGGGGCTGTACGCGGACTTCGGCTGGAGCGGCCACGGGTTCAAGCACTCACCCGTGATCGGCGACATCCTCTCCGACGTCATCCTCCACGGGCACGCGAAGGACTACGACCTCACGCCGTTCCGGTGGACCCGCTTCCGGGAGAACGACCTCGTGCCGAGCGCGCGCTGGACCGCGGAGCCGCACCCGAAGCACCGCTTGTAGACGGCGCGCGCCCGGCGTCACATCTCCGAGCGTCTTCGGACGGAGTCGCTGATGGCGTTCGACGTTCGGCTCGCCGCGTGCGTCACGATCCGCGTGAGAAGCGCGGCGGCGGCCTTAGCGCCTGACGCTTCCGAGATCGACGAGACGGCGGCGACGACCTGCTCGGCCGTTCGGGCGGCCACCCCGGCCACCGCGGAGGCGGCGTCACCGACCTTCGAGCGCTTGGCGGCATCCCAGATCGCCACGCTCACGCGCTCCGCTCCCAGTCTCGCCACGCCGCCGAGCATGCGGGCGGCCTCGACCGAGGCCATTCGTCGCAGCGAGCGTGGACTCGGCCGCGTGACGCTGCCGCAATACGCGGTGGCGAGACAGCCGATGCGAAGCGTGAGAAACGCGTTCACGGTTCCGTCGATCGACGAGTTGGCGACGAGCGTGGCCACCGGCGACAGGCCCGGGATCGCCGATATCGCGGAACCGCCGAGCACCGGTGCGAGAACGGCGCCCACGAGCTCGCTGAAGTCGAAATCATCGACGTTCTGCGCGACGAAGGCGGCGGTGGCGACGTTGGCATAGAGCGAGGCGAGATCGCGGACCGACGGCCGCTGCCAGTAGAGATGCGCGATCTGCCAGATGAGCCGGCTCTGGGTCACGAGCACCATCAATCCGTCGAGGCGACCGGACTGGGACACCGCGGTGCTGACGAACACGGCGGTGGCCGTCTCGACCGTGCGCTGCCGCGCCAGCAGCGAGAGCTGTTCCAGCGCGCGGTCGATCGTCGCCGGATCCGCGGCGGTCACGGCGTGGCCCGCGAGATGACGATTCCCGCGCAGGCTGCGCGCGAGCGCTTTCAGGTACGCGTCTCGTGCGGCGGTGTTATCCGCGGACGGTGGAACGAGACGCCGGGGCAACCGCACGAAGGCGACGATGGGGAGGGTGACGCAGACGGTATAGGTGAGGAGAAGCAGCCAGAGCACGAGCTGACCGAGCCACGGGTGAATCGCGCCCGCGAGCAGCACGACCTCGCGTGTCTCGCGGGCGACGATCAGCGCAAACGCGATCAGCAGCAACACCGCGACCGGGACGACGATGCGTTTCACGGTCGCGGTGTGAGTCCCTCAGGTGCTGATCGCGAGCTGATGCCCGAAGATGTAGAGCGCCGGGTGCGCGGCGAAGCCCTGCACGCGCTTGTCCATGAACGTGAAGACCGCGCGCCACACCGGCTGCACGATGGGACCATCGTCCTGGAGGATCTTTTCGAGCTGCGCCATCACCTCGCGCCGTGCCGCCACGTCGATCGTGCCCTCCGCCATCGTCAACAGGCGATCGAACTCGGGATTGGAGTACTTCGACTCGTTCCACGGCACGCCCGTGCGGTAGGCGAGGGCGAGGCTCATCACACCGAGCGGCCGATGCGCCCACGTCGTGAAGCCGAACGGGACCTTCGTCCACACTTCCCAGTACTGGGTGGACGGCATCACGTTGATCTTCACGCGGATGCCGGCTTCCTTCCACTGCTCCACCATCGCCTGCACGGCCAGGAGCTCCCACCCCGGCTGCGGCCGGGCGATGAGCTCGGCGTCGATGCCGTTCGGGTAACCGGCCTCGGTCAGCAGCCGCCGCGCCTTCGCCACGTCGCGCTGGAACATGGGCAGCTTCGCGTACTCCGGATGCACGGGGCTCACGTGATGATGCTCGCCGGGCTGGCCCATGGCGCGGTGCGAGAGCTGCAGCACGGTGTTGGCGTCGATGGCGTAGCGCATGGCCTGGCGCACGCGCTTGTCGTCGAACGGCTTCACGGGCTGCATGCGCGCGGTGGCGGTGTACGCGGTGATCACCTGGTACATCTGGACGTGCGGCAGCTTCTGGAGCGCGTCGAGCTGGGTGATGTCGGCAAAGTAGAGGCCATCCACCTGCTTGCCCGCGAGCGAGCTCACGGACGCGGCCGGATCGTCGCCAAGGTCGATGAACTGGATCTCGTCGAGATGGGGGCCGCCGCCCCAGTAGTCCTTCCGCGCCTTCAACGTCTGTCGGCGTCCGACCTCGCTCTCCACCAGGGTGAAGGCGCCGGTGCCGTTGGAGCCGACCTTGAACTCGCCGTTCTCGGCCGGGTCCATGATCAGGAGCGGGTAGTGGAAGAGCTGCTCGGGCACGGCGAGCTGCGGCGTCTTGCCGTTGAGGCGGACCGTGAACGTATCGACTTTCTGGATCGCGTTGGCGTCCCAGAGCCGCGTCGATTTCTTGGCGTTGCCCTTGTCGTCCTTCTCGCCCGTCTCGAACTCCTCGAGGAGGAACCCCTTCATGAGACCGACCGTGGACGAGCCCGTCTTCGGATCGAGCACGCGCTTGAGATTCCAGACGACGTCGTCGGCCGTGAACTGACGGCCGTTGTGCCACTTCACGTTCCGGCGCACGCGGAGCGTCCACGTCTTGAGGTCGGGGCTCGGCTCCCATTTCTCGACGAGGCCGGGACGGGTGACGTTGTCCGCGCCCGTGATGGTCAGGTAGTCGAGGACCTGGCGCGTGGAGTTTGCCGCCTCGATCCAGCTGTACGTGTGCGGGCTCTTGAGGTCGTGGCACCGCATCCCGAGCCGGAGCGTGCCGCCGCGCGGCAGATTCTGCGCCGCCGCCGGCGCCGCCAGCGGCTGGCCGGTGAGCGTGCCGGCGAGGGCGTACGCCGCGGCCGCCGACATCCCGAAGAGCGTGGCGTAGCGGAGGAACTCGCGACGATCGATGAGACCGTCGGCGAGCTGGCGCTTC
>Ga0075421_100006391_pt1 | contig 14368 bp, 15 predicted proteins | sample SoiMetdeltSBSDD5_FD_75292 | JGI IMG/M metagenome (GOLD analysis project Ga0075421, IMG submission 75292) | Bulk soil microbial communities from a Populus tree surrounding site in Tennessee, USA - Soil MetaG P. deltoides SBSDD5 | ecosystem: Environmental > Terrestrial > Soil > Tree plantation...
CGGTGTGGGAAGTCAGTCACGACCTGCGCGCCCGCTTCCCCACGACCGAATGGGTCGTGGCCTGCGGACGAGGCGGCCTCACGACGGCGATCCGGCCCGGCGTCACGGCGCCGGAGCTCGACGGCCCCTGCTTCCATGCCGCGCGTCGCGCCCTGGAAGAGGCGAAACGTCAGGGACTGGTTCTCGCGTTCGCCGGGTTCACACCCGCCGTCACGGCCTGCTCGGCCTACTATGCCGCACTGTATCGGGGCTGGACGGCCCGCCAGCGTATCGTCGCGACCGCTCAACGCGCCAACCCCCGCGCCCGGCTCGACGAGCTGTCCCGACTGCTCCACGTCGGCCCCAGCGCCATTTCGCACCTGCGTACCCGCATGGCCTGGCCACTGGTCGCCGCCGGTGATAAGGTGTTTCAGGACCTGCTCAGCCAATGAATCCCGTCGCTGCCGCTCTCCTGCTCGCGTTCGCCGTCGGCGTCGGTTTCGCGCCATGGCGCCGCCCGGCGTGGACCACCCCGGTCCGTGCCCTGCTCTACGAGGCCGCGGCCTTCGCCGGCGCAGGCGCGGTAGCGTGGTTCGCCCGCAAACTCGTCTATCCGACTCCCGCCGGGTATTTCTGGGGCCGCTGGCTGCTGCTCGCCGCGGCGTTCTGGTACACGTGCGCCGGCGGCGCCGTGCTCGTCCGCCGCGTCCTCGACCTCGTGCCGGTGAGCGACTCGCCGCGCGCGGGCAAGAGCGCGATCACCGTTCCGGCGGTCGAGCTGTCACGCGGACTCGTGATCGGGGTGCTGGAGCGGGCGCTCGCCTTGACGCTCGTCCTGACGAATCAGTTCAGCGCGTTGGGGCTGATCCTCGCCGCCAAGGCCCTGGCCCGCTTTCGCGCCATGGATGACCGGGACTTCGCCGAGTACGTCCTGATCGGGACTCTCACGTCGCTGCTCTTGGCACTGCTGGTGGGCTTGGGCGTCCGAAATCTGCTGGACTAGAAAGACCCTACCGCTGGGGATTCGGCGCGGCAAATAGCGTCAGGGCACTGGTCCACGGATGATAGACAAGATCGATCGACTGGCGCAGCTGGTGTTCGAGCGCCTTGAGATCGGAGCGCTCAACGGGAACTCCGGGCTCGGCAAGGCCGTCCGGCCGCAGCGTCACCGTGATGGTCCGGACGAACAGACCCTTGCGTCCCTTCCCCACGATGACCTGCCATCCGTCCGCTGCCACGGCCGACCGTGACCACACGGGCCGGCCTTGTCCGATGAGACGGAACAGCAGGCTCAAGGCCCCAGTCGCCGGGCGCCCCGAGATACCGCCGAACTGGTCCTGAACAACCTCGTCGCCGAAGTCGAGCAGGCGATACGAAACCGTTCGCTGATAGGTCATTTCGACCACGGGTCGTGACAGCGTATCGCGGTAGGAGTACCCGTCGGGGCCAGTGCGCGAGCGCCAGACGACGGTGAGCGCCAGGCGCGGTGGGGGACCCTGCTTCACCCGTTGTACCACGGTTCCGGCCTGCGCGTCTACCAGAATGTCGTACTGGTGCTCGTGGGTCAGCCGAACCGAGAGCGGCGCCTGATCTGCTCGCAGCTCGAGGGCACTCAGGTATGCCTGGAACCAGTCCTCAAAATCGATGAAGAGGACAAGGCCCTCGGGGTGCGCGAGGCGGGCCGAGCGAGCCAGCCGCAGCAACACCCGGGTCTGCAGCCGCGATTGATTGGTGGTGACGCGACGATTGTAGCCCTGTTCCAGCCGCATGGCTGCCGCGATCGAGTCGCGATCGACGCGCACCGCGCCGGGCGGCGCCACTGCCGCGGCCTGGAGCACCACGACTGCAAGTTGGGTGAGGAAGATGAAGCCCTCGGTGGGAAATCCCTGTCCCCGGGATGGAGAAGCTATTCTCCTGTGAGCATCCGCCGCTTCAACAGATTCAAGCGCCGTTTGAGCGATCCGTCGTAGATGCGGTCGCCCACGCGCACCACGACGCCGCCCAGGATGGCTCCGTCGGCGCGGAAATGCGCCCGCACTTCTTTCCCCAGCACCCTGGTCAGTCGCTCGACGATCTGCTTCTGCAATGCGTCGTCCGGGGCCGTGGTCAGGGTGACGCCGGCGTGCACCCGATTCTCCTTGCTATCCACCAACGCCTGGTATTCCTGGGCGATCTCGCCGAGCAATCCCTGGCGGCCACGCCGCACCACCGCCTGGAGAAACCGCACGAATTCGGCCGGGGCCGCGTCAGACAGTGCATCGGCCAACAACGCGGCCTTGGTCGACTTTGCGACACGCGGTGATTCCAGCACGACGGCGATCGTCGGATCGGTGACGGCCCCGGCCACCGCGTCCATGAGGAGGCCAAACAGGTCGACCCGCTTCATCGCGTCGGCCGCCGTCAACAGCGCCTCGGCGTAGTTGCGGGCGACGGTGCTGGTCTTCAATGCTTCGCCTCGAGCGACGCCAGGTAGTCCGTCACCAGCCGGCGATTGGCGTCGTTGTCGAGATTGGACCCCACGAGCTTGGTCGCCGCGGCAATCGACAGCTCGACCGCCTCGCGGCGCAGCGCGAGGATCGCCTTCTCCTTCTCGGCCTCGATGTCGCGGCGGGCACGCTCGAGCAGCTGCTCCTGCTCCTCACGGGCGCGGGCCAGGAGCTGTTCCCGCTCCTTCTGCGCCACGTTCTTCGCCACCGCTATGATTTCCTGAGCCTCGGCACGGGCCTCAGCCAGCGCCGCCTTGTGCTGCTCCAGCAGCCTCGCCGCTTCGGCATTCGCCCGCTCGGCGTCCGCCACCTGTTTCGCGATGCGCGCCTCGCGCTCCTCGACCGACTTGAGCAACGCGGGCCAGCCGAACTTCCACAGGATGGCCATCAGGATTCCGAACACGACGAGCGTCCAGATGATCAGCCCCGGTTTGATGCTGAACGGGGTGATCACCTGGGCGGGGACGACTTCCTGCAGCAGAAACAGGGCGATCACTTCAGCAGCTTGAAGAGCAGCGCGAACACGAGCGCCGCGAGGCCAGCGCCTTCCACCAGTGCCGCCGTCAGGATCATGGCGCCACGAATGTCGCCGGAGGCCTGCGGCTGGCGTGCAATCGCCTCGACCGCCCGGCCGCCGATCTGGCCGATACCGATGCCGACGCCGATGGCAGCGAGCCCGATGCCGATGCCGGCGCCGAGCAGGGCGTTGGTGTTCGTGGCGACCTTGACGGCATCGCTCACCACTGGTTCCTGGAGCAGCAGCAACGCGTGGAACATGGATCTTCCTCTAGTAAATGGTGCGCATCAATGCGCGTGTTGCATCATCCCGATGAATACCGACGTCAACAGCGCGAAAATGTATGCCTGCAGGAACGCCACCAACAGCTCGAGCAGCATCATGAACAGGGTAAAGGCCACGGCGCCCGCGGTAACCCCAGTCACGATTACCGGGCCCGCCGTGGCAAACACGAAGATCAGGCCGAGCAGCGCCAGGATCACGAAGTGGCCGGCGGTCATGTTGGCGAACAACCGCAGGCAGAGCGCGAACGGCTTCACCAGTTTCCCGATGATTTCGATCGGCGTCATGATCATCGCCATCGCGACGGCGCCGCCGCCCTTCATGCCGGGCGGCACGAACACGATGGTTTTGAGATAGCCCAGGGGGCCGAGGGCCAGGAGTCCCGAAACCTCGATGACCACGAACGCCAGCAGCGCGAGCGCGCCCGTGACCGCGAGGTTGCCCGTCGCGGCGCTGCCGTAGGGCATCAGGCCGAGCAGGTTGCAGTACAGAATGAAGAAGAACAGCGAGAGGATGTAGGGTGCAAAGCGGGCGCCGTTGTGCCCGATGTTGGCGATGGCGACGTCGTTGCGGACGAACAGCACGATCGCCTCGAACGCCGCCCCAAAGCCCGTTGGGCCCTTGCCTTCGCGATGCCGGCGCTGCACGTCGCGGCCGGCCCACCAGACAGAGAGCAGCACCAGGACCGCGGCCAGGATCATGAACACGACATGCTTGGTGGGCGAGACATCGATGCCGAACAGATTCCACCCGGTGGGCAGATGCCACTCCCGCCCGAACGGCAGCTCGATGACATGGCTGTCGCTCGTATGTTCGAAGATCATCTCGCCGATATCGGGTTCCTGCATCATTTCAGAAACCAGGTCTCCGCAAAAAGAAGCGGCAGCAGCACGCCGAGGAATCCCAGCATCGTCGCGAGCGGCGCCAACACGTCTCGGTTGGTCACCGAGAGCACGAGAACCCCACCCAGCATCAGAACCCGGATCCCCATGCCGCCATACCAGCGCCACAGAAACGCGCGCTGCGGGGCGTCCATCCCCGACCGCAGCAGCACCACCGCCGCCGTCTGGGCGAGGAGCGCCGCGCCGCCACCCACGCCGGCCGCCTTCCCCCCGATGCCGCTCGCCGTGGCCACGAGGGCCAGGCCCGCGAGCGCCAGCGGGAGGTACGGCCTCACTTCTTGCCGGCTCCGGTATCGCGCATGACGCGATAGTAGATGTTCATGAAGCCGCCGAAACCGCCCGCGAAGGCGCCGATGATGGCGAACAGCGGTCGCGTGTGCAACCAGCCATCCACCAGCCACCCCAGGGCGCCGAACGCGAGGATCGCGAAGGCGAATGTGAAGCCCACCGCGACGTATTCGTAGCCCTGGCCGTAGCCTCTGGCGGTCTTGTTTTCGTCGTCTTGCGGCATCGAACCGGCGAAAAGTATGCCCTTGTGAAATTTTTCGCAAGCAAAGCCCTAACAGTGCAACCTTTTGTGGCACTTGGGAGTACGATGTGCTATCGTACGCGTTCCCATGACCACGACCCCCCGTCCCCGGACCCTCGAGCAAGCTGGCGATGTCGAGCTGTTGGAACGGCTCGCTTCAGCCCGGCGGAGCCTGCTCGAACATGTGGGGCAGCGCATCGTGGGACAGCGAGACGTCGTGGACGGCATCCTCACGGCCGTGTTCTCGGGGGGCCATGCCTTGCTGGTTGGAGTGCCGGGGCTCGCCAAAACCCTGATGGTGCAGACGGCCGCCGAGGCCCTCGAGCTCAAGTTCTCACGCATCCAGTTCACGCCGGACCTGATGCCTTCCGACATCACGGGCACCGAAATCATCGAGGAGGACGTCGGCACGGGGAAGCGGGGATTCCGCTTCGTGCGCGGACCGGTGTTCGCGAACATCGTGCTGGCGGATGAAGTCAACCGCACGCCGCCCAAGACCCAGGCGGCGCTGCTCCAGGCGATGCAGGAGCACCAGGTGACGGCGGCGGGTCAGACGCATCAGCTTCCGGCGCCGTTCTTCGTGCTGGCGACCCAGAACCCGATCGAGCAGGAGGGGACGTATCCCCTGCCCGAGGCGCAGCTGGACCGGTTCATGTTCGAGCTGCGGGTGGGGTATCCCTCGCGGGCGGAAGAAGAGGCGATCGTCACCGCGACCACGGCGGACCGCACGGTCGCGATTTCTCCCGTCCTGACTGCGGACGACGTCCTGTCGTTGCAGCACCTGGTACGCCGCATCCCCGCGCCGCAGGCGTTGGTGGCGGCGGCCGTTTCGCTGGTGCGGATGACGCGGCCGGACGATCCATCGGCGCCCGAGTTCATCAAGGAGTATGTGTCGTGGGGTGCCGGACCGCGGGCGTCGCAATACCTGGTTTTGGGGTCCAAGGCGCAGGCGGCCCTCGACGGCCGCCCGATGCCGGACTACGACGATCTGAAGCGGGTGGCGCCGCTCGTGCTGACCCACCGCTTGGTGATCAACTTTGCCGCCGAGGCCGCGGGACGCCACGCGCCGGACATCGTATCCGAGCTGCTCGCTTCCGGCCAATGGCAGCGGGCCTGATTCGAGGACTGCTCCTCGTCCTGCAGGCTGCTGGCCTCTCCACCGCAGGGTGTGCCAAGATGAGCTCGCAGGCGACCACGCTGATCGAGTATCGACGCAGCGGGGGCATCGCGGGTCGCGAGGATCAGGTGGTCATCCTCACGGACGGGACCGCGCGCCTGCAGCGCCGGGGCGTCGCGGCGGATTTCCGCGTCCCGCCCGATACGCTCGACACCCTGCGCGCCCTGCTCCAGCGGGTCGATTTTCGCGCCATGCGCGAGGAATACCTGCCGGCGCGCCAGGGCGCGGATTTGTATGAATACGTGCTGATCTACCAGGACCGCCGCATCCGGACGATGGATACCGCCGTCCCGTCCGAGCTGCAGCCGTTGCTTCAGCTGCTGGGCGGACTCGCCAACCGCACTCCCTGACCCCCCCCTTCGCCCGCGGCCCAGCGGGACCACACCAGCCAGACGAAGAACGTGCACTGCACGAGCGTCGCCTCCCATATCCAGGTGTGGGCGACCTCGAAGTCACCCGGCCGGTGGTTCCCGATCCAGAACAGGCTCACGAGCCGTAGCAGGTTCACGGCGAGCACGATCGGGACACCCACAATGAGTCCGCGGCGCTTGGCCCGCGGTGATCCGGGTGAGGCGAAAATCGCCACGGTCAGCACCGCGGCCGGCAGGAAGCCGGTGCACCCGATCGTGATGTCGTAACTGAAGCCACCGGGGAGGTAGAGCAGCGTGCCGGCGCGCTGCGCGGCGATCCCGATGCCCCGAAGCAGGCTCTGGGTCAGGGATGCGACGCAGCCCGCCACGACTTCGAGCGCCCGCACCGGGCGACCGCTGTAGCCGTGGGCCCCGGCGATCACGCCAAGCCAGGCCAGCGCCGCACCGAGCCGCAGCGTCGACGCTACGAGAGCACCCTCCGGCGGTTGGCACGCAGCGCCGCCGTTCCGACGATCAGCAGGACCAGGACGATGGATCCGATGAGCGAGAGATCCGGCACGCTGGGGACCCCGCCGCAGCTGTTGACCGGCGGCTGGTACGAGCCGGTCAAGCCTACCGCGTTGAACCCGCTGGTGACAGCCTGCACCTGGGGGCTCGAGGCACCGAAGAGATCCTGGGCCGATTGCAGCGCCGCGGCGCGCGCGTCCTCGAGCGTGGATTGTGCTTGCAGGTACACGGTGAGCGCCCGATAGAAGATCCGTTCGGCGTCTCCTTTTCCGATGCTCGTCGCCACATTTACGAAGGCCTTGCTCGAGATGCCGCTGTTCGTATGCACGCCCTCGTTGTCGCTGCAGGTCGCGACCCAGCCGCTCGTGTTACCGGGCTGCCCGAACGCCCCCGGGTTGGCGAGATCGCGGATGGCGCCGACCGGCAAATCCTCCCCCATCAGCCAGTCATCCCGGTCGACCATGGCGCCGAAGATGTCCGAAAAGCTTTCGTTCAAGGCCCCGGACTGCCAGCGGTACTCGAGGTTGGCCGTGCGCTCCGTTACTGCGTGCGTCAGCTCGTGCGCGGTCACGTCTTTGACGGGGAATCCGTCGCCGTAGACCATCTGGGTGCCGTCCCAGAATGCGTTCTGGTAGTTGACGCTGTAGTGAGCCGTGGCGATCAGTGTGGCGCCGGCGTTGTCGTAGCTGTCCCGCCCGTGCGTGGCTTTGTAATAGTCATACGTGGCCCCGACGAAGTCGTGCGCGTGGTCGACGTCCGCGTCGCCGGTCGGGCCGGCGCCCTCGGCGCGGCGCAGAGTGCCGGGGAGGGTCGTGCTATTGCCGGCCGTGTAGGTCTGGCGATTGCGCGCGATATAGAGGCGGTCCAGCGAATCCAGCAGTCTCCCGTTGCGCGCGTCGATCACGTAGTCCTTGCGGGCCGGTAGCGAGTCGTTGCGCACCTCGACGATCCAGGCCAGCTGGGCATTGGAGTCGCGGCGCCGGCCCGGGTAGATCACGAGGCGCGGGGGTCCGGCGATGCCGCGCGGCAGCTGTCGCGCGGCGAGCGCAAATGCGGAATCTGCTCGTACGGTGGGCAGCGTATCGGACGCGCGCAGGTTGGGCACCAGGTTGCTCGTGATGGCCGCGACGGCCCCGTCGGACGTTGTCTGGTGCACGGTGACGCTGGCAGCGTACACATCGATCCCCTGATAGACCTGCTGCATGGTCGTATGGCGCATGCCGAGGGAATCGGCACGCGCGTCCACGAAGCGCAGGTCCTGCGTGCTGCTATCGGTCCCGAACACGGCGGCGTAGCGACTCATGAAGCCGTAGGGCGCGGCGCGGGTCGTATCGTCCGGCTGGAGGCCGGGGATGACCGATAGTGGAATGCGGCCCCGGATGAAGCTGGGGCGTCCGGTGTACGGGTTATACGTCATCGTCATCGGCGCCTGGGCGTCTTGCGTGAGAATGGAGACATTGACCGGCTGCCGAGGTTGGCGACACGCGGCGATACCAACGAGGACGATCAATGCTGGCCGGAGCCGCTTCGGTAGGGCGAACGTCATGCGACCTCTCGGGCTGGCGATGAATGCGGGGTAACGGGCTGGGCTGTATACCCCTTTGAAAGTGCTGCGCACCCACCACAACTCCTTCCATGTAAATGGTTGCTAATTAAGGCGTTGACATGTTGTTGAATTTCGCGCCTTATTGTCCAATCGACCGTCGTTGTAGGACGTGGTCCGTGGTTCATCATTTCCGGTTACTGACCCTTGGTGCCCCACTGCTGATGTCAGCGGCAGGGGACGTCGTTCGCTATCGAACTCGCAAGCATTTCGCGTTGTTGATCAGGCTGGCGCTCGAGCCGGGCCGGCGGCTGGCGCGTGATTACCTGATCGACCTGCTTTGGCCGGACGTTCCCAGCGTCCGTGGGCGGCATTCGCTGTCCCAGGCAGTCAGCGTGCTCCGATCAACCATCGGACGCCAGTCCCTCCTTGCGCCACGGACCTCTCTGGCTTTGGTCGAGGGCATCGTCGATGTCGACGCCCACCGCCTTGAGACGTGTGAAGCAGAAATCCGGGGACGGTTTCTCGAGGGATTCGAGCTGCGCGGCGCGCGCGGTTTCGAAGAATGGCGAGACGCCTGGGCGGCTCGGCTGTTTCCGCGCATCCGCGATTGCCTGGTCGGCAAGATGGACGCCGGGCGGCGGATCGGTGACTTCGCGACGGTCGAGCGCTACGCCCAGGTGTTGGAGGAGCTCGATCCCCATTCGGAGGATGCGGTGCGAGGCATCATCGAGGCCCGAGCCTGGGTCGGCGACCGCAGCAACGCGCTGAAGGCCTTCACCCGGTATGCATCGCGCGTTGCTCAGGATCTGGACGCCCAGCCCAGTCCCGAGCTGGTTCGCGTGGTGGATCTGCTGCGACAAGGGCAGCGAGCGGCGCCGCGGCCCACGGCGGACGGCGTCCCGCCGCGCGAGGAGCGTCGCTTCGAAGCGGAAACCATCATCGGTCGGGAGCGGGAATTCTCGGTTCTGTATGATGCCTGGCTCGACGTGCGCCACCGCAGACCTCACGTCATGGTCATGCTCGGGGATCCGGGGATCGGGAAGACCACGCTCGCGAACGCGTTCGTGTCCTCGTGTCAGATGGAAGGCGGCATCATTGCGCGCGCGCAAGCGTATGACGCCGAGCGAGAGCTGCCCTATGCCGTGTTGGCGGAGCTGGTCCAGCAGCTGACGTTACAGCGGGCCATAGGCGCCGCCGAGCCTGAGGCACTGGCGGATCTGTCGCGCCTCGCCCCTGAAGTCTATTCCGTATTTCCCGGTGTCCCGCGACCCACGGAGTGGCCACCGGAAGTCGTGCCCCTACGATTGGCGGACGCATTTCTGAAAGCGGTAGGCGCGGCCGCCGAGGACAATCCCGTTGTCCTGGTGATCGAGGATGTTCATGCGGCGGACAACGCGAGCATTGCGATTCTCCATATGCTCGCGCGCAAGCTGGCCGGCCTTCGACTCCTGATGATTCTGACCGCTCGGCAGGGCGATGTCAGAACCTCCAATGCGGCGCGAGCGCTGATCACAGATGTAGGCCTCGAAACACTGTCAACGGTGGAGTTGGACACTCTGGTGCCGGAGTCCGCGGCCGTGCTCGTCGCGCGTATTTGCGCCAAAGGGCAAGACCGGTGGGGTGAACCGCCGGTCGCGAGAGTCCTCCGCTTGGGAGGGGGCAATCCGCTCGCTCTCGAGTTGTTGAGTCGCGAGTGGGTGGCAAGAGGCGACCAATCCCTTATCGGTTCGCTGGATTCACTCAACGCCATGCCAGCGCCGACCTTGAGTTTACCACAGGCTTTGAAGGCCATCTATGAAAGGCAGACCCAGCAGTTGGAGGATAAGACCCGCGCCGTATTGGACCTGGCTGCGGTACTCGCCCGCCGAATGAGCGACCTCCGGTGTTATGAGATCATTGGCTGCACAGAAGGGGAGGCCTTATCCCGGTTGACCCAGCTTTTGGACACACGCCTACTTCGAGAAGTCGGAGGGCAGATTGAGTTCCGAAACGAGCTCGTACGAGCGCACGCATACTACGAAGTACCGAGTACGCTCCGCCTCGAATTGCACCGGCGGATTGCGAGCCTCCTGCAACGACGTGACCCATCTGAGGGTCAATACGACCTTGAGATCGCCTGGCATTACATCATCGGGAGAGATCCACAGAGAGCTGCCCGATATGCACTAGCAGGAGCCGAACGGAGTTTGAACGAAGGTGCACCGCACGAAGCAGAGTTGATTTTGCGAGCACTTGAAAGAGATCAACTCGGTGCGCCAACCGCGAAACAAGTCGCGTTGGTACTAAGCGCCGCACTAATGGGTCAATCGAAGGCCGAAGATGCCTTGCCCTTTTTAGAGTCGTTATTGGTCAATGATGACGGACCTAAGCCGGAATTAGCGCGGGCAGTTCGCCTTTATGCGTCAGCAATGTACCTACTCAACAACAACTCGGCAGCGAAGCACGGGGAAATGGCCGAAAAAGCTCTTCATCTCGCGAGAGAGTGTGGCGACAAGGGGCTGCTCACACATGCGCTCTTGGAGAGTGCGAGAGCTGGGATCGAAGGCGGACGAGTGGAGCTAACCATGGCAGCGCGGCAAGAACTCCAACGAACAATTCTCGCGGCGACAGAGGACGTGCCGCCGATGGCCTACTTCGCTGACGCGTATTGTAGTTACTTCCTACTTGATATTCGACGTGCATTGGAATCTGCGCAACAGGCGGTTAGACGACTCGAAACCCAGAAAGACATCAGTGAGCTCGCGCTGGGCTATAACGCTCTCGGCAACTGTCAGATGGCGGGAGGTCTATTGCGAGAAGCAAGACAGACCTATGACAAGACACTAGAACTTTGGCGAAGAGTCGGGGACGACTGCAGAATGTCAATCGCCACCTACAATTTAGCCACCTCATATTTGACAGAAGGCGACATTCCAACTGCCACATCATACTTCGAAGAGAGCCTTGCCATTGGTAAGCGAGCTTCGACCCAACCTGTCTTGCTAAGAACTTGGTCAGGCTTAGCGCAAGCTTTTGTTCTTCAAGGTCGGTTTGACAAGGCACTCGAGTGTCTCGACTCAACTAAACGGTGGATCGAGAAGGGTAGAAGTTGGGCGATGAATATTGAGTTCTGTTGCGAAGCTGCTGAAATAGAACTCGCTATTGGCAACAAGAACGAAGCGTTGAAGTTGGTTTCCCAAGCGAACCAGTTGTTCCAGGAAAGGGGCTATCTCTTCATCAATCAAGGTGCCTTTGAAAGACTAAGTGTGTTTGCCTGCTTCCACTCGCAAGGACCTCTAGTAGCAGAGCGCTTGGTGGGCCAATACATCTCTAGGTTTAAGGGGCGTCATCAATTGGCACATCTTGAGGTTGTTGCCGCATTGGCCTGGGTGGAAAGGATGTTGATCGGGGATTACACCGAGGCCACAAAGCAAGAACTGCTGTTGTTTGAAAGACATCGTGCTCTTGGAAAGCGCGCGATCTTTGTGGCTCAAGGATTCCTTGTATAGCCCCTGAGGCGTCACCCCACTTTTGCTGGGGATGTATTTCTGACAACTCGCCAGGGACTACTATTACGTGCCACCCAGGCTCCCAGAGCATGAACTGGCGAACCACCTTGCTCGGCTGTCGCACCGAGCAGACGTCGCAGGTTGGCAGAGTTGGCGACTAACTCTACAAGCCTCGGATCGAATTGCTTGCCAGCGAACTTCTTAAGCTCCTCCATAGTGCGCTCAAAGGTCAAGGCTTTACGGTAGGGTCTGTCAGTCGTCATTGCATCGATTGTATCGGCGATCATGATGATTCTAGCAGCCAAGGGGATGGCTTCTCCTGCTAATCCATCTGGGTAGCCGCTCCCGTCATAATTCTCATGGTGATGACGAATCGCCAGCGCAACCGCACCACGGAACTCACCGATCGTCGAAGCAAGTTCGGCGCTTCGCGACGGGTGGCGTTGCATGAGCATGCGTTCGTCAGGGGTAAGCTTTCCCTCTTTTCTTAGGAGTGGCGCGAATTCCTCGTAAATCTTACCGACGTCGTGGAGTAGGGCAGTACTCTCAACTTGATCAACCTGCTTCGTCGAGAGGCCTAGGTCGCGAGCGATAGACCGTGCGTATTCGGATACCCGAAGCGAATGTCCTGATGTATAAGGGTCGCGTGCCTCGATTGCTTTTACCATCAGCTCAAGGAGCTCCTTGTTAACCCGCTCCAGCTGCAGGTTCATCTGATACATGTGGCGCACGAAAAACAGAGGTATAACAAGTAAAGCAAGACCGAACAGCTGCAACCTTAAGTAAAGAAAAGCCAAAAGGATCGCCAGCGAACTCGCAAACAAGTCATACATCAGAGACCCGCCAATAATCCGGTTCCATGCCTCACGAACCGAAACTCCGCTGCTTGTCGCGGACGCAATCGCTACGCTTCCAGAATTTACGAAGAAGTAGCTGACCACCAGACCCAAGAACGCGGGGATGTTCAGTGAGAAATCTTGAGTAAGAAGCCTGCCACCCAACAAACGATAGACCTCAGCGCCAACACCGGCAGCCAGCATGAACTGGGCTGTATTGAACCAAATCCGGATGGGTGGTTTCTTGCGAACAAATGAATCAACAAACAGCGCCGTAGCCCCTCCTATTAACATGGGCCACGGATGGTCAAATAAGAGAATTCCAGTCATCAAAGGAACGAAGGCAACCGAACTGCTGATATTTGCGAAAGAAATCCGAAGAAATGAGGTATCGCATAGCATTGCCAGCGCGGCGAAGGCAACAAGACTGTTCCAGGTCGTGAACGATGTGTCGTTCGGAACACTCCAAGGCCGAGCTAAAACAAGCCAAAGGGCGGCAATAGTTACCGCCCCTACGAAGGCATAGATCTTGTAGCGCTGAACGTTGCCGCCTATCGCCACATCCAATACCCTCGATCCGAAAACAAAAGCAGGGTGGGCCCCGAGAACAAAGCTACCAGGATACTTGGCCTTGCGCGAAAAACAACTTCGCGATCGACGTGAACAGAACGGCGAGCAATTTGATCAACATCGAGCGTCACCTCCTCAGGACCTACGAGTAGTAGATCGATGCTGCGAGAAGTGGCACGCCTCGCTATGGCGCACCCGACGCTCCGCTCACTTCTGTCCGCTCAACTCCGCTTTAGGTAACGATGACCGGGGCCCCCATTTGTGTGTTCACGCGATGGTGCATCCAGATCCGACGACTACGCCTTGGCGCGATGCCGCGCCAGCGCCTTCCCAATCGCCTCGAGCACCACGTCGATGCCCGCGCTCTTCTCGATGATCTCCTTCACGCCCAACCGCTGCAGCCACGCCATGTCGTTCGACGACACGCCGGCCGTCACCACCAGGATCTCGGCGTCCAGCGCCCGCCCCGGCGACAACAACCGCTCCACCAGCTGCGCCGCGTTGATGTCGGGCAGCGAATAATCGAGCACGATGACCGACGGGCTGACGCGACCGATCTCGATCAGGCCGTCCATTCCGGTCGGCGCCGCCGCGAGCTCCACGCCCAGATCCGACTGCTGGATCGCCCGCAGCAACAGCTTCCGGTAACTCGGGTCGTCTTCCACCACGACCACCGCATCCTCGACGCTCCCGCCCTCCTGCTCCAAATCGGGCGGCACCGGCATCGCGTGGTCGTGCAGGAAGGCGATGAGATCATCGACCTCCACGCGACGACGCCCGGTCGGGGTCTTGTGACCCTTCAGGTGCCCGTGATCGATCCAGCTCGCCACAGTCGCGGGTGTGACCTGGCAGAGTCGCGCAACGCGCTGCGTACCCAAGAATCGGCTATTTTTCACGGAAAGCATGGTATCACTAATATCGATAAAACGCTAGATATGCAAGATCCCCCTCCACAGTCGAAGGGGGACCTGGATCACACTTTATAAGTGATTGCTCTGTTTCAGCTTATGCAGCTAACGACGGGCGTCTACCCACCGGTTTGTGGCGTCGAGGACCGCCAGCACTGCCCCGCGCTCGGGATTTTCCCGGATCTCGCACGTCCCCGTGAGCAACATGGCTTCCCGTCCGCCCAGGCCGTGCACGGCCACCAGAACGAATCGGCGATCGAACGCGTCGAT
>Ga0075421_100006392_pt1 | contig 14368 bp, 13 predicted proteins | sample SoiMetdeltSBSDD5_FD_75292 | JGI IMG/M metagenome (GOLD analysis project Ga0075421, IMG submission 75292) | Bulk soil microbial communities from a Populus tree surrounding site in Tennessee, USA - Soil MetaG P. deltoides SBSDD5 | ecosystem: Environmental > Terrestrial > Soil > Tree plantation...
TGATCCGGTGACTGGACGCAAGCGAGCATTTCACCGAAAACAACGCCGCGCACCCGGTTGAGCTTTCCGGCCAGCTTCAGATGCATCAACATGCGATCGATCTGGTAAGGCTTGGCATTCACATCTTCAAGGAACAAAATCTTGTTATCGGTTTGAAACTCATAGTCTGTCCCCAGAGTGGCTGTCAACAGCGAGAGACATCCGCCAGTGAGGCGCCCTCGTGCCGTTCCTGGCTGCAAGGTTTCCAGGCCGCTGGCGGTAAGGCGTAGCCCAGGCTGAAGACTCGTCGTGCATTGGACGAAATTCTGGCGGTTATAGAACGGCTCGCCCAGTGCGAATTCCCGGGCTACCATCGGCCCGTGGAAGCACACCATAGCGCACTGGTTTTCCAGGTACTGCAGAAGCACCGTGATGTCGCTATAACCAACAAACACTTTTGGGTTGTTCTGGATCGTTGCCGCATCCAGATATGACAGCAGATGCTGGCAACCGTACCCTCCACGAGCGCAGAGGATCCCGTCAATGGCGGAATCGCGAAAGAATTGCATCAGTTCATTGGCTCGCGCCTCATGCGGACCAGCAAAATAGCGCTCGCGCGCGAAAATTGAATCCGAGTAACGGACCTTGTAACCGCTCGATTGCAGCTCAGCAACCCCTTTCACAAAAGCCTCGGGATCGACAGTGCTGGCTGGAGCCACGATGCCAATTGTGTTTCCCGGCTCTAAAGCTTTGGGCTTTAACATGAGACTGCACAAACAAACTGCTGGAGGCTGGGACCACGATGGGGAGTTACTTGAAAGACTCGCAGATGAAGGGAACTGAACTCTGATGGCCCTCTTGGAAGTCTTAAGCTGACCCGCGGAGATTATATAGAAGCCCAACGGAATGTAAACGGAATTGTTCCGCTTGGCTTGGTGGAATCGAGTGACGGCCAGCGATGGAACGCGCAGCCCTGAGAGGGAGCCAGGGAAGGCTGGGCACGCTCATGCACCACGACTGGCGTCGAGTTTGGTTAAGACTGGTTAGTGGGTATAATATGGAGCCCTCCATGCCGCAGCTGTTTCCAATCCCGCTGTCAGTGCGCCGAAGGCAACTCATCCCCGGTACTGCTTTACTGTTTCTTGTACTCCTGGCTTTTGGCCCCAGTCTAGGCGCACATCCATTGATGGATGACCACCTTTTTTTTGCCTGGCTAGAACAAACTCCATGGCCAGAGGCCATCTGGCAACGTCTGACCGGCAACTGGATTCCCTATTTCAACCAGATGCAGATGTACCGCCCAGTTTCCGGCATCGTCCAGGTGCTGACCTATCAGCTCTTCGGAATCTGGTCTCTGCCCCATCATCTTTTGAATCTCGTTCTCCATTGTTTGACCAGTCTACTGGCAGGAATTCTGACCTTCCGGTTGACACAGAACCCAGGGGCAGGTTGGTGCGCGGCTGGTTTGCTGCTGCTGCATCCCAGAAGCGCATTGGGAGTTTCCCTCATCTACAACTTCTACGATCCGCTGGTCGCCTGCCTGATGTTGATTGCGCTGCTCAGTCTGTGGTCCTTGATATTCCAGAGTTCTAAACGCCCTTTGTGGGGCTACCTTGGACTCTGGGGAAGTACGGCATTGGCGCTCGGAAGCAAAGAGTCAGTTTTGCCTCTTGTGTTCGTTTTGCTCCAAGCGGACCTGCTCTGGACCCATGCGACGGTCAAGGCTAAATCGCTCCTTTGCCGTCACGCGATTCCGGTGGCATGTCTCACAGTTTACCTTTTCGCTCGGTCGACCTTTGTCGGACATCCGTTTCGAACTCATGCCCACCCATCAGCGTTTCCGTTGCCAACCAACTCAGAGCTCTGGGCGTTCCTCTGGAGTGGTCTGCTTCTGGCATTCTGTGTGACTGGCGCGTTCATCATGCAGCGTTGGGCAAGAGCGAAGGCGGAGATGCCTCGGCAGTCCGCCTGGATGCTGCTTTGGTGCGGACTGATGCTCTGGCCTGCAGTGCATTTTTGCAGTCGGGTGACTCTGCGGCCCTGGTTTTTTGATGAACGCTACTGGTACCTACCGCTGGTGCCCTTGTCTATCTTCACCGGATCATTGTTGTCACGAGGGAGGACACTCAGTTCGCTGTTAGGCTCGGCCCTTGTGGTGCTGACGTTTCCACTGCCCCTGGGACCGCTGCTGGCCGCGATGCTCTTTTTGATATCCGGTACACTTCAGCTTCTGCATCGGAATGAAGAAATTCGAACGTTCGTCTTGGCATTCTTCGCAGTTGCGTTCGCGATTGCTCTCCGCCAGAAATGTGGCGAGATTCGTCTCCGTGCGAACGAAGCAGCCACTGTTCAGCGACAGATTGGTCGTATCGTTCAGGAGACCCCGGCTGGAAGGCCGGTCGCGCTGCTCAATTTTAGCGAAGAGACGGTCGAGCCGCGTCTATCCTTCAACGGCAATCTGCAGTGGCTGCTGCAGCCGCCATTCTTTTCCGAAGACCTGAATAGGCGATTCTTTTTTTCCTATCCAACCTGGGATTCGCCGCCCACGAACCGCTTTCGGGACCGGAAGACGGAGTCGCTGTCGCCCATCCACCGAGAAAGCCCTATTCACGTCTATTTTTGGAACTCGCAAAGGAGGGAATTCGAATTTGTGGAAGTCAGCAGAAAAACGCCTTGGCTTGAAACAAGTGCGAGCGCCCCTTTACAGATGCGACCTGAGTCCCAAATGGAAACGACTCGCTCTTGGTCACCGCTGACTACGGCAGACCCCGAAAATCGACGCCACATGGCCATCAGGATGCTAGTCGAGAAGCCCCTCCCGCCGTTGAAGGACCTTGGGATCACCATCACCTGGTTTTCAGAGCGCTTCGAACCTTCGTTGAAGACGGGTCAACCGCTGTGGGGAAACACGGAGAGACTTCTCTTTTCCTCAGCTGAATTAGGCAAAAGGATACGGATGACGCCGGCTCAGGTGACCGTGTGGCTCACACCCGGAAACTATGTCGATTGGTTGTTCAGTGGGAACATCAAGAGGCTTGAGGTCGCGCACGACGATGCTTTTCGGGTGCTGGCTGTTCAACTCTTTTCGCAGGTACCCAAGGAAACCCTGCGAGACGCATGGCGCGTCACCCACTACCGCTACCCCGAGAGGAAGTTCCTACAGGTTGGTGAAAGTTGGTGGCTTCTCGAGGATTAGACTTGGCTGGAATCCCGCTCAAGAGAAGCCCGATCTCGCAGCGCTCAAGGAGAGGCTTTATCCGCTCTCGTGCGGTGCTTAGCGTCGGGACACGATCACCGACTGGGGCGAACCATCGAGACGATGCATCTCGTTGTGGGCAAAGCCCGAGTTCTGGTACATCTTCTGGTACTCGGCGAAGGTATATGCATCGCCTTTCTCGGTGGTGCCGAGCATCACCAACGAAAACGAAGCCGCGTCGGGCGGGCTGACGCGGTCATCATTCGGCACAAACTCGAGTGTCACGGCCATGCCTTCCGGCTTCAACGCCTTGTGCACTTTGCGCATCAAGGTCTCGATGGTGGACGGCGAAAAATGATGATGGAAGTTGGTGATCAGGGCCAGGTCGTAATCGCCGCCGAACTCCACGTCGAAGGCGCTTCCTTCAAGCGCATGCCAGCGATCGGCCACGCCAGAGGCTGTGGCATGCTCGCGGGCAATCACCAGCACCGGAGCCCAATCCACAGCGTGGATGCGAGCGTTCGGGTTGTGGCGTGCAATCGTAATCCCGAAGATCCCATGCCCTGCCGCCAGGTCCAGCACCTTCATCGGCGCCTTTTCATTCGCCTTCACGATGCTGGCGATCGCCTCGGCAGGCGGAATCATCATCGGCATCATGCTGCGCGCAAAGTCCTTCCAAACCGGATGTTCGTACGACATCGTGCCGCCCTCGCTCAATACAGTTCCGCCTCTGCGAACCACGGCAGTGAAATCGTCAAAGGCCTGCCTGATCTCAGGCAAGAGCAGAAAGCCCACAATGCCTCCCGCGTACATCCGAGAGTTCTTGTCGAGAAACATCGCTGCGTCCGGAGCTAGCCCGTAACGGTCGCCCTCTTTGGTGAGGAACTGATGAATCACAAGGAAATCGCAGAGGACGCGCATACCTTTTACGGAGGCGGAGCAGCGGGCAGCCAATGACTCGGCTGTGTCGTAACCCTCACCCACCGCGGTAAACACACCCAACTCAATGGACGCCTTTATCGCGGCCGATTGTTGGTAGGCATTCACGGTTTGAAAGAAGTGCGCCGGTGTCGGTTGCACCATGACGTAACCCCCAGAAATCAGATTGGCCAAAGACAACGAGCCGAGAGTGTATGGATTCCTTCCGGATAACGCAACGCAACCAGACCTGTCCGGTTGGGTGGGGGTGTTTCCTGGAAATATCTGCCAGCAGTACCTGCTGACGGAGGCCGCGAGTGAGGAGCAAAGATTCCCCATTGCGCGCTGGAACCACCAGATCGCCCACTATGACGTCGAACGTTTGACCAGAGCTTCTTAGATAGACTCACGCATCTTCATTCTTGATCGCCCCACACCAAGATTGCCGTTGCCGAAGTGCCCTCTTGCAGTGGTTAACAACCTCGCTTACGATCTGGATAGCGCCCACCGCCTCTCCCGCCTTGATTTCAGTGCCCAGGCCTAAAGAAGAGCCGCTTTACGCATGAAGAATGGGCGTGAAGAGGCCGTGCTGGCCCTCACAAGACTCCTCTGTGATAAGATCCTGCCTTCAGAAGGGGCCTTACGATTTCGCAAGACGGAACTGGGTGCAAGGGTGTAGGAATTCTATACTGCCCGGCTGGAAACCCAGGCTGCTGCCTACGTTGGCTTGTGATCAGCTTGAACGGCTTGATCGCAACCACGTGCTCTTCCTGTCGTCCGGGAGACTACTAGCTGAGGCATCGCTTAGACGTCATGCCTCAGAAGAGTTGCAAGCGTGAAGGGTATCACACCGTAGCGTCGAAGCCAGAGCGGAGGTTGTTCCAGCGGGGCCTGGCTAAGAGGGGAACGAGCCCATGACGATCGCTGTGCTAGGCGGAACCGGTCGAGAGGGAAGCGGACTGGCGCTTCGGTTAGGGCTGGCAGGCTTTCCGGTATTGATCGGGTCGCGATCGTCCGAGCGGGCCCGTGAAACAGCTGAGGAATTGAGGGGCAGATTAGGTCTAGGGATTGATGCCACGGTCTTCACTGGGAAAGAAAATACCGAAGCCGCCCGCGTGGCAGATTTGATTTTTCTTGCCGCGCCGTTCGAACACGCTGCAGAGCTACTTCGGGCTTGCAGGCCAGTTTTTCAGAATGGCTCGACTCTGGTGGACGTGACGGTTCCCCTTGCCTTTCGAGCTGGTGAAGTTCAAGTTATGGAGTTGGCAGAAGGCTCGGGAAGCGCGCATCTGGCAAGGTATTTGCCGGAGGGAACGGCGCTAGTTGCGGCGTTCAAAACGATCCCCGCGCAATTGCTGGCGGATTTGGACAAGGATCTGAACTGTGATGTGTTCGTCTGCGGCGATTCACCGCAAGCCAAGCATCAGGTCATGGACGTGGCTTCTCGCATCGCGGGTTTGCGTCCGGTCGATGCAGGCTTGCTACGAGAAGCTCACACGCTGGAACACATGAGCGCACTGGCAATTGGCTTGAACCGACGCTACAAGGTCAAGACAGCGAGATTTCGGGTGGTGGGATTGTAGCTCTCGGCAGCGGCAAGATAGGAGGCAGCAAGAACAGGAACAGGCATGATCGTGGTACTTGCGGGTGGGGTAGGGGCCGCCAAGCTGTTATTGGGCTTGTCGCATGTGGTGCCGCCCGAGGAAATTGCAATCATCGGGAACACAGGCGATGATACTGAGTTGTTTGGACTGCGAATCTGTCCCGATCTGGATACCATCGTCTACACTCTGTCTGGAAGGGCCAATCCGGAAACCGGCTGGGGCATCGAGAAAGACACCTTTGAATGCCTCCAGGCACTTGGAGGTCTTGGCGGCGAGACCTGGTTCAAGTTGGGCGATCGGGATTTGGCAACTCACCTCTGGCGAACTCACCTGTTAAGACAGGGGCTAAGTTTGACGGAGGTAACCGCTAAGATTTGTAAGGCTATCGGCGTTCGTAGTCGGCTGCTCCCGATGACGAATTCCTACACACCGACGCGAATTCTGACTGATTTGGGGGATCTCCATCTGCAGGAATACTTGGTACGGGAGCAATGCCGACCAAGGGTTCGCGAAGTGAAGTACTCCAATGTCGAACAGGCACAACTGCCTCCAGGTATCGAAGAGTGCATATCAGCTGCCGATGCGGTAATTCTTGCTCCCAGCAATCCATTCATTAGCATTGGACCCATCCTGGCTATTCCCGGCATGAAGCAGGTACTGAGCCGTGCAGCAGCACCCGTGTTGGCCGTAACTCCCATCGTCGGAGGGAGAGCCCTCAAGGGTCCCGCAGCCGCGATGTTGCTGGAGTTGGGATACTCCGGGTCAGCACTCGGTGTAGCGCAAGTCTATCAGGGCTTGGTGGACGTTTTTGTAGTGGATAACCAGGATATGGTTCTAAAAGAGGAAATCGAAGTGCTAGGCATGAAAGTGCGTGCTGCGGATACGATCATGACCACATTTGAGGACAAGACAAGACTGGCCCGTCACCTCTTAGAGCTTCTGTGAGAGTTATCCTCCTTCCTGTAAAAGCTCCTTCCAACGCAAAGCAACGGCTGGCCGCAGTGCTCCCTTCAGAAGAACGTATAGCACTGACCTGGGCAATGCTCAAGGATGTCGGCCGAGCCCTGGCCGGAGCGAAGCTGGTGGATCGCATCGTTGTTGTGACAAGCGATCCAGAAGTCATTGAACACGCCTTGAAGCAAAATTGGGACGTGCTTCAGGAGGCGAACCAATTTTCAGAGAGCGTTTCCGTTGATTGGGCATCCTTGTGTCTCATGGACCAAGGTGCAGCGGTTGTGCTGCGTTTGCCTGGAGACATCCCGTTGCTTCGAGCTGAGGACGTGGATTCACTGCTCCGCGTCGAACTACCTCCGCGAGCCGCTCTGCTGGTCCCGTCGCGCGATGGGTCAGGAACCAATGCTTTGCTCCGCCAACCCCCTAATGCCTTCCCCTCGCGCTTCGGCCCGAATAGTCTGTACCTGCACCAGCAGGAGGCCGATCACGCCGGCGTTGCCGTGAAAGTGATTACGAATCCGCGCATTGGTCTGGACATAGACGACATGGCCGATCTTGCCGCTTTCTGGACACAAGGCCCACAGACTTTTGCGGCCAGCGCTGTCCGTGACATGCACCTGGCGGAGAAATTCTTCAAGGCTCGAGAGCGAAACCATGTCGCCCCCTGAATTACACGTCATTGGGGTCCCGGGGTTACCAGAGGTGAGGGCCGGTGACTGCCTGGGCGACTTGATCGCCGAAGCGATCCGACGTGCCGCTATCCAAATCCAAACGAAGGATATTATTGTTGTCAGTCAGAAAATTGTTTCTAAAGCTGAGGGTAGGATGGTCCGGCTGGATTCGATTCGACCCTCGCCTCTAGCGAGCGATTGGGCCAAAGCCCACGGCAAGGATCCGCGCCTGGTTGAAGTGGTCCTGAGCCAGGCTCGGCGGGTGGTCCGAATGGATCGGGGTGTCCTCATAGTAGAAACCTACCAGGGCTTTGTGTGTGCTAATGGCGGGGTCGATGTCTCCAACACGCAACCCGGAACGGTCACGCTGTTGCCGACAGACCCTGACGCCTCGGCAGAGGAAATCCGGCGGAGTCTGGAGCAGGTATTTCCACTAAAGCTGGCCGTGATTGTTTCAGACACCTTCGGACGTCCCTGGCGCGAGGGACTTGTCAATGTCGCGCTGGGAGTGGCAGGTCTCAACCCGCTGCGAGACTACCGCGGAGGCACTGACAGTTGGGGGCAGCCTCTCACCGCGACGGTGATCGCCTTGGCCGACGAGTTAGCCGCTGCCGCAGAACTGGTCATGGGAAAGACTCGAGGAATTCCTGTGACCCTTATCCGCGGTGTGGACTATTCCGAGACTAAAGGCCCGGGTCGCCAGATGATCCGACCTGCAGAACGCGACTTGTTCAGATGAGTTTCGCCGGCAGCATGGGTTCCAGGACTCTTGACTAAGTGCCGGTACGTCCAAAGCCAAGCCGCGGAATTAGCAGGGTAAGGCACTAGACACGGATTGACGGCATCATGGCAATTGGCGCGAAATGGATGCATTTGGTCCAGTGGCTTGGAAAATACGTTGCGAAGAGACTCGTTCTACTTGTTCTTTTGTTGATGGCGTGTCTGGGGATGCTGGAGGGGGGGTTACGTATCTACTCACTCTGTTGTTATCCCAAGATGATGGAGCTGGACGACAAGCTTGGTTGGAAGCATGCAAAAGGCGTTAGGAAGACCTTTGTAAACGAGATCGGAGAGAAAGCCATCATCGTCCAGAATGATCATGGGCTGCGAGGGAAGAACTATGGCTATCAGAGAGAGAACGGGAAATTTCGAATCTTGGTTCTGGGCGATTCGTTCGCAGATGGACAGATGAATGAGGCAGAACTGTTCAGTGCTTGCCTGGAGAGAAGCAATCCCCATTTTGAAGTCATCAATGCGGGAGTGGCTGGGTACGGCACGCTCCAAGAGTATCTGTATTTGGTTTCTGAAGGCATCAAATACCAACCTGATCTCGTGCTGCTGATGTTCTACGACAACGATCTTTATGACAACGGTCTTTCCTATTTTGTTCCATTTGGTCCGCGCCCTTACGCGACTCTGCTTGATCATGAACTGAGAATCATCACAAAACCTGACCCAGCCAAGTTCCTAAGGTTTACGATTCCGGTGCCGTTTCGATTGACCCTGCACCGGCGGAGCTATCTGTACTACTTTCTAAACATCCAGATTTACCACCGAGTATTTTGGAACCGCCTGAAAAATCTTCATTACGCAGACTTGAATGAAGTGGAAGGCGCAGGCAAGTTCGAGCTCTTCTATGAAATCGCCAAGCACATTCATCAATACCTCGCTACCAGAAACGTGCGTCTGATGCTCGTTCTCATCCCAACCCGAGAAGAAATCAGCCTAGGTAAATCCCACTCGCACAGGCTCATTCGAGAGTTCTGTAGCTTGCAACAAATTCCGTGCCTTTCTCTTCTGGACCGGTTCAAGCAGGAAGGCCGGCCCGGGCTGTACTTCCCACTCGATATTCATTGGACTCCGGCTGGGCATCGCGTTGCTGCAGAGGAAATTGCATTGCATATTCACCGGCTGAAAGGCTTACAGAATTAGTTGTCGCGACTATCCGGATTTCCGAATCAGCCTGGGTGAAAACAGAAATACCAAAACTCGACGACACGGCCCTTGGCGACAACGTCAACAACAGCATGCGGTCATCGGTTTTGGGAATTGCCCCACTTCGTTCATGATAGGAGAGGGGGAATGGCTGAAATCGGGGCTGGCCAGTACGTCGATGCCAGCGTATCTAGCCTTGATCGTACGGGAAAGGCGTGGCAAGGTGTTTGGCTTACATCGGAAACTTAATCTTCAAATCCATCTCCCGCAAGCTCTCTGCCGGCATTTCACTCAGGCGTTTCTCTCTAAATCGAAAGCGGTCGAGGTGGATAAGCTGGTGATAGGAACCGAAGCGTTGAGCCTGCTCGTCGGTGAGCCGATCAAGCGGTTCTTCCACTTCAGTTTCGGGGCCATCAAAGCGGCGCAGTGTCGCGTATAAGGTGGATCGCTCCGCCGGAATGCGACCCGCAGCACGAATGCAGTGGCGCAGGTCACACGGGCGTAAAAGTTGCCCGTGAGGGGCACCTGCGGAGGTCGAAATACTCTCGTTAATCAGCGTGCCGCCGAGATCATTGGCGCCAGCCGCCAGGCAGGCTTGAGACAGCTTCAACCCTTCTTTCACCCAAGACACCTGGAGATTAGGAATGTCTCGGTTCAGGACGAGACGCGCAACAGCGTGCATCTTCAGGACTTCCATTCCGGTGGCGCCCGCGCGCACTCCTTTGACCCGGCCATCAGCGAAAAGAGGCGCCTCGGTGTGCACGAAACTGAGGGGAACAAATTCCGTAAAGCCACCGCTGCGTCGCTGCAGGTCACGCAGTAAGAGCAGATGTTGCGCACAGTGACGGTCTGTTTCCAGATGGCCGTACATGATCGTGGAAGTGGTTGGGATGCCCAGCGAATGGGCAGTCGTGATCACCCCAATCCATTGAGCGGTGCTGATCCTTCCCGGCGAGATGCGTCCTCGGACGTCATCGTCCAAGATTTCCGCCGAGGTTCCCGGTAGGCTCCCAATGCCGGCGTCTTTGAGCTCTCTCAGATAGTCCTTAATGCTCATCCCCGACCGCTGCGATCCGTAAAGAATTTCTTCAGGGGAAAACGCGTGAATGTGCAATTCAGGCAAGGCCTCCTTGACGGCTCTACACAGACGAATGTAAAAGTCACCTTCCATGTCTGGAGGAAGGCCAGCCTGCATGCATACCTCCGTTGCTCCGTACTCTCGAGCTTCGCGAGCGCGGCGGACGATCTCATCTACAGGCAGATAGTACCCCTCATGGCTGTGATGAGTTCGGCTAAAGGCACAGAAGCTGCAGCGCTTCACGCATACGTTGGTGAAATTAATATTGCGATTGACGACATACGTGACCCGCTCGCCCACGGTCTCGGAGCGCAAGAAATCTGCGGCCATCAAAAGGGCATGAAAGTCGCTCCCGGTTGCGGAGAACAAGTTGACGATTTGTGCTTCAACCAGGTCATGGCCTTCTAGTGATGTTTCCAAGGCATAAGCTATTGGAGGATTCGCTAACTGAAGCAAGCCTTCAATGGCAGTCTTCATTCTGTGATTCATGGGTTGGCCTTCTTGGTACTAGCCAGCGGAGATCGGTTGGCAACTGGAAATGTAACCTTGGGGGCTGGCCTCTCGGCATAGTCGATCCCTGACGCTGGCTGGCACGTATCCGCTTTTTTCCCGCAAGTACTCCGGATAGACCGGAAACCTGGCGTTGAGATCGAAGTTCCTGGCGTTCATTTCTCTACGCAGTTGGCTGATCTGAGGCCAAGGAGCCTCAGGATTGACGTAATCGATGGTCAGCGGGGAAATCCCACCCCAGTCGTTGATTCCAGCCTCCAGGTAAGTCCAGTACGGGGCACTACCGCCATCAGCTAGCAGGTTTGGCGGCACCTGGATGTTCATGTCCTTGCCCAGAATAATTCTGGCTCTGGCGACGGTTTCAAGCATTTCCCGAGAAGGAGGTTCCGGAGCCCGTTCCATGGGTGTTCCCTGTTTTGCCCGGAAATTCTGAATGATTACTTCCTGAATGTGACCGTATTGCTCCTGGAGATTGCGAATGGCTATCAAGGTTTCTATTCTCTCATGAGGGGTCTCGCCAATTCCTACCAAGAGACCTGTGGTGAAGGCGATCTTCAACTCACCAGCCAGGCGCAGCGTCTCGAGACGCAACTGAGGGTGCTTACTGGCAGCGTATTCATGAGGGCCTCCTGGCTGGCACAATCGAGGACTCGTGTTCTCGATCATCAGCCCGAGTGAGGCGTTAACTTCTCTGAGCGATTCCAGTTCAGCTCGGCTGAGGGTACCGGGATTGCTGTGAGGATAAAGAGCGGTTTCTCCCAACACCAGCGCGCACATGTCGCGCAAATACTCCACGGTACTGTCGTAACCATGAGCACGCAGCCAACCGCGCGCCTCAGGGTAGCGCTGTTCTGGCCGTTCTCCGAGTACAAACAAGGCTTCTCGGCAACCCAGCCTTTCACCGGCGCGAGCGACTTCCAGGACCTCTTCCGGAGTCATATAGAGCGTTTTTGCCTGACGCGGGCTTTGGCGGAAAGTGCAATAGCTGCAGAAGTCCCGGCAAAGGCGGGTGAGCGGGATGAAGACCTTTGGGGAGAAACTGACAACGCGGCCTTTACCTTGATCGCGGAGGCGCGAAGCAGTCGCGCACAGCCCTTCAAGATCGGACTCGCCTTGATTTCCTTGCATGACAGCGTCTTTCGACTTTGACACGCGATAGACCAAGCTCGCGATTGGGCCCGTGGCGATGACTTCGAAGTTCGGAGGCTAACCAAAGCCTGAGCACCGATTCCAGCAGTCCTGGAACCTGGCTCCACTTGCCGCTGCTGGAGCTCAAAAATCGATCAGAATCTCCGCCCTCTCCCGTTTGTGGGGAGAGGGTGGCCCAAGGGCGGGTGAGGGGTCAGTGGTCGACGAAGCCCGTTCCTTATTGCTCGCAACTTGGTGCCCTTGATGGGTCCATCAAAGATGTTCTTGGCTATCTCGTCTGCGGTCGTGCCGCTCTTTTAGTCTTAGTGCTCTTGGCGCTTCGTTGTTGAACGCACAGTTAGCACTTATCAGATGCGGCCCGCACACAGCTGGTGCGGACCTACTTGATCTCAATCAACCCATTGATGTCGTGTGTAGGGGCTTGATCTTGTAGAGGACTCTCACTTCACCGGGTTGCGCATAGGGGTATTTGTCTTTGCCCAAATATTTCTTGGCCATCCTATCGATATGCACCGACGCTCCATTTTCAGTGATCTCCACCACGTCTCCACGCACCTCGAGGTAGCGATAGGGGTTGTCGGGATCCATGATCGCGAGAGACACGTGAGGGTCCCGACGCATGTTGCGATCCTTTTGGCGCCCTTTGGCAGAATTGACGATGACATGAGTCCCGTCAAAATCGCACCAAACGGGCGTCACCTGCGGCCGTCCGTCGGGCATCTTGGTCGCCAGGCTCGCAAAGGCTGGCTTGGAGAACAAATCCAGGTATTTTTCAGGGATTCTCTTTTCCGGCATGATTGACCTCCTAAATTTGAAAGGATTCGTTCGATCGCATGCGGCGCTCACTCACCAACGCGAGGCTCGAAGAGCCGGCAGGAAATAGCCACGCTGGAGAGGGCGTGGAAATATCATTCATCACCTGGGGTTTCTTGCCGTGCCCTCGGCTGACGGCCAGGGCAGAACTCACCCGCCGACGGAGCCGCAATCCCCGGCGCTATGACCTTGCCGGCCATAGCTCTCCTGCAGTGCGTGCTCGATGATTACGTATTCCTTGACTGGTCTCCCTCCGATCAAGTGTTCTTGGATGATTCGCTCCAGCACTTCCGGCGTGCAGGAATGATACCATGTGCCCTCGGGATAGACGACCGCAGTGGGACCCTGTTGACAGATCTGAAGACAATTGGCTTTTGTGCGATAGACGCCGCCCTCACCTGTCAAGTTCAGTTCTTTTAGACGTCTCTTCAGATACTCCCACGACTCCAGACTGAGCATCCTGTCTGAACATTTTGGCTTCGTTTGGTCGCAACACAAGAAAATATGTCGCCTGATCCTGGTGATGCCCAGTGCTTGTATTGTACTTGCTAGTTTCTCATCCATCATCTTGCAAAGGAAGCGGACTACGGGCCGTATTCCCTCTACCAGCCCGTATGGCTGCCCGGAAAGTATCAACCTGGACAGACCGCGATCTCACCTGCGGCATAACCCGCTCAACTTTTCAGTTTTACCAGTTCCCTCTTTTTCCCGTGACCAACAGCCATCAGAAAAATAGCGCTTTTGCCCTTGGCATGGGGAGAGAAAAAGTCCACAACGTCGTCATCAAAGAAAGTGAGCCCCGTAGCGCCAAGTCGCTGGGCGTACGCTGACAGGTACAATTTTCCTCCGAGCAGACCGGCCTCAAGCTGGACCGCTCGATATCCCCGATTACCAAACCGCTTCAGAATTGAGTTTAAGTCACCCAGAAAGAAAACGTCAGCACTGGCATCCGCTGGAAGTTCCTGCCCTAATCCCAAATGCCCGGCTTCCCTGCGAAAACTGCCCTCCTTGAGGAGCTCCAGTTGCCAGCTTTCTCGATGCAACACATAGGCTCCCGAGGGCAATCCCTCGACGTCATGCACGATCAGGTACCAGTCATTGAGGAGCACTCCATAAGGATCCAAAAAATCCGCCGGAATACCCTGGGCTGCACAGCGAAGCATCGTCGACAATTCCTCAATCGAGATGGAAGTCCGCTGAAACTCCCGGCTGGAGCCACGGCGCCGCACAACCTGCTCGATGGAGTCGCGGGACATTTGGCTCTCGTCAAATGGGCTGAGTCTGTAGAGGCGCCCGGTGGAAGGAGAACCAATTTTGGCCGGAGTCTTACCTCGCCACCGGCCCACCTCGTCTGGCGAAGACAGACTGGTGGCTATATGCATCGCCCTCATCTGCGGGTAATCCACCTCGCGATTCGAAGGGGGAGCTGTGTTGAGTCGCAATGATTCTAAAGACGGGTAAGAACGTGGCACGGGTTCGGGAGTTTGACCAACCGCGACCAAAGAAAGCGCCACTTCACGTTCGGTGTCAAGGTCCAGCAACTGGTTGAGATCGCGATCAA
>Ga0075421_100006394_pt1 | contig 14366 bp, 7 predicted proteins | sample SoiMetdeltSBSDD5_FD_75292 | JGI IMG/M metagenome (GOLD analysis project Ga0075421, IMG submission 75292) | Bulk soil microbial communities from a Populus tree surrounding site in Tennessee, USA - Soil MetaG P. deltoides SBSDD5 | ecosystem: Environmental > Terrestrial > Soil > Tree plantation...
GTGTCAAAATACGAGAAGTTCACGCTGGAATAGGTCGAGAGCTTCTCGGTAAGACGCCAGTTAAAATTTGTGAATAAACTGGTGGTATCCGAGATTCCCGATACCCCGAGACTGGGAGTCAACCCTTTTGTCAAACCACCATTTACCTGTGCCGTTTCCCAAAGCTTGGTTATTGTTATGTTCGTATTGTTCCCTACTCGCGGTCCGCTATCGCTCGTGTTGAGCGATAACCCGGTGCTGGCAGCCAGAGAGAGGGTGGGCGTGAGTTGTATGTTATAATTTGTAAAATAACTATCGCCCAAGTCGAAATTGTGAACGACCCCGTTGTCGCCATTGCGCAAGTTATTGATCGAAATTGTGTAACCGGCATGGAGATTGTGCTCCTGCCTCCAGTTGTAAATCCCGCGAGCGCCAATCGTAGTCGATACCTCTGTTCCGCCAGCGTCGGTGAAACTCGTAAAGCCGTTTGCAACCCCGCCAGTGAAACTGATGTCCGGTCGATACAGATATGAGCCTTGCAATGAAACGTCGTTACTTGTCTGCGCACCTTGTGTAAGGCCTTCAAGATTTTGGGCTGCCACGCCGCCTGCTGGCGGAGGCGAGGTCGGCACGAATTGAAACTGGCCAACTCCACCTGAGCTTGCGGTGCGGGTACTCCCTAGGCGTCGGAATGAATCGGATAAATTAAAATTCAGCCGTGGGGAATATTGGTAGGTATATCCGGCGTTTGCTGATGCATTATCAAAGTTATTCAAATCACTATGACGCGCATAGATCTGATAGCTAGGGCTGAAATTGGCGGTCAGAGTTGGAGCAACCTGACCTTCCGGCGCATAAAGCAAGGTCAGGGTTGGGGTGAAAGACGTAATGAAATCATGTTCCCTACTTTTCGAAAAAAAAATATTGTCGTTATACTCTTCCCCCGTTGTCATAGAAAATTGGGTTGCAAAAGCAGCCCAAGACTCGGCGGGAATCAGCAGGCAGAGAACAATCCCTGCAACAATACTCCTCTCACCCCAAATCTTTGAACGATTCCTTGTGCAGCCCATGCCTCCTCATCTTTCTGTAGAGTGTCTTGTTGTCGACCTTCGCCTCGATTGCTGTCAAGGAAATAGCACCTTTGTATTTGATTAACAGACTTCGGAGATATTCCTTTTCACTGCGCAGCAACCATTGCTTGAGTGAAAGATCGCCATCGCCATTGCCGATGTAAGAACGATCCGGCACCCTTTGAGGCGGGGCCGGGAGATCAACATCCTCAATCATTTCACCTTGGCATTTGACTATAGCCCGCTCAAGGATATTCTCAAGCTCTCGAATATTCCCCGGCCAACGATAGGCGAGCATATGATCGAGAACTTGAGGGCCCACGTATCGGATCTTTTTCTCCTGCGCCACTGGATGTTTGCTAAGGATGTGGTTGATTAGGACCGGAAGATCTTCCAACCGATCCCGTAATGGCGGCAGTTGCAGCGGAATCACATTGATCCGATAGTAAAAATCTTCACGCAGCGTTCCGCGCGCCAAGCAGATTTTCAAATCCACGTTGGTCGCCGCCACCACCCGCATATCGACTTTTACCTTGCGGTTGCCGCCCAGCCGTTCGACCTCTCTCTCTTGCAACACGCGCAAAAGCTTGACTTGCATCGGTGGGGCCATGGTCTCAATTTCGTCGAGAAAAAGGGTCCCCCCGTCGGCGATTTCGATTTTGCCCGCTCGACTTTGTACCGCACCCGTAAAGGCTCCCTTTTCGTAACCGAACAGCTCGCTTTCCAGCAGGGTGTCAGGAAAAGCACCGCAATTGATCGCGACGAATTGCTTTGCTTTACGCCGGCTCAAATTATGGATGGCACGAGCGACCAATTCTTTTCCGGTTCCAGTTTCACCCGTGATCATCACTCCCGAATCCGTCTCGGCCAGAGATCGGATCAGATCGAACACCTTAAGCATTTTGGGGCTTTTGCTGAGGATGTTTTCGAGATGATGCTCCTCATGAACCTTTTGGCGAAGCTCTCGAACCTCATCGAGTAAACGTCGCTTCTCGATCAGTTTTTCACTCACTAGTCGAATGGCCTCGGGCTGGAACGGCTTAGTGATATAATCGCTTGCTCCGAGTTTCATGGCTTCGACCGCCTGCTTAATATTTCCAAACGCAGTGATCAGGATAACATCGGTATCCGGGCACTTTTCACGCACGTGGCGAGCCAATTGAAAGCCGTCCATGCCCGGCATTTTAACGTCGGACACAACGATCGCAAATTTTTCCTCGGACAATATCTTCACGCCCTCTTCACCGCATGACGCGGTGGTGACCCGGAAACCCTCCTGCTCATAGAACTGGCCGAGTTGCTCTCTCAACCGATCATGGTCTTCAACGATTAGGACATTATACATAGAGATAGCGCTAAAATTTGCGGTCGCTCTTATCGCTCTGAGCGCGCAAGGGCGGCAGTGAGCGGGAGCAGAATTTCCACCTGGGTTCCGATTTCCTCCTGGCTGGAAATACGCAAGAGCCCGCCGTGAATCTCGACTATGCGCATTGCCATGCTAAGTCCGATACCATTTCTTTCGGGTTTGGAGGTGAAAAAAGGTACCGGAGCCTTGGCCAATAGTTCTTTTTCCATGCCACTTCCAGTATCGCTAATACAGATCTTGGCAATCGCCGGCGAGGTTCTCGTTGATGCTTCCCGGCTCGCCGCCAGTATGACTTGATCGGCACTTTTTGTCGCATCCAAGGCGTTCTGGATGACTTCGATCAACGCAAGCTCCAACAGAAATGGATCACCAGAAAGGACCGCCCCATGGAGCGATTCGTGGCCGAGCAACTTATAAGAAACGTTCTTTTCGCTAAAGAGAGGAGCCGTAGACTGGAACACGGAACGAATGACATCGCCAAGATCCACCGCCGCCAAATAAACCGGCGTCTGGCTGTAATGTGAAAACGAACGGGTGAACTCGACGGCTCGGTCGACCGTATCTTGCAGACCTGCTATTTCATCGACAGACACTCCACTTCGCTTTAGCGAACCGATCAAAAGATTAATCAACTGAAAATGGTTGCCAATCTTATGAATGAATTGCGAAATAACGGCGCAATCGAGAGACTTTGCCCGAGCTTCCCTCGGTATCGGCGTGATGCAACCACGTATGCATGCGTCGTTACTTTTTCCGATCTTTTGAAAGCGATGGGACACCCATACCGGTAGACCTTGATCATCGAGGAGCCTATGATTTTCCGACACTATTTCCGATGATTGAAGTTGTTCGAGGCGCGCCAGAAGACGCATGCGATCCTCCTGGTATAGTCTCTCGCCCCAAAGCGCACGTTTCCCTTGCAAAGCGCCCAGCTGAATACCGATCAAATCGAAGACGTTTTGCGAAATTACCCGGATGGTCAAATCTGCAGCCGACTCATAGATGACGCACGGCAAAGAGGTCAGGAGTTCGACAAGCTTAGGCTTGGTGTTGGAGGGCGACGACGGCATGAGGCGCTTCGCGCGGCTAGCTGCCGGTGAGATTTCCGAATCAGCATCGTCATCAGGGACACGCGTCAGAATGCCGGGCAATACAACCTCCTCTACGCTCAAATCGGGACAAACTACCTGGCATTTTTGCCATAATCTCCAAAAGTTTTCAAGAATTTTGTTACTAGTTTTTACACATTTTAGTCTAAATATAGTTAACGTAAGTAATTAACTTGACTCTGTTGGACGCTTCCAAGCTCCCTGAGCTATCAACTGTTCTTGCAAACTCTCTTTACACTGACTCACCTCCTGCCTTCACCAGCTCCATGCAAGGGCACTCTCCGAGATGGGAAACTCCCCAATGAACGGGAGATCTCTGATAGGCGTGGCAGCAAAAACGTCGAAATAAGGTCATCACCAGTCAAGACAACCAACTGCAGAAAATAGGAAGCCTCGCATTAACAACGCCGTTCGTAATTATGGCAATTTGGGATCGGGCACGACTGACTCACCGAATTGTCACCCTGCGAGTTGGCATCCGCGTTTAAATCGAAGTGAGGAGTTTTGTTAAAATCGATTTTCGGTTCTGCCGAAGCCAGAATTTACCACCCGAATCACGCTTTTGTCCAAAGCGCTATGCCAAGACGTTCGAGAATTGTTTGTTTTTCTCATCTATTAGAGTCACTGAATGGCACTGGGTTTCAGCCCTCTCACGAACATGCCGTCGCCGGGAAAAAGCGCAAGCGTCTATCATACCAGTGCAGCTGAACGTGTTTGGCATATGCCTTGCTCGTCATGGTAAGGATTTTCCCCTCAGGTGATGATTAACTAAATCAATGGACGCTATCTTCAGCTTTAACACGCTGCTCATTGTGAACTTAGGCCTCATGGGCGCGTTGTTCTTCTATTTGTTGACCAAGATTAAAGCTGATCCAAGCGTCGGTTATCTGGTTGCCAGCCTCACGCCTTTGATTGGGTTTCAGATGGGTTGCTATCTTTTTACTAATCGGCAGACCTCGCCGGAGGGTGCGACGCTAATCGTGCTAGGCATTGCGCTCATCCCGGTTGCAATCACGCCCGTGAGTCATACGCTAGGGCGCGCGTCGCACAACGCTCGATCGATTGGCTGGACGGTGTACTACGGATTGCAGGTTATCTTGTTGAGTCTCGTGATCCGAGCAATTTTTGGCGGCGGCGGCATCAGTGAAGTGGTGCGCGCAATATCCGAGCAACCGATCATCCTCATTGGAGACACCTGGCGATATTTGTTCTTCAACGTGGTCGGGGCGAGCGTTCTCGCACTGCTTTGTTTTGACCGAACGCTGCACGATGCAAACAAAGTCCAGCAGGAACAACTCAAGTTCGTTTTCATCGCCTTTCTTGGTTTCATGGCGTACTTTAGCTACGTATCCTTTTACATATTGTTTTCATCCTATATCTCTCAGTCGATGCTGAAACTAGGCACGATCGTTATTTCTATTGGGTTGATCTTCCTCACGTATGGATTTGCCAAATATCCTTCTTGGAAAGTGAAGATCCGTGTTTCCAGAAGGCTGGTATTTGGATGTCTCTCCGCTACCGCAGCTCTGGTCTATCTCATCATTTCAGGAACCATCCTGGATGTGCTACGTTTTGTCGAGCCTTTCGGCTTCAATGTTTTGGCGCCTGCAGCAACAATCGCGCTCGCATCGTTTTTTCTATTATTCTATTTGTCGCCCAATTTTCACAGCAGCATCAGAGGCTTTATCACGCGAAATTTCTTTCGCAATAAATATGATTACCGAGACCTTTGGATGAAATTCTCGGACAAATCCAGCGGCTCACTTAATATTCGAGAACTATTGCCGAAAATAGGAGATTTTGTCGCGGAGGCGATGTTCGTTCGACAAATAGCCTTTTGGCTACCAGCTCCGAATTCAGAAATCTTTCATCTGGCCTACTGCCATGACGCTTTTTACGAAAAAAGAGCGATGTCTTCATCGCTGAGCATCGATAGCTCACGCGTAAGAGATACGATGGCAAAAATTGTGCGAGTTCCCCGAGATGACGCCGAAGCGACCGCGTACGGCATCCCGATCGACGACGTGAGAGTTTTCAAAGAACTTGGTATTGAACGTCTAGTACTTCTGGAGAAGGAAAATCAGTTACTGGCATTGATGGGCATCGGCGCGCAGCTGGATGTCAAAATATCAACGGGCGAAGACAATCAGTTTTTGTCGAGTGTTAGCAATCAACTCGGTCATTTGATCTTGACACACAAATTATCGGAGGAGCTCTTGCTGGCGAGAGAATGGGATTCTTTTAACCGGTTCGTCTCGTTCATCCTGCATGATCTGAAAAATCTTGCGACTCTTCAGGGCATCACGCTAGAAAACGCCAAACATCTGCGCCACAATCCGAATTTTCTTTCCGATGCTTTTGAGACTTTCAGCCAGACGACGGAAAAAATGATAAATTTAATCGCCAGTCTATCCGTCCAAAGGGGGCAATTTTCCTTCAAGCAACAACCGGTCAACATTCTCGAAGTGATCGCTCACACCTTCGACGATCTCAAACTCGATCAGAGAAAAGGTGTAAGGATATCGACAGCGTTTCCGCCGAAAGACCAGCTACCAACGATCTCCGGCGACGCCGAGCTCCTCCAGAAGGCTTTCACCAATTTGCTCCTCAATGCGATTCAAAGCCTGCCGAAGGGCGAAGGCGCAGTGGACATCACGGTTTCGCAGCAGAATTGCGGCAAGATCACCGCTTCCATCCGCGACAGCGGATGCGGCATTCCTTCCGAACAGCTAGAAAGACTATTTCATCCGTTTCAAACAACCAAGGAAAAGGGCTTGGGAATAGGTCTCTGTCACACGCGTTCGATTATCGAAGTCCACGGGGGGCGGATCCGCATCGAAAGTCAGGTCAATTCCGGCACCAAAGTAGACGTTGAATTGCCGACGCTCTAGTCGAATAAGAAAGGAAACCAAAATTGTGAATCCAAAAATTCTTCTCGTCGACGACGAGGAAAATATTCTCAAGCAGATGCGCTGGGCCTTGGAACCGGATTATCAGGTACTGACGAGTTTGATTGAAAGCGAGGCCCTGAGCTTATTTGAAACAGAAAAACCTGCCGTCGTTACGCTAGACCTGTCGTTGAATCCGCACAACCCGGGGGACCTCGGCGGCATGCGCTTGCTCGAACAAATACTTTCCCAGGAGCCGTCGACTCGCGCGATCGTCGTCACCGGCAGCGCCGATGAGCAAAATGCTCTGCGCGCTGTGCGACTGGGCGCTTTTGATTATTACGCCAAACCGGTTCGGCTCGAAGAGCTGAAAGTCATGATCAAGCGCGCCCATCGAATTCATGAGTTACACCAGCTCGTCCACCAAGACACGCAAAGCTTGGGCGACGGATTTCACGGCATGATCGGTATATCGAAGAGTATAAAAACCATCTTCCGTTTCATCGAGCGCGTGGCCGTGTCGGATATTTCCGTTCTGATCTGCGGTGAAAGCGGCACCGGCAAAGAAGTCGCTGCTCATGCAATTCATCTGCAGAGTCAACGAAAAAACAATCCCTTTGTCGTAGTAAATTGCAGCGCGATTCCTGAGAATCTTTTAGAAAGTGAATTATTCGGCTATGAGAAAGGCGCCTTCACCGGCGCGCACGCGCAAAAGCGCGGTAAATTTGAGCTCGCGCACACCGGCACGTTATTTCTCGACGAAATCGGCGAACTGGCGGCGCCGCTACAAGTGAAGCTTCTGCGTTTCCTGCAAGACCGGAAGATCGAACGAGTCGGCGGAACCCAACCTATGGAAGTCGACGTGCGGATTATTGCCGCGACCAATCGCAACCTGAAAAAAGACATGGAAAACCATTTGTTTCGCGAGGATCTTTATTATCGATTGAAAGTCGTGCCTCTCGAGATGCCGCCCCTTCGCGAGCACAAGGAAGATATCATTCCCCTGGCGCAGCACTTTCTCAAGAAGTTTTGTAAAGACCATCGCAAGCCTCCGGCCACGCTTTCACCAGAAGGGGAAGGCGCGTTGCTCATGCATCCATGGCCGGGAAACGTTCGCGAGCTAGAGAATTTGATCAGCCGCGCGGTGGTTCTCAGTTCTCGTTCCGTTCTCAAGCCGAGCGATTTAGGCTTCGCTTTCGATCAAATTGCGACCGACGTGAATTTAAAGTTTGCCAAAAAAGCCATCGAGATGGATTTCGTCAAGAAAGCGCTTTATCGAAACGGCGGTATCGTCAGCCGAGCGGCGCGCGAGCTCGGCATTAGCCGCGTCAACCTCTACGAGCTCATCGAAAAGTACAACATTGGGATCCAGGAATTTAAAGCGCTTCGGACCGGGAACAAATCGGCTATGAAAACACGGGAGGTTTCGTAAGTTGAATACGCTAAAGACCAAGCTCGAAACTCGGAAAGCGACCGCGGCCGTGATCGGACTCGGCTATGTCGGCTTGCCGTTGGCGATGGAGATCGCGGCGGCCGGGTTCAAAGTGATCGGTATTGATCTCGACCCGAATAAGATCGCCGCTCTCAAGCAGGGCAAGTCTTATATCTTGGACGTTCCCGAAAAACTCATCGCCGAGACGATTCGTACCGGCCAGTTTACGCCGACGTCGGACTTTAGCGCGCTCTCACGAGCCGATACTGTCAGCATCTGCGTGCCGACCCCTCTCAGCAAGAGCCGCGATCCGGACATCTCGTTCATACTTTCAGCGACCGAAGAGATTCGGAAGTATTTGCATGAGGATCAACTGATCGTTTTGGAGAGCACGACCTATCCGGGAACGACCGATGAACTGATCGTGCCGGAACTCGAAAGCTCCGGACTGAAAGTTGGCAGTGATTTTTACGTCGCATTCTCGCCGGAGCGGATCGACCCCGGTAACGCGACATTCAACACCCGCAACACGCCAAAAATCGTCGGCGGAATCACGTCCCGGTGCACCGAGATCGCCCGGCTTTTTTATTCGCAATTCATTGAACGGGTCATTCCGGTAACGAGCACCAAATGCGCCGAAATGGTCAAGCTTCTCGAAAATACTTTCCGCAGCGTAAATATCGGCATGGTGAACGAGCTCGCGTTGATGTGTGACCTTTTGGGAGTCGACGTGTACGAAGTCATCGACGCCGCCGCTACCAAACCCTTTGGATTCTCCCCTTTCTATCCGGGTCCTGGACTCGGCGGACACTGCATTCCGATCGATCCGCACTATTTGGCCTGGAAGCTCAAAGCGCTTAACTTTCAAGCCCGGTTTATCGGACTCGCGGCGGAAATCAACGGCATGATGCCGTCGGTCGTCGCTACTTTGGTCGCGGATGGGCTCAACCGCGCGTCGAAAAGTATTCGCGGCTCGAAAATCATGATTCTGGGCGTGGCCTACAAAAAAGACGTGAGCGACTGCCGTGAATCCCCCGCGTTGGATGTCATGCGGCTGCTCAAGGACAAAGGCGCTCTTCTCTCCTACAATGATCCGCTCGTGCCAAGCTTACGGCTCGGACGGAGCGGGCTGAAGTCCATCGAAGCATCTGTGGAGGAAATCGCCAAGCATGATTGTGTGATCATCTTGACGGACCATAGTGCCTATGACTTTCGCAAAATCGTCGGCGCCGCAAAGCTCGTCGTCGACACGCGAAACTCGACGAAAGACTTGCATGAGTTCAAAGATCGCGTCATCAAGCTCGGCGCCGGCAACAGCGTGCCAACGGAGCATCACGATGACGGCCATGACGCAACGGCTCCGGAAGCAACGGCGCACTGAAGCTCACGCAGGTTCAGCACGGCGCCTATGAAAGCTTGCGATCGAGTCAAACGCAAGCTGGGGTAGTCAATGAGCTCGGGCTGGATCAGCCTGGGACGGAGTCGAACAATATCGGGGGCGCAGAACAAGTTTATTGACACGCGAGCCGCCTAACGGGTTCCAGCACTTCAGACACGGTGGTCATTTTCCGTGACAGCGTTTGTATTTCTTGCCGCTGCCGCATGGGCAGGGATCGTTGCGACCGACTTTCTCCCCTTCTCGTTTGGCCGCGTTGCCGGCACGCGCCGGTATCGCGTCTTCGCCGTGGCTCAGCACCATCCGCTGTGGGCGTGGTTGCTCGATCTCGATTTCTCGCGCGACGGTTTCCCGCGCCAACTCGACCGTGAATAGTTTTTGCACCACATCTTCTTCTTTTCGCCGAACCATCTCTTCGAACATGTCGAATCCCTCTTTCTGATATTCCTGGAGCGGATTCTTTTGCCCGTAGCCGCGCAAACCGATGCCTTCTTTCAAATGATCCATATTCAGCAGATGGTCTTTCCATAGACTGTCGATGGTTTGCAGCATAATAATTTTTTCCAGCTGCCGGAGCATCGGCTCGCCAAAGCGCTTCTCCTTATCTTCGTAAGCTTGGAGCACCCGTTGGTTCGCCATTTCCCATAGACTTTCCGGCGATAAGGAGTCTTGCTCCTCGGTGGAAAAATCCAGCCGCAGATTGAACTGGTGATATAAACTTTCGCGCAAACCGGTGAGATCCCAATCGGAAGGATGGGTTTCTTTATCCGAGTATCGGCCGACGACGTCTTCGACGAGGTCCTCAGTCATTTCGACGACCTGCTGCTTCAGCGCTTCGCCCTTGAGAACCTCGCGGCGCTGGTTGTAGACGACCTCGCGTTGCTTGTTCAGCACGTCATCGTATTCCAAAAGATGCTTACGAATGTCGAAGTTGTGTCCCTCAACCTTCTTCTGGGCATTTTCGATGGCGCGGGTCACCAGTCCGTGTTCGATGGGAACGCCCTCCTCCATGCCGAGCCGGCTCATGATGCCCTGGATTCGATCCGCGCCAAATATCCGCATCAGATCGTCTTCCAGAGATAAATAGAAACGCGACGATCCGGGATCCCCCTGGCGTCCTGCGCGGCCGCGCAGCTGATTGTCGATGCGCCGGCTTTCGTGACGTTCCGTGCCCAGAATATGCAAGCCGCCGGCCGCGATCACGCGCTCTTTCTCCGCGCTGCATACCTTATTGTAGTTTGCCAAAATTTCATCGAATCTCTGGCGATTTTGGTCCGGCGCCTTATCGAGCTCTTCACGGACCTGTTCCACCATCCGAAGATACTCTTGCCTCTTCGCTTCGTAATTTTGTTGAGCCTGTTGGATCGATTCTTCATACGGCATGCGAATCTCTTCGCAGCGGGTTTCTGCTTCCTCAAAGGCTCGATGAGCCTCCTCATATTCCGTGATTATAGCAGCATGGTCACTGTCCGCGAGGGCCGTGCGAGCATTTTCGAACTCCAGGTCAATCAGGTATTGTTCGTAACCCCGGCGTTTCTCATCCAGTGCCTCGATCAGCGTTTCACGTTCACCGCTATTTTGTTGCCAACGCTCCAATGCCTCGCTAAATCCCTCACGCGCCTCGTGAAATTCACCGGCAATTTCTGGAGCTGCGCCGCTAGATCCATTGAGAACTGCCGTTTCAAGGACGTCCTTCGCGCGCATGTACCCTTCAGGAATTGGCCGCATGTTATGAAGCGCTTCTATGAGCTGCGTAGCCGAAAGATCCTCATAGCGTTCCCGCGCCTCGCGAAAAGGAGATATAGAACGAATCTCACGCTGCAGCTCCGTGGTCCGCTTTAACGCCTCGCCACGTTGTTGGTCAAAACTTTCGCTGTCCTTAATATATTTTTTTTCGATCCGTTGTACTTCTTCTTCATGTTTTTCCCTGAGCTCGCGCAAGGCGTCTTCATAGCGCGCGGCACCTTGAATCGGCAGCTTTGCGGCACGGCTGATCCATTCGTTTTCCATATCCGAGCGCGAAAGAAATTCCGGATTGCCGCCGAGCAAGATATCCGTGCCGCGCCCCGCCATATTGGTAGCGATCGTCACCGCGGCGAATCTCCCGGCCTGAGCGATAATGCTCGCCTCCGCTTCATGGTTCACGGCATTCAAAACGTTGTGCTTGATATCCTTCTTCTTAAGCATGCGCGAGATCCGCTCGGACTTGGCCACGGACGTAGTTCCGACCAGTATCGGCTGGCCCTTCTTGCTTCGCTCCTCGATCTCCTGCACGACCGCGTCGTACTTTTCATTGTCCGTGCGATAGACGACGTCGGGAAGATCATCGCGCACCATGGCGCGATGAGTGGGGATGACGACCACATCGAGTTTATAGATTTTTTTGAACTCGGGCGCCTCCGTGTCTGCCGTGCCGGTCATGCCTGCGAGTTTTTTGTACATGCGGAAATAATTCTGAATCGTGATCGTCGCGAGCGTTTGGTTCTCCTCGCGGATGTGCACCCGCTCCTTGGCTTCGACCGCTTGATGCAATCCGTCCGACCAGCGCCGGCCGGGCATCAATCTGCCGGTGAACTCGTCGACGATGATGACTTCGCCGTCCTTGACGACGTAATCCACGTCGCGCTTGAAAATCGCGTGCGCTTTGAGCGCCTGCTGCACATGATGCAAGGTATCGATCTGGCGCGGATCATAAAGATTATGCACGCCGAGCAACCGCTCGACCTTCGCCACACCGCCTTCGGTCAACGTCACGGAGCGGCTTTTCTCGTCGACCGTATAGTCGCCCTTGGCTTCGATCGCGGCGCGATCTTCTTGCGAGGGGTCGCCCTGAATGACCGCGCCGCGCTGCAGCTTGGGAATGATACGATCGATGACGTAATACTTGTCGGTGGATTCTTCGGCCGGTCCGGAGATGATCAGCGGCGTGCGCGCTTCGTCGATGAGAATGTTGTCGACCTCGTCCACCACTGCGTAATTAAGCTCCCGCTGGACGTATTCCTCCAAAGAAAATTTCATATTGTCGCGCAGATAATCGAAGCCAAACTCATTGTTGGTGCCGTAAGTGATGTCCGCGAGATAAGCCTCTTGGCGGCTGATCGGGCGGAGATTCAGGTAACGATAGTCCTGCGTGATAAAGGCCGGATCGAAAAGATAGCTCGCTTCGTGCACGATCGACGCGGTGGACAATCCCAGTTTGTGAAATATCGGCCCCATCCACTGTACATCGCGCCGCGCCAAGTAGTCATTCACGGTGATCAAGTGGACGCCGCGCCCCGTCAAGGCATTTAAGTAAAGCGACAAGGTCGCCACAAGAGTCTTGCCTTCGCCGGTTTTCATCTCCGAGATCTTGCCCTCGTGAAGCACGACGCCGCCGATTAACTGCACGTCGAAGTGGCGCAGACCGATGGTGCGTCGCGACGCCTCGCGGACCGCCGCGAACGCTTCCGGCAAAAGTTCCTCAAGAATCTCCGCCTCCTTTTCACGCACCTGCTTATCGAGCTCTTCGCATTGGGTCTTGATCTCTTCGCGTCGCTCCGGTTCCGCGCTCGCGCTCTCGGCGCGCGCTTCTTCGAGCTCTTGTTTCAAACTTGCGGTGGCTTCGGCAAGGCGCGCTTTGAACTGGTCGGTCCGAGCCTTGAGCTCGGCATCGCTGAGCCCCTGATAGTCCTGCTCCAAACCATTGACCTCATCGACGTAAGGACGAATCCGCCTAATTTCGCGGTCATTCTTCGTCCCGACGATTTTTTTAATCAAATTAAGCATGCGACGAACTTTCTCCCTGCATGATGGACAACGTAGGAGGTACAGATTTAGCCGAGGATATTAAAATACCCGATTCCGAGGCCAACTTAAAGCCGTTCTTGAGGAACACAAAGCATCCTCAACGCTCGATGCGCACCGCCGATTCGACCTTTTCACCGAGAAAGCGGCGGCCGACTTTAATGAAACGGTCCGGCGCGTCGGTGACAAAAAAGCTGTGCGTCCCTTTGCCTTCTTTTTTCACGATCGATGTCTTTTTCAGCACCGACTCGACCACCTTGGCGGTTTCCTCGGCGGAATCGACCAGACGCACGCCAGGGCCCATGAACTTGCGAATGGCTTTCTTCAGCAATGGATAATGCGTGCAGCCGAGAATCAACGTGTCGATGCCACTTTGCTTGAAACCTTGAAGATAGGCTCTGGCCGTCATCTCGACGACGTCGTTGTCCGTCCAACCTTCTTCAACCAGAGGCACGAAGAGTGGACAAGCGCGGCTGTAAACCTCGATGGCGCCGTCCGCGGCCTTGAGAGCGTGAGTATAAGCGCCGCTTTGAATCGTCGTCTCGGTGCCGATCACACCGACCTTCTTATTTTTCGTGCGCTGGGTCGCGCGCCGCACGCCGGGCTCGATCACGCCGATCACCGGGATCGCCAAGCGCTCTTTCAGCTGGCTCAAGGCGATGGCTGTGGAAGTATTGCACGCAACGACTACGACTTTGACACCCTTTTCAACGAGAAATTCGCTGTTCTCGTAGGAATAGCGCAGCACGGTCTCGACGGATTTCGTGCCGTAGGGCGCGCGCGCCGTATCGCCGAGATAGACCGTATTTTCCTTCGGCAGCGCTTCGATAATCTGATGTAACACCGTGAGACCGCCGATGCCGGAGTCAAACACGCCGATGGGGCTGTTCTTGTTCGTCATGAAAACGTCAAGCGAAGGGCGCCATTTGATTACCGAGCTCTTTTTCGCAGGCCGGCGCGAAGCCAAAGACCTGCCGCCAAACTTCGCGGGACTCCATGCAAAGATAAATCTTGACCGTCGGAGCCTGCCGGTGAATCCACTCGACCATCTTTCGGTACATCTCGACGCGCAAGGGCTGAAAGTAACGCATTTTGCCGTCCGGGCAGAGCACTTGCTCGCCGGTCAAAAGCCGGCTTTGCGGATAACGCCGACGCATGGTTCGTTTAAGCCCGGGCGTTTCGCGCAACACTCCCAGGCTCAGCCAGGAAAGCCGCCGCCAGTCGACGCCCGCAAAAATCGCCTCGAGCATCGCCTGGTAATCCGCTTGCCACCCTTCGTACTCGATCATCGGATCGAAGTGAAAGCCAAGGCGATAACCGGCGTCCTGACAGCGGCGCGCCGC
>Ga0075421_100006397_pt1 | contig 14365 bp, 15 predicted proteins | sample SoiMetdeltSBSDD5_FD_75292 | JGI IMG/M metagenome (GOLD analysis project Ga0075421, IMG submission 75292) | Bulk soil microbial communities from a Populus tree surrounding site in Tennessee, USA - Soil MetaG P. deltoides SBSDD5 | ecosystem: Environmental > Terrestrial > Soil > Tree plantation...
CGGAGCGCGCGCAGCTCCATCCCCAGGTAGCGAGCGGCCAGGCCCAGCGCCACCGCCGCGCCGCCGGAGCCCAGCAGCGTCAGCTCCTTCGCGCGCAGCACCTCCAGCACGGCGCGGGCGCCCTCGACGTCGGTGTTGTGGGCCTCCCACCCGTCGGGCCGCCGCACCAGCGTGTTCACCGCGGCCAGCTTCGAGTGGAGTTGCTCCGCCACCACGCGCTTGAACGGGCTGGTCACGGCGAAGCCCGCGTAGAACGGGCGGAGGGCGTCGAGGAGGTCGCCCAGCGGCACGTCCTCGGGGAGGTCGATGCGGTCGAAGGGCTGGGGGTGGATGCGCGGCGACCGGCTGCCCTCGATGCGCGAGCCGAGGATGCCCAGGCGCGGGCGGTCCGGGACGGCGGAGCGGCGCGCGTCGCGGACCGCGTCGTCCAGCAGGCGCTGGCCGGGCGCGGAGCTGAAGTCCGGGCTGGCGGCCACGTACTCCAGCTCGTTGGAGCGGGAGAGGACGCAGCGGAACGGCAGCGCCATGGGGCCGGTGACGAGCACCGTGACCCGCCCCGGGCCCAGCTCCCGCTGGAGGCGGCGCTGCGTCTCCAGCAGGCGGGTGGCGGAGGACGGGCGGCCCAGCGGCTCCACGTGCTTCACCAGCGCTTCGGGCGGCGGCCCGAGCCTGCGCCAGAGCGCCACCGCCTCACCCGGGGGGAGCGGCCGGGGGGCGTGGTGGGAGAGCAGCGGGCGGCCTTGGGAATCGGGTGGGCGCGCCTCTTCCCGGTCCACCACGCTGGCCGAGGCGATCCAGGCAGCGGGGAGCGGGACGCCGCGCTCGGCAACGAGGAGATCGATGCGCTGCGCCAGCGCCACCGGATCCACCGAGGCCGCCGGGTGAAGATCGGTGCGCAGCTCCAGAAAGGAGGCGCCGCGGGCGCGGACGCGCTCGGCGAAGGCGCGCGCGGCGCCGACATCCATGCCGGTCGGAAGGGTGACCACCAGCCGGGGCGCCATCAGAAGAACCTCCCGCGGTGAGCGGCGCCGTTCAGCGGGCCAGCCAACTTGATCTTTTCATCCGCGGCTCCCGTCGCTTTCTTCAGCGCACGATTTCGGTGCGTCCCGCGGCATCTCGCGCGCGCCGGAGGCGCAGCGATCGACCCGGACCATGACGACGTCCGCGGAGCCATCAGCCGCCCGCTCCCGCCAGCAGCTCCGCCAGGCTCATCACTCGCTCGGCCAGCGCGCGGTGGATGGCCTCGCGCTCCTCGTAGACGGCGCGCACCTCCTCCTCCGCGGAGAGGTGCGGCCGCAGCCGGGGCCGCGTCTCGTCCTTCAGCAGCCGTTCCCGGTACGTCTCGAATGACACCGGCACCAGCACGGCGGTGGTGTCCCCTCCGGACAGCAGGTCCGGGTGCAGCGCCAGGAAGCCCCCGCCGGCGGCGATCGCCGTCCCCGCCGGGGCGCGCTGGAAGCACTCCCGCTCCGCCGCCCGGAACCGGCGCTCGTCCTCCGCGAACACCTCCCGGATGGGCCGCCCCAGCGCGCGCTCGATCTCCGCGTCCAGGTCCAGCGGCCGCCGGCCCAGCAGCGCCGCCACGCGCGGCAGCAGGGTGCTCTTCCCCGCCCCGCGGTGCCCCACCAGCACCACCCTCGGCCCCGCCGGCCGCGCCGCGCGGGGGACCCCTTCTTTCCAGGCCCGCAGCTCTTCCTGGACTTGCTCGCGGAGGCGAGGGTCCACCCGCGCCAGGATCTCCGCCACCGCCTCGCTCACCGCCCGCGCCCGCGCTTCTTCTTCTTCTCGTTCTTGCCCGGCGGAGGCCCCTTGCTGGGGGGCGGCGCGTACCGCTCCATCGCCGCCGCCACCGCCACCAGCTCCTCCGAGAGCGAATCCTTGGGCGCCGCCTTCATCATCTGCCCCAGCATGTCCTCGGTGCGGTCGAGGATCTCCAGCGCCGCGGCGCGGTTCTGCTCCTCGTAGCGCTCCTCCGCCAGCACCAGGTTCTTCGCCGTGACCGCCCTGGCCGCCTCCACCGTCACCTCGGCGTCCGGCGCGGGCGCGAGCCCCCTGGCGGCGATGGGCGCGGAGATCTCCACCTTCGTGTTCCGGGTGGCGTTGCCCAGCATGTCCAGGTAGCTCAGCTCCGCCGTCCCCAGCGTCGCGTTCCCCTGCCGCCCCGCCGGGAGGTTGACCTTCAGCCGCAGGACGACGTTGAACTCGTCGCCCGGCCCGGCCTCGCCCAGCGGCACCACCAGCACCCCGCCGGTGGGGATGGCCTGGTAGTTGAGGACGTCCAGCACCTCCACCTCGCGCGACATGCGCAGGCGCAGCTCGGCCTGCTCGGCGGCGCGGCGGAGCGCCTCCAGCTTGGCCAGGTGCCCCACCCGGGCCGCCTGGGAGGCGCCGCGGACGTAGGCGAGGAAGCCCCAGCCGTCCTTGACGATGCGCTGGAGCACGTCCTCGTCGCAGTCCTCCCCCACCCCCACCGCGCTGACGTGGATGCGGTACACGGTCCGCGCCCTCCTGGCGACGTTGGCCAGCCCCTCCTTGTCGGTGAGCCCGCGGGTGGCGATGCCGTCCGTCACCACCACCACCCGGTTGAGCTCGAAGTCGGGCGACTTGGGGGTGAGCTGGCTGATCGCCGCCTCGATGCCGCCGGAGAGGTTGCTCCCCCCGCCGGGCTGCACCTTGTCCACGAACGCCAGCATCCGGGCGCGGTTCTGATCGGTCACCGGGCTGGCCTGGTACGTCTCGGTGTCGTCGGAGACGGCGACGATGGCCAGCCGGTCGCGCTCGTCCATCTCGGAGATCACCTCGCGCGCCGCGCGCTTGGTGGCCACCAGCCGGGCCCCCCTCATCGAGTCCGACTTATCCAGCACCAGCGCCACGTTGAGCGGCGTCTCGCGGTCCACCGGGTAGATGGGCGCCCGGACCGTCACCAGCGCGAACGCCTCCGCGCCCCCGGACGGCAGCGCGGTGGGCGTCACCTTCGCCGTCACCCGCAGCGAGCCGCGCTCCTTCACGGCGCGGAACGTCTCCGGCCAGCTCTCCGCCCAGCCGGGCAGCTCGTTCCCGGACGCCCTGGGCGGCTCCGGCGGGCGGCGCTTCTTCTTCACCGGTTCGGCCGGGCGCTCCTCCTCGGGGGGCGGGCCCTCCTCGTCCTCCTGCGCCCCGGAGGGCCGCGGCCAGGCGGCGGCCAGTCACGCGAGCGCGAGCGCCACCGCGACGGACGGGCGAGCGGAGTGCATCCCTTCGCTAGCTTGCCTGATGGGTGGGGCCGTTCGCCAGGCGCCTTTTGGCGCCGCGTCCCCGGCCGTCACGCGGCCCAGAGCACCACGTCCTCGTCCTCCGGCCGCTCCACCTGGGACGGGAAGATCGGCGTGCCGGGGTCCACCGGCCGGCCGCCGCGCTCCCAGGGAACGTCCAGCAGCACGGTGGGCACGGGCAACCCCGCGTCCTGCACCGCGCCCACGTCGCGGCGGCTCTCGGTCATGAACCAGCCCAGGTGCGCGTCCCCCGGCTCCAGCAGCTTCCGCAGCTCGGCCACCTTGTACTCGGCCGTCGGCTGGTCGAGCGACGGCTTCATGATCAGGTGGGCGTCGTCCGCGTCCGGCAGCCCCAGCCGCTGCAGCTCCTCGCGGGTGGACCCGCGCTCCGACTCCGGGCGGCCGGTGAGGTAGATGACCTGGGCGCCGGCGTCGTGCGCCTGCTGCGCCAGCGCGTCGATCTCCGGCAGCGGCGCGTCGTACCGCGCCATCTCGGTGGTGAAGATGCGCGGCTTCCAGTAGCTGTTGAACGCGCGCGCGTCCTCGCGGCCGAGGCCGGCGTTGATGGCGGTCTGGAAGCCGTCCTTGCCCACCTGGTCCAGCGTGAGGCCGTCGAACAGGTGCGTGCCGCGCTCGGCGTCGAAGCGGCGCGCCAGCTCCAGGGTCCGCGGGCGGTTGTCCCAGATGGTGTCATCCAGGTCGAAGACCACCTTCACCGACTCGCCGCTCGCCACCCGGCCCTTGATGTCCTCGATGGCGTCCTGCATCCAGGCTCGGCCGTCCACCGGCTCCACGTCCGCGTACGGAGTCTTCGGAGCGGTGACGCCGCCGGCGGCACCGGCCTGGAAGGTGTCGGCCGGACGCGGCGAGCGCTCGGGGGCGGCAGGAGCCGCGGCCGCACCGGGCTGGGAGACCACGACTGGTTTCGCAGAGCCGAGGCCGACGGGCAGCATGTGCGATTTTCAGCGACCTGCGCCGCGAAGTTGCGGTTCCTCGGCTCCAGAGAAACCGAGGCTCAGCGCCTGGGGGAAGCGGGCTTCTGGTCGAGCTGCTTGAGGCCGTTCTGCGCCTGGACCACCAGGTAGTGCCGGGGGTCCAGCTTCAGCTTCTTGCTGATCTCCAGCGACCGCACCAGGGCGGCGCGCGCGGCGTCGGGGCGGCCGGCGGCGACCTCCAGGTCCGAGAGGAGGTTGAGGGTGGCGGCGACGTTGGGGCTGTCCGGGCCGGCGAACTTCTCGTGGATGCGCAGGGCCTCCTCCAGGAGCCGGCGCGCCTCCTTGAGGTCTCCCTTCCTGGTGGCGATGCCGCCGAGGATGCTCGCGGAGATCGCGAGGTCCGGGTCGTCCGCGTCGCCGCGCAGCGCCTTCCACTTCGCGTAGCCCTGCCGGGCGTACCGCTCCGCCCCCGCCACGTCCTTCCCGTCGTCGAGCAGGAGCGTGGCCAGGTTGTCCAGCACCCGCGCCTTCTCCTCCTCCAGCTCCGGCGCGTCGCCCAGCTTCGAGAGCTGCTGGAGCAACCCTTCGAAGGTGGCCTGGGCCTGCTTGACGCGCCCGGCGTACTTGTAGGCCGCGGCGAGGTCATTGAGCACCGCCAGCTTGAGCTCCGGCGCGCGCGGGTCCTTGGAGCGGTCCAGCTTCTCCAGCACCTTCTCGAGCAGGAGCACGGCGCCCGGCGCGTCACCCTTCCGCCGGCGGGACACCGCCAGCATCCGGGTATCGGACAGCACCTCCAGGTCGTCCGGGCCGCGGTACCTCGTCCACAGCGCGATGGCCTCCTGGAGCGGCTTCTCCGAATCGGCGTAGCGCCCGGCGCGGATCAGCTCCATCGCCGCCTCCTCCAGCTTCTTCGCCGCGTCGATCTGCGCCTGCGGCATCGCCGGCGGCGGCGCCTGCGTCAGGACAACTGAGAGCGCAAACCAGGCGGGAACAAGGCTCACGGCTCGTGCAGCTCGATGCCTTCGTAGACGCTGTTGACCGAAAGCTCGGCCTTGATGGATTCCAGGCGGGCCACCTCGTTGGTGCGCGCCACGGTCCGGGTGAAGCGGCCGTCCTCACCGCGCCGGAAGACCTCGATCAGCCTCTCGCGGTGAGACACCAGGACCAGCTCACGCAGGGAGTCGATCTGCATGTAGTGCCGGGCCTTCTCACCGCGGTCATAGGCCTCGGTCGAATCGCTGGTGACCTCGACGAGCACGGTCGGGTTGAGCACGACGACCTTGCTGTCCGGATCCATCTCGCGCTTTCCGCAGACGACGCTCACATCTGGATACGTGCACAGGTCCGTCGCTCGTACCTTTATCTTCAGGTCCGATGAGTAGACCTTGCAGGGGCCATCCTGGAGCTGGTTGCGGAGATGGCTGCTCACCGCTACGGACAGCTCGGCGTGTTGCGGGGTTCCACCCGACATGGCGACCGCCTGGCCGTCCCGGTACTCGTGCTTGGTGTTGCTGTACTCCTCGAGCGCCAGGTAGTCCTTCCAGCTCAACCAGGGATGTTGCAGCGCGTGCATGAGGTGAATTTAGGCCCTCCGCCCCCTCTTCGCCACCGTCACCCTCCCTCCATCGCGAACCGCCGCTCCATCTCGGTCCGGATGTAGCGCTCGATCTCCTCGGCGGTTGTGAGCGACATGGCCTGCTCCAGCAGCGCCGCCGCCTCCGTCCGGCTGGAGCGGCGGATGATCTGCTTCACCCCCGGGATCTGCCCGGCGGTCATCGACAGCTCGTCGAACCCCAGCGCCACCAGCACCAGCGCGTACACCGGGTCCCCGCCCATCTCGCCGCAGATGGCGACCGGGATGTTGGCGCCCTTCGCCGCCGCCACCACGTACTGGATCATCCGCAGCACCGAGAGGTGGAGCGGCTTGTAGAGGTACGCCACCTCCCGGTTCTGCCGGTCGATGGCCAGCGTGTACTGGATGAGGTCGTTGGTGCCGATGGAGAAGAAGTCCGCCTCCTGGCTCAGCCGGTCCGCGATCTGCACCGCGCTGGGGGTCTCCACCATGATCCCCACCGGGAAGCGCGGGCCGATGGGGACCCCGGCCCGGCCCAGCTCGCTCCGGCAGGCCTCCAGCTCGCTCCGCGCCTCGCGCAGCTCGCTCATCCCGGAGATGAGCGGGAACATCACCTTCAGGTTCCCGTGCGCGGACGACCGCAAGAGCGCGCGGAGCTGGACCCGGAACAGCTCGCGGTTGTGGAGGCAGAGGCGGATGGCGCGCAGGCCCAGCGCCGGGTTCGGCTCCCGCTCGTGCTTCTTGCCGCCCGGGATCTTGTCCCCGCCCATGTCCAGGGTGCGGATGGTGACCGGCCGCCCCCGCATCGCCTCCAGCACCGACCGGTAGCAGCGGTACTGCTCCTCCTCGCCGGGCGGCGTCTGCCGGTCGAGGAAGAGGAACTCCGTCCGGTACAGGCCGATCCCCTCCGCCCCGTGCTCCAGCAGCGAGGGGATCTCCTCCGCGAACTCCATGTTCCCGTTCAGCCGGACCCGGTACCCGTCGGTGGTGATCGCCGGGAGGTCGCGCGTCTGCAGCGCCTCGACCTCGATCTCCTTCTGGTGGCGCCGCGTCTCCTCGAACAGCTGGAGCTGGTCCTGGCTGGGGTTCACCAGCACCAGGCCCCGCGCGCCGTCCAGGGCGATCAGGTCCCCGGGGGAGATCTGCTCCGACGCCCGCCCCGCGCCCACCACCGCCGGCACCTCGCGCGCCCGCGCCACGATGGCGGTGTGGCTGGTGTGGCCCCCCAGGTCGGTGACGAAGCCGGAGACGCGCGCGTCCTTGATCATCACCGCCGCGTCCGCCGGCGAGAGGTCGTGCGCCACCACCACCGCGTCCGCCGGGATCTCCACCTCCACGTCCACCACCTGCCCCATCAGGTTGCGGACGATGCGGTCGGCCACGAAGTCCAGGTCCGCCCGGCGCTCCCGGAAGTACTCGTCCGGGATGTTGTCGAACATGTGCTTGATCTTCCGGGAGACGCGCCGCACCGCCCACTCGGCGTTGATCCGGTCGGTGGCGATCAGCCGCCTCACCTCGTCCACGAACATCGGGTCGTGGAGCATCAGCCGGTGCGCCTCGAGGATCAGCGCGTGCTCCTGGCCCTCGCCGTGGCCCAGCCGGTCCTTCAGCTCCTGGAGCTGGTGGTCGGACAGCTCCACCGCGGTCTTGATCCGCATCAGCTCCTGCTCCACCTCCTCCTCCGCCAGCCGCGCCTTGGGGGTGCGGATCCGCTTGCGGTCGATGACGAAGGCGTGGCCCACCGCCACGCCCGGGCTGGCGCCGATGCCCTTGAAGGTGAGGGTGGGGAGGCCGGTGGACACCTACTGGCCCTCTCCGAACCGGTTGGCGATCAGCGCCGCCAGCTCGTTCAGGCACGCCTGCCCGTCCTCGCCGCGGCAGGTGATCTTCACCCGCATCCCCTGCGCCGCCGCCAGCATCAGCACCCCCATGATCGACTTCCCGTTGACCGTCTGGCCCTCGCACTCCACCGCCACCTCGCACTTGTGGCGGTTGGCGGTCTTCACCAGCTGCGCCGCGGCGCGCGCGTGGAGCCCCAGCGCGTTGATGATCTCGTACTCGCCTTCCGCCGCGTCAGACATCCAGTCCTCCCCGCTACAGGAGCGCTCCCGCCGCCACCGCCAGCCCCGCCGCCAGGTAGAGGAGCGCGTAGTTTCCGAACCGCTTGCTGGTGAGCCAGTAGGCCAGCACGCCCAGCGCCAGGTACCCTACCGCCAGCGCGTTCCCCACCCGGCCGCCCTGGTTGGCGCCCAGCGAGATGGCCAGGTACGCCACCGCCCCGCCCGCGCTCGCCGCGCCCACCGTCCGCAGCCGCGCGCCCCACGCCGGGAGGTGGGCGTGCGCCACCGCCTCCACCAGCCGGTCCCCCAGCCGCAGCCCCATCCGGAACAGCTTCGCCCGCAGGGTGAGGTGGACCACGTTGTAGAGCACCAGGAACAGCACCGCCGCCCACGCGTCCAGCACCGGCACCAGCGCCGCGCAGAACGCGCCCAGCGCCGGCCGGAGCGAGAGCCAGAAGAATCCGTCCCCCAGCGCCGCCAGCGGCCCCATCAGCGCCGCCTTGAACCCCACCACCACCTCCGGCCCCTCCTCCCCGCGGGCGATGCGCGCCTCGTGGTGGATGACGCCGCCCAGGATGGCCGCCGCCATGTACGGCTGGGTGTTGAAGAACGCCAGGTGGCGGCGGACCGCGGCCATCTGCCGGTCCGGGTCCGGGTACAGGGCCTTGAGCGCGGGGAACAGCGCGTACGCCAGCCCCAGGTTCTGCATCCCCTGCGGGTTCCAGGACGCCTGGAGGAAGAGCGACCGCGCGAAGACGCGCAGCAGCGTCATCGCCGGCAGCGGCGAGGGCGGCGGGGAGGCGGCCAGGGCGGCCGCGCCGGCGGGCGGCTCGCTCACGCGCCCCTCCTCAAGGACAGCGCCACCGCGACCAGCGCCACCACCGCCGCCGTCGCGCCCGCGTACGCCGCCGAGTGCCGGGCGTGCGAGCCCCGCGTGGCGATGGCCGCCGCCCCGCACGCCATCGCCGGGTAGGCCCAGGCCAGGCCCCGCACCAGCGGCAGCGGGAGCTGGTGCACCCACGGCCCCACCCAGAACCCCACCGCCGTGCAGGCGCCGGCCAGCGCCGCGTAGATGAGGAAGTGCGGCCACATCCCCCACAGGTTCTGGCGCACCGCGCGCCGCAGCTCGCCGTGCTCGGCGCGGGCCACCGCCTTCCGGGAGAGGCGGGTGTTGTACGGCTCCAGCCAGCGGTCGATCTTCCGGCCCAGCGCGCCCAGCCAGCCGAACATGATGATCGCCAGCGCCCAGATGGCCGGGGTCCCCCCGCCGCCGGTGGAGAGCGCGCAGCCGACCGCCGCCGCCGAGCACCCGGTGGCGGCGATGGTGTCGTTCTCCGGCAGGGCTGCGCCCAGGTTCGCCGCGCCCAGGTGGAACAGCTCCAGCAGCATCCCCACGAAGAGGCCGGACTCCACCTCGCCCAGGAGCAGGCCGATGGAGGTGGCGGCCACCAGCGGGCGGCTGAACATCGCCTGGAGGAAGGCGCGGCGCTCGAGCGCGAGGAGACCGCCCCACACTCCCGCGAGCGCGACCTGGGACCAGTCCACCATGCGAAAAAAGAGCGTGCTCTCCTCTACGCGTCCTTCCCGAACCGCTCGGAGATGTCGGCGAGCGTCACCGGCCGGTCCGACGGCACCGCCCGCGCCTCCACCTCCGCACCGGCTGCGGCCAGCATCTTGAGCCGATCCAGGTCCGCGCGCGAGAGAAAGACCGAGGGAGAGACCTGCCGCCGCCCCGCCTCGAAGTGGACGTTGCCCAGGTTGAGCGTCTGCACCCGCAGCCCGCGCCCGCCGGCCACCACCACGTCCTGGATGTTGCGCAGCAGCAGCAGCGTCCGCACCCCGTCCCCGGAGACGGCGGCGAAGTCCACCTCCTGCAGCGGCTTGATCTCCACCTCCACCTGGGGCTGGACCGCCAGGCCCATGGCGGCGCGGATCAGCGGGCTGTGAGCGGCCTCGTCGTCCGCCACCACCACCCGCGCGACCTTGAGATGGGGCAGCCAGGCCTCCACCACCTGGCCGTGGATCAGCCGGTTGTCGACGCGGACCAGCACGATCACTTCGGAGGTCCCCCCTCTTGCAAGTGGGCCACGGCTTCAGTGGGCCTGGGCCGCTGCCTCCCGGACCAGGTCGGAGGCGCAGGTGATGTTGCGCTGCGCGTACTGGGTGAGGGCGTGCGCCAGGTCCGGCAGCGGCATCGACTCCGAGCGGAGCGAGCTGGCCTTGAGCAGCATGGGGAGGTTGACCCCCGCCAGCACCTCCACGCTGCGGCTCTTGCACAGCATCAGCGATTCCTTGCAGGGGGTGCCGCCGAAGAGGTCGGCCATGATGATCACGCCGTCGCCCTGGTCCACCTCCGCCACCGCGGCGCGCATCTTCTCGCGGATCTCCGCCTGGCCGGCGCCGGGCTCCAGGCTCACGGTGGCGATGCCCGCCACCTTGCCGACGATCTGCTCGGCCGTCGCGACCAGCTCGACCGCCAGCCTTCCGTGTGTGGCCACCACGAGCCCGACCATTGCCTGACTCCCTGACCCTGCCCCAGCCGATCTCGTACCGCCGCCTGGTGCCTCGCGCAACTGGCGATGCCTCCAAGATAACTCCCCGGAAGGCAGGCGCGACCGCGGGTCGCATGCTACCTGGGCCCACGGGCAACCGGGCGGGCCCTCCCGGGATGTTCACTCCTTGTCCACGTCCCGGTCCCAGAGCTGGATGCGGGGATTTCCCTGGAACAGCCGGCGGTGGATCTCGTGCGCCAGCGCCACCGAGCGGTGCTTTCCGCCGGTGCACCCCACCGCCACGGTGACGTAGGCCTTCCCCTCCTTCTGGTACCGGGGGAAGAGGAACTCGCACAGCTCCACCACCTTGTGGAGGAACTCCTGCGTCTCCGGCCGCTCCAGCACGTAGGAGGCCACCTTGGGGTGGGTGCCGTTGAGCCCTTTGAGCTCCGGGACGAAGTAGGGGTTGGGGAGGAAGCGGACGTCGAACACCAGGTCCGCCTGCGGGGGCACGCCGTAGCGGTACCCGAAGGACATGATGGAGAGCGAGGGCGCGTTGGAGGGCTCGGGGGAGAAGCGCGCCTGCACCAGCCGCTTGAGGTCGTGCACGCTCAAGGAGGAGCTCTCGATCAGGTGGTCCGCCATCCCGCGCAGGTCCCCCAGGGCGGCGCGCTCGGCGCGGATGCCGTCCGCCACGCTGCCGCCGGGGGCCAGCGGGTGGCGGCGGCGGGTCTCGGAGAAGCGGCGGAGCAGCGACTCGTCGGAGGCGTCCAGGAACAGCACCTCCACCTGGTGCCCGCCTCGCCGCACCTCCTCGATCACCCGGGGCGCCTCCTTGAGGAACACCCCCTCGCGGGCGTCCATCACCACCGCCATGCGGGTGACGGAGCCGCCGCCCACCGCGGCCAGCTCGGTGAGCTTGGGGAGCAGCGCCACCGGCAGGTTGTCGATGCAGAAGAACCCGACGTCCTCCAGCGCCCGGATGGCGGTGGTCTTCCCGGCCCCCGCCATCCCGGTGATGACGACGATCTGCTTGCCCGCCGGCGCCGTCACCTCACTCCACCTCTTCCCCCATGACCTTGTGCACCGTGCCCTCGGTGATGGCGCGGTTGAGCCGGTCCGCGAACTCGCGCGCCGAGTGGTGGCCCTGGAGCTTGAGCAGGTGGTTGCGCGCCGCCACCTCGATGATGGTGGTCATGTTGCGGCCGGGGCGGACCGGCACCACCGAGAGCGGGAGCTGGCAGCCCACGATGTCGAACTTCTGCTCGTCCACCCCCAGCCGGTCGTACTCCGACTGCGGGTTCCACTCCACCAGCTCCACCACCAGCTCGATCTTCTTGCGGTCCCGGACCGAGGCGACGCCGAACAGGTCCTTGATGTTGATGATCCCCAGGCCGCGGATCTCCATGTGGTGCTTGATGATGGGGTTGCCCGCCCCGTAGACGGTCTCCGCCTTGCGGCGGGTGACGTCCACGATGTCGTCCGCCACCAGGCGGTGCCCGCGCATCACCAGGTCGAGGGCGATCTCGCTCTTGCCGATGCCGCTCTTGCCCAGGATCAGGATCCCCACCCCGAACACGTCCATCAGCACCCCGTGCAGGCTGGTGCTGGCGGTGAGCGCCTCCTCCAGGAACGACTGCACCTGCTGGATGAAGGTGGAGGAGAGCTGCGGGGTCCTCATCAGCGCCAGGTCCGCCGCGTCGCACGCCTCCACCAGCGGCCTGGGGAGCTCCAGGTCCTTGGTCACCACCACGCAGGCCAGCTGGGAGTCGAACAGCTTGGCCAGCACCGTCCTCTGCTGCTCCTCGGAGAGCGTGCGCAGGTAGGAGATCTCGGTGTTGCCGAACACCTGCACCCGCTCCGGGTGGAGGTGCTCGGTGAAGCCGGTCAGCGCCAGGCCCGGCTTCTGGATGCGGGAGGAGCTGATGATGCGGTTGAGGCCACCCTTCCCCGCCACCAGCGTGAGCTGGAGGTCGTAGTCGCTGTCCTCGAGCAGGCGACTGATCTTGATTGAGGTCATCCGCACGAACTGGATATCACGCTCCACGGAACCGGGAGATCAGGACGGACGGGGAGCGCGACAGTCGCGGGGAGCAGACCCTGGCCTGGGCCGCGCTGGCCGCCGCGCTCGCGGCGGGGCTGGGCGCCAGGCTCTGGCTGGCCTTCACCGACGACGGCCTCTACTGGCCGGACGAGATCTACCAGTCGCTGGAGCCGGCCCACCGGCTGGTGTTCGGCTACGGGCTTGTGCCGTGGGAGTTCGTCCAGGGGGCGCGCAGCTGGGCGTTCCCGGGGCTGCTGGCGGCGGTCCTCAAGCTCTGCGCGCTGGTCGGGCTGTCCGGGCCCGGAGGCTACCTGGGCGCGGTGCGGGTGCTGTTCTGCGTCGCCGCGGCCGCCACCGGGTACGGCGCCTTCCGGCTGGCGCGCGGGCAGGGCGCCGGCGCGCTGGCCGCCGCCGCCGGGGCCGCCACCTTCCTGCTCGGGGCGGCGCCCATCTACTTTGCCCACCGGGCGATGAGCGAGACCGCCTCCGCCGCGCCGGTGGTCTTCGGGCTGGCGCTGCTGCTGGAGCGGGAGCGGCCGCGCTGGAAGGTGCTGCTGGGCGCCTCGCTGCTGGGGGTGGCGGTGCTGCTCCGGCTCCAGAACGCCGTCTTCCCGGCCGGCGCGCTGGTCCTCCTCGCCGTCCGCCGGGACCGGTCCGCGCTGGTGCAGGCCGCCGCCGCGCTCGCCGCCTGGGCCGCGCTGTACGGGCTGCTGGACCTGCTCACCTGGGGCGGCCTCTTCCACTCCGCCCTGACGTACCTGCGCTTCAACCTGGTGGAGGGGCAGGCGGCGCGCTGGGGCACCGCCGAGCCCACCTACTACGCGCGGGTGCTGTGGACGTCGATGCCGGCGGTGACGGCCTGCCTGGGCGCGCTGGGGGCGCTGGGGGCGAGGCGGGCGCCCGGGCTGTCGCTGATCTGCCTCTCGTTCTTCCTGCTGCACTCGCTGGTGCCGCACAAGGAGCTGCGCTTCCTCTTCCCGCTGCTGCCGGTCCTGGGGGCGCTGGCGGCGGTGGGGTTCGACGCGCTGCCGGCGGCGGTCCCCCGGCGGGCGGCACTCCTGGCGGTGCTGGCGTGCGGGGCGTTCTCCGCGGCCCGGCTGAGGTCGCTCACCTTCGGCGACCTGGGCCAGTACGAGCACGAGCGCCCCGGCGCCTCCGCGCTGGACGACTTCGGCCCGGTGAACCGGCTGCTGCTGGCGGCGCACCGGCAGGAGGACCTCTGCGGCCTCAAGGTGGAGGCGGTGCACCTGGCGTGGTGCGGCGGGTCCACCTACCTGCACCGGCCCGCGCCGCTCTACCCGAGCTCCGGCCCGCCCCGCGAATCCGGGTACTTCAACTACACGCTGGCGCTGCAGGGCTGGCTGACGCCGGGCAGCTCCGTGGTGGCGCAGGAGGGGCCCTACATCCTGCTCAAGCTGCCCGTGAACGGATGCCGGCGCGACGCGGGATACCAGTGGCGGCTGCCGTAGTGGCCACTAAGATCTGCCCGCATGGCCGATTGCTTGTTCTGCAAGATCCGAGATGGGCAGATCCCCGCCACCGTCATCCACCGGGACGAGGTCTGCCTCGGCTTCGAGGACATCCGCCCGGCGGCGCCGCTGCACGTGCTGTTCATCCCGCTGCAGCACATCGCCGGCATCAACGACCTCTCGCTGGAGGACCGCGAGAAGGTGGGGCACCTGTTCATCGCCGCCGCCAAGGTCGCCAAGGAGCGCGGGCACGGCGAGTCCGGCTACCGGGTGGTGATGAACAGCGGGCGGGACGCCGGGCAGTCGGTCTTCCACATCCACCTCCACCTCCTGGCCGGCCGCCCGCTGGAGTGGCCGCCGGGGTAGGCGCGGGCGGGCCGGGAAACTGGTCGGTCAGGTTTGCTGGAGCTGGTACGTCTGCGCCCTCCGGGAGGCGGATAACGTGCCGGCGGCAATGATGGCGAGCGGTGAACAACGCACCGGTTTCTGGTCGCTGGTGAAGCTGGCGGCGCCCATCGCGGTCTCGCAGGCGGGCTACGCG
>Ga0075421_100006401_pt1 | contig 14362 bp, 18 predicted proteins | sample SoiMetdeltSBSDD5_FD_75292 | JGI IMG/M metagenome (GOLD analysis project Ga0075421, IMG submission 75292) | Bulk soil microbial communities from a Populus tree surrounding site in Tennessee, USA - Soil MetaG P. deltoides SBSDD5 | ecosystem: Environmental > Terrestrial > Soil > Tree plantation...
GTCAGGTCCGGCGAGCGCACCTCCCACATCTTGTATGTTTCGTAGAGCTGGCTCCTTCGAACCCAGGGCAGACCACACGAGGCGCGCTAGGCGGCGTTTGACGATCCGGAGGGCGTCGCGACTGGTCTTGCCCCGCGTCGTGGTCCGGGCGATGAACGCCTGGGTCTCGGGATCGGCCCGGAGGCGGGTCACGGCCATGATGTGCAGGACCGAGTTGAGCCGGCGATTGCCGTAGCGGCTCAGCCGATGGTGGACCGGCCGGCCGCCGGCCTCGCCGGACGAGGCCGGGATCGGCGCCGTCCCGGTGTAGCTGGCGAAGGCGTCCGCAGACCGGAAGCGACGCGGGTCGCCGTCTTCCACCAGCAGTTCCGCGGAGCCGAGCGGGCCCAGGCCGAAGAGCGACGGCAAGGAGGTGCCGAGCTCCTTGAGCAACTGGATGATCTCACGCTCGAGGGCGATCGCGCTCAGGACGTGCTTGTGCGGATCGATGCCGATGACTGCCTGCATGCTTCTGCTCCCTCTTGGGTGGTGGTGACCACGGCGCGGCAGGCATATCTGGGTCGAGGTGCAGGCCGACGCTCCTCTCAAGCCATACCGTCCGGGTGGGAACGGGTGGGGCCGGCAGTTCAAGTCGAAGACGCGTGCCGTCACATAGGAGCCGAGCCAGGCCCCGCCCAGGGGTGTCTCCAGGCACTCCGGGAGACACCTCCATTACACACCCACATAGGAACATGCGCCCATCGGTGCCCCATGGATGCTGTGTCCGTGCGCTTCTCGGTCGGTCCGCTGCTCAAGGAGGACGTGATGACGACGAGCGACGGAGCGACGGTGGTCGGCGGGGTGGATTGCCATTCGCGGTTCCACCACGCGGTTGCCCTCGACGGTTCCGGTCGGCGGCTCGGCGACCGGGCCTTCCCGGCGAGCGGTCCCGGCTACGCGGGCCTGCTCGGGTGGCTGCGCGGGTTCGGCACGGTTACCGTGGTGGGCGTGGAGTCCACCGGGAGCTACGGGGCCACCTTGACTCGCTTCCTGCTGCAGGCGGGGATGCGGGTCGTGGAGGTCAACCAGCCGCACGCCCATCTCCGTCGTCGGCGTGGCAAGACCGACGCCGTGGACGCCGAGGCGGCCGCCCGCAAGGTCCTCGCCGGTGAGGCGACGGCGATCCCCAAGGAGATGAACGGGGCGGTCGAAGCGATCCGCCAGGTTCGCCTCACACGCCGGAGTGCCGTCAGCGCACGTACCGTTGCCCTGTGCCAGCTCGGAGACCTCATCGTGACCGCGCCAGCCGTGATCCGAGCGCGGCTCTCCCGCAAGACGCTGCGTGGGCAGGCCGGCATTTGCGCGCGGATGCGCCCGAATCGGCGCGCGCTCACGGATCCGGTGCAAGCCGCCAAGCTAGCGTTGCGCACCCTGGCCCGACGCATCGCGGCCCTCGACGCCGAGATCGCCCAGTTAGACGAGCACTTGGAGCAACTCGTGCGGGCAATCGCCCCCCGCACCATCGCTCTGCTCGGCATTGGCCCTCAGCATGCCGGCCAGCTCCTTGTTACCGCCGGCCAGAACATCACCCGGCTCCACAGCGAGGCCGCCTTCGCCCACCTCTGCGGCGTCGATCCCATCCCGGCCTCGTCGGGCAAGACCACCCGCCATCGCCTGAATCCGGGGGGCGATCGCCAGGCCAACTCGGCCCTCCACCGGATCGCCGTCGTCCGGCTGCGCTACTGCGAGCGGACGCGGGCGTATGCGGCACGGCGGACAACGGAAGGCCGCTCCAAACGCGAGATCATTCGGTGCCTGAAGCGGTACATCGCCCAAGAGGTCTACCGAACGCTGTGCGCCGACCTGGCCAGCGTCACGGTGGCGTGATCACCCGTCCCAAACGACGCCACCGCGGCAGGCCAACCCGAGCGCACCGAGCGCGGCGAGGGCGCCCCGCGCGTAGCGCGGCTGCCCCTGCCCCTGCCCGCCACGAGGGTTAGCCGGCCCTCAATCCTTCGGTTTGACAATGTATAGGAACGTCCGGGGCGGTTCAGGTTACGCGAACCGGCGGTGTCCCAGTGCTGTCCGAAGTGAGGCGCGTTACTATCATGTTAAGATTGGTCGACCCACCTTCATAGATTCTGCTATGCTAGCAGCGGGCAGGCGCCGTCGATAGCAGTGACGCTCGGGACGGAGTCCAGCGGTATGGAGCCCCTCGAGGCCTTCGTTCGGGCGGTCAAGATGTATGTCGTCATCGGCTTGGTGGTGACGGCACTCCACGCGGTGGCCGTCGTGGCACCGCAGGGCGACACTCGGTGGCAGCGTACGGTCACCGTCTTCTGGGACATCGTCTGGTGGCCACGACTCCTCGTCGGAGCGGGCAGGATAGCGGAGGCAGGGCGGGACGATCGTCAGCAACTCCGCGCCTCTGCGCTCTCTGATCCTCACGCCAGCGCTGGCGCGGCCCCACCCGTGTCGTCGGCCATGCACGAGGCGTGTGTCCCCCCGCTACGACCGGTGGGCACCGCGGCAGTCGGATTGGAGGAGCGGGGCTGCGGAACGTATGACCCGATCACTCGGTTTCAGCCGAGAGCCGCAATGTCGCTAGCCCAGCGCGTCAAAGAAGCGCTGGACCGGCAAGGTGTGCCCGAGGCCACCGTCGATCGGGACGGGTATCGCGTTGAAGCGATGATGGGCGACCTGGCCATCGTCCGCTGGGGACGGGGCGAGCCACTTCAGGGAACACGGGTCACTCGAAATGGCCCTACACTGATGTCGTGCATGACCGCGCTCAAGCGAGAGAGATTCCTCGTCGCACCCAACGAATTTGAAGACGCCGCGGGGCTCTTCATCGCCGTACGCGAGTCCTCCCCGTAGCAAACCCCGTAGGTCCGCAGCTCACTCGAAGCGGACGACATCCAGCGCCGATTGCTCTGTCGTACTCCCGAGTCACGGGCTGACGGGAGGCCATGGTGGAGACTCGCAGACAACCGCTTCGGACCGTCTACCGCCAGATCGAGCGCACGCGTGCGCAAACATCCCCACTGGAGAAGCAAGTCTCACAGGAACCGCAGGGAGAACACTGGCGACCTGGCTGGGCCCATCAGCGGAAGTACCGAGAAGAGTCGCTTCCTCGCCGCCAGGACTTCGATCCGCCGCCGTTGTGGAATTGAATCGGCCGTGATCGGGACTCGGTTCGCGCACTAGCCAGCAACGACGCTGGAGGATGACATGGCACGGCAGCACGCGCAGGCGGGGTTTGGCCGAACGATCGTAGTGTTCTCGCGGGCGTTCCTCCTTCGCTGCCCGTCGTGCGGGAACGACGGGCTCTTCGAGTGGTGGTTCCGGCTAAAGGAGCGCTGTAACACCTGTGGGCTCGCACTCGGCCGGGGAAGGTTTGATCACGAGTTCAGAGCGATCATCCTCAATCTGCTCATCCCTTTCCTGGTCTGGTTCGTCCTCTACTTCATGATTCTGGTCTCTACCTGGCCTGATCCGCCGTCGACGTTGCTGGACTGGGGGTCGGTTGTGCTGATGATCGTCCTGCCCTGCCTCCACTATCCCGTCTCGCAGACGCTCGCCATAGCCATCGATGTCCTGAATCATCCCCCGGGCGGCGACAGTCGTCGGCGACGGCGGGGATACGCCCATGCCGACCACCATGGCCGCCATCTCCTCCGAGGTTGACGTACCGAAACCCCGTGAGTCCGGCGGCTCACTGCGCGATGTCGAGCCAGAGGCCGACCGCGATGACGGCCACCAGCACCCCGTACAGCCAGCGCAGGACGCGCGACGGCGTCCGCGCGCTCAGCCAACTTCCGACCTGCGCTCCGATGAGGGCGCCTGCCACGACGAGCGCGGCGATCCAGAACGGCACTTGACCGGTGGCGATCTTGCCGATCGCCGCAGCCAGCGAGGTCGGGAAGCCGACCGCCAGGACCGTCCCCAGCGCCACCCGGGTCGGAAGACCGACCAAATAGATCAAGCACGGCAGCATCAAGAACGCACCGGCTCCGTTCATGCCGATGACCAGGCCGATCACGAACCCCGAAGCGCAGACCACAGGGAGGTTGAACGACGGAGAATCATTTGAGTCGACAGCCTCCACGCGGGCCGGCAAGAACATCAGTAGGGCCGCCACGGTCGCCAGCGCAGCGGTGGTCAGCAGCAGCAGCTCAGCCGGCACTGATGCCGACACCACACCACCGGCCAACGCACCTGCCGCGCTGGTTACGCTCATAGCGATGGCGAGGCGTATGTAGACCGCGCCGCGCCGTCGATGCGCCATTGCTCCAGAGAGAGTCGCGGCCGTGACCTGGATCACCGCCACGGCGCTCGCGGTACGAACGTCAATGGGCAGCCCTGCCAACGGCGGCACGTACAGCAGCAGCGGAACGATCACCAGGCCGCCCCCGATCCCGAGCAGCCCGCTCAGCGTGCCGCCAATCAGCCCAAGCATAAACAGGAGGGCGACGAGCAAGTGCGGCGACGCGATCAGCGTGCTTCATCTCCAGCGGCCGCATTCGACGAGGACCCAGGGCTGGGGACGAGTGGGAAGATGGGTGAGTTGTGTTGGGGTACGTGCAGCGGCGTCAGCCCAGGTCGAGAGCGGGAAACTGGTGGAGGCGGAGAGCCGTACTGACTTGCCAGCAGCTGACCTCCCGATCCGTACACGTCTACGTTGAGGGTGGTGACGTGGCGTCCCCGGGCGCTCTTCGGAAACGACGATACCGCCTGACAGACCGCGTTCGCAGCGGCAATGTCGGCGGTATCCGATGAAAGGTCGGTGTGGATCGCCGCAGTGTGGAGGCCGACCGCCACTCGTTGGACACGAGCGTACCAGAGAGCTTGCGACCCAGGGCTACCAAACTCACTGAGGAGGTATTGCCGCAGCAGGTCCGCCACGGATTCAGCAACTCGGGCCGGCCTCGAGAGAAACTCTGCATCGGTAATGGGCTCGATGCCAGGCGGCGGTTTCTCCCACGTCGCGACCCGCACGACCGTTTCTGGTGTCGGCGCGTCCTCCGGCCAGATCCACGCATCTGGAATCGGTCCCGCAAGCCCCCGCATGGTGTCGCCTGAAGTGTCCGTCGCGCAGACCACGGTGAGGGCCGCCGTCGCCACTATGACGACAGCGGGGATGACACGCGAGAAGGGCTTCATGGGGCCGTTGCCTTTGTGGCGGTAGACGGCGAATCGCAATCGGTGAGCGAGGGCAAATTGTGAGGATCATGACTATAGTCTTAACAAGATGGACGCGCCCACCTCGATTTAGCAGATAATGTAGAGGAGAACCAGGGGTCTTAATAACTTCGGCCCGACAACCGGGCAGCGTAGTGGTGTGGCCGCGGTCGACACTCGAAGGGAGGTCAGTCCACGCGCGTAACGAGGAGCGCCAGCACGGCAACGGGTGGGACCAGGGAGGTTCTCATGATGAGTCCAGAGACCGCACGCATCCGGCCGGGTATGGACGTCTGTGACATTCGCGGCAATAAGATCGGAACGGTTGACCAGGTTCACCGCTTCAGCCATCAGCCTGGCCAAGCTGCCGCGAGCGGGCTCGAGGAGGTCTTGGAGATCAAGACCGGGCTACTGGGGCTCGGGAAGCGCCTCTACGTGCCGAGGAGCGCCGTCCAGGAAGTGCTCGTCGAGAGTCTCTTTCTCTCCGTCCCGAAGGATGAGCTTGAGGCGCTCGGCTATTACGAGAAGCCCGCCCAGCTGTCGCGGGTCGGCTGATGCCAGCAACGTTTGAGCAGCCACGATGCAAGTGACGCTGTAGGGAGAGATACGCGAACCACGTCGGCCTGAGAAGGTCCATTCTCAAAGCTGTGAAGAGCGTCGGGACACCAGGAGTATGATCCTGATGTCCGTGCTGCTGTCGCGGCTCGTTGTCCGGTGGCGGACTGGGGAAGGGCGTGGCCACGATCCTTCTGGTTGACGACGAACAGAATCTCGTCCAACTCCTGCGGGGAACGCTTGAGCGCGACGGGCACACGGTCCTGGAAGCCTTCGACGGTCTGACCGCGCTTGAGCTGGCACGGCGGCACGCTGTCGATCTCGTCGTGCTCGACGTGATGCTGCCGGACGTCGATGGGATCGAGGTCTGCCGCCACCTCCGCGAGTTCTCCGATGCCTACGTCGTCATGCTGACGGCGCGGGTTGAAGAGATCGACAAGATCGTCGGCCTGTCGGTCGGCGCTGACGACTACGTCACCAAGCCGTTCAGTCCGCGCGAACTGGCAGCGCGCGTGCGAGCACTCCTGCGCCGGCCCCGCCTCTCCCAGATGGCTCACGCACGGAGTGAGCCCGACGAACCGGCGCCGCGGCGCTTCGGGGAACTGGTGATCGATGAGATCAGGCATGAGGTGACCCTCGCTGGCGAGTCACTCACCTTGACGGCGCTCGAGTTCTCCCTGCTGCTCGTGCTCTCCAGCCACCCGGGTCGCGTCTTCACCCGCGCCCAGCTGCTTGAGCGGGTCTGGGGGGATGCGTACTACGACGACCACGTCGTCGACGTGCACGTTGGCAACCTACGTCGGAAGCTGGCCGACGATCCTGCGAGTCCGCGCTACATCGAGACGGTCCGGGGCGTTGGCTACCGCTTCGGCCCACGATCAGGCTGATGCGACTGGCACGGTTGCGCCGCCGGTGCTGGAGCAACCTGGGCATCAAGCTATTTGGCTCGTACCTGGTGATCGTCGGTGCGGGTATGGTCACGCTGCTGATCGTCTCCGAGCTGACAGCCCGGACGTTGTTCGAGCTGCACTTCGCCCGCATGATGAGCGGCGAGACGATGCAAGGGATGAAGGGCATGATGGGGCCCATGGGGATGGGGCCGACCAGCCCGATGTGGCGCGCCTTCGACGTGGCAGTCGAGGACACGTTTCGCACAGCGATGCGGCAGGTCTTATTCGTCGGCACAGGAGCTGCCCTGGTCACGGCGATCGGGGTCAGCCTGTTTGTCACAGGCCGCGTCGTCGGACCGATCCGCCGCCTGGCGATGGCAAGCCGGCGGATCGCCAGCGGCCATTACGCGGAGCGAGTCGCGCCGGATTCTCACGATGAGCTGGGCGAGCTCGCGGTGAGCTTCAACGACATGGCGTCCTCCCTCGAGGCGGCCGAGCGGCGTCGGCTCGATCTGATCGGTGATGTGGCCCACGAGCTGCGGACGCCGGTCACCACCCTGGAGGGGTACCTAGAGGAGCTGCTCGATGAGCAGCTTGCGCCCAGCCCGGAGCTCTGGGCCAAGCTGCACGGTGAAGCGGGCCGCCTGCGCCGCCTGATCGATGACCTCCAGCAGCTCTCGCGGGCCGAGGCGCGCCAGCTCTCGATACGGTTCGACACCATGAGCACCGACGAACTGGTCCGTGAGGCTGTCGATCACCTGGCCCCACACTTCGAGGAGCAAGGACTGCGATTCACGACCGAGCTGGAACCTGATCTGCCAGCCGTTCGAGCCGATCGCGACCGCGCTCAGCAAGTCCTCGTCAACCTGCTGACCAACGCGCTGCGCTACACGCCAGCCCCAGGCTCGGTCGATCTCAGGGTCCGGTCTTTGGACCGCGAGGTCGAGCTCGTGGTGGCCGACACGGGTATCGGGATCGCTGCTGAGGATCTGCCACACATCTTCGAGCGCTTTTACCGCGTGGAGAAGTCGCGCAGCCGGGCGCTGGGTGGCAGCGGCATCGGCCTCACGATCGCCAAGGCGCTGGTCGAGGCGATGGGCGGCCGGATCTGGGCCGAGTCGGACGGTCCAGGACGTGGGTCACGCTTCGGCTTCACCCTGCCAGTCGCCGCCTGAGCGAAGCCCGGGGCTTGATCGAATCGTGATCATTCGCCGCAAGGTTCCTTGACGTCGCCAGTCCACACTGAAGGTGACCGGTCCGGCTGAAATCGCCGCGTGCGGAGGACCAGCGATGATGGGCTACGGCTACGGAATTTGGGGCATGTGGGGCGGCTTCGGCATGCTGCTCGGCCTCGTCTTCTGGCTGGTAGTCCTTGGCCTGGTGGTCTGGGGGCTGCGCGTGCTCTTGGAGCCGCGCGAGCGGACGGTCCGCGAGGACGCACTTGACATCGTCCGCCGTCGATTTGCCAGCGGTGAGATCAGCCAGTCCGAGTTCGACGTCGCGCGCCGCGCGCTCATGGACGATCGTTCGCCGCGCTAGGAACATGGAAGGAGGCACGACCATGCGCAATCGACTGCAGGGACTGCTCGTCGCCGGGCTGCTGGCGACGACGCTCGCACTCGGCATAGCCGGCAGCGTCCTGGCCCAGACCGGGCCGGTAGCGCCCAACGCGCCGTCTGGGTATTGCTGGTGGGGGACGGCTGGGAACGTGCCGACGACTGGCTGGCAGGGCACCCCGCATGAGGCCATCGCGCAGGCACTCGGCATCACGTCGGACGAGCTGTACGCCGCCCAGGTGTCTGGCAAGACCGTCGCACAGGTCGCCAGCGAGAAGGGAGTCGACCTCGAGACGGTCGTGGCGGCCGCGCTGGGGATGCACAAGCAGGGGCTTGATGCCCAGGTTCAGGCCGGCCGGTTGACCCAGGCCCAGGCGGACTGGATGCAGACACAGATGCAGGCGAACATCCGCGCCCACTTCGCCGGTCAGCACGGTCGCGGCGGGGGGATGGGACCCGGCATGATGGGTCCTGGCCATATGCACGGCCCCGGGCAGATGCGGGGTCCCGGTCACATGTGGGGTCCTGGCTACGGCCCGCAGCGCTAGCTGCCGCAGCCTTCTGAATAAGGAAGTAGAACGAGGATGGCGACCGCGGTCGCCAGGTGAGCCCTCGTGCGTGAGGTGGAGCGACGAATGAGCGGGCTGATTCGAGTCATGCTCGTCGTGCTCCTCCTCGCCGGCGGAATCGGGGCGCTGCTATTCGGAGTACGCCTCTACCGAACCTGGGAAGTCGCGCGCTCCGCCGAGGCGGCCGGGGCGCCGGACACGGCTGGCATCCGCGCCTGGATGACGATCGGGTACGTCGCAACCACCTACGGCGTGCCCAGCGCCCCACTCGCCGAACGGCTGGGTATCCCGGCTGAGCTGGCAGACCGAGTCACGCTGCGCGGGCTCGCCCGCCAGCGGGGCCAATCGCCCCTCCTGGTCATCGCCGAGACCCAAAGGGCCATAGCCGAGCTTCGGGGAACGGGCCGCGCCATGCTCACATCGCCTCGGCTCGCCGAGGGAGTAGCGCGATCGACTGGCTGATCGGGCTCGAAGACTGGATCCTTGAGGCGTTGGTCGGCAACGGCTACCCGGTGCTCGCCATCATCCTGTTCACGGGTGCCTTCGGGCTACCACTCCCGTCCGGTTTGGCCACGGGTATCGCCGGATCGATGGTGGCACGTGGGGAGCTCAGTTGGGCCGCCGCCATCCTCGTCGCCACGATCGCCTCGGTCCTGGGCGACGTCGCCGGCTACGGAGTGGGCCGGGCCGTCGGGGTGCGCATGACTGAGGGCGTCGGGCGCTGGATCGGCCTGTCCGCCACCCGGATGTCGCGAGCCGAGGGTCTGTTCAGCCGTTGGGGGATGCTGAGCCTGCTCCTCTCGCGAACGATTTTCTCCGGCCTAAGCTCACCGATAAACCTCGTGGCAGGCGTAACCCACTACGGCCTGGGGCGCTTCCTGGTGTATGACCTCGGCGGGCGCCTGATCTGGGCGTTTGGCTACCTGACCCTCGGCTTCGCATTCGAGCGGTACACGGGCCTCCTGATCGACCTGATCGATGGCCTCTGGGGCCTGGCGGGAAGCATCGTCGTGGCGGCGGTAGCCGGCTACCTGCTGTACCGATCGCGACAGCCTCGAGCTACTCAATGACGACGCCGGCCCGTGATCACGCGTCGAACACTGGCCCGTTGAGCCGTCTAACCGGCATCGCGGCGGTCGATCGTCTCATCCAGGTTTGGTATGGACACCAGCAACGCCTGCTCGACGTGGCCACCGGGACCGCGCTCTGGCACACCGATGGCTGCACCCGCTGACCATCCGCTGGGTTCTGGTGCGTGACCCACACGGCCGGCTCTCGCCCTACGCGCTCTCCTGCACTGACCAGGACGTCGATGCGCTGGCCATCCTGGCCGCGTACCTCCTCCGGTAGAACGTCGAAGTCACCTTCGAGGAAGCACGGGCGCACCTGGGCCCGGAGGCCCAGCGCCAGTGGACCACCCGCGCCGTCGGCCGCGCCACGCCGTGCCTCCTCGGCCTCTTCAGCGTGGTCGTCCTGATGGCCCATGCTGCGCATCCCGACCGCCTCCCGACGCGTCGGGCCGCCTGGTACCGCAAGCCCGAAGCCGCCTTCGGCGACGCGCTCGCCGCCGTCCGACGAGAACTCTGGGCCACGTGGGCCAACCAGAATTCGCCAGCCCCGCCCGGCGACCCACTGCTGGCCAATCCTCCAGCCCACTTCCTCAGCTTCCTGGTCGAGGCTGCCTGCTACGCCACTTGAAATGGCAAAAGTCGAGTCAAAAGTGCGGGAGAGCCCCAAGGCGCTCGCCGAGTTTGCTACGTGCCCGTCACGACACCCGGGTGAGCAGCTTGACGGTCCGTTGCAGCCGAGCACGCGCCTCGTCGGGTGAGCCTTCAGAGATGCACTCGTCGATGTAGGTGCCGACGATCTCGCCGGCCGTCCGCTCAAGCGCGGTGCGTGCCGCCAGCACCTGGGTCAGGATGTCATCGCAGGGGCGCCCTTCGTCGATCATTCGCTGAATCCCGCGGACCTGGCCTTCGATCCTTGAAAGACGGTCCTTGATGACCTTCTCCTGATGCGCCCGCGATGCCATGGTATGTGTCCTCCGGCCAGGCTAGACGGCCCGTGCGGTCGCCGTTCCTGGCTTCTCACCGTTTGAACAACATACCACGTGGGGGTATTCCACCAGCGCTGGCGTGGTCGAGGCGGCTGGCACAGCTCAGCCGTAGGGGTGCTCGTGCAGACAGGCTCCCGGCAACCGTGTGGAGACGTCCGGCTACCTGGCCGTCAACCCACGGACGTTACGCTCCAGGTGTAGTGGCGTCGGCTAGGTTCAACGGCATCGTGCCGTTTGTCGGTCCTAGCCGCGTACGACCTCGGCGCCTTCGGCACGATCGCCCTCTTGCCGCGCTCGAGATACCACTGAACGAGGACGCGGGCGGCCATGACGGTGCGTTGTGTGGCCGGAATATACCATAGGGGGGTATGGTTATTTTGTTGGAAGATGGGGGCTCAACGTCGGGACTCCGAACGCTTGGGTACCGCTCATCCGGAGGCAGACCATGGCAATCCAATCCACATCGCTTCATCGCTCAACGGCTCAGGTCGGGCTTTCACTCGCCCGCCTCCCCGGCTGGCTGATCTGGGGCCTGACGCGCCTGGAGCAGCGTTCGACCGCGCACGAGGGCGAGGAGGCACGATGACGCGCACCAGTCCTACCCGCCCCGCGTTGCCGGTCCCTGAGGTCGGGCCCCTTGAGGCACGACGCCTGCTCGACAGTGGCGCGCTGGCGCTCGACGTCCGCGAGCCGGACGAGTACGCGAGTGGACACGTGGCTGGCGCTCAGCTCCTGCCGCTCGGACAGCTCACCGGCAAGCTCGCCGTGCTCCCGCGTGATCGGACGATTGTCGTGATCTGCCGCAGTGGCCGGCGCAGCGGCGAGGCGGTCGCGGCGATGCAAGCCGCCGGTCTCGCGAAGACCGTCAACCTGGCCGGCGGCATGATCGCCTGGCGCCGGGCCGGCCTGCCGGTTGAGGAGTAGGATCATGCTGGCCATCGGGCCGCTCGGCATCGGCGCGGCGATCGGGCTGGTTCTCGGCCTGCTGGGCGGCGGTGGCGCGATCCTGGCAGTGCCTGGCCTGGTCTACATCCTGGGGGTCGAGCCACACGCCGCGATCGCGGCCTCGCTCGCCATCGTGGCTGTCGGCGCGCTGACCGGCCTGCTGGTCCACGCGCGTCAGGGCCGCGTCGCCTGGGCCACGGCGATCCAGCTCGGGCTGACCGGGGTTGTCGGATCGATCGCCGGCGCCTGGCTCGGCCAGCTCGTCCCCGGCGAGCGGCTGCTGGCGCTGCTCGGGCTGTTCATGCTGCTCGCCGCCTGGCTGATGGTCCGCCGCCCGAGTGTAGGTGACCGGGCGTCGCCGCCGCGCTGGCAGGCGCCACTGATGGGCCTGGGCCTGGGCCTGCTCACCGGTTTCTTTGGGGTCGGCGGCGGCTTCCTGATCGTGCCGGCCCTGACGCTCGGCCTGGGGCTGCCGATGCGCCAGGCCATCGGTACGTCGCTGGCCGTCATCACCATGAACGCGCTGGCCGGCGTCGTCGGCTACCTCGGTGGCGGCATCGTCGACTGGCCCTTGACCGTGCTGGTCTCGCTGGGCGCCGTGGGCGGGGCGCTGGTCGGTGGGCGACTGGCCGGCACCGTGCCGGAGCGCGGCCTGCGTCGAGGGTTTGCCAGCATGGTCGCCCTCATCGCCGTCTACCTCGTCTATCGGAACGCCACCTCCTGGATCGTGGCACTCGTACCTCCAGGACTCGTCAGCTAGCCATCGGCGCGCTGTCGGCAGCCGCCACCCACGTTCGAGGAGACCCACCATGTATGTCCAACAGTTCTTCGTCGCAGGGCTGGGCCACGCCAGCTACCTCATCGGCTCCGACTCCACCCAGGAGGCCGCCGTCGTCGATCCGCGTCGGGACGTCGACGTCTACCTGGAAGCGGCCGCACAGGCCGGACTGCGCATCCGCTACGTCCTGGAGACGCACGTCCACAATGACTTCCTCTCCGGAGCGAAGGCCATCGCCACGAGACTCGGCGCCGAGCACATCGCCTCAGCCGAGGCCGGCCTGACGTTTCCGCACCACCCGGTGCGTGACGGCGACGCGCTGACGCTGGGCGAGCTGAAGATCACGGTCCTGTTCACGCCCGGTCACACGCCCGAGCACGTCAGCTACGTCGTTTCCGACACCTCGCGGGCGGATGACCCGGTCCTGATCTTCACCGGTGGCGACCTGCTCGTCGGCTCGGTGGGTCGACCGGATCTACTCGGCCGTGAGCTCGGCGAGAAGCTCGCGCCCCAACTGTACGACAGCCTGTTCGGCAAGATCCTCAAGCTCGAGGACTACGTCGAGGTGATGCCGACGCATGGCGCCGGCTCCCTCTGCGGTCGGGCGATCTCGTCGAAGCGGACGACCACGATCGGCTTCGAGCGCCGATTCAACGTCTTCCTTCAGAAGACGGATCGTCAGCAGTTCGTCGACTTCGTGCTCGACGGCAACCCGTACGTCCCGGCCTACTACAAGCAGATGCGGCCCGGGAATCTGGCCGGCGCGGATGGGTTCTCGGCCCCCGGTCCGCGTCCACTTTCAGTTGGTGAGGTTCAGCACGCGCTCGGACACGGCGCCCTCGTCGTCGACACGCGCTCGCCGGCGGCCGTCGGTGGCGGCCACATCCCGGCCTCGTACAACATCGGCCTCGGCGCGATGCTGGCCACCTGGGTCGGATCGCTGCTGCCATCGGACGTGCCCGTCGTCCTGGTCCTCGAACGCGAAGAGGACTGGGAGGAGGTCGTGACGGCGCTCGGACGGATTGGCTACGAGCAGGTGATGGGCTATCTCGCCGGCGGGGTCGACGCGTGGGAGCAGGCCGGTTTGCCGATAGGCAAGATTGAGCAAATCGACGTGTGCGAGCTCGATCGGCGGCGTGAGGTGCCGGCGCTCCAGATCGTCGACGTTCGGATGCCGGGCGAGTGGGACGCCGGCATCATCCCCGGGGCGAGGACCATCTCGCTGGTCGATCTGCCGACGCGACTGCGCGAGCTCGATCCCGATCAGCCAACGGCTGTCGTCTGTAGCAGCGGCTACCGGTCCGGCATCGCCAGCGCGATCCTGGCGCGGCACGACTTCAGCGATCTCGCCAACGTCCTGGGAGGGATGACGGCCTGGCAGGCTGCCGACCTCGCAACCGTTCCACCTGTCGCTGCGCCGGCACCCGCGACTGCCGGCTGAACACCGTCGGCGGACGGCTTGACCCGGGCCGATCGCGCCCGATGGCGCGCGCGAACGGCCCGGGGCTGCCGGGGCGAGCCAGGCTCGCCCCGGCGCCTCATTCCCATCTCGACGTCGTCGCCAGGGTGTCGCCGAGCGTTCATCTATCCCCACCGATTCACGAGGAGGCCAGCAGCTACCATGACCCAGACCAACACTCCAACCACGCTTCAGTACGAGTCGTTGCCGCCTGTCGTGCGTGCAGACGTGCTCAGCCGTCTCCGGGAAGACGGACACGCCATGACGATCGTCGACGTCCGCACGGCGGCTGAGGTCGAAGCGGTCCACATCCCCGGCAGCTACAACGTCCCGCTCGATCAGATCTCCGAGCATCGCGACGAGTTTCACGGGGTCGGGGAACCGATCGTGCTGG
>Ga0075421_100006402_pt1 | contig 14362 bp, 6 predicted proteins | sample SoiMetdeltSBSDD5_FD_75292 | JGI IMG/M metagenome (GOLD analysis project Ga0075421, IMG submission 75292) | Bulk soil microbial communities from a Populus tree surrounding site in Tennessee, USA - Soil MetaG P. deltoides SBSDD5 | ecosystem: Environmental > Terrestrial > Soil > Tree plantation...
CCCAACGGACCACGGCCACGCTCCGGGGCGTCGTCAGCGATCCCACGAACGCGGTGGTGTCCGGCGCGAAAGTGACGATCAAGAACGAAGACACCGGCCTGACGCGCTCGGGCAACACGAACGCGGCCGGGATCTACACGTTCCAGGACCTGCCCGTGGGCAGCTACCGGCTCGACGTCGAATACCCCGGCTTCAAGATCGAGTCCCGGAGCAAGATCGTCCTGAACGTCGCGGACAACCGCGTCCTGGACGTCCAGCTCGCGACCGGCAACGTGACCGAGACCGTGAACGTCGAGACCCCGGCGGTATCGGTGCAGACGACCGGTGGCGAGGTGGCCGGCCTCATCACGGGCGAGCAGGTCCGCGAGCTGCCCCTGAACGGGCGCAACTTCCTCCAGCTCGCGACCCTCATGCCCGGCGTCAGCGCTCCCGATGCCCTGAACGTGAAGGACAAGGGGCTGCTCGGCGGCTCGGACCTCTCGGTCAGCGGCGCGGCCGTGACCGCGAACATGTGGACCGTGGACGGCGCGAACAACAACGACGTGGGATCCAACCGCACGATCCTCGTCTACCCGTCCGTGGAGGCCATCGAGGAGTTCAAGATCCATCGCAACAGCTACGGCGCTGAGTTCGGCCAGGCCGCGGGCGCCCAGATCAACATCGTCACCCGCGGCGGGACCAACGAGTTCCACGGCAGCGCGTTCTACTTCGGCCGCAACGACGCGCTCAACGCGACGAACTACTTCATCGAGAAGGCCGGCCAGCCCAAGGACCAGCTCAGCCGCCACGACTTCGGCTGGACCCTCGGCGGTCCGATCCTCAAGGACAAGCTGCACTTCTTCGCCTCGCAGGAGTGGAACCGCGAGAAGCGCGGCACCGTGCGCGCGGCGTTCGTACCAACCGCGGCCGAGCGCGCGGGCGACTTCAGCGGGCCCGCCATCGCCGGCTGCACGAACCCGACCCCGGTGGATCCGCTCACCGGCGCGCCCTTCCCCGGCAACCGCATCCCCGCCGATCGGCTCAGCCGCGGCGGCCAGCTCTACCTGCAGCTCTACCCGCTGCCCAACACGACCCCGACCGCCGGAAGCTGCAACAACTGGGTCGACTCCCTGAACAGCCCGATCAACTGGCGTCAGGAGAACGTGCGCGTGGACTGGAGCCTCACGAACAGCACGCGCCTGATGATGCGCTACACCCAGGACTCGTGGACGAACAACTCGCCCAACGTCAACACGAACCTCTGGGGAGACGACGCCTTCCCGGCCGTGGACTCGGACTGGGACCAGCCGGGCAAGTCCTTCCTGGCCCAGCTCAACCACAACGTGGGCACCAAGGGCACGAACAGCCTGACCTTCTCCTACTCCGGCAACAAGATCATCATCGACCGGGGCGGCACGAACCCGGATCTGAACAGCCAGATCCTCTCCGCCATCCCACCCGTGTTCCCGCTCAGCCAGAAGCAGTACGGCGATGAGACGGGCCACCCCGTGTTCTGGGGCGGCGGCGGCTACCCGACGCTGTGGAACGAAGCGCCCTTCCGCAACAACCAGGACCTCTTCATCCTGAAGGACGACTATTCGGCGGTGTTCGGCAAGCACTTCGTGAAGGCCGGAATCCTCGGCAGCACCAACGTGAAGAACGAGGACTCGCTCGGCAACGGCTCGAACCAGAACTCGGCGTTCTGGGGCTCCTCGGGCCTTCCCGGATGGGGCTCCACGTCGGGCAACATCCTGGCCGACTTCCTGATCAAGGGCATGACGTTCGGCTTCTCGGAGCAGGCGGGCTTCCGCCAGGTGCCGACCCACTGGAAGGACGCGGAGTTCTACATCCAGGACTCCTGGAAGATCGCCCCGCGCGTGACCATCGACTACGGCGCACGCTACTCGCTGCTCTTCAACTACTACGCGAACGACGACAAGCAGACGAGCTTCGTGCCGTCCCTCTTCAACCCCGCCCTGGGCAACGATCCCTGCAACGGCCTGCTGCTCGTGCCGGGCAAGAACCCCTGCCAGGAAGCCGGATTCAGGGGAGGCACGCCCGGTCCGAACCGCTCGCTACAGGAGCAGAAGTACGACGCGATCGCGCCCAGACTGGGCGTCGCCTGGGACGTGTTCGGATCGGGCAAGACGGCGCTGCGCGCGGGTTTCGGCCGCTTCTTCCTGCGTGAACGCCTGAGCGGCGGCCTCTCCTTCCCGAACAACCCGCCCTTCGGCCGGCTGCAGAGCGGCATCCGCACGCTCGACAGCGCCGCCGAGCCCTGCGACGGATGTTTCGGCATCAGCTCCGGCGTGCCGACCAGCGGACGCGATCCGAACGCCGTCATCCCGAACACCTGGCAGTGGAACGTCAGCCTGCAGCAGGAAATCCTTCGCAACACCACCCTCGAGCTCAGCTACGTGGGCAGCGTGGGCAAGGACCAGCTCCTCTTCTATGACGCCAACCAGGTGGCCGACGGGGACATCAACCACAACGGCGTGAACGATCGCCTGGATTTCCTGAGGGCGGGCGGTGATTCGGGCCTCCAGGCGGCCGTGCGGCCCTACGGGATCTTCGGCAACAACACCATCACCATCTGGGGCCACGACGGCGAGACGAAGTACCACTCGCTACAGACCCAGCTCGTCAGCCGCTTCGGACGCGGCTCGCAGTTCCAGACGTCCTACACGTGGTCCAAGTCGCTCGGCACCGTGCCTCTGGACGACAGCGGCGGCATCAACAACGACAACAGCATCACCGATCTCGCCCGCCGAAATCTGGACTGGGGCCCCACGAGGACCGATCGCCGGCACATCTTCAATGCGAGCCTCGTCCTCGTGCTGCCCAGCCTCGAGAACAAGAGCGCATTCGTGAAGAACGTGTTCGGCGACTGGGAGATCGCGAGCATCGTCGCCGCCGCCTCCGGCCAGGCCGTCTCCGTCTACACGACGGGCGGACTCACCGGACTCAACGGCGGCCCCGCCGGCACCGGCTACAGCCAGAACAACCGGCCCAACCGCGTCCCCGGTGTCTCCTGCCGCGCCGACAGCGACAACAAGGAGCAGATCCTGAACCCGGCCGCGTTCACCCTCACCGGACTCCAGCTCGGCACGGTCGGCGACGCCGGCCCCGGCATCTGCGAAGGGCCGGGCCTCTCACAGGTGGACCTCTCGCTCTACAAGAACATCAAGATCAGCAAGAGCGTGAAGGCCCAGCTCCGGTTCGAGGTCTTCAACATCTTCAACCACGTGAACTTCCTGGGCACGGACTCCGCCTTCAACCACAACTTCAACCCGTCGAGCATCACCTACGACACGGGTGACCCGGCGACGGCCACCAGGATCACGGGCTACACGGTGCCGAACAACTTCGGTCAGTCCACCGCGACACGTGACGCGCGGCAGGCCCAGTTCGGCATCAAGCTGATTTTCTAGGAAGATCGGCTGACGTACTCCACGGGCGGCGAGCGTCGAGCTCGCCGCCCGTCGTTCGTTTGGCGGTTCTTTCAGCGCGAGGTCACGTCCGTCACCAGCGCGAACGACTCCCGATGCTTGAGGCGCGCTCCGCTGACCTCGTCGTGCACGTCGAGCACGAGGTCGAAGGGTCCCGCGTCCAGGTTCGCCAGCGAGAGTCCCACCTTCCGCACGACGCGCCCGTCGGGCCCGGCGGCGATGACGCTGGGCTCCACCCGGCGCGCCAGCCGATTGCCGGACGCCCACAGCTCCAGCCCGGCGGTGACCCGCGGCGTGCCCAGGCGTTGATCGCGCGCGGCCCCGAACACCTCGAACTCGACATAGAGTCCGCCACCCGAAGGGAACACCCGGTGCACGGCCAGGGCGGGCCGCGGAGCCCCTTGCGCGTCCAGGGCGGGCTGGATGCGGTCGCTGAGGATCGGGGTCGCCACACGGAAGATCCCGCCCACCGGCACCTCGAAGCGCTGGGAGACCGAGCCCATGGCGCCGCTGGTCTGGTCGCGGACGGCCACGCGCACCTGCGTCACCCCCGCGGGCAGCTCGAACTCACGGGTCACCGCGCGCCAGCCGGGGGTCTCCCCCGCCGGCAGCGACACCTCGACGGCGTCGTCGTGCCGGAAGCCGCGGCCCGTGTCGCGCCCCATCGCCACCACGCTCAGGTCGATCCGCGCCACCTGGGCTCCCGCCCGCGGCTGGAAGGCCAGGCGGCTCGCGTCGAGCTCGGCGGCGACGAGGACGTGCGTCGTGTCCTTCGGCCGTGGCTCGAGCACATAGGCCATCGCCCGCAGGGGGATTCCGGCGGCGTCTTCCCCGGCGTCGAGGGCGCGTGCGATCGACGGATCGGGGCCCGGCCGGGGCGGGCCCTTCTTCGCCCGCGGCGCCGGCTCCGGCTCGCTGCGCAGCGTGTAGCCGCGGCGCGCGCGGACGGTCAGCCCCGGCCGCTTGACCTCGACGCTGAGCTTGCGCCACTCCCGCCCGGACTTCCCGAGCGGCGGGTAGAAGCCCAGCATGTAGAAGACGCGCGACTCCTTCGCGATCCGCTCCATGCCCGCGGCCAGGTCGTTCGTGTTGCGCACGGAGAAGCCGCCGGTGTCATCGGCCAGCGTCTGGGCGCCGGCGGCCAGGAGCACGGAGTCCTCGAAGCCCATCGCGGCCTGCTCCCGTGGATCGGGCAGGGCGAACGTCGCCACCTCCGAGGCCGACCCGAATCCGGGCTTGGCCACCAGCCCGCGCGCGTCCAGGAAGTAGATCGCCGTATTCGCCTCGCGCGACGCCGCCGCCACCTCGCGCAGCTCCGACCCGTAGTCCTCGATGAATCCGTCCGAAACGAGGAGCAGGGACTTGCGGCCGTGGCCGAGGGCGAGGGCGGCCAGCTCGCGCCGCAATGCCGTGAGGGTGACCCCGAGGCGCGTCCGCCGCTGGGCGTCGATCTCCATGGCCCGCGCGCGCACCAGGCTGTCGCAGTTGCTGGGAATGCACAGGAGGGCGCTCAGCCAGCGCGCTTTGACGCGCTCCCGGGTCGACCCGAGGCCGACGCCGGGGATGGCCGACTCCGCTCCGGGCTGGGCGGGAGCCCTGCCACCGCCACTTCCGCCCGGGATGGAGAGCCCTTCCGCGGCCATCGAGGGCGAGTCCTCGCGGCTGGCGATCTGGAAGGCCTCGTACTCGCTCATGCCGCCGACGGATTGGTAGGGGAGGTCGCGGCCCTTGATGCGCGAGGCCACCGCGATCAGGTCCTCCGTCCCCTCGGGCACGCGCGCCGTCCAGGACACGTCGCCGCTGGAGGTCCGCAGCGTCACGACGTCACCATCGCGCACGGAGCGCTCGAGGAAGGACACGACGGCCGTGCGCGCCACCTCGCTCCGCTCGGACGCGATGCGCACGTCGTCCACGAGGAGGGTGAAGGCACGGCCGTTGCGCCGTACGGGCCCCCCCTCGTTCGTCGCCACCGGGGGCGGCTCGGTGGGCGCGTCCGGGGGCTCCAGGACGAACGGCTCGAAGCTGGCGATCTCCTGGACGCGGCCGTCCTCCTTCAACACGAAGTCGTCCCGGGTGAGGCCGGGCACGGGACGGCCGGCGTCGTCGACGACCACGGCGTCCACGGTGATGAGCTCGACCTGTGAGGGGAAGCTCGGCAGCTTCGGGCGTTCCTGCGCCCGCGCGAGGCCGCGGTCCGCGCGAGGCAGAAGGCCGGCGGCCAGCATGAGCGCGATCACGATCGCGCGCCGGGCCGTCTTGTCAGGGACCCGAGACATCCTTAGACTCTCCTTCCGGGACATGCGCCAGCACGATGGTAGCGAGGTGCGCGCATCCCGTCGATTCCGGGCGGCCGGCCTCTCCGGCGCCGCGCTCCTCGTGGCCTCGCTCGTCCTGGCCGAGGCCCCCACGCCGGCGGTCGTGCCGACGCCCGCCACGCGCGAGATGGCGGCCCTCCTCGAGCAGACGGCCGCGCTCGTGAACCCCCTGGCCCTGTCCCTCGTCGTGAACGACCGCCGTGCCGACCTCCTGTCCCGTCAGCTCACGGGCGCCCTGCCCTTCGCCGAGCGCGTGCGGCTCCGCTTGACGCTCACCGCCGAGCTCGTCAACGCGGGACGAGTCGAGGCCGCTCTCGCCATGCTGCAGGCCCTCGAAGGCGACGTCCGGACCAACGATCCCGGCGGCTGGCGCCAGTACCAGGGGCGCCTGCGCATGCTCGAAGCGGTCGCGTCCCTGCGTCTGGCCGAGGACCAGAACTGCCACCTGGCCGCCCGCGACGCCTGTCTGGCTCCCATCAGCCGCCAGGGCGTCCACGTCCGCCGCGAGGGAGCGACGCGGGCGGCCCGCGCCCTCGACGAGATCCTCCGTCTGGAGCCCGACAACCTGCGGGCGCGCTGGCTCCTCAACATCGCCCACATGACGCTGGGGACGTATCCGGACGGCGTGCCCGTCCGGCAGCGGATCCCGCCCGCGGCGTTCGGCGCCGCTTTTCCCCTGCCCCGCTTCGACAACGTGGCCGCGGAGGCGGGCCTCGGCCTCTACGCGCTGTCCGGCGGCGCCATCCTCGACGACTTCGACGGCGACGGGCGACTGGACCTCATGGTGTCGTCGATCGGGTTCGCGGACCAGCTCCGCTTCTTCCGCAACACCGGCAGCGGACGATTCGAGGAGCGCACGGAGGCGGCGGGGCTGACGGGGGAGGTGGGCGGCCTGAACCTGATCCAGGCCGACTACGACAACGACGGCTTCCTGGACGCGCTCGTGCTGCGCGGGGGCTGGCTGGGCTCGCAAGGACGCTTTCCGCTGTCCCTCCTGCGCAACCGGGGGGACGGGACGTTCACGGACACCACGCGCGACGCGGGCCTCCTCCGCTTCGCTCCCACCCAGACCGCGACCTGGCTCGACTACGACGGCGACGGCCGTCTCGACCTCTTCGTGGGAAACGAGTCGACACCGGACGACACCCACGCCTGCGAGCTCTACCACAACGAGGGGAACGGCACGTTCCGCAACGTGGCGCGGGAGGCCGGAGTCGACCTCGTGGGCTACGTGAAGGCGGTGGTGAGCGGCGATTACGACAACGACGGCCGCCCCGACCTCTTCGTGTCCATCTTCGGGGGCGACAACGTGCTCTTCCACAACGATGGCGGCTCGGCCGGCGGTGGGTGGCGCTTCACGAACGTGGCGGCCAGGGCGGGGGTCACCGCTCCGCGTGCGAGCTTCGGCGCGTTCTTCTTCGACTACGACAACGACGGCTGGCTCGACCTGTTCGTGGCCGGTTACGGACGGAGGAGCACGGACGGATTGCCCGTGATCGAGGACGTGGCCGCCGATTACCTCGGCCTCCCCCACGATGGCGAGACGGGGCGCCTCTATCACAACGAGGAGGGGACCTTTCGCGACGTCACTCGGGCCGCCCACCTGGACAAGGTCGTCCCGGCCATGGGATTGAACTTCGGCGACCTCGACAACGACGGCTGGCTCGACTTCTACCTGGGCACGGGCACGCCCGACCTCGGCATGCTCGCCCCCAACCGCATGTTCCGCAATGCCGACGGCCGCGTCTTCCAGGACGTCACGACCGCGGGGAACTTCGGCCATCTGCAGAAGGGCCACGCGGTATGCTTCGGAGACGTGGACGACGACGGCGACCAGGACGTTTTCGAGGAGATGGGCGGGGCCTACCTCGCGGACAAGGCGAGGAGCATGCTCTACCGGAATCCGGGCCGCGACAACCCCTGGCTCTCGCTGGAGCTGGAAGGGGTGCGTTCCAATCGGAGGGCCATGGGCGCGCGCATCAAGGTCGTCGTCGACACGCCGGCCGGCCCACGCGCGATCCACCGCACGGTCGGCAGCGGGGGCAGCTTCGGAGCCTCACCGCTGCGGCAGGAGATCGGCCTGGGCGCGGCCACGGGCCCCGCGCGCGTCGAGATCTTCTGGCCCGCCAGCGGCGAGACGCAGCGGATCGACGGCCTCGCCCCACGCCATCGCTATCGCGTGCGCGAGGGCGACCCCCGGGTCCGATGACGGCGACCCAATTCCTCCTCGCCGTCGACGGCGGGGGCACCAACACGCAGGCCCTGATCGCCGACCTCGACGGCACGGTGCTGGCGCGAGGGCTCGGTCCGAGCAGCAACCTCCACAACGTGGGATTCGAGAAGGGCTTCCAGGCCATCGCCACCGCGATCGAGGGCGCGCTGGCCCAGGTGCGGGGGACGATGCCCGCGGCCGCGAGCGCGCCCGGCGCCGCGCGCTGGCGCTCGGCCGGGATCGCCGCCGCCTGCCTGGGCCTGTCCGGCGTGGATTCGTCCGCGGACGAGGCCCAGGTCGCGCAGTGGCTCAAGGAGCAGGCCCTCGCCCCGCGCTTCGCGGTGGTCAACGACTCCGAGCTCGTCCTGGCCGGCGGCACGCCCGCGGGCTGGGGCGTGGCCGTCATCAGCGGAACCGGCTCCGTCTGCCTCGGCCGCACCGCGGAAGGGAAATCGGCGCGCGTGGGCGGCTGGGGTCCCCTGCTCGGAGACGAGGGCAGCGGGTACCACATCGCCATCCTCGCCCTCCGCCGCGCCACCCAGGCCGCGGACGAGCGGATCGAAGCCCCGGCCCTCCTGAAGGCGATCCTCCGCCACTGGAAGCTCACGGACCCGACGGGGCTGATCCGGCACGTCCACGACCCGGCCACGACGACGGCGGACATCGCCGCCCTGGCCACGGTGGTGGTCGACCTCGCCGGCCGTAACGATCCCGCGGCCCTGGAGGTCGTGGCGGAGGCGGCTCGTGACCTGGCCCTTCACATCGACACGATCGTCCGGCTCCTCCGCCTGACACGCCCGCCGGTGGCGCTGGGCGGCGGGCTGATGCTGCGCGGCGTCCTGCGCAAGACGATGCTGGCCGCGGTGAAGAGCGAGCTGGGCCCCATCTCCACGGTGGCGGACCCGCCGCTGGGCGCGGTGGTCCTCGCCCGCCGTCTCCTGCAGGGCTCGCTCAAGCCGAGCTGATCCAGGAGCTCAGAGGTTGTGAATGAATCGCGCTCCGGGCGGATGATCCACGGGCAGACATCACGGTAACGACGCCACAGAGGCACAGAGGCCACAGAGGATCACAGAGGGGGCTTCTCGTATACCGAAACGGACGTGGCTCGCCGCCAGGCGGCCAAAGTGTCGCTCATCTCGGGTGAACGCTACGACGCGACCCTGTCACCGGAGGGTCGGACCGCGCACGGGTCAGCCCGAGACTAGCCGCTTGATGCCCTCCCGCAGCAGTCGCCGGTTGAAGTTGACCAGCAGCCCCACGCGTTTGCCCGTCAGGCGCAAGTAGGTCAACAGCTGCGCCTCGTGCACGGGGTCGAATCGCTCGACCGCCTTGACCTCCACCACGACCGCTTCCTCCACCAGCAGGTCCAATCGGTACTCACCGAGGGAGCGCCCCTTGTAGGTGAGGGGCACCGGCACCTGCCGGGCAAAGCGCAAATCCGCCTCGGCAAACTCGACCGTCAGCGCCTCGACGTAGGTGCTCTCCAGCAGGCCGGGCCCGAGGGTGCGATGGACCTCGATGGCGCAGCCGATGATCCGTTCCGTCAGCGGATCCTGATCTTCGCCAGACATGGCGACCAGTATGCCCAGTTCTGCGGCGCTGCAGGCCCGCGGACATCCCGGCGCTGATTTCGGTCGTGGAGTGCTACGGCTCTGTTCGGCTCTGTGTGCTCTGTGCCTCTGTGGCGTCGTTGTCGTGCCGTTGCCAGCCAGATTTGTTCACAGGCTCTCAGTTCAGCAGGTTGTACTTCCGCAATGCGGCCAGGAGGCGGTCGTGCGGGAGCGCGTAGACCCGGTGGCCGTCCACGCCCGTCATGGTCTCCGCGGCCAGCAGCGCGTTGAGGATCGACTCCTCGGTGGCTTGAACCGTCGCCTCGAACAGGGCGTTCATGCGCGCGTTGGCCAGCATCTCGACGCGCGCGCTGTCCGGCGCGGCCGCGGCCTTCGCGTTCGCGGTCGAGAAGGCGATGAAGATGTCACCCGACGAGTTCCCGCCGTAGCCACCCATGCGGCCCACGCCCAGGGAGACGCGCGTGGCCAGGCGCTTGAGCTGATGCGGCAAGAGGGGCGCGTCCGTGGCCAGCACGACGATGATCGAGCCCTGTTCGTGGTCGGCGCCGGCGGCCGGACTCGCGCTCGGGCAGGGCCGGGCGATGCCGGACGCGCCCGGAGCGCCCATGACCGTGCAGGGAAGGAGGTCCGCGATCTCGCGGCCGACCGGCGCCCCCGCGACCCTCAGCCCGGGGCGGAGGCCGTAGTTGCACTGCACGAGCACGCCGACGGTGAACCCGCCGGCCTCCGCGAGCACGCGGGAGGCGGTGCCGATCCCTCCCTTGAACTGATGGCACACCATCCCGGTGCCCCCGCCGACGTTGCCCTCGGCCACCGGGCCGCCGCTCGCACGGTCGAGCGCCTCGAGGACGTGCTCGTCCTTCACGTGGAAGCCGTTGATGTCGTTCAATGCGCCGTCGTAGGTCTCCGCCACCACCGGCAAGCCCCAGGGCTGCAGGCCCGGGCGCGACACCTGCCACTTGAGGATCGCGTCGCGCACCACGCCCACGCTGTGCGTGTTCGTGATCGCCACCGGGCCTTCGAGGATGCCGCTCTCCTCGAGCCAGGTCGTGCCCGTCATCTCGCCGTTGCCGTTCAGCGTGAACCAGGCGCCGAAGACGGGGTCGGCGCTTCCCTTGCCCCGCGGATGCACGACGGTGACCCCGGTGCGCACCGGGCCCTTCCCCACGACGAGCGCGCCGTCGCCGGAGACGAGCGTCGTGTGGCCGACCTCGACTCCCGCGACATCGGTGATGGCGTCGAGGGTCCCCGGGGTGCCGCCGATGAGGGCGCTGATGCCGAGGTCCCGCGCCCGCGGCTTGGCGGCGCTACCGGCCGGCGCCGCCCCCGCGGGCACCGCGGCCGCGGCGACGCAGAGGATGCGGGCGAGCAGCGCCGGTCGCAACGATCAGTGCTCGCCGCGACGCCCGCGAGCCGCGGCCTGCAGCTGCTCGTCCAGCTTGCGGTTCCACTCCGCGGGGGTCATCGACCGGAGCTGGCCCAGCTGCGAGGCGGCGAGGACGAGCTTGGCCATGCCGGGCACCACCGCCAGCTCCACCTCCGCCCGGGCCGGGGCCGCCGCTTCCACGACGCCCCCGGCCTTCTTGGCCCACGCCGCGGGCGCGTCCGCGCCGCCGCGGATGGAGTCGAGGGCTTCGAGGCCGACCGCGCCGAGCGCGGCCAGATCGCGCGAGAGCGGCCGCGCTTCCTGTCCCAGGGGCGACGCGGTGAGGATCGGCTCCAGCACGGCGTGGTTGTCGCGCCAGGTGGTGAAGATCGCGCGGAGGGCGGCGTCGTTGCGTGCGTCGGGCGCGCTCAGCAGGTAGCGATCGAGCTCCCCCTGGAACGTGCGCAGGGCCACGCTGTCCGCGCGCGCGGTGTCGACGAGGCGGTCCAGGGGCGTGGACGAGGTGTAGACGCGCAGGCCGCCCCGCCGGTATTCCTTGACCGGCGTGACGAGGTCGGCCAGGACGCGCAACGAGGCCGTCGGCTGGCCGCCGGTGAGCCGTTTCAGCATCGTCTCGTAGCTCGAGAGGTGCTGCATCCCCAGCGCACCCAGGCGCACGCTCTCGATCTCGAGCCGCCGGTACATGTCGGGCAGATCGCGGACCTCGCCCGGCGACCAAAGACGCTCCGCGATGGCGGCCAGGCGCGGCCAGATCCGCGAGTCGATGGTCTCCGGAGACACGTACTCGCTCCACATGCAGGCCTCGCCGCCCAGGATGCGGCCGCGCTCCTCCGCGCTGAGGGTGCTGTCGGCGGGGATGGGATCGTTCAGGTAGTGATCGGCCACGGGATAGAGCAGGTCCAGGTAGTAGCCATTGGCGAGGATGCCGTCGTAGCCTCCGCGCGCGTTGTCGGCCAGCGCCTTGGGGCCGCGCCAGGACTCGATGAGGATGTTCTTCGGCAGGTCCGGGCTCTGGATCTCGTCCCAGCCGATCATGCGCTTGCCGTGGCGGGTGAAGATGTCGTTCACGCGCTTGTTGAAATGGGCCTGGATGCCGTGGGCGCCGCGCAGGTTGTTGCGATAGATGAAGTCCTGAACGCGCACGCTCGCGTTCCACTGCCGCGGCGTGACCTCGTCGCCCCCGATGTGCATGAAGGCGTCGGGGAAGAGGGAGGCCATCTCGCCGAAGAAGCGGTCGAGGAAGGTGTAGACCTCTTCCTTGGACGGGTCGAGGACGTTGTCGAAGATGCCCCATTCGCGCACGAGCGTGAACGGGCCCGGAACGACGCCGAGCTCCGGGTAGCCCACGAGCCAGCTCGTCGAGTGCCCGGGCAGGTCGAACTCGGGGACGACGCGGATGCCGCGATCCCGCGCGTAGGCGATGACCTCGCGCACCTGGTCCTGCGAATAGAAGTTCCCGTCGGACCCGAGCTGGTGCAGCTTCGGGTAGACCTTGCTCTCGACCCGGAAGCCCTGGTCCTCACTGAGGTGCCAGTGCAGGACGTTGAGCTTGACGGAGGCCATGCCGTCGAGCGTGCGCTTCACCATCTCGATCGGCTCCCAGCGCCGGCAGGGGTCGAGGAGCAGGCCCCGCCAGGGAAACCGCGGACGATCCGAGACGCGCACCGCGGGCACGACCGTCCGTCCTCCGTCCACGCGCGCGATCTGGAGCAGCGTCTCCAGGCCGCGCAGGACGCCCAGAGGGTTGGGGGCGGTGATGCGCGCCTGCTTCGGGGAAACGGTCAGCTCGTACGATTCGTCTTCGCCGACCTCCTGGACCGCCTTCCCCCCGCCCATCGCCTCGACGACCAGGGTGGCCTTGGCCCCCGCCGGACGCGGCGAGAGGACCAGCCCCGGCGACTGGAGGCGCTCGCGGGCGCGGGCGAGCGCGGCGTCGATGCGCGGATCGGCCGTGCCGACGGAGCCGAGGGTGAACCGGCGATCGACGACGAGCTGGCCCGTCTGCCATTCCAGGCGCACGGGAGCCGGCATGAGGTCGTGCGTCGCCGCGGGAGCGGGCTGGGCCCTCACCACCCCCATGTCGGCCGCGAGCGTCACCGCCAGTCCGACCGCCATCGAGACCCTCGCACGCGTCCACACTGCCATCGATCCTCCCTGCGCGCCCCGGTCGGGTCGCGCCTCACATGCCGAGCGCGGCATCGTCTCACGAGGAGCCGTCGGCGGGAAGGTCCGGGGGCGCGCATAGGGACTATGCGGCCGAAGGCATCCATCCTACGCGCCCGCCGTCTCGACCTCTCGCGTCCGCGGCGGCAAGTCGCTGAGGCGACGCACGGGCGCGCGCCCGCGCATCCGGCGTACTCCTGGCGCGGCGATTGCTTTGGCTCGGCCGTGCACCCGACGAATTTGACACAGCACCGCCTTCGCCAGAGGATCAATCCTCGCCCGTGAAGAGGATCCCCGCCCTTTTCCTCCTGCTGCTCGCCAACAGCGCCTACCTGGCCGCCTGGGCGGACGCGTCTTCCCTTTACTTCGCGAACGTCGCGCTCCACCTGGTGCTGGGCGCCTTTCTCGCCGTCCTGGCCGCGCGCGAGTCTTCCGGATGGCGCGGATGGCCGCGAACGCTGGCCCTCGCCGCGCCCCTGCTGGCCATCGCGGCCGTCGCCGGCATCGCGCTCGCAATCGTCGGCGCGACGCGGGCGAATGCCTGGCTGCTCCGTCTGCACATCGCGACCGCGGTGATCGGATCCGTGCTCGTATTGGCCTGGATGTGCGCGACGGTCGTCCGTCGCGCGCGCCCGGAAGAGACGGCGGGAACGGCCGTCGGCCTGTCCGTCCTCGGCGCGATCCTGCTCGCCACCGGGATCCTGGTCGTGAAGGACCGCCGGGAAGCGCCGCAGCGCTATCGCATCGCGAACCCCGCGCTGCCCCCGGAGACCATGGACGGCGAAGGCGGCGGTCCCAAGAGCCCCTTCTTCCCTTCCTCCGCGGGGACGAACGTCGGGGGCACGATCCCTTCGAACTTCTTCATGACCAGCCAGACCTGCGCCCGCTGCCACGCCGAGATCTACAAGCAGTGGTCCTCCTCTGCCCACCACTTCTCGTCCTTCAACAACCAGTGGTACCGGAAGTCGATCGAATACATGCAGGACGTCGTGGGGACGCAGCCGTCGAAGTGGTGCGCGGGCTGCCACGACCACGCCGTCTTCTTCAACGGGCGCTTCGACCGGCCCATCAAGGAGCAGATCCACACGCCCGAAGCGCAGGCGGGGCTGAGCTGCACGTCCTGCCATTCGATCGTTCACGTGGGCAGCACGATGGGCCAGGGCGACTTCACGATCGAGTACCCGCCCCTGCACGACCTGGCCGCCAGCGAGAACCCCGTGCTTTCGAGGGTGCACGACTATCTTCTCTATACGGACCCGGAGCCGCACCGGCGCACGTTCATCAAG
>Ga0075421_100006403_pt1 | contig 14361 bp, 9 predicted proteins | sample SoiMetdeltSBSDD5_FD_75292 | JGI IMG/M metagenome (GOLD analysis project Ga0075421, IMG submission 75292) | Bulk soil microbial communities from a Populus tree surrounding site in Tennessee, USA - Soil MetaG P. deltoides SBSDD5 | ecosystem: Environmental > Terrestrial > Soil > Tree plantation...
CTTGATGTGCAGCCGTCTGGAGCTTTTAGCCCTGTGCCTTCTAACCAAACTCGTGCCAGCCCGGTGGTCGATCCTCTGGCCGATAAGTATGTGGTCTCCGAGTGGGCCCCAGGAAGCGCGAGCCAAATACAGGCTACGGCTGCGGGCGATCACTCCTGCACTGCTGCCAGCGATAATCCCGGCAGCCATAGCTGCTATCATAACAACCCCACTACCCACAATGGCGATGTTTGGGAAGGTATCTATTACTTCGATGGCGATGTTGATCTCAAGAATGCCACGATTGGGCCGAGGGGTGCGACCATCATCTCCAATAATGGCGATATCAAGAGCACAGGTGGTATCGGTCCATCCGTCGCTAACGCACCGGTCTTCCCTTATAGGTGGATTGCCGGCGTGTCCACGAATACGATGCCTGCGGATACAGTAGCGGAGAAACTGCTGCTGGGCAACATGCTCTTCATCATGACGAATAAGCAGAATCCCAGCTGCTCTGCCGGGAACGACGTCATCAGCCTCTCCCTGAACAAGAGCCAGTGGAATGGCATCATTTACGCCTCGACCGTGGCAGGCATGGGCGCTCGGTCAAGCTGCTCTCCCAGCGGTTCCGGCGGCGGTAGCGGCGGCGGCTGTAAAATATCGTTTTCATCGAGTGATTCCTCCATGTTCGGCGCGATTGTCTGCTCATGGGTTAATCTCAGCGGTTCGGAATTCTGCATCAACTGGGATCCGAAGGTGCTGCCACCTGACCCGCCCTGCATCGGGGTGTCTCATTAGCAGTCCTTGCCGTACACGACTATAATATCCTTGAATCAGTCTATCCGGTGGAGCAGTGCTCCACCGGATATCTCATCCCCAAAGCAACGGAATTTGCAAGATGAGCTACGGTGCGCCCCGAGCCGCTGGTCCAAGACCTTTAGTTGTCATCGGAATCGTGATCATCGCAGTAGCGCTGCTGCTTCTGTGCGGCGCGCTGTATATCTTCACTGGGGGGTTTGGCTTCAACCGCCCGCAAGGAGCGGCTGCCACTCCTCCCCCTCAGCCTGATCTTGATATCCCCACCGCGCGCGAGGCTTACCCCGCCGCCGTCAAGCTGATCCGCGAGCAAGACCCCGGCGCGGAGCTAGCCAGCGCCGCCGGAGCATGGACACCCAACATCAAGATTGACAATCTCAATACTGGCCGTACAGGCTGGACGTTCCATTTTTACCTTCCAATCAGCAATACCTTCGCGTGGGTAACCGTAGATAGAGGCGGCACGGTTCACCTCAACCAGACGATTGAGTGGCAGACACCACCTACCTTGATCAACGATCAGGGCTGGCAGATCGACAGCGCGGAGGCGGTCAGCACAGCCGTACAAAGCTGCGGCGCGGCAATCGAATCAGACCCGGAAGCGACTGTCGAAGCGCGCCTCTCACTCGCAGCGTCAAACCGCGCGCTGCTTTGGCGCATCACTGTAAAGCCTTTCCCATCGGCCCAGCCGTGTGTCGTCAATATCGATGCGACGACGGGCGGCATAAAGTAACAAAGGCATCATCCTGTAAGACCGTAGGTATTCTCAGCCACAAAAACTGGTAAGATAGTCACGTTTGCCTGAATGCGCGACTAACGTATAATAAACTGCATTGACATGTGCAAGGGCCTTTGATTGAAGACAACCCTTGCTTGTCTTGATTTTTGAATGCTCGACCGAGGAGAAGTTTCATATGAGTGCAGGCCGAGGAAGAAGAACCGGGATTCTCCTGATTTTGGTGATCATCGTAATTTTGGTCATCGGTATTGGCATACTGTATCTGATGCCAAACATTATTGGCGGTACTCCTCCTGGTGGCACACCAGGGGCCGAAAACATCACACCTACGGCAACCTTTCCGCCGCCGCTCCAGGTTATCGTGGCTGCGCGCGATATTCCACGTGGGGCGCGCCTTAGTGTTCAGGATGTGACTGTCATCTCCTGGCCTAACGATCCAAATGTCCAGCCTCCAACTGGCGCGCTTACTGCTTCTTCAGAAGAAGGCGGTCCCGGCTTGGAACAGGTTGAAGGACGCATTGCTCGTACAGACATCCTCAATGGACAACCGGTCTTGGATTTCATGCTGACCCCCGGCGATCAGCCAACTGGTCTCGTCAATGTTGGCTCAGATGCGGCACTGCTGGTTCCTTCAGGTCAGATTGCCATCGCCATGCCAACAAATCGTTTTCAGACGGTTGCCTATGCTGTGCGCCAGGGCGACCATGTGGATTTGCTGATGTCCTTCCGTTTTGTTGACGTGGATGAGGACTTCCAGACTATTCTGCCCAACACCGGCACGATCCTCACGGATGATGTCGCACTTGCCGGAGCAGGCTTGCAGAACATCACTGGACAAGTAGGCAGGACTGAGGATGGCCCCTTCCCCAATACCATACTGGCAGTTGGCCCCGGACCCGGCGATCTTACGCAACGTCCGCGTCAGGCGACACAGCTGGTCCTGGATAACCTCGTAGTTCTACGTGTCGGAGACTGGCCGCTATCCGGCCTGAACGCGCCGCTAGTTGTGACTCCCTCGTCCCCTGCTACACCCTCCGGTGCTGAAGGTGACCAGAGTGCACAGCCAACTCAGGAAGCTGAGGTAACGGCGACACCTCTCCCTGCACCTGATGTGGTTACGCTGGCGATGAGCCGTCAGGATGCACTGGTGCTGAAGTACGCATTGGAAACTGGCGCTAAAATCGATTTGGCACTGCGCAGTGCGGTAGATAACGAAGTCCAGGATATTGTGACCGATACGGTTACGCTCCAGTACATTCTGGATTTCTATAATGTCGCTATACCGCCTAAGCTGCCTATAGCGCAGGACCCACGCATCGATAGCGCACTCATCCCGACATCAACACCAGCACCCTAGCGTTTGATTGAGGGGCGCGCTAAAATAGGCAGTCTAGCGTTACAGAGTTGCAAGTCATTTTTGAAGGAGAACGACTCATGGCTGGTGGTAAGAAAACTGGTGCGAAGAAGACCGTAGGTAGAGCGCGTAAGGGTGATGCCCCTAAGATGCTGATGCGTCTTTACTACGTTGAGAAGACTCCGGGGGTGTTTGTCCCACGCTATGAGCGTGTTGATCTGACCCCTGCGACCTCTGCTGTTGCGGAAGCCGCAGCCGAGTAAGTGCCCTGAAGTTTATCCGATTGAGCGCCTCATGCGACTTGCAAGAGGCGCTTTTCGATTCTGAGTACACCCGCCCTTTAATGAGACGCTTCGCTATACGATTTACTGGTTTCGTAAGCATGCCCATTTGAAGCATCGATAATGAGAATCAAAAAGAGTCCCTACCCATACACAGGGACTCTTTTCCCCGTACTTGATCCATCAGGATTTGCTTTATGTTGCACTCTTAAAGAGTAATGAGCACTGGCAGATACTTCGGAATCTCCTTGTGCACCGAGCGATGCGTTTTCATCAGGCGCTTCACCTCGTCGATTTTTTCGCGTGCCGCAGCTTCCCCAACATGGAAAGTTTCTACAATGCGATCCATTGAGAGAAGCCACATATCTTGCATTCGTGGAGTGATCAGGATATCTGGTGGGCACGCCGCCATGAAGATCTGTCCGAGCTTCGAGGCGGGCAGCATCGCAGATCGTATCCATGTATCAACAGTATCTTCTCGATTACTGAACTTCACCGCCCAATTCAGCACGCGATGAAGCTGGCGGTTCACACATGCAACTGTATTCAGCGCGACATCCATATCCCACTGATCCCCGCCTATATCCACCGCAACAATGCATTGTGCGCCTAATTGATAAGCGGCTTGTGTTGGCACATTATCCAATACACCGCCGTCTACCAGACAGTGACCCTCCCAATCAACCGGATCAAACATACCCGGTATTGACATGGATGCTTGCACGGCTTTCCATGCGGGGCTGCTGGTCAGCAGCACGCGCTGCTGAGAGCCGAGATCAGTAGCAGTTACAGCTACCCTCGGATTCAGATCGCTCAGGTCAACATCGCCTAGAAATTCGTGAAGAATACAGCCGAGGCGCTCGGTGCGAGTTTTGCCACGGCCATCATTGCAGGAGGTATCAAGGAGTCGAGGGCTGCCTACACGGAACACTTCTTCCATCTCATCAGGGTTCAGACCCATTCCCAACGATGCAGCGACCAGTGCGCCGATGCTGGCTCCTACAGCAATATCGGGTTGGTAGCCTGTTTCGTTGAGGACGCGCCATGCGCCGACATGCGCGCCGCCTCTTGCTCCACCTCCACCAAAGACTACGCCGTGAGTCCAGTGTCCAAGCAACTTTCCCATACGTCCATTTCGCTTCCTACCCATCAACAGGCCCACGTTCTTTGTGCTTCTGATTGTGGCAACCGACCATAGGATTTTTGCTAGAATTGCTGCCGGGTAGAAGCACCACAACGATGTTACAATCGGTTCTTATGGATTTGTACGATATATTGAGATTATTTTTAGGTATTTTTCTGTATCTGGCGTGTCTGCTATAGCCCTCAAACAGAGCCAATTTGTGGGAGCAATCCACTGACGATGACCATTGATGAATCTGTGCTGACGGATGTCGTCCGCGAGATGCTGGGCGACAATACGATCACGCTGAGTGAGTGGGAGGTGCAGCCCCTTGTTTACGACGCGCTAAGTCGGCACTCTGGAGGTATCAACCGTATTTCTGGATCATATCCGGTGGCGTGGTCAGTGATCGTGAAGCGGCTCCTTCCCTCGCCAAGTGGCATTGAGGGCGCACCACATGACCCCTTCTTTTGGCGGCGCGAGTCATTGATCTATCCCTCCGGCTTGCTTGCCGATCTACCTTATGGCGTTGGTGTACCGCGCTTTTACATGACTAGTCATGCATCTGATGGAAGCATCTCAATATGGATGCAGGATTTAGGCATAGACCGGGGCAAGTGGTCACCGGATAGACTGATGCTGGCAGCGCGTCATATCGGAAGATTGGGTGGGATGTATCTCGTCGAGATGCCACTGCCCGATGCCTCATGGCTCAGCCGGGGTGTGATCCGTGCATGGGCACAGGAGTCGGCCCCTCTAATGGATCGGGCCAAGCAGGCTGCATTTTGGAGTCACCCTCTGCTCCGCGACGCATTTTCGGAAGACTTGTGGCAGGGAGTTTTAGCACTCTGGGATTATCGCGGGGTTTTTTGCAGCGAGTTGGAGAAACTTCCCCAAACCCTGACTCATAATGATTTCTGGTCAGGTAATCTGTTCAGCCGCTTCGAGGAAGACGATGAGCCAGAGACCACGATCATTGATTGGGAATTGGCGGGTCTCGGCGCGCCGGGTGAAGATGCAGGCAACCTGATTGGCGCAGGCTTACTTAACTTTGACCTTGAGCCATCACAAGCGGAGGATTTAGCGGATTTACTTCTGATCGCCTATCTTAATGGATTAGCAGATGCAGGCTGGCGGGGCGATCCTCAGCCGATTCGTTTCGCCTTCAATGCCTCAGCAGCCCTGAGATCGGTATTCTCGGCGGCAGGCTGGCCCATCGCGATTGCCAATGAACGAACAGGCGCATTTATCGAAGAGACAGAGGCACGCTGGAATCGCCCGATTGAAGCGATCTTCGCACACTGGGCGGCTGTGACAGAATTACTCTTGGGACGTGCTGACGATGCCCGCCGCGATCTTGGCAAACTCAAAAATCTGTAGACCAGCGAACTCCTCTCCCTGAAATCGGAGAGGGGCAGAGGGTGGGGTGTTGTTTCAATCAGCCGAGGATGTTTCCGCCGTCGCCGCACCGAGAATCTTCTCCACGATCAGATCGACGCTGAGCGCTTCGCCCTTTTCCCGATTCTCAGTTAACTTGTCTGCTCCAAGTATCTTTGAAGCAGCATCCAACAGTAGTTGTGCCTTCTGCTTGATCTCTTGATAAGCCGCGGGATGGCTGCGGATCATCGCGGCCCACTGGACGGCGCGCTCTGGATCAGAAGCCAGTTCGAGCTTCGCCAGTCCCAGTAGCACGTCGAGCACAAGCGGTAATGCTTTAACACTCCACGCTTTAGGCAACGCTTCTTCGAAGTAGCTGCGTGATGAGTCGGGCTTACCCATTGCATCGGCGGTATAGCCGAGGTTATCCAACAGAACCGCGACACCGTACTCGTTGCCAGTTTGCTTGAAATACGACATGCTCTCCAGATAGGCGAGCAGCGCGGAAGTATATTCGCCCATTTCTTTGTACGTTGTACCAAGATTATTTTGCACAGTTGCCGCGCCGCGTTCATTGCCCTGCTTTCGATAGATGGCGAGACATTCTTCAAACAGAGTCTTGGCGCGGGCGTAGTTGCGCGCGACCGTCGCGATATTGCCGAGGTTGTTCAGGCAAAGTCCCTTTTCCGTATCGATGACAGCCCTATCCTCCCCGGTTTTTTCCAACGTGCGGAAAATTTCGAGACCCTTTTCGAGGTACTGAGTTGCCCGTTCGTAGTGAGCGAGTCGATACGCGAACTGTCCTCGAATGCGCGCGAGCCGCCCATACGTCATCGCTAAATCGCCGCCTGTCTTGATGCGCTCTGCGAAATTCTTTTCAAGCGTATCCATCGCCCAGCCAAAGCTGTCCTGTGCTTCCTGCGGGCGACCTCGAATTTCAAAGAACTGCGGCAGATCGTCAAGAAAGCGGGCAATATCGGCAGTACTGCCTTGCTGAATTGTACGCTGCCATGCCGCCCGCAGATTATCAATTTCCTGGTCAATATCGGCGAGTGTTTCTCGCTGCTTCTCTCCCCACACACCGCCTTTGCGCTGATCGAGAAAAGCGGCGTAATACTGACTGTGTGCTGAAACCACGCGGCGTTCTTCTTCACCATTTTCTGCCAATTTCTCTCTGGCATACTGACGGATCATCTCATGCTGATGGTAGCGGCCTTCCGGAGCACGGAGAAGCAGCGAGTGATCCACCAGCTTCGCCATCACGCCCACGCGTGCGTCTGCGATCTCCTTCGCCGCTTCTCGCGTGAAGCCTCCGCGAAACACCGAAAGGGTCTTCAGAGTGGTCTGTTCTTCGGGATTCAAGAGCCGCCACGAATATCCGAACACGGCGCGCATTCCCCTGTGGCGGTTGGGAATATCACGGACGGCTTGCTCAAGAAAGTCCATATCAGTGGCAAGCTCCTCGGCGATCTCCTTGGGTGGCAGCGAGCGCATCCACGCCGAAGCCAGTTCGAGGCCGAGCGGCATCCCGTCGAGAAGCTGGCAAATCTTAGCGATAGCAGGGCGTTCCTTATCTGCAAGCTGGTAATCCGGTTTGGCGCGGCGGGCATAAGTCAAAAACATCTCTGCCGCCTCGGTGTTTTCCAGATTTCCTAAATCAGTTTCCGCAGGTAGAGCCATCCCCTTGACTTCGTAGATACACTCTGCCTGCAAATTCAGTCGAGCACGCGAAGTTGCCATCACCTTGACGGCGGGGGCTGCTGTCAGGATGTCATTGATGATCTCCACACCTTCCAGCAGATGCTCAAAATTATCCATGAGAATCAACAAGTTTTGCGGACGCAGGTGATCGAGCAGCATCTGCTTTGGATCAGACTGCCCCCCGATGGCAAGACCAACCGCACTGGCAATCGCGGGCACGATAAAGTTTGGTGATATCAGTGGAGCAAGGGAGACGAACGCAACATTATCGGAACAAACCTGCAAACGCCGCGAAGCCGCTTCGAGTGCGAGGCGGGTCTTACCCATCCCACCTGGTCCAAGCAGGGTGATCAATCGGCATGAAGAATCGTCGATCATTATGTCGATAGCTTGTAGAGCATCTTCCCGCCCAATAAACGGTGTGGTCAGGGCAGGCCAATTGTAGCGCTGAGCGCTGGTAGGTGGGGTTGGTGTATCTAATGAAGCCACCGATCCAATGCTGGGTAGCTGCACAGTGGCGGTCATTGGAGTCTCGATGGTCCGGATCATCGCTTCAAGTTCTGCGCCAACCAGCCGGATGCTTGGTATGCGGGCTTCCCGGTTGCGATCCAGCATCCGCACCATCAAATCTTGGAGCGCTTCCGGGATGTCAGAACGGGCGCGGCTGATGTCGGGGATGGGGGCGCTGAGAATCGCGGTAATGAGCGCCCCCGGCGAAGTGCCTTCAAACGGGCGCTTCCCCGCCAGCATTTCATAGAGCAGCACGCCAAATGCCCATATATCCGCGCGCGGGTCCAGCACTTCACCCATACAGGATTCCGGGCTGAGATAGGCATACGTGCCGATCACCGCGCCGACTTCCGTTACGTCGCTGCTGTCTGCCATGTGTGCAATTCCGAAATCGGTCAGGCGGAGTGTGCCGTCGGCGGCAATAAGCACATTAGCGGGTTTGAGATCGCGGTGAATGATGTTCAGGCGGTGAGCACGGGTGAGCGCATCTGCCAGATCGAGGGCAAGGCGCAGCGCGCGCTCAAGCGGAATCTGCGGCGTTTCGAGCATCAAATCGTGCAGCGACCCGCCGTTGACGTACTCCATGACAAGGTAATGCCGTCCCTCATGCTCGAACGCATCCAGTATCTTGACAATGTTCGGGTGATTCAACATCCGCAGCGCTTCCCCTTCTCGGCGGAAGCGGGTCAGCAGTGTCGGATTCGCGGCGACAATCTCCGGTTTCAGAGCCTTCAGCGCAATGGTTTCGCCGTTGATGCGGTTGGTCGCACGGTAGACAATGCCCATCGCGCCCTGACCAATGATTGGCCCGACGACATATCGCCCCGCAAGAACCTCTGGCGCTGTATTCATGTTGACTCCCCACGACGTGCCCATCGAGGCAATTATAGTTCAGGTTGCAAGAGAGTGTTAGCTGCGGGAAAGCGATGTATCCGTCCACCGAATGATCAGCAAACCGAGGATCACGACCAGTATAGGGCTGAGGACGCGCACGACCCCGGCAATACGATAGCCTCCTGGCGATAGCATACTGCCAAGCAGCAGGCCCACTGTTGCCAGCATCCCGATGATGGTGATCAAGGCGGCCAGCGATCCTACCATGATTGCTTCTTTCATGCGGAAGGCAAACGATACGCCGCAGGCAATCCCTAACCATGTAAATGCAGCCGCAATCGCTAGCAGCGTAACTACCTCGAAATCAGGAAGTGCTGGAACAAATCGAACCGGATTGACGCCTCCCGGTACATTTAGGGCTGCTTGCAGCGATTGTAGTGCCGACACCGCGCCGGAGAAAAATAGCGGTGACGCGATCACCTGGAGGGCAAACAGCATCCGAAGCCGATACAGCAGGCCGCGTACGTATCCCCACAGAATATCGCGGTGCGGCGCGTTGGCGAGGCGTAGCAGTTCAGGACCTCCCTGCTCAACATCCTGCATGGTGATCTGAGCGGACATCACCGCCGCAATCGGCGGGATCAAGAAGGCTGCCAGCCAGCCGAGCATCTGTGAGGCCAGCACCACCGTCTCAATGCCCGGTGTCCCGCCGAGACGTGGAACCCACCGCTCCACGAACGCGGCGGTGAGAATATAGCCAAGCACTGCAATCACCACCGTCCAGAAAATACTGGGGCCGACTCCCTTTCTTGCGATGCGGGGGTAGATCAGATCGGAGTGCATACCGAGTGAGCGGCTGGATGAGCGAGTTGAATAGCCCGCACTGGAAGATTTGGACGAGGTTGGCCGTATCCCGCGCTGTGCCCCCGCCCGTGATTTCCCGGTGATCGCCTGTACGTTCTGCCGAATCTGGTGGCGGCTGATCCCGGCCTCGCGCAGCAGCACGAACCCCGGCCCTTTCTCGATCTCGGAGAGTGCTAGCAAAAGATGCTCGCTGTTGATCGTCAGGCTGTGTTCCGCGCGGGCCTTGCTGCTGGCTAACTCGATCACCTGCTGTACAGCGGGCGAAAGACCCATGCGAGAAGCTGAGATTGGCTCATCAGTTGTTTCAGCAGGCCGCATCCGCGAAGCCGCTCCGTTCGCGTCAAAGCCTAAATCCTTGAGAACCTGTGCAGATGTGCCGCTTCTCTCGTCTGCCAGCGCGACTAGGAGATGCCCTGTGCTAACTTCGTTGCTGCCCATCTCATCCGCCGAATCAGTCGCGAGGGTCATTACAAGCCGCGCTTTATCGTCGAAGCGATGAATGTCCGTAGTCATGTGATCCGCCTATTCTGGCGAAGTGATTGGTCGCGTTTCAAAGTCTAATTGAACCGCAAACAGCACAAAGATTCCAACAAAAACAGCGCCGTTTAGGGCGCTGTTCGATCATTAGGGTAACCACTTCATACCCCGGCGTGTTGGAGCTTCTCCGCCTGCTCGCGTGTAGCAAGCTCATCGATAAACTCATCGATCTCGCCGTTCACAAACCGATCTAGGCTGTAGCTGGTCAGGTTAATCCGGTGATCGGTGACGCGGTTCTGCGGATAGTTATAGGTGCGAATTTTCTCGGCACGATCCCCGGAGCCAACCTGTGAGCGCCGATCTGCTTCCTGTACCGATTGAACCTTCTCCAACTCGATCTCATACAGCCGCGCGCGCAGCACAGCCATCGCGCGCAGCTTGTTCTGGGCTTGGCTGCGCTCGTCCTGGCAGGCGACGACTAATCCGGTCGGCTTGTGGGTGATTCGGATCGCAGTCGAGTTCTTCTGCACGTGCTGGCCGCCCGCGCCGCTAGATCGATAGGCTTGAATATCAAGGTCTTCTTCATTGATCCTGACATCCACCTCATCGACTTCTGCCAACACCGCGACCGTCGCCGTGCTGGTATGGATTCGCCCCTGACTCTCCGTTGCGGGGACGCGCTGCACGCGGTGGACACCGCTCTCATACTTGAGCCGGGAATATGCGCCGCGCCCCTTGATCATGAAAACAACTTCCTTGAAGCCGCCGACTCCCGTTTCATGCTCGTCGATAAGTTCGTATTTCCATCCCCGGTTCTCGGCGTAGCGCGAATACAGGCGGAACAAGTCCGCCGCGAAGATACCAGCCTCATCGCCGCCCGCCCCGGCCCGGATTTCCACGATTACGTTCTTATTATCGCGAGGGTCTTTGGGCAGCAGCAGCGTGCGCATTTCGGCTTCCAGCGCGTCACGCTCCGGCAGCAGAGTTTCGAGTTCTTCCTTCGCCAGATCGCGCAGTTCTTCATCTTCAGAATATTGAAGACTGTCAGCCTCTTCGATCTGATCGAGAACAGCCTTGTAGCGATAATACCCCTCAGCGAGAGGTTGAATATCGCTGCGCTCCTGTGCATATTCCGCGACCTTCGCGTAATCGGAGGCAACTTCCGGGTCGCCCATCATCTGTTCCAATTCTTCATAACGGTCAGCGATGCCCGCTAATTTATCCAACATACGATCTTGCTCCATCATACTTGTCAACTAACAGTTGGTACAACTAGTAACGCCCCGAAAGCCGGGGCGACAATTACGCTCAGATTATACCCCGCCGGGCAGCTACCTTACAATGCTTCGATCCGTAGCACTCTTAACAATGGAGGTCTACAATTCATAGCCTGATTATTTTACTGAAATTCTAGAGCGAGCTTACCGTGACTATCATAACTCTCGACGATGTGCGCCGCGCGCTGGAACTTCCCGATTTTGACGTAGAATCCGCATGGCTGCGGATGGTTCCGTTGCGCCGACCCTTGCGACCCCTCCCGGAGCGAAGTGCGGCAGTGAGACCTGCCGGGGTGCTGATCCTCCTCTACCCCAGCGGCGATGGGAAATTATGCTTTGCACTGACCCGCCGCACAGAGAATGTTGCCACACATAAGGGGCAAATATCCTTGCCGGGTGGTGCGCAAGAACCCGGCGAGACTCCTGCCGACGCCGCTCTTCGTGAAGCCTGTGAGGAGATCGGCATCTGCGATGGCGTGATGGTGATTGGGCAGCTTACCCCACTCTTTGTAATCGTCAGCGATTTCGAGATTTTTCCATTAGTCGGGTATCTCCCCCAGCGCCCGGAGTTCCACCCTGTCCCCGACGAAGTAGCGGAAGTCATCGAGATGTCCCTGGATGATCTACTTGATGACTCCATCAAAACCACCGAAAAATGGACTCTGCAAGGCATGGAACTTGACGTAACGTTTTACAGTGTCGGCGGGCATGCCGTCTGGGGCGCGACCGCCATCTTACTCAGCGAGTTCGAGACCCGCCTTCGCCACGCATTAGACATTTCCTAGCGCTCGATCTAGGAAGTAACCCATCTGTCATGTCTCATCGTCAAGTTATCGCGATGGCGAAACCGTTGCACCTCGACATGCCAGTGATGTTCTAAAAACCCTCGTACTTGATCACATTTGCAGTTTGATCTAAATCATTGCATAATCCCACACAAACCGAGGCAGGTTCATAACCCCTCCTTCTTGTTATAGTTATTAAGATTTCCCGCAGGTATAGTATGGCAGAGATCAGTCTGCACGCTTATCTTGATTACCTTGAGGATCGGCTCTCGCGTGACGCTTACAGCGAAGTCGTTGCGCACTGCCGCCACATCCTCGAAACGTATCCCAAACATATCGACGCATATAAGCTGCTTGCCCGCGCGCTCGCGGCTCAAGATGAGTATCAGGATGCTCTTGATCTGTTTCAGCGTGTGTTGAGCGCCGATCCGAGTGACTTCATCGCGCACATCGGCATGAGCGATGCCTATCGAGAAAGCAACGCTCTCGATCAAGCAATCTGGCATCTCGAACGTGCCTTCGAGCAAGTTCCCAACAACGTCGAGTTGCAAGAAGAAATAAAAAAGCTCTACGACCAGCGTGGTGAGCGTGTCCCCCGCAAGATTCATCTGACGAGCGGGGCGCTTGCCCGGATGTATCTCAAAGGCAAGCTGTACGATCAGGCGATTGCCGAGATTCGTGCGGGGATTGCGAAGGATACGGAGCGGCTCGATCTTCAAGTTCTGCTTGCCGAAGCCCTTTGGGAAAGTCGGCAGGAAGTCAATGCAGGTCAAGTCGCTGCCGATGTTCTCAAGCGGCTGCCCTACAGCGTTGACGCGAATCGCATCCTTGCACAGTTGTGGCTGAAGTATGATCGCCCCTCTGAAGCGCGGCCTTTCCTTGAGCGCGTCGGTGAAATCGATCCAATTCAACGCTACCGCATTGAGCATCATGGGCACGAACCGCCTTCTGATTCGTTTACCATGACGATGCTCGATTTTACGCCGGAGCAGTTTGCAGCGCGCTCCGGGGCCGCCGATTGGGTTTCTCAGATCGGGGCCATCGAGAAACAAAAGGGGGTTACTGGCCCGCTTGGTGTGCCAGCCCGCTCCTCGATCACCGATATTTTCACCACCAACCAGCCTGAGCCTGCACCCGCGCCAAACGGTGAGGATGTACCCGATTGGCTCGCAGGTGCAATCGGAGGAGCAGCATCAGCCCCTGCGATGCCCGCCGCGCCTTCCGAGCAAGAGCCTGATTGGCTCCGCGATGCACTCGGCAAGCCAAGTGCTCCCGCTCAACCTATGACCCCTGCGCCATCGCTGGACGAGGCCCCTGACTGGCTCCAGGATGCGCTCACAGGTACAGGAACGCCTACTACACCCGGCGCGCCTCCCGCAGATAATGCACCTGATTGGCTGCAAGATGCGATTAGCGGCACGCCAAGAACACCGCAGCAAGCCGCCCCGGTGACTCCACGCAGCACAGACGATGCCCCTGATTGGCTGCAAGATGCACTTGGCAGTACGCCGCAGCCCGCCGAATCGCCTGTTGCCAGTATGCCCGGTTCAATCGAGATCAAGGATGACGACGATACCCCCGACTGGCTCAAGGAAATTCGCTCGGAATCGGGAACACCCGCAGCTAGTCCTACATTAGCTGGTGCAGAAGATCAAGAAACACCCGACTGGCTTAGCGATATTCTGGGTAGTAAACCTGAGACGACCGCGCCCGGCCTTGCGCCTGCTGCGACAGAGGGAGCAAGCGTCATTTCTGACGATTGGCTGGATAGCTTCCTGACAGGTGGTCCCCCTGTCACTACGCCCGGCAGCCCTCGCCAAACTGGGCCGCTTTCTGGAGAGCCGGGGATGCCGCCGCCTGTTGTGGAACTACCGCGCGCCGAGGCAGGCGACCTCGAAACATGGGATGTACCTATTCCAGAAGACTGGTTGAGCGAGCCTGCCGTCGAGGAAGCGCCTAAACCTGCCGAACCGGAACCTCCCCATGAGCTTCCTGAATGGCTCCAGACAGATAAGCCGTTCGAAACTGAATTAGCTAGTTCTCTTGAAGAACCTGAAGCCGCGGGCGAGCTGCCAACTTGGCTTTCGAGTACGCCGGAGGCTCCGCCTCTTGAACGTGAGGAGCCACAAGCCGCCGAGCCAGAGGCTGTACCCGATTGGCTCAGCACAGCCCCCGCCATGAGTGAATCCACACCAGCAGCAGCGACTTCTGAGGAAAAAGAAGAAGCGCTCCCAGACTGGCTGG
>Ga0075421_100006410_pt1 | contig 14357 bp, 11 predicted proteins | sample SoiMetdeltSBSDD5_FD_75292 | JGI IMG/M metagenome (GOLD analysis project Ga0075421, IMG submission 75292) | Bulk soil microbial communities from a Populus tree surrounding site in Tennessee, USA - Soil MetaG P. deltoides SBSDD5 | ecosystem: Environmental > Terrestrial > Soil > Tree plantation...
TTCGCCCGATCTGCGCCGGCGCGCCGAGCAGCGCGAAGAGATTGGCTGAGACCTGGCTGCCGACCAGCCGCGCCGCTGCGCCCTGGCCGGTCAGGTTAAACTCCGAATCGGTCGTGTAGGCCGCGACTTGCATTGTCCGGCTCTGCTCCTGCAAGGCGACGATGGCGCCTTTGGGGTATGCTTCCGTCACGCGGACAAGATGGTCGGGTTCGGCGTAAGGAAGGGGCCGAATGAGCACACGATTGACGAGGCTGAAGATCGCGGCGTTACCGCCGATCCCGAGCGCGAGCGACAACACGGCAACGGCGCTGAAGCCTTGGTGCGTTCGCAGCATGCGCCAAGCGAAACGCAAGTCTTGACACAACCGTTCGAGTGACGTCCGGCCCCACACGTCGCGCGTCACCTCCTTGACTAAACCAACGTTGCCAAATTCCCGACGGGCAGATTCTCTAGCCTGCTCGGCGGTTTCACCGCGCTCCATCCGGTCGCGCATCGCCAGGTCGAGATGGCTCCGGACTTCTGCCTCGAGTTCCTCTTCCCGCCGTTGCCGCCACCACCGAGGTAACCTCATGCTTCACTCCCCCACCCTGCTCCGATTCAGGATGCCCGCCAATGCCGCTGACAGCTTCTCCCAATTGGAACGTTCCGTGGCCAACTACCTACCCGGGCATGCCCAGGCTGTAGACATTCTACGCCAAGCTATGTAGAATGTCTACAGCCCTCAGGGTGATCCGGCAACTTCAGATCACGCCAACGCGCGGCCTGATCGGGCTGAGCGCCCGGCAGGTCCGGGGCGCCGGGCGATCAGCTCGCGGCCCCACCCTCGTTGAGCAGCGTGCGGGCCTCCCACAGCTCCGGGAAGAATTTCTTGTCGAGCGTCAGCTTGAGGTAGGAAGCGCCGCTCGAGCCGCCGGTGCCGAGGCGCACGCCGATCGTCCGCTCGACCATCTGGATGTGGCGCAGCCGCCAGCCGACGATCAGCTCGTCGAACTCGGTCAGCCGCTCGCAGAGGTCGATCCAGTCGCGCTTTCCCTGCTCGTCGCGGTAGAGCGCGAGGATCGCCCGCGCGCGCGCCCGGTAGCGCTCCTCCTCGCCCGTCCCCTCGGGGAGCCCCGGCGGCGGCCCGAGCGCCCCGAGCGCTCCGAAGAAGACGTCGCGCAGCGACGGCTCGGCGAGCCGCCGCCGGAGCGCCGCCGCCGCCTCGCGCGTCGGCTCGTGGAAGCCGAGCAGCTTCTCGTCCTTCAGACCGCAGAGGAACTCGAGCTCGCGGAACTGCTCGGACTGGAATCCGCTCGCCGGCCGCAGCCGCCCGCGGAAGGCGAGGAAGTGCGTCGGGAGCATGGTCTCGAGGATCGTGAACTGCTCGACCAAAACGCGCGCCACCTCGGTGCAGCGCCGCAGCAGCCGCGCCGCCTCGTAGACCTCGTCGCGCGAGCCGGGGCTCGCCGCCGCAGCGCGCAGGTTGGCCACCACGGCGTCGAGCTCGTGGAGCAGCAGCTTAAACCAGAGCTCGTAGGTCTGATGGATGATGATGAAGAGCAGCTCGTCGTGGTGCGGCGGCGAGGACTGCGGGTGCTGCAGGCGGAGCAGCTCGGGCACGCGCAGGTAGTCGGCGTAAGTCAGCTGCTCCGCGCCCGGCTTGATCGGTTCTTCGATGCTCATGGACTCTTCCCATACTTGAAAATCGCGCCGCTCGTCCCGACCACCCAGCCGCAGTCAGGCGCGAGGAAGTAGAGGCGCGTCAGATTGGCCGACGTCGGCAGCGCGACCCGCTCCCAGTTGCGCCCGCCGTCGACCGTCCCCAGCAGCGTGCCGCGGTCGCCCCCGGCCCAGCCCACCCCCATGCCCGTGAACGCGACCGCGTTGAGCGTCACCCGGCTCCCGGACTCCTGCCTCCGCCAGTGATCGCCGCCGTCCTCGGTGGCGAGTATCGTGCCGCCCGCGCCGGCGGCCCAGCCGCGCCGCGCGTCGAGGAAGTGGACGGCCCGCAGGCCCTCGGAGGTCCCCGCGGCGAGCGCCTCCCAATTCGCCCCGCCGTCCACCGTCCGCAGGATCGCGCCGCCCGCGCCGACGATCCAGGCGCGGCGCTCGTCGACCGCGGTGACGTCGTAGAGAATCTTGCCGACCGGCGACCGCTGCTCCTGCCAGGTCCGGCCGCCGTCGCGCGTCGCCAGGATGCGCCCCAGCTCGCCGCACGCCCAGCCTGCCCGCTCGCCGGCGAAGCAGAGGCGGAGGAGGACCCGGCGCCGCGACAGCGGCGCGTCGCCCGTCCCGGCGACGGCCTCGGCCCGCTCGGCCTCGCGCCAGCTCACGCCGCCGTCTTCGCTCGCGAGCAGCGCCGAGCGCGGGCGGCCGAGCGCGTCGTCGCCGAGAGCGAAGCCGCGCCGCGCGTCGAGGAAGGAGACGTCGCGCAGGGCGAGGTCCGCCCCCGGCGCCGGCAGTCGCCGCCACGTCTCCCCGCCGTCCTCGGTGGCGAGTAGCGCGCCGCCGCCCACCGCCCAGCCGCGCCCGCGGTCGGCGAAGCTCACCCCTGAGAGGCGCGCCAGCGTCCCGCTCTTCTGCGCGCGCCAGGCCCCCGGCTGCGTGGGGACCGCCGCCGGGCTGCCGAGGCAGAGGGAGAGAGCCAGGGTGAGTCTTAAAAGCGGTGACAAGTCTTCCTCTGTGCCCCTGCGACCGTCATCTCCCGCGCCCGAAGAGGACGATCTTGACCGACTTGAGGAGCACCCAGAGGTCGAACAGGAGCGAGGCGTTCTTGATGTAATAGAGGTCGTACTGCAGCTTCTGGAGCGCGTCCTCGACCGAGGCCCCGTACCCATAGTTGATCTGCGCCCAGCCGGTGAGCCCCGGCTCGACGAGGTGGCGCTGGGAGTAGAACGGGAGGATCTCGGTCAGCTGTCTGACGAAGTAGGGGCGCTCGGCGCGCGGCCCGACGAAGCTCATCTCGCCGCGCAGGATGTTGACGAACTGCGGCAGCTCGTCGATCCGCATGCGCCGGATGAGGCGACCAACGCGCGTGATCCGGTCGTCGCCGGCCGCGGCCCAGACCGGCCCGTCCTTCTCCGCGTCGAGGTGCATCGAGCGGAACTTGATGATCGTGAAGGGCCGATTGTTCTTGCCGACGCGCTCCTGCGTGTAGAGGACCGGGCCCCGGGAGTCGAGCTTAATCGCGGCCGCGGTGAGGAGCGCTACCGGGAGCGCGAAGGCCAGGCCAGCGAGCGCGCCGCCGACGTTGAGGGCGCGGCGCGCGAGCGCCCAGGCGCGGCCGCGCCTGGCCCCGCCCGAGAAGATGATCCAGCTCGGGCGCAACATCTCGACGCTGATCTTGCCCGTGACCCGCTCGTAGAGCGCCGTCCCTTCTTCGATCGCGACGCTCCCCTGGAGCCGCAGGTCGAGCAACTGGTCGACAGGCAGGTGCCCGCGTCGGTCCTGGAGCGCGACCACGACGCGGTCGGCGCGCTCGCGGTCGACGATTTCGCCCAGGTCCCGGACGACGCCGACGACGCTCGGGTTGAAGAGGCTCTGACCGACGAGCGCCGCGTCCTCGGCGACAAAGCCGATGATGCGGTAGCCCAGGTCGCGGCGCGACATGACCTCGCGCGCCAGTTCGACGGCCGGCCCCCCCGTCCCGACGATCAGAATCCGCTCGCTCAGCCCCGGGTGGCGCAGCAGCCAGTGGATCAGCACCCGCCAGCAGGTCATCAGCCCGAGGGCGAGGATCAGGGCCATAACCATGACCCCGTTCCCGAAGCGCACCGCGCCCGAGCCGCCGCCAGCCGGCTCGAGGTAGCCGAGCAGGAGCGTCGGCCGCAGCAGGAAGACCAGCCCGAGCGTCACGCAGATGACGCCGACCGCCTGCAGCAGGTGCGTGAAGAGTTCGCGCTTCGAGCGCGTTGTCGAGACGTCGTAGAGGTCGAAGAAGTAAAAAATGAACTGGCAGACGCAGGTCGTCAGCGCGACCTTGTAAACGCCCCGCTGCTCGAAGAGGATCGCCCCCAGCCGCGGCGTGAAGCGGAGGTAGAGGCCGAGGAGGACGACCGTGAGGATGATCCCGGTCTCGACCGCGACCAGCGTCAATGTCTTGAGCCACACGCCACGCCTGATCATCTCTGTTGGCTCCGGATTATAGCCGATCTCAGGCGCACTTGGCCAGACAATGGCCCACGGATGACACGGATCAGAAACCCGTGAACATCCGTCCAATCCGTGTCATCCGTGGGCCATTCCCCGTCTCTTGAGTCGCCCGGCCCCGGGTAGTAGGATAGCTCGCGTTTCTCAACCCGGGGGGTCCATGGCGAATTCGATCTCAGTCAGCGGCGTGAGCAAGAGTTACGGCGAGTTCATCGCGGTCGACGACCTTTCGCTCGAGGTCCGCGAGGGGAGCATCTTCGGCCTGCTCGGGCCGAACGGCGCGGGCAAGACGACGACGATCCGCATGATCGTCAACATCACCATGCCCGACGCCGGCGAGGTCCGCCTCTTCGGCGAGCGCATGAGCCCGGGGCTGCAGGAGCGCGTCGGCTACCTGCCCGAGGACCGCGGGCTCTACAAGAAGATGAAGGTCGGCGAGCAACTCCTCTTCTTCGCTGAGCTCAAGGGGCTACCCGCGGCGCAGGCCCGCGCCAGCCTCGACGCCTGGCTCGAGCGTGTCGGCATGACCGAGTGGAAGCAGAAGCGGTGGGACGAGCTCTCCAAAGGCATGCAGCAGAAGATTCAGTTCGTCTCGACCATCCTCCACGACCCGGACCTGGTCATCCTCGACGAGCCGTTCTCGGGTCTCGACCCGATCAACGCCAACCTCCTCAAGGAGATCGTTCAGGAGATCCGGCGCCAAGGCAAGACGATCATCTTCTCGACCCACCTCATGGCGCAGGCCGAGGAGCTGTGCGACGAGATTTGTCTGATCAACCGCGGGCGGCGGGTGCTCAGCGGCTCGCTGCGCGAGGTCAAGCGCAGCTTCGGCCGCCGCGCCATCGCCCTCGACGGCGAGGGTTGCGACGCCCTGCTCGCCGACCCGGCGCTGGTCAAGTCCGCGGTCCGCGTCGCCGGCCACGTCGAACTCACGCCCCAGGACGGCGTCGACCCGCAGGCCCTGCTCCGCGAGCTGCTCGCGCGCGGCGCCCGCGTCTACCGCTTCGAGCTCGTCGAGCCCTCGCTCAACGAAATCTTCATCGAGAGCGTGGGGCGGACGAATAACGGTCGGTAAATTGCTTCCGGCGGTCAGTCTTCTATGAAGCGCAAGACGAAAAAGGAGATGGTGCTCGAGATCTACGACCGCGAGGCGATGGGCGAGGTCACAGCGCGCGAGATCGCCATGATCAACGAGGGGCTTGTCGCCGAGTTCGGCGAAGGCGGCGCTATGACCCCGGCCGAGATCGCGCGCGCGCTGGTCGACGAGGGCCTCCCGGTGCGCTACCAGCAGGTCTTCGCCATGGCGACCGCAGCCGAGCGCTACCAGGAATTGCTCGACGGCGTCCTCCGCCTCGAGACCCTCGGGGTGGCCGAGGCTTCGATCCGCCGGCTCGACCAACTCCACCGCAAGTTCCGGCGCGCGGGCGACAGCGCGGGAGCGCGGCATGCGCGAGACCTCGCGGTCAAGGCCAAGCGCGCCCTCGCGCAGCAGGGCGCCGCCGCGGGCCTCGCGCCCGAGCGCCGCGCCGAGCTCGCCGAGGTCGCGCAGTGGCTCACGGTCTGGCTCCAGACTCCTGACCTCTTCGCTCAGTGGCTCGAGCTGCGCAAGGCCGCGCCCGAGTTCAAACGAACCTTCGCCCAGGCCGCCGGAAGAGAACACGGATGAGACGGATGCAACGGACTGACATGGATCGATCCGTGTCAGTCCGTTGCATCCGTCCCGATCCGTGTTCTCTCATTCTGCTACGGCGTGCTCCGCACGCGAGCCTGCTGCGGGACCGGGGACGGCTCGGCCTGGGCGTCGCGCGCCTCGGGAGGGTGTGCCCCGGCCTCGCTCGGCGGGTTGAAGCCGGGGTAGCTGATCCGGTGATGGTAGATGCCGATGAGCGTCTGGACGAGGCTCTCGCGGATCGTCGTGATCTCGCGGAAGGTGATGTTACACTCGTCGAGCTGCCCGTCGGCGACGATGGTGTCGACGATCTTCTTGAGGATCGCGCGGATGTTCTCCGGTGTCGGCTCGTCGAGCGAGCGGACGGCGGCCTCGGCCGCATCCGAGAACATGAGGATGACCGCCTCGATCGACTGCGGTTTCGGCCCCGGGTAGCGGAAGTCCTCGATGTTCACGGCCTCGCCGCGCGCCTCGGCCTGGGCCTTCGCCTTGTGGTAGAAGAAGGCGAGCACGCGCGTCCCGTGGTGCTGCGGGATGAAGTCGGCGATCGGCGGCGGGAGCCCGACTTCGTGGGCCATCTTGATGCCGCGCCGGACATGCCCGGTGATGATCCGGACGCTGTCGTGCGGGTCGAGGTGGTCGTGCGGGTTGGGGCCGCCCTGCTGGTTCTCGATGTACATCTTCGGCGCCCCGAGCTTGCCGATGTCGTGGTAGAGGCAGCCGATGCGCGCCAGCAGCGCGTTGGCCCCGACGGCCTTGGCCGCCGCCTCGGCGAGCGTCCCGACGACGAACGAGTGGTGGTTGGTCCCGGGCGTCTGGATCGCCATCTGGCGCAGCAGCGGGAGATCGGCGTTCGAGAGCTCGAGGAGCTTGATGTCAGTCAGGATGTCGAAGGCCGACTCGTAGATCGGCGTCGCGAAGCTGGCCGCGGCCGCCGTCAGCAGGGCGCCGAGGAGGCCGATGAGCGCGGCGCTGGCCGCCGTGCGCCACCCGAGCTCGTGGTTGGCGATGAGCATGACGGCGACCCCGCCCGCGACGTTGACCGCGCCGACGACCAGGCTCGCGCGCATGACCGCGTTGCGCGTCCGGTAGCGCTGGACGCCATAGACGGCGGCGATCGAGCCGGAGGCGGCGAAGATCGACATGGCGATCCCGCCCGAGGAGAGGAGCCCGACCAGGAGCGCGACGATCAAGCCCGCGACCAGCGCGATCCGGCTGCCGACGAGGAGCGAGAGCACCAGCGCGCAGGCCGCGAAGGGGATGCCGAACTGGAGCGTGAAGGCGTCGCCGAAGCGCATCGTCTCGGGGCGCGTGCTGAGCACGGCGGCGATGAAGAGCCCGACACGCACGAGCAGCAGCTGCATGAGCACCGCCGTGCCCGCGACCCAGAAGTTGGTCCGCGGCGCGAGCCGGCCCGACTGGCTCCGGGTCGCGGCCTGGTAGAGCGCGTAGACGAGGAAGGCGATGACGCCGCAGAGGGCGAGCAGCCGCGGCGGCTGGCGCTCGTTGAGCTGGTGCCGGCGCACCGCCTCGAGGAGCGGCACCTTCTCGGCGGTGACCATGTCGCCGGCGCGCAGCAGGAGGACGTTGCGCGGCAGCGAGACGATCACCGGTCGCGCCTCCTCCTCGGCGCGCTGGCGCGCCGCCTCGGTCGCTTCGCGGTTGACCGTCAGGTTGGGCACGACCAACGGGCGGAGCGCCGTCGCCAGGGCCGCGCGCCCCGCCCGGCTCATGCGCGGCAGCTCGCGCTGGAGCTCGGGCTGGAGCTGGAGCCGCGCGGCCGAGAGGCGGAGCGCCGAGTCGGCCGCGCGCCCGGCGCCCTCGGGCGCGAGCTGGAAGCCCGAGGCGCTGATCAGGCGGAGGTCCTCGTCCTGATAAATCAGCCGCCCGAAGACCGCGCCGACCGCGCGCGCGATCGCCCGGCCGGTCGCCTCGCTGAACCCGTCGGCGGCGAGCGCGGCGACGGCCTCGTTCGAGAGGTTGAGGTGGAACGGCGATTGCGGGTCGGCGCTCTCGGCGGCGAGGCTGCTGAGCAGTTGCTCGTAGCCGGGCGAGAGCCGCTCGGCCGGGGTCAGGGTCTCGGCGCCGAACTGCTCGGCAAGCCGCTGGCGGTAACGCGCCCCGAGCGCGCCGAGCCGCTGGCCGAGCTGCTCGGCGGCGGCGGTGGCCCGGCCTTGGTCGTAGTCGAAGACGAGCGGGACCCGGTCGCGCGCCTGCCGCTGCCGCTCGGCCGTCGCCCGCTCGTCGACCACTTGCAGGTCCGCCGGCACGACGACGTCGGCCTTGACGACGTCGCCAGGGCGGTACTCGCGCAGCGAGGTCAGGCTGTAGTGCGAGACCAAGAGGGTCATGAGTGCGACGAGCGCCGCACAGTAACTGGCGAAGCGGACTTTCTCGGGGATGCGGCGGAAGAGACTGGAGAGGCGCTCACCCGCTGAGCGCGGCCAGCGCAGCAGACGCAGCAACAGGAGCCGTTTCTTGGCGTTGTTCATGGACACAGCGGGCGCCCCATGCCTCGAGGTCGCGGCCTCGGGCGCCCGGTCAGGCTCGCCATTATAGCACAACCCTGGGCGGGGGCGAGGCCAATGACGACCCGGCCCGGCGGGTGGTATGATAGGCCCCTCCCGGAGCGCTTATGAAACAGCTTGACCTCTACACCCGGACGACGGCCCTCATCTCGGCGGTCCTGACTGCGGTCCTCCTCGTGGTCGTCTACTTCTTCGTCTCCAAGACGAAGGACATCGAGCTCCAGGACCAGGAGCACCGGGCGCAGGTCTGGGCGACGCAGCTCGCCACGCTGCTCGCCAACGACCCGCCGCAGCTGACGGCGCTCCGCAACCGCGCGCTCTCCTTCCGCGAGGCGCACAAGGACCAGGTCCGCCAGGTCCGCGTCTACGGCCAGACCAAGGGCGGGCTGCGCGAGGAGATCGCGCTCCTCCCGGCCGACCCGGAGGAGATCGCGCCCGCGGACCTGGCGCGGCTGCGGCGCAACGAGACGATCTCGGAGGTGCGCGAGGTCGCCTCGGCCGAGGGGGCCGGCGCGGTGATTTACGCGGCCGCTCCGATCCTCGACGAGGAGAATCGCTTCCAGGGGGCGGTCAGCCTGACGACGGCGCGGGTCGAGTTCTCCGAGACTTCGCGGCGGATCATCAGACTGACGGTGGCGCTGCTCGGGGTCGCCATCCTCTCGATCATCGCGCTCCTCTACTACCTCTTCAGCCGGGTCATCTATCGCCCGCTCGAGGACCTGCTCCGGACCATGGCCGAGGTCCGGACGGGCAACCTCAGCGTCTCGGCGCCGGTGCGCGCGCGCGACGAATTCGGCCAGCTCGCGACCGTCTTCAACCACATGGTCACGCGGCTGCGCGAGATGACCGAGGAGCGCGCCGCCTACCAGCGGGGGCTCGAGGAGCGCGTCCGCGAGGCGACGGGCGAGCTCGCCGAGCGTCACGCCCAGCTCGAGGAGGCCAACGCGACGCTCTTCGAGATCCAGCGCGAGCTGACCAGGTTCGAGCGGCTGGCGGCGGCCGGGCAGCTCGCGGCCCAGTTCGCGCACGAGGTCGGCACGCCGCTCAACCTCATCTCGGGCCACGTCCAGCTGCTCGCGGCGCGCACCGCGGACCCGAAGACGCGCGACCGCCTCGAGCTCATCCTCTCGCAGATCGCCCGCATCGAGCGGATCGTCCGCAACCTGCTCGACGCGACGCGGCGGCCGCGCCCGCAGCTCGAGCCGACCGACCTCAACGCGCTGCTGCGGCGCATCTGCGAGGTCACGGCCCCGACCCTCGCCGCGCACCAGGTCGGGCTGCTCACCGCCTTCGACGAGTCGCTGCCGCCGGTGCGCGCCGACGGCGAGCAACTCCAGCAGGTCTTCCTCAATCTGATCAACAACAGCCTCGACGCCATGCCGCGCGGCGGCCACCTGGCGCTCCGGACCGAGCGGGTCGGGGGGCAGGTCAGGGTCCGCTGCCGCGACACCGGGGGCGGGATCAGCCCCGAGATCCGGGAGCGCATCTTCGACCCGTTCTTCACCACCAAGCTCGTCGGCCGCGGCAGCGGGCTCGGGCTCTCGATCGTCCAGCAGATCGTCCGTGAGCACGGCGGCGAGTTGGCGGTCGAGAGCGCCGACGGCAGCGCCGAGTTTCAGATTCTCCTGCCCGCGGTCGATCTCAAATCCGAAATCTCAAATTTCAAATTACTTGATGGACAGCCCGCCTAAGCACATTCTGGTGATCGATGACGACGAGGCGACCTGCGATTTTCTGCGTGAGATCTTCGAGGAGCAGGGCTGGCGTGTGAGCGCGGCGCTGACGGCCGAGGAGGCGCTCGCGGCGGCGCAGTCGGGGGGCCTCGACCTGATCGTCAGCGACATCAACCTCAACGGGCGGCTCAGCGGCATCGAGCTGCTCAAGAGCTTCCGCGGGCTCGCGCCGACGGCGCAGGTCATCCTGATCAGCGGCTTCGGGACTCTCGAGACAGCGATCGGGGCGGTGCGCGAGGGCGCCTTCGACTTCGTCAGCAAGCCCTTCAACGTCCGCGAGGTGATCGCCACCGCGCGGCGCGCGCTCGCCGTCGCCGACGCGCCGCCCGGCCCGGCCGGCGCGGAGCCGGACCTCACCTCGCGCTACGCCTCCTCGGGCCTCGTCGGCCACAGCCGGCAGATGATCGAGCTCTATATGGAAATCGCGCGCGTCGCCGCCTACCGCTCGACGGTCCTCGTCTGCGGCGAGTCGGGGACGGGCAAGGAGCTGGTCGCGCGCGCGATCCACGCGCACAGCCCGCGCGCCGCGCGCCCCTTCGTCGCAGTCAACTGCGGAGCGCTCACCGAGACGCTCCTGGAGGCCGAGCTCTTCGGCCACGCCAAAGGCAGCTTCACCGGCGCGGTGGCCGACAAGAAGGGCCTCTTCGAAGAGGCCGAGGCGGGGACGATCTTCCTCGACGAGATCGGCGAGACGAGCCCGGCGCTCCAGGTCAAGCTGCTGCGCGCGCTCCAGGAGGGGGAGATCCGGCGCGTCGGGGCCGCGCGCGCGCAGCGCACTGATGTCCGCGTCGTCGCCGCGACCAACCGCGACCTCGAGGATGAGGTGCGGTCCGGCCGGTTCCGCGAGGACCTCTATTACAGGCTGAGCGTGATCACGCTCCGGGTCCCGCCGCTGCGCGAGCGCCTGGAGGACATCCCGCTGCTCGCGCAGCACTTCCTGCGGCGCGCGGGCGAGGAGACGGGCAAGCGCGTGGCGCTCTCGGACCAGGTGCTCGAGACCCTGCGCGCCTACGACTGGAGCGGCAACGTCCGCGAGCTCGAGAACACGATCGAGCACGCCGTGCTCCACACCCGCGGCCAGGTTATGACCGAAGAGGACCTCCCGCCACGCATCCGCGCCGCCCGCGCCCGGGCCCCGGCGGCCCCCGCCGCAGGGCTCTTCGAAGGGCTGCCCTCGCTCGAAGAGATCGAGCGGCGCTACCTCATCCACGTGCTCGAGGCCGTCGGCGGCAACCGCACGCGCGCGGCCGAAGTGCTCAAGATCGACCGCCGCACCCTCTACCGCATGGCCGACCGTTTTAAAATCAAGCTGGACGGGGAGTGAGAAGAATGGCCCACGGATGAGACGGCTTTAACGGATGTTCACGGATCAGAAATCCGTGTCAATGCGTCCGATCCGTGTCATCCGTGGGCCATTTCCTTACTTGATGAGTCGGGTGAATCGTTCGTAGACCTTGGTGAGTTCCGCTTCAGCGTTCTTGTCGCGCTTCTCGAGCAACGCTCTGACCGAGCCGAGTCCCTCGGCCACGCCCTCGAGGTCGGTCTTGCTGCGGTCGGCGGCATTGGCCGCGGCGGCCGCGACCTCGGCGCGCCCCAGGTCGAGGAGTTCGATCGAGCCGCGGTAGTTGCGGTTCCGCAGCTCGCTCGCGGCGCGGTCGAGGTAGTCTTTGGCGACCGCCAGGTCCCCGGTCGCGACCGGCGTCGGCACCGGTGTTGCGGTCGCCGCCGGCCCGGCGGCCGGCCCCTCCGACCTCGCACAGCCGCCGACGAGGAGCGCGGCGGCAAGCGCGGAGGCCGCCAAAAGTCTGATCCACACCTGTTTCACTGAATCGATCCTCTGTCTGAGCCGATACCGGGCCGACTGTGGCAGATTTGAAGGCGGCGGCAGAAATGCCACGCCTCACTCGTCGTCGTCGTCCTCCGTCGGCCGCGCCGCACTGCCGCCAGGATCCGCCGCCCGCGCGGTCCGGTGAAAGAGCGCGTCCATCTGGTCGAGCGCACGGTTGAATTCGGGCGCCAGGGCGAGGACTTCCTGGATCTGTTCGGCGGCCGAGAGGCGCGCGACCAGCGCCTTGAAGGTCGCAGCGGCCTCGACGCCGTTCTTCCGCGCCGTGACCACCGGTTGCAGATCGCGCCAGGCGTCGCGCAGGGCGACGGCCCGCACGCGCAACATCTTTTCATCCCCCGCCTGGCCCCACAACTCGATCTCTCGGATGAGAAAGCGGAGGCGCGGAACCTCGGGCGGCAGCCCGCGCGCGCCGATGCGTACGCGCTGCTCGCCGACGATCCCGCCCAGCTGGCTCAGCGCGAACGCCGCCTGCCACCCGTTCTGCCCGGCCAGCGAGCGCTCGAGCTGCACCACCTGGTAGGCGAAGAAGTCTTGGAGGACTGGCGAAATATCAGGGTGATGGAGTTGCGGCGCGGGCAACTGCTCGGTCTTGCGCGCGAACTCGGCATAGAGCGCTTGGGCGCCTACCCAGTCGTTAGCCGCCACCGCGCCCATCATCTGGTCGATGAGCCCCTGCGCGCGCGCCAGGTCGGTCTGCATCTGGCGGTCGTCCTGGGCCGACTTGCTCGCGGGAGGCAGCGGGGAGATAGCCCCCTGCGGCTTATTCCCCGGGGTCGGCCGCGACTGCGCCGAGCCCACCGCCGGCTGCTCCGGCCCGCGTGCGCCGAGCAGCTGCGAAACAATCATGAACCCGATTAGCGTCAGCAGCGCCAATCCGATCACCGTCGCTGTGGTTCCCCTGGTCACCATCTCATCACCTTTCATCTCAGACCACCTGATCGGGAAATGGGCTGTTTAGAGAGCAAGCATTATACCACGTGTTGCGCCCCGTGCCGACCTTTTGCGCGGGCAGCCCCGGCACCGTGGAAGCCTCTGCCCGCTCAGTGTTTAGGCCGGACACTGAGGCCGGCACCGGGCGCCTCGTGTCGCGGACGCCTGGGGCTGGGGGCGGCAGATTTGCCACGCCCGGCGATTTTCCGGGACCCGAGCTTGAAAGCGTCGCCCGCCGCCGCGTAGGATAGCTCGCATGGCGACGGCGATCGTTTTCTCGGACCAATACCTGCGGCACGACACGGGCGACCACCCGGAGCGGCGCGAGCGCTATCAGGCGACGCTCGGCGGACTGACACAGGACCGGGACTGGTGGAAAGAACTCGTCAAGCTGGCGCCGCGCGAGGCGCCCGACGAGGAGCTGCTCCGCTGCCACGACGCGCGCGCCCTGGCGCGCGTCGCCATGACCAGCCAGTACGAACAGGCGGCGCTCGACGCCGACACCATCGTCTCGCGCGACTCGGAACGAGTGGCGCGCCTCGCGGCCGGCGGCGCCTGCCGCGCGGTTGACGCGGTCGTGGGCGGGGAGGCCGGGAGCGCTTTCGTCGCCTGTCGCCCGCCCGGGCACCACGCCACCGTCGGGCGCGCCATGGGCTTCTGCCTCTTCAACAACGTCGCCGTGGCCGCGCGCTACGCCCAGGCGCGCTACCCCGAGCAGGTCCGCCGCGTCCTGATCGTCGACTTCGACGTCCACCACGGCAACGGGACGCAAGACATCTTCTACGCCGACCCGACGGTCTTCTACTACAGCCTCCACCAGTACCCCTGGTACCCCGGCACGGGCGCGGCCGACGAGCGCGGGGCCGGCGGGGGCGAGGGCTACACGCTTAACGTCCCGGTCCCGGCCGCGACCCCGGCTGCCGACTACCTCCGCCTCTTCGAGCGGGGCCTGGAGGCGATCGCCCGGGACTTCACCCCGGACCTGGTGCTCATCTCGGCGGGCTTCGACGCGCACGTCTCGGACCCGCTCGGCCACCTCATGCTCACCGACGAGGACTACCGCCTCATGACCACGCGGCTCAAGGAGCTGGCGGGTCATGCCGGGCCGGGCCGGATTGTTTCGTGCCTCGAAGGCGGTTACAATCTTGAGACGCTGGGAGCTACGGTCAAGGCGCACGTGGCGGCCCTGGGCTGACGGGGAAAAATCCCGAAATCTGCTGGCCCTTGGCGGCCGAAAGAGTTACAATTCAGCAGTCATTCCCTTTCAGCCCCAAGGAAAGGACCAGACGGCGACCACCCCTTGTGAGTCGCCCGGGAGGCCGGAGATGCGAAGAATCAGAAAGATCACGGCTATGAGCGCCGTGTCGCTCGTGATGCTGCTCGGCGCCGGGCTGAGTCAGACCGCCGCCGCCCAGTACCTAGTGTCGGGCCGTGCCGGTTTCGTCAACCGCGTCGAGGGCAAGGTCTACATCCAGCGTCAGGACAGCGAAGACGGCGAGCGGGGCCGCGCTTCGCTCGGC
>Ga0075421_100006412_pt1 | contig 14355 bp, 12 predicted proteins | sample SoiMetdeltSBSDD5_FD_75292 | JGI IMG/M metagenome (GOLD analysis project Ga0075421, IMG submission 75292) | Bulk soil microbial communities from a Populus tree surrounding site in Tennessee, USA - Soil MetaG P. deltoides SBSDD5 | ecosystem: Environmental > Terrestrial > Soil > Tree plantation...
CGTCCAGCTCGCCGGCGCCGAAGTTCCGCCAGAACTCGTCGTACGACTTGCGCATCACTTCCCCGTACTCGCGGTCGTAGTGCGGGTGGGAGTCGTGCCGGATGGCGGCGACCTCGCGGGTGCCGAGCGCGCGCGCGATGCCCGCGACGGCGGCGAAGCAGAAGTAGGGCGGCGAGGTGTGCTTGAAGGCGCGCGCGAAGGCCTTCAGGTGCTCGGGGTGACGCCCGGACTGCTTGCGCGCCACGAAGACCAGCGGCCCCGCCGGACGCCCGAAGTGGGCCGCGTCGACATAGGAGAAGGAGGTCACGCAGACCCGCTGGCCGTCGATGAAGACGACCGCGCTGAGCGCGCCCTCGGAGAGGTTGTCGTTCGCGACCATCAGGCGGATCGCGAACTCGTGGCCGTCGTTCTCGTCGCGCCAGAGCGGCAGGCCACCCGTGCGGTACACCGCGTCGACGTAGGCTCGCGTGAAGGTCTCCTGCTCGAAGCGGTAGTGGAAGAGGGCGCAGGCGAGGCGCTCGCGCAGGCCGAGCCCACGCCAGAGGTAGTGCCGGCCGGCGAGGCAGGCGAGCGCGTCCGGTCCGCGCGCTTCGAAGAGCGCGTGCACGACGTCGAGCTCGCGCAGGGCGCGCAGCTCGGCAGCGTAGCGATGCAGCCGGGCCGTGCGCAGGAGCCCCAGGAAGCCGCCCGGCCGGCGCCCCTCGAAATCGCCCTCACGCTGCGAGCGGGTCACGGGGCCCAAACGTCACGCGCCTGTGCGTCTTTCGCACGTCCCTGTCGCAGGATTTGACTTCGCGCGCTACGCGATCTCCAATCCCAATCAGGAATTCGGGATGGACGCGCCACGGAGCACCCGGCTTGGCCTTGCTGCACTGGAAGCATCGGATCCTCCGCACGCCGCTCGAGCGGCCGGTGCGCGTGCTGCGCGATGTCGGCGAGCGGCTGGCGCTGATCCGCCATCCGGAGCTCCTGCCTCTCTTCCACGAGGAGCGTCGGCTCGACGACGTGATCGCCCGCTGCGTGCGGCGCGATTCCCACTGCATCGACATCGGCGCGCACATCGGCGCCACGCTCAGCACGCTGGTGCGCCTCGCGCCGGAGGGGCGCCACCTCGCCTTCGAGCCGCTTCCCGAGAAGGCGCGCTGGCTCGCGCGCAAGTTCCCCGAGGTCGACGTGCGCAGCCTGGCACTCTCGGATCGCCCGGGCCCCGTCGACTTCCTCGAGGACCTGAGCCAGCCGGGCTTCAGCGGCCTGAGCGTCGCAGGTGACCGCGGGCTGCGGACCCGCCTGCACCGCATCGAGGCCGATACGCTCGACCGCGTCGTGCCGGCGGACTACCGGCCGGACTTCGTGAAGCTCGACGTCGAGGGCTTCGAGCTCGCGGTGCTGCGCGGCGGTCGCGAGATGATCGCGCGCGCGCGGCCCCACCTGCTCTTCGAACGAGGCCCCGGAGCCGGCGCCAGCGCCGAGGTGCTCTACGACTTCGTCGTCGACACGCTGGGCTACTCCATCTTCAAGCCGAGCGACTTCCTCGCCGACGGGCCGCCGCTCTCGCCCGAGGCCTTCGTCCGAACGCAGGTCTACCCGTTCCAGTCGTTCAACTTCGTCGGCGTGCCGCAATCAGGCTGACGCGCGCGCCAGCGACGCGTCGAAGAGCGCGGCCAGCTTCTCGATCTCGAGCGAAGGGTCGTGTGACGCGCGCACGCGCGCGGCGCCGGCGGCTCCGAGCCGCGCGAGATCCGCCGGCGGTGTCGCGAGCAGCGCGCGGATCGAGCTCTCGAGCGCCTCGACGGATCCCGGCGGCACGAGCCAGCCATCCACGCCGTCGGCGACGAGCTCCGGGATGCCGGCGATCTGCGGAGCGATCACGGGACGGTGCAGCGCCAACGCCTCCATGATCACGACGGGCAGCCCCTCGGTGAGGCTCGGCAGCACGAGCGCACGGGCGCGCAGCACCTCCTCTCGCACGACGTCGCTGCCGCACCAGCCGAGCAGGCGCAGGCCGTCGCCGAGCGAGGCCAGCTCGCGCTCCGCCTCGGCGCGCAGCGGGCCGTCACCGATCAAGGTCAGCTCGACCTTCGTGCCGCGCGCCGCCACCCGGCGCACGGCCTCGATCAGGAGCGGCAGGCCCTTCGCCGCGCTGAGGCGCCCGACGAAGAGGAGGCGCGGCTCCGCGGGGAACGGCGTGGCCTCGCCGGTGAGGAACTCCGGCATCACGCACGCGTGCACGAGGTGGATGCGCGACCACGACTCGCGCGGCGCGAACAGCATGCACTGGCTGCGGCAGAAGTCGCTGATGCAGGCCGTGAAGGACGCGCCGTCGATCTTGTGGCCGAGGCCCCAGGCGTGCGGGTGGAAGAAGATGCCGGAGCCGTGCTCCGTGAGGCTGTAGCTGACCCCCGCGAGCCAGGCCGCCGCCAGCGCGACGGTGGCCGACGCTTCGCCGAGGTGATTGTGGATGTGGAGGATCCCGCGGCGCGTCACCTCCTGTGCGAGCAGGCAGGCCTCGAGCAGGTACGCAATCGCCTTCACGCGCGCGCGGATCCCCGGCGGCGCCGTCTTCCAGATGCGCGCGATCGCGCCGGGCAGGCGGCCCGGCCGCGTCGTCAGCGCCCAAACGAGCGCGGCGACGAGGCGCAGCTTCGGCCCGTCGAAGAGGAACTGCGTGCGCGCGTACTCGTCGCGCAGTGACGTGCTCACGAGCTGATCGCGCGGCGGGCGCCGCACCGAGAAGGTGGAGACGTCGAAGCCGAGCTGGCGAAGCTGCTGCACCTCGACGGCGATGAAGGTCGAGCCCGCGTTCGGGTACTGCCCGATCAGGTAGGCGAGATGACCGCGCGCCGTCACGGGCGCAGCTCCTGCGCCAGACTGTGCGCGTGCGCGCGCGGCTTCCAGCCGAGCAGCCGCACCGCCTTTCCGTTCGGGAAGCGGAACGAGCGGAAGCGCGCGCGGTAGCGCTCCGGTACGAGCAGACCCGGCAGGCGCAGCTCAGGGCCGAGCAGCACCCGCGCGAGCGCGCGCGCGACGACGGCGACTGCGAGCCCCAGGTGATACGGCAGCGCGATGCGGCGGCGCGCGCCGACGGCGCCGCTCGCGACGAGCGCCCCCGCGTAGTCCCACGCGCGCACGTCGTCGCCGTCGACGACGTTGATCGCCTCGCCCCGCGCCGCGCCGCAGCCGGCGGCGAGCGCGATGCACTCCGCGCAGCTCTCCACCTGCGTCAGCGGCAATCGACGCAAGGGCCCGTTCACGACGAGGGTGCCTCCCACCTGCATGCCGACTCCGGCGACCCACGGCCGCTCGCGGCCCCAGATGAAGCCCGGCCGCAGGACGATCAGCTCGAAGCCATGCTCTTCCGCGTAGCGCTGACACAGGCGTTCCTGCCACGTCTTGGCGATCGCGTAGCCGTCGCGCCGCGCCAGCTGGCGTTCGAGCGGCGTGTCCTCCGAGAGCTCGCCGCCAGGCCCGCTCCAGTCGTAGACGGAGAAGGAGCTGACGAGCACGAGCCGCCGCGTGCCGGCGCGCGTCATCGTCTGGAGGAGCCTCTCGGTCGGTACCACCGTCCCCTGGAACTGCTCCATGGCGTCGCCCTGGAAGTGCGCGGCCAGGTGGACCACGGTGTCGACACCGGCGAGCGCCAGGTCGAGGTCCGCCGTGCGCAGGTCCCCGAAGAACGGCTCGAGGCCCGCGCTGGCCGTCGGCGCGGGCGCGTCGGCCGCCGGACGCAGCAGCGCGCGCACGACGTGTCCCTGGCCGATCAGCGCACCCGCCGTCGCTCGGCCGAGGAAGCCTCCCGCTCCCGTCAGCAGGACCTTCACGGGCTCGCGAGCCCGGCGGTCAGGTCGCGCACGAGCCGACTGACGTCGTCGATCTGGTCGAGGCCGAGCGGCGGGGGCGCGCCCTGGCGCAGCGCCGCGTAGACGCGCGCGATCAGCTCGCGCAGGCCGTCGTGGACGACGGGGCGCCCCGCGAGCTTCGCCCACAGGGAGCGCACGGCGCCCGCGCCGTCGCTCCAGCCGGCCGCGAGGCCGTTGCGGAGCGGCGTCAGCGCCGAGGCGCCGGGGCGGCGGCGCTGGAGCGCGAGCGAGCCCTCGAAGAGGGAGAGCGACGCCGTCATGCGCGTGCCGAAGACGCGCACCGCGAAGACGTCCGGCTGCGCGTTCGCGCTGAAGGCGAGCGACGCCGTTCCGCGTCGCGCTTCGATCTGCGCGCGCAGCTCGTCGAAGGGGCCAGGCGTGCGGGACGCGCGCTTGCGCCACAGGACGTCCGCCTTCACGTGGGGACCGACGAAAAGCCGGCAGAGCGATGCCAGGTGCGTGAGGAAATCCGAGATGGGGCCGCCCGGCTCGGCCAGGGAAGGATGCGGCGCGTGCGGGTCGGCAAACGCGCTTCCGCGCCCCGAGATCTCGAGCGAGATCATTGCGTCGACGTGCACGATCTCGCCGAACTCGCCGCTCTCGACGAGGCGGAGGACGCGCTGAACCGGCGGGCAGAAAGGGTAGGGCTGGTCCTCGACGAGCCAGCGCTGCGCCGCGGCCGCGGCGTCGCGCAACCCGAGCCATTCGGCGTGCGTCGGCGCGACCGGCTTCTCCACCAGCACGTGCGCGCCGTGGGCGAGGGCCTGGCGCGCCAGCGGCACGTGCGCCTGCACCGGCGTGGTGACGTGCACGACGTCGGGGCGCATCTCGTCGAGCAACGCGGCGAAGTCGGTGCCGTGGCGGCGCAGGCCGAAGCGCTCCGCGGCGAACTCCGCGGCGACGGGCGAGCGGTCGCACACCGCGATCTCGAGTCCGCCGATCCGCGTGAGCACGCGCAGGTGCTCCTCGGCGATGCGCCCGGCTCCGACGAGCGCGACCTTCACAACGCCCCCCGCGCGGCGCCCTTGTACTCGATCAAGGTGGAGGGGCGTCCGCGCAGGCGCCCGGTCCAGTAGCCGACGTGACCGAGCCACGTGGGCACCCGCCCGATCAGGACGAAGAGCGCGTAGAGTGCCGCGTCGGAAGTGGAGTCGCCGCGCCGCCGGCGTGCGAGCGCGATCTTCAGCGCGTGTAGCGGGTAGATCGCGAGCGCGGCGAGCACGACCGGACCGATGACGAGGGCAGCGGCCACCGTCGCCAGCGGAAGCGCGCAGACCCAGAGCCACGGTCGCACCAGCGTGCGCGCGTCCTGGCGCCAGCCGTGCCGCGCGGCGCGCTGCGCCTCGGCGTGTCCGCTGCGGAGACAGCGTCGCCACCAGCTGCCGAAGCCGTCCATCGCGACGTCGTGGAGGCTCATCTCGGCGGGCAGGCGCAGGATGCGCCCGCCGGCGGCGCGCAGCCGCCCGCAGAGCTCCGGCTCCTCGCCGGCGATCAGGCTCTCGTCGAAGAGGCCCGCCCGACGCAGAAAGGCGACGCGCATCATCGCGTCGCCGTGGCATTCGAGCACCTCGCCGACCGGCGTGTCCCACTCCATGTCCATCAGCCGGTGGTAGACGTTCGCGTCGCGGTGGCGCTCGCGGCGCCGCCCCGACACGACCGCCGCATCCGGGTGTCGCTGCATCGCGCGCATGCCCTCGTCGAGCCAGCCGGGGCGCAGCTCGCAGTCGCCGTCCAGGAACTGGATCCACTCGATCTCGGGCGCGCCCTCGAGCAGACGGCGCACGCCGGCGTTACGCCCGCGCGCCATCGTGAAGCCGGGTCCCGGGTCGAGCGCGACGACGTCGGCACCCTGCGCCTGCGCCAGCGCCGCGCTGCCGTCGGTGGACCCGCTGTCGACGTAGACGACCGGACCGGGCGGACCGGCCTCGCGCACGGACGCGAGGCAGCGCGCGAGCCGCGCGCCTTCGTTGCGTCCGATCACGACGACGCCGAGGGAGGGAGTGCTCATGCGGGCAGCCCCCCGACCTCGCGGAGGAACGCCTCGTACTGCGCGGCGATGGCGGACCAGCCGTAGCGGGACTCTGCGTGCGCGCGGCTCCGCGCGCGATCCTCGGGACCGCCGCGCTGCATCGCGCCGAGCAGCGCGTTTGCCACCTGTGCCTCGTCGCTTGCTTCCACGAACTGCGCCTGGTCCTCGAGCAGCCAGCGCGCGACCGGAGTGTCCTGCGACACGATCGGAAGACCAATGGCGAGCGCTTCGAGGTTCGCCACGCCGCAGGACTCGTCTCGGCTGAGGTGGAGGAAGACGTCGGCGCAGCGGAAGATCTCCGGCATCTCGTCGTGCGACGCCACCAGCCGGCGGTAGCGGTCCGGCAGCAGCTCGGCGGCGAGCCGGTCCGTCGGCTCGCGCAGCGGCCCGTCGCCCGCGATCAGCAGGAACGACTCCGGCAGCTTCGAGACGGCGCGGATCCCGGACTCGATGTTCTTCGACGCGATCAGCGCGCTCACCATCAGCACGACGCCGGCACCGTCCGGAATGCCGAAGCGGGCGCGCTGGCCGGCGCCCTGTCTGAAGCGCTCGAGGTCGACGCCGTTGGAGATGAGGATGGAGCGCCAGCGGGCGCGGTTGCGCTGCTCGTGGAGCGGATTCACGCAGATCAGGCCGTCACAGCCGAAGTAGCGGTACTCGCGCCGGCCGCTCCAGGCCGGCCAGTCACCGTTCTGGGTCACAAAGATGTGCTTCGGGCGGCCCGCGCGTCGGCCGGCGCGAAGGAACCAGTTCAGGAACGGGTAGCCGCAGGTGAGGGTGAGGTCGAAGTCGCGCGGCGCGTAGACCTTGCGCAGGTTCCACGCGAAGGAGAGCTCCTCCCAGGCGCATTCGTCGCGGAACATGGGGCCGCGCGGCCAGCTCTCGAAGTGCTCGCGCGCGGTACAGGGAACCTGCACGTAGTGGTAGGCCCGGCCCGAACGTTCGGGTCCCGAACCGAACACGACGACCTCCCAGTCGCGGCGCTGCGCGAGCAGGTCGGCGATGCGCTCGAGCGCGACCTCGGCACCGCGATCGACCCGATGGAGCCCGGGCAGGGCGACGCACAACCTCATCGAAGCCACCCGACGCGCACCTTCGACGCTACCATGCGACGCGTTCGTTCAGGGAACTCCGAGCATCGGTCGATGGAGCACACGAGTCCGCGATGAGCTCGTCGCCCGCCTTCCTCGACCCCGTCGTGCTGCCCCTCGTGCGGGGCAAGACGGTCCTCGACGTCGGCTGCGGGCTCGGGCGCTGGGGCGCCCTGCTGCGCAGCAACTTCTGGGAGTGCGAGGGGATGGACTCGCCGCCTGCCGTCGAGGGCTTCGACGCGTTCGAGCCGAACGTCGAGACCTGCCAGCGGAGCCAGTTCTACCGGCGCGTGTGGCAACAGGTGCTTCCCTCGGCGCTCTCCGGGGAATGGGACACCGTGCTCGCGTGCGAGATCATCGAGCACGTTCCGCAGGAGAGCGTCGACGAGACGCTCGCGCTGCTCGAAGGCGTCGCCCGGCAGCGCGTGATCCTGACGACGCCGAACTTCCCCGCGCTGCGCCCGGGCCACGAGACCATCGTCGGCTTCAACAGCTACGAGGCTCACCTCAGCACCATCACCCGGCGTGAGCTCGCGCGTCGCGGCTATCGGCTGACGGGCGCCGGCTTCGGGAATCCGGAGTCGCGAATCAGCCGCCTCGGCGCACGCATGCGGATGTCCCCTCAGTACGTGCTCGAGTCGATCCCGCGCCTGATTCCGTGGCTCGCGCAGCTGATCGTCGCGTACAAGGACGTCTCGCTCTAGGAGGGCCACTGGAGCGCCCCGCGCAGGGCCGTCAGCCCCGCGATCGCGGCGGATGCGCCGCAGAAGAACGCCAGGTCGAGCCGCCCCGTCCAGGCGCCGTGCCGGTGCAGCGCCAACGAAATGAACGGGTAGGCGAAGAGCGGCGCCGCGGCGACGCCGGTGACGAGGCCGACCTCGCCCGCCAGCGCGCCGCCGATCAGGACGACGACGATGAAGAGCAGCGCGCTCCAGAACAGCGCGACGAAACGCCGGTACGCGTCGCCCAGCGCGAGCAGGGTTGCGAGCGCGCTCTCGTTGGCGCAGGCCACGATCGCGCCACAGCTCAGCACGCGCAGCATCCAGCCGGCGTGGTGGTAGCGGCTGTCGTAGAGCACGTCGATGAGCTTGTCGCCGAACACGGCGGTCGCGCACAGCACCGGCGTCGTGAAGGCGAGGAAGCTCGCGCGGCGGCGCACGATCTCGCTGCGCAGCGGCGAGGACCCGCGCTCGCGCAAGCGCGAGAAGAGCGGGAAGAGGACGTTGTGGCTCACCAGGCCGGCCACCGCGATCACCGTGAGCGGCACGAAGGAGGCGATGGTGTACGCGCCGAGATCGCCGACCGGGATCCAGCGCGCGAGCAGCAGCCGGTCGCTCCGCAGGATCACGAACAGCAGGACCGTGCTCGGCAGCAGCCAGCGGCCGAAGCGCACCAGCTCACCGACGTACTCGTTGTTCCAGCGCAGGCGCGCGCCGGGGCTCGGGAACATCACGTGCGAGGCCACCAGCCGCACGACGCTCGCGAACAGACCGCCCCAGACGAGCGCCCAGACGGAAGGGCGGAACCAGGCGAACGCGAGCATGAACGCGATGCCGGAGATCTGCACGATCGTCTCGAAGACGACGAGCCGGCGGATCGCCATGGCGCGCGTGGCCTCGAAGACCCCCGTCGACTGGAAGCCCTCGAAGAGCAGCTGTCCGCCGGCCACCGTGAGGATCGCGACGAGCATCGGTTCGTCGTACCAGCTCCCCAGCGGCGACGCGAGCCCGATCAGCACTGCGTAGAGCAGCGCGCCGCGCAACGCCTGGATGGACCAGGCGGTGTCGAGCAGATCCCGCTGGGGCGCGTCGCGCCGCTGCACGAGCGTGGGCCCGACACCGGTATCGGACAGCATGTAGAGGCCGATCAGAAGCGTGTCGACGATCGCCATCAACCCGAAGGCCTCGGGAGTGAGCAGGCGCGTCATCAACAGGTTGTTGGCAAGGCGCAGGACCTGCGCGAGCCCGTATCCGCCGGTCGTCCACAGCACGCCTTGCGCAACGGCGCCGCCCCAGCGGCTGCGCAGGCGCTGCCACTGTGTCCCGTCATCTTTCGATTGCGCGGTCCGTGCCGCCGGGTCGACGCTCAACATCTCGCTCAGTGTCCGAGGTCGCGTCGGCGCGGCGTGCGAAGCCAGGCGGCCTGCGGGCGCGCTGCGGCCACGATGCGGCCGAGCAGCGCCAGCTTCCAGAGCAGGTAGAAGGGGACCGCCGGCAGCGCGAGGAGATCGCGCGGGCGGCCGCCGAGCTGCGCCGCGAGTACGACGTGTAATGCGAGCACCGCGAGGCCGAACGCGCCGATCAGCCGACCCGGCGCCCACGGCAGCACGAGCAGCAGCGAGAGCAGCGCGGCGTGGTACGCGAGCGGCAGCAGGAGCAGATCACCCAGGGGCTCGAGCAGCCGCAGGCGGCCGGCGACGACGTTTCGGAGCAGGCTCGGCGCCCAGCGGCGCAGCGCGTTCAGGCGACCGCCCTCCCAGCGCGCGCGCTGCCCGCTCGCCTGTCTCCCGGTCGTCGGCATGTCGGACCACACCCCCGTGGTGTCGACGAAACGAACGCGCCGCCCCGCCAGCACGAGACGGATGTGGAAGTCGAGATCCTCCGTGATCGAGTTTCCGGTGAAGGGGACCTGCTCGAGCGCGCCGCGGCGCACCGCGAAGCCGTTCCCGAACACACCGACGGAGCAGCCGAGTCGCTCGCGCCCGAGCGGTCGCACCAGGTTCATCGCGAGCATGCCGAGCGACAGGAGGCGCGTGCGTGTCGAGGCGTCGGCGTTGCGCACCAGGTTGCGCGTCTGGACGGCGTCCGCGTCGCCTCCCAGGTGCGCGCGGACCTCGCGCACGAAGCTCGCTTCGACGACGGTGTCCGCGTCCACCACCGCGAGCGCGTCGATCGGCTCCGCGCGGAGTGCTTGCCAGGCGTGGCGGAGGGCGAACCCTTTGCCCCGCTCGCTCGCATCGTTCCGGACCAGCACGCGCGCGCCCATTCCCTCCGCGACGCGGGCCGTCGCGTCCGAGCAGGCATCGGCTACGACGACGAGGCGCGCGTCGCCGCCGTCGACATCGATCGCGGCGCGCAGGCTCCGCAGACAGGCGGGGATCGTCGCTTCCTCGTCGTGGGCCGGCACCACGATCGCGAGCCGGACACGCGCAACGCCTGGCACCTGTACGCGGCGGCGCCAGCCCCACGCGAGCGCGCCAAGAGACAGCAGCAGCAGCAGCAGCGTGCCGGGCGCGGTGACGAGCGCAGCCACCCACGCGACGAGCATCCCCAGCGATTCCATCCCGACTCCTTCTAGGCGGGGCGGCGCAGCGCCGGAGTACGCACGGCGAAACCCGCCGAGACGTAGAGCACCCACACGATCGAGTTCTCCTCGACCACGGAGACCTCGATCATGTTGTAGACGAGCACGCAGGCGGCGATGACGAAGGGCCAGACCGCTGCGGGGACGCGCCGGCGCGCGAACGAGAAGGAGCGGACGAGACTCGTCAGAAGCTGGAACACGAAGATGACGAGGCCGACCAGCCCGAGATCGATCAGCAGCTGCAGGTAGCCGTTGTGTGCGTTGCTGAACCAGATCCCCGTGCGCGCGACGATGTCGAGTTGCCAGAACGACACCATGGAGTGGCCGAACCACGGTCGCGTCGCGAGGATGGCGACCGATTCTTCCCAGATCTGGGTGCGTCCCGTCAGCGTGGGATCCTTGCCGAGCGCGACGAGCACGGGGTCGAGCCATCCGGTCGCCGCAGCCGCGGCGCCGATCACGACGCCGAGCACCGGCAGCGCGATCCATCCTGCGAAGCGACGCCCGAGCGTGCCGTGCAGGACCACCAGCGAGCACAGCATCGTCGCCACCAGGATCCCGCCGAGCGACTGCGAGAGGAACAGGAAGACGCAGGCGGCGGCCAGCGCGGGCAGGAACAGCCAGCGCTGGCGCGACGCGCTCCAGATCTGGAGCAGCAGCGCGGGGATTGCGACCGCCATCAGCAGCGCGACGTGATTCTTGTGCACGAGAGGACCGCGAAAGGCCCCCGGATGCCCGGGCGACGAGAACGCGGTCGCCGGATCGAGCAGCGCCGATGCGCCGAACGACGCGATGAGCGCCACCATCACGTACGACAGCGCGCGCAGCTGCTCGGCGGGCGTGAAGCGCGAGGCGAGATACAGGCCGAAGGCGGTGGTCTGCAGCATGACCGCGCCGCGCTTCAACGCCCAGATCGGCAGCTCCGACCAGAAGGCCGACGAGAGCAGCAGGGCGACGAAGGCGCACAGCGGAAGGTCGCGGAGCGCGACCTGCAGCGACGCGCGCCAGCGCAACAGCACGACCACGAGGATGGCCGCGTAGAAGACATGCTTCGCCAGGCGGAACAGCTCGGGCGCGATCGCCGCGAGCACGCCTGTGCAGATGAAGAGCCCGACGCAGGCGAGCAGGAGCTCTGGTTGCGCGGGCGTTGCGGGGATCGCGAGCGCGCGCGTGTCGGCGCGCGGAATCCGCAGCGGCGCCTCCTGGCCGAGGATCGGCGTGGGCGCGCGAAATGCGCGCGGGGCGCTCAAGGGGCCGACCCCGCGTCGGCGTCGAGCGTGTCGCCGCGCAGCAGCTCCCGCGCGGCGAGCTGCGCGAAGGTCAACAGGTCCGCCGCGTAGCGCGGCCCCAGGCGCCGCGGTTGCGTCGTCATGCGGTGTATCCACTCGATCCCGCTGCGGCGCATCCACGGCGGAGCGCGGCGCTGCTGTCCCGCGATGAAGTCGAGCGAGCCGCCGACACCGATCGCTACCGGCACCGGGAGGGCGTCGGTCTCCAGGTGGTGGCGGATCCACAGCTCCTGCTTCGGCGCGCCGAACGCGACGAGTACGATGTCGGCGCGGGCAGCGCGAAGCTGCGCGAGGAGCGCGCGGTTGTGCGATCCATCCGTGAGAGATCCGGGGGTCGGGAAGCGCGGCGCTGCCGTGCCCGCGATCTGGAGGCCGGGGGCGGCCTCGCAGAGGCGTGCGGCCGCACGCTCGGCGACGCCATCCTCGCCCCCGCAAAGGAAGATGCGCCATCCCTCGACGGCGGCGCGCCGGGCGAGCGGCTCCATCAGATCCGAGCCCGTGACGCGCGCACGCAGGGCACGCCCGCGCAGTCGCGACATCCAGACGATCGGCATGCCGTCGGCGAGGATCACGTCTGCCGATCGGAACAGGCGCTCGAGCTCCGGATGGCGGGCTGCGAGACACAGATGCGAGACGTTGACGGTCTCGATCCAGCAGCGGGTGCGCTCGCGCACGCACTCGCCAATGCGGTCGATCAGGGTGGGTTGCGTGAGCGGGTCGAAGTCGAGCCCGAACAGGCGCACCTTGCGGGGGCGAGGCGGCGGTGCGACGAAGAGACGATCAGACGACGTCGAGAGCATGGAGGAGTGCCTCGCCGCAGCCGCCGAATCCAGCCCAAGGGTCGGCTGCGCGCGTCTCCTTCCCTCTGCGACTGCGTAACGACGAGTATATACTGATGAATGTGACGGCGTTCTATCTTCGCGCGATCTCACTGAACGAGGACGTAGCACTTGCGCGGCGCGCCGCCTGACCCCCTGAGAAATCGCGCGGCAATCAGCGCCGACGCAGTTCCGATCTCGAGGGAGCGGGACGCGGCCTGGCCCGCGCGGGCCGTGTGGGCGTCGCCTCGTAGTCACTTCGCCGAGGCGTTTCGCGATCTCGCGCTGCGTCTGCGCGAGCGGCTGGCGAGCGAGGAAGGCACGAGCATCCTCGTGACGAGCGGACTGCCGGGCGAGGGGAAGACGCTGACCGCGTGCAATCTTGCGCTCGCGCTTGCCTCTTTCGGCACCGACGAAAGCGTCGCGCTGGTGGATTTCGATCTGCGCGTGCCCGGCGTCGCCAACGCGCTCGGCCTGCGGCCCGCCGTCGGCATCGAGTCGGTGCTGCGCGGGCAGCTCCCGCTCGAAGCGGTCGCATCGGTTACCGATTCCGGCGTGCACGCGTATCCGGTCGCGGAGGCGGGCGAGGCGGCGCACGAGATGCTGGCGCGCTCCGAGCTCTCCGACGTGCTGAAGCGGCTCGAATCCCGCTATCGCTGGGTGATCTGTGACTCGCCGCCGCTACTGCTCGTGCCCGATGCGCAGCTCCTCGCCCCGCACGTCGGCGCATGCCTCGCGGTCGTGCGCGCCGGAAGGACGCCTCGCGCGGCCTTCCGCGAGCTCTGCGGCCGGCTCCCTCACGATCGCATGGTCGGCTTCTTCCTGAACGACGTCCGCCCGCCGAGGCACACAAGCCGCCACTACAAGTCGGCCTACTACACCTCGCATGCCCCGCGCAGGGCGCCGGAGATGGAGCCGGAGCTGTGAGCGCGGACCTCGAGCTGCCGGCTGGCGGCGGGCTTCCCAATCCGCTGCGCGACCCGCTCGGCGTGTACGAGCGTCACGGGCGCTGGATGCTCGCGGCGCTCGCATTCGGCATCTGGTCGAGCCTGCTGCTCTGGTCGTGCAGCGAGCCGAGCTACCTCGCCGAGGCGACCGTGGTGGTGACGCCGAGGCAGCTTTCGGAGCGCATCGTCGACCCGGGGCTCGAGGACCAGGGCAGGGCCGTCACCGAAGCGCTCGCGGCCGAGGTCCTCTCGCGCGACAACCTCGCGCAGCTCGTCGCGGACTTTGCACTCTATCCGGCGCTGCAGGGCGTCGAGACGCAGACCGAGATCGTCGAGCGCATGCGCTCGCACGTGACCATCCGCGCCTTGCAACGGCTCGAAACCGACCCCCTCGACGCCAGCGAGCGCGCCTATTCGATCGGCTTCGAGGCGGACACGCCGGAAGTCGCGGCTGGCGTCGCGAACCGGCTGGCGCAGCTCTTCGCCGAGAAGAGCTCCGCCGGCGGGATCGAGCAGCGGCAGCGCACGACCGAGTTCCTGCGCCAGGAGCTCGCCGACGCCGAAAAGAAGCTCGAAGAGCAGACCACGGCGATCGCGGAGTTCAAGGAGCGCAACCGCGGCAAGCTTCCCGACGACCTAGAGACGAATCTCGCGCGCATGAAGGTGCTCGACGACCGGCGCTCCTCGTTGGCGCTCGGGATCGCGCAGGCGGGATCGCAGGCGGCCACGCTCGCCGTCGGGCAGGACGCCTCTCCCGAGCTGCAGCTCAGCCGGATGCGCGAGGAGCTGAGCCGGCTGCGCGTGAGTCGGACGAGTCGACACCCGGACGTGATCACGCTCGAGCGCCAGATCGCCGATCTCGAGCAGCGCGGCAAGACCGGGAGACGCAGGGCGCCGCACTCGCTCCAGATCTCGTCGCAGGCGCTCTCCGTGCTGCGCCAGGAGCTCGCTGGCACCGAGGCCGAGCTGGCCTCGCTCGACCAGCAGATCCGGGGCATGCCGACGGTGCGGGAGCAGCTCG
>Ga0075421_100006414_pt1 | contig 14352 bp, 12 predicted proteins | sample SoiMetdeltSBSDD5_FD_75292 | JGI IMG/M metagenome (GOLD analysis project Ga0075421, IMG submission 75292) | Bulk soil microbial communities from a Populus tree surrounding site in Tennessee, USA - Soil MetaG P. deltoides SBSDD5 | ecosystem: Environmental > Terrestrial > Soil > Tree plantation...
GGGATTGTGTAACAGCGCGCCTGGAACCGCAGCGCGCCCTACCTTTTTTGTTCTCGCTCCACCTTTACGTAAAGCCAACCCGATAGACTCTTGCCAGGGTCCACAATCAAGAGATGGGCCTCCTTCTGCAATCCTCTCGCATGCAGGTTGTGCGCGTCGGTCGAGCATGTTTGGTTTTCCATGCAGAAAAAGGGTTTACCCGCGGGGGTATAGACCACCATGTGCGTAAATTCTTTCGAAGCTCCCAAGGTAACCTTCAAACCCTTGTCGCGAGCCTCGTAGCCAGGTGCTTGTTCCGGAAGCATTCCCCAGTAGACGTCATCCAGCCTCAGGTTTGCAAGCGAGACTGGGACACGCAAGTCATAAGGAGACCCATCCAGAGCCTTGAGCTTGCCGGTGGGCAACAGGCCCTCGGCTTCCATGTGTTTCTGCGCCGGCACCTGCAGATACGTCTCTGCGCGACTACCGAGTATCTGAAACCACGGGTGAAATGCAAGTCCAAATGGAAGCCGCTTTTGATCGTGGTTATCAACCATGAACGACAACTTCACTCCATGCGAGTTCAGGGCAAACTTCATCGTCAACCGATGTTTGATTGGAAACAGCCCAAAATCTGGCACTCCGGAGTCCCAATCGAGAAAAGTCTCAACCCAAGCGGACTCACTGTCCGCCGAAGGGCTCCGGGTGTTCCATTTCAAACTGTGCACCAGTCCATGGATAAAATGGGTGCGCTCATTCGCCTTGAAACTGTAGCTTTGGCCGTCAAACATGAATTTGCTGTCGCGCACTCGGTTTGGCGTCGGAAACAAGATCGGACATCCGTAGCGCACAGCCGGCAAGCCGAGTTTCTCGGGCTGCACCAACAGTTCGGTACCGTCGACCTTCAGTGAATAGAGGTTGCTTCCGGCTTCGGGAGCAATCCTGCATTCCAGACCCATGCCGGGGCGAGCCGGGTCTTCATACTTCAAGACTATGACTTTCAGACCAGACCTGACATCCGTTTCAACACCGGCAACCAAGGGTTTCTGGTTCATGCTTTGACTGGACTCTTTCGAGTGGACACTGGGAAGATTGGACAACAAACAAACGCCCAGGACCAATGCGTGCCAAGGAAGCCCGAACGCCGGTGGCTTCATGAAGGTTCCCCTGTAAGAAAATGAACGCCATGATAGCATGGACCCATCAAGTTGCAAGTGCCGTCGATGGGCGGTCGAAGGGCCCGTTTTGACAAGCTTCCGAGCCGAAAGTCGGCCTCCAGGTGCCGTCATTCTCGAGTTCTGAAAGCCTTGCCACCCGCTTTGTGGACAACCTATGATCTCGCGACTGAACAACAACTGTTGCCGAGCCACAAAGACACAAGCGCTTCTACAGGAACTGAGGAACTCTTGAGGCGCCCTTGCCCCAGCACCCAAAACTGTGAAAAAATTGACCAGCGGTGCATGAGCGGCCCTCGCTAGGGCGGGCCGCTGATCGCGCAGCAAGTTTAGTACCGCGCCCACCGGCATGGGAGCGGCTGGACTATAAGATCCTTCGCAGTTCCTTCCGCGGCCTGTCCTGATCACCTATGCTTCAAAAGCTCGGGCGGTATGAAATCATTGAAGAGCTGGGGCGCGGGGCCATGGGTGTCATCTACAAGGCCAAAGATCCCGCCATCGGTCGCTTGGTCGCGATAAAGACGATCCGGCTAGGTGATTTCACTGACCCCAGTCATTTCGAAGAATTGCGCGCGCGGCTCAGGCGCGAGGCTCAATCTGCCGGTGCTCTCTCGCATCCGAACATCGTCACCATTTTCGATGTGGGTGATGAAGAGGGACTGGCCTATTTTGCCATGGAGTTGGTGGAGGGTCGGAACCTGGAAAGCGTGATCGAAACCAACCAGCAGCTCGACTATGCCACCATCGTTCATATTGCCCGGCAAGCAGCCGATGCGCTGGGTTTCGCTCATCAGCATGGAATCGTTCATCGCGATATCAAGCCCGCGAACATCATGCTGACTCGAGAGGGTCGAGTGAAAGTGGCCGATTTCGGTATCGCCAAAGTCGGTTCGACCAAAATGACGCAGACCGGAACGCTGCTGGGTTCGCCAAGTTATATGGCTCCAGAGCACTTTCTCGGGCAAGCCCTTGATGGCAGGTCCGACATTTTCGCCTTGGGAATCGTTCTGTACGAGTTGATCACCGGACGCCCCCCGTTCACGGCGGAGAGCCTCGGAGCGCTAAGCTACAAAATCGTCCACGAGGATGTTGTCCCGCCGATTAAGTGGAAACCTGATCTTGATCCGCAGCTCAACGAGGTGATCGTGAAGGCACTGGCTCGGGATCCGGCCCGGCGTTTCCAGTCGGCAGAGGAGCTTTGCGCCGCGCTGAATGCCATTCCCATCGCCCAGCCTGCCGCTGGAAAGGGCGTCGCGGCTAGCTCCAAGCCATCCTTGGCGAGTGTTGTTTTGGTCCGGCCTGAACCTCGCTCAACAACTTCTTTCGTTGCAGTCCCAGACAAGAAAGGAAAATTTTGGTTCTGGACGCTTCTGCTGCTCCTGTTGCTGATTGGAGCAACCACTACAGCGGCCGTTCTCTATCCAGGGCAGTTTCAGGCAGTAGTTCACCTGGCACAGGCTAAGTTCCGGCTGTGGCTAGATCTTCGCCATAAGGAACCTCCTTCGTCCTCGCCTGAGACTGCCACCCCTTCGCCTCAGCCTGAAGAGGAGAAAGTTCCCGCCGATACCAGCAGCCCGTCCGCACCGCCCGTGCCACAGATCTCGCAATCGGAAGCCCCCACACCAGAACCCCCCGCACCAGAAGCCGTTCCGGACGTGCCTGCCGATGCAAATAGTAGCGTTGGCTCTCAACCTGCGCCCGTGAGTCCTCCCGCCAGTACGGCCCCAACTAGACCTGCCCCTCCACTGCCAGGCACGATCCAGGTCTCGTCAACACCTTCCAGCGCGGCGATCGCTTTCGACGATCGCGCGGAGGCGAGTTGGCGAACGCCCCACACGTTTCAGAATCTTCCTCAAGGGCGTCATACGCTACAAGTGAGCAAGCCTGGCTACCTCACCGAGACCCGTATCGTGGCCCTGTCAGGCAATGAAAGTCAGTGGGTCCACGTAGTTCTGACTAAGGCAACCGGGATTCTGAAGGTGAGCACGGTTCCCTCGGGAGCCCATATCTACGTGGACGGTGAACTAAGAGGCGAAGTGACGCCAGCCAGTTTGAGAATACCAGCGGGCGTCCGACGGATTTTGTTGCGAAAGGAAGGCTTCCGGGATCTCGAGCAGCTTATTGAAATCGAAGACAATTCCGTCACGACGCTGAACAAGCAACTGGGGCCGATCGATCAATAACGGTCACGCACAACGGCTGGCACAACCGCAGCTGTTGCGGAGACAGACTGCGAGCAGTCAGCGCAGACATGACCGTCGGCCGAATGAGCTCGTCGCCGCGTACTGAGTAAGGAGATCTGCCAATATGGGATTTGGAAAAACGACGCCGATCCTCCGGATATTCGACGAAGCCAAAGCGAAGGAATTCTATGTCGAGTTCCTAGGTTTCAGAGTTGATTGGGAACATCGTTTCGAAGAGGGCCTACCCTTATACATGCAAATTTCAAAGGACGGTTGCATCCTCCATCTATCAGAACATCACGGAGACTGTAGTCCTGGTGCGGCGATGAGGATTGAGACGGACGAGCTGGAGGCGTTTCAGAAGGAGCTCATGGCCAAGGGTTACAAGTACGCACGGCCGGGAATAGAAGTGATGCCTTGGGGCAGCAGGGATATGTCGGTTGCTGATCCCTTCGGTAACAGATTGACGTTTACAAATACCGTCAGCACCTAACACGGCACATGCACGCAGACGGCTCTAGAGGTTGCTAGTATTGCTTTGCTGCTGCCCTGCGGGCGATCAGGGCTAGCGAGGGGACCACATGACACGCAACTACACGAGGGACTCCTGCCGAGATGCTCCTATCAAGCTGAACAGTGCAAGCTGAACAGTGCAAGCCCAACTGGCCAGAGACAGTGACCGCCACCCTTGCGCCTCCTCTATTCGGCCTCCTGTCTTGGACTCCGATGCCCCCAAAAACCCTAAGGCGAGCCCAGCTTGCCTACTTGGGCTTGACTGCCCGGAGTACCGGATAGAATTGAGTGAAGACATGGTCGGTCGCCGCCTTCTGATGGTGGCACGACCAACACTCGTCTTTTGGAAATGGTTGTGCCTTATCTTTGACTTTCCCGTTCGGGCCATCGAAACTAAAATAGGCCCAGCCCTCTGCGAAGCGCTTGCTGTCTTTAACAGAGGCTTCTAACCCCACAAAGTCTTTCTGATAGGACCCCTGCAACCCTGGCTCCTTCTTGATATCAGCGTTTGCGAGTTCGAGGATCAGGATGGTCCCTTCCGGAAACTGTCCGGTCTTCGAAAACGTCCGGTAGCTGCTGGGGTTGATATATACGTTATGGTACACCTGCGAAGCTGGACCTCGGCGCTCACCGACGCGATCCTCTTCCGGATTCTTGGCGTACTGGAGCCCCAACGAACTTCCGACAAAAACCCATTCCCGATATCCTGTGGGCCGCAACAGAGTCTCTTTCGCCTCGAATTGAGCCGTTTCACGACCTTCTCCGCCGACCGATCCGGCAAACAAAATCCCCACAGCCCCCACCCACGCGATATTGGCCAACATTCTGTTCAGACGCATAAGAATCTCCTGGGAACGCTCCTTGATGTGCGAGTCGCCCGTACGGACTGGTCCATCCTGATCTTCCGCACGTGGCGCAGGCACCAATAAAGCGACTTGGCAGAAAATCAGTATGCTATACTACCATCGTTTTTGAATGATTCTGGATCTTTGGGCTCTTGAGGTGCGCTATGGGAGAGGACGACAGCGGATTCAAGGTTGCGGACCGGCGCCTTTTCACGGCAGATGGTGAACTGCGCGAGGCAACGGCTGATAACTCATCATCAGATCAGGACAGATCATCGGCGGAGCCTGTTTCTTTTTTTCCGGCTCATGACCCTGAAATGCCCATGACCTTTCAAACGCTGATTTTCTCATTGAGCACAACGGCTCTATTGCAACTAGGCCTTGCTCCAGATCCTGCCAGTGGCAAGCCGGAAAAGGATTTACCTGCAGCCAAACAGACCATCGATATCCTGGAGATTCTTCGAGAAAAAACTCAGGGAAACTTGAGTTCGGAGGAGGCTCATCTGCTGGAAGACTGCCTTTACGATCTAAAAATGAGCTATGTCCGGATTTCTCAAGGAGGTAAAGTCTGACGAGCGTCTGCTGACCAATGAAGATTCTCCACGACTACCGCGAATTCCCTCCGTCGTCGCGAAGCTCGGTAACCATTGGGAACTTCGACGGGCTCCATTTAGGCCACCGCAGAATTCTTCAGGAAATGACGGCGATGGCCAATGCCTCGGGCACCTGTTCGGCGTTGGTGACGTTTTCGCCGCACCCCTTGGAGGTGCTCCATCCGGCTAAAGCTCCTAAACTCATTCTTGATCCCAAGGAGAAAATTGAGCGCATTCGTGCGTTGGGTGTGGACTACGTCCTGATTTTGAAGTTCGATCGGGAACTCTCCCTTTTGAGCGGCGAAGACTTCATTCGGGAGATCCTGGTCAAATCGCTGCGTGTCCGGCACGTGTTTGTGGGGCGAAACTTTGTTTTTGGGCATAAGCGGACCGGCAACGTGGCGCTTCTCGAGGCTTTGGGCCAGGAATGCGACTACGAAGTGAATGTCATCTCCCCGGTAGAGGTACGCGGAGCCCGCGTCAGCAGCACTTGGATTCGGGAACTGATTCAGTCCGGCAGAATCAGCATGGCCAACCGCCTACTCGGGCGTTTCTACGGCTTGCCTGGCCGGATCGTCCACGGCCAAGGTTTCGGGCGGAAATTTCTCTTCCCCACGCTGAACCTTCAGCCCGAAGGTTCTCTTCTCCCTGCCAACGGCGTCTATGTATCGCTAGCGTGCTTTGGAGGACGAAACTTCCAGGCAGTTACCAACATCGGTACCCGGCCGACCGTCTCAGGAACAGGACTGGCAGTCGAAACGCACCTGCTTCATCAAAACCTTGAGACCCCCCCAGACACGATGGAAGTTCAGTTTCTGCACCGCCTGCGCGACGAACAGAAATTCCCCGGCATCGAGGCTCTAAGAGCCCAGATCTCCAAGGATGTACAGCGAGCCAGCCGCTTCTTCCGATTGCTGGAAAGACTGCACCAGTTCCCCTTATCCGGTTAGGGCAGGGCTGACCCACTGTGTTCGCTCTTTCGCCTCCTATCAGGCGACACTCTGCATTTCTTTGGATCAACGACTCAGTTTCCGTGGGTCCTCGTCGCTCTATTCTTGGCGCCGAATCTGCTGTATCGTTGATTCTCAATTGAGATAGTTCATGACTTTCTGCTTAAACCCATCCAAGCTCAGCCGGCCAGCTTTGTAGTCCGAAATCACAGATTTTTGCACTGAGATAATTTCCCGCTGGGTTCGCTGGCTGGTAGGATCGTCGCCTACCCAAAAGCTGCGGCCGTCATCGGTGATGACCAGGTTGAGATACTCGTTGGCCTTCACCACGGTCATGGAATCCCCGTGATTGGCTAGAGCCTCGATCAAGAAGACCTTCAACTGGCCCAGCCTTTCTCGAAACCTGGCACGGCTGGCTTCATCTTCTTCTGCTCTTCTCTTAGCTTTTTCCTGCAGCTCGAAGAGCTCTTTGTGCGCCCGCTCCTGCTTCCCTGACGGGGATTCGCTGCCAGGAACGGCAGCGGGCGCTCGAGGGGCAGCCTGAGCCGCAGGAGCTGGAGCAGGGGGTGATGCAGCAACCGCCGGAACTGGCGGCTCTGGCGGTTCGGGTGGCTCCGGTGGAGCGAGCACCCCTTGAACCGCGAGCTCCGCAAGGTCTTCCGCCTGATCGGCCAGCTGGCCGGCAAGGTCGTCGAAGTCAAATTCAAAAGTGCCCCATTGGACTCCAGGCTGAATTTCAGGTTGGACTCCGGGCTGAATTCCAGGCTGGCCTTCGGGCTGGCCCGCCGGGCTAAGGTTGAAGGCATTCCTCAGATTCAAGTTTTTGCGAACGCGCAGCGCCTCGCGCAGGCCGGAAGTGGGAATGGTAAAGACCGCGCCCTGGCCAGCCAGATAGAACGCGCCGATGTTCGAAAATTCACCACTGCGCATAAACACGGAGAAGCCCTTATTCCAATCAGCGTCGCTGCTCTTTGTGGAGGCCGCCAATTCCTTCGAAGCAAAACCCAGCGTTGTGCGTAGAATTCCTCTCATGATTTCGAGCTCCTGCCGACACTTCTTCACATCAAAGGGCTGGACTTGGGCGCTCTCGGTACCGGCGAGCGGCAATGAGATCAGACACACCATCAACAGCACAAACCAGTGACTTCTTTTCATAGTTTTTCCCCTAAGTTATTTCTCCTGGAAATGGGCGACTTGCAACAGCGTAGAGAGGATCTCTTCCGTTTCCCTATCCTTTAACTGACCTTGTGCCGTGATTCGATCCAACCGATTCCGGGTCATCGCCAGATCCTGCTGCCGCTGAAGCTGCAATGTTTGATACAGGTTGCCCATCGAGCGATCCACACCGGTTTTCAAAGCCACCGATCGGTCCTCCAGGCGATCGTTTAACCGCGCCTCTAAGGTCGCCAAGGCAGAATCCCACTGGTGGCGCTGCTTCCTGTTTAGGCTCCGATTCGCTTCATGGAACTCTTTGCGCAACGTATTCATCAACTCAAGGCGCTCGCGCTCAGAACGCGTCTCCAATAGATGCTTTAGCTCAGCTTTCAAGGCGGTCACGTCGATCGAAGGAGGCAAAGGAGTCGCGTAGCTTGGCAGCGGCCTGCCGAAACTGAATGAATAGACCCCACTCTCAGCCCTAAACCGAAAACGAGACATGGCAAGCCCGATCAATAGCGCGAGGGCCAGCCCGGCGGCCACGGTGGCGACTCTCCAACCTTGACTCGATGCCAGAAGGACTTCCGCCAGCCACGAGGAGCGACGCTCGTCCGGGTAAACGAAGAAGTGGTGCGGCACTGGAACATCGGAGACTGATGCTAGCTGCTGCAACGTGTCAGCGCAAAGTTCTTGCTCCTTGCAACAGGAAGGACAATCCTGCAGATGGGCTTGGAGCCACTGCTGCTCGGGATTCCCCAGGTCTCCGACCAGGTCTCGGGGTATCCACTTCCTGGCATCGTCACAGTTCAGGGTCATTGGTTCCTCCTAGTCCTTACTGCCACCTACCGCAAGGAAATTCCACGACGCTCGGAATTTCTGATCTTCATCTTCTCAATTTCTCTGACGACTCGTCTTTGAGCTGCGTTCCAATCGCACCTTCAAGCTTTCTAATCCGTGATAGAGCCTGGACTTGACTGTGCTCACAGGAGTTTCCAGGATTTCGGCGATCTCCTCGAATGTTAGGTTCTGAAAGAACTTCAATTCAACCACGATCCTTTGTTCTGGCTGCAAAAACTCCATGGCACTCCGGATCCGGTAGTCGCTTTCAGCCTGCAGGAGATCCAGTTCATGCGAGCCGCTCGCCTGAAGATTCTGACGCAGTTGCAAGCCTTCCTCAGAACCATCCAACGAAAGATGAACGCCGGCTGGACGTTTGCGCAGACGCGAGGTGCAGTAGTTTGCCGCAATCCGGTAGAGCCAGGTGGACAACTGCGATTCCAGTCGAAATCTCCGGATGCTTTTAAATGCCAGAAGAAAGACTTCTTGCGTGGCTTCGGCGGCCTCATCACCGTCTCGCAACATGCGCAAGCAAAGGTTGTAGATGGGCTTCTCCCATTTCAACACGAGGCGATTAAAAGCCACCGTGTCACCTCGCTGACTGGCTAGAACCCAGGCAGTTTCTTGGTTTTTCTCGAGAGATTTCGACCTGTTTTTCGAAAGAGCTGAATCCAAGATCTGTTCCATTAGCCTGAAGGTTCGTCTTTCTTGGTTCTTTCTTTCCGACTACTTTAGACATCGTATCAAAGAAAATAGTCGAAAATATTTGAAAGGAACAGCCAGGCTTACTGCAAAATGTTGGAGGTGGGATAGGAAACAGGGAACAGAGGACAGAAAACAGGGACTGATGCCAAGGATCCTGTCACACAGGGATCTGGTCGTTTGGCAGAAAGCGATGGACGGGCAGTCCAGGTGTATCGGGTTGCTGCAGATCTTCCGACGAAAGAACATATCGATTTGACGGCGCCAATCACGCGGACAGGAGCATCCGTCCCCGCCAACATTGCGGAAGGTCACGCTCGCATAAGCAGTCGGGATTTTGCTCATTTCCTTTCGATCGCGAAAGGATCGTCGATGGAGACTGCGACATTCCTAATGCTGGCGACAAGGCTCGGCTATGTGAGCGAGGAACAGTCCAAACCAACACAAGACCCGATCACCGAAGTCAGCAAGATGCTCACCGTCCTGCGAAACCGACTCAAGGAATCCCGACAATAGTCAGTGGCGTATTTCTCTGCTTCCCTTACTTCCCTGTCGCCCTGTCCCCTATTTCCTGTGCCCTGTCCTCGTCGGCACCCTCGGGATTCTCAGGAGCACTCTATGTCTACAATTCCTCTCGCCTCGAGCATCCGCGAAGTGCCTCCCTCTCGCATCCGTGAGCTGGCGAATTTGGCCTTCAAGATGGAAGGCGTCTTGAAGCTCTATTTTGGAGAATCCAATCTGCCAACCCCGCAATACATCAAAGACGCCGCCGTTCAGGCACTCGCAGACGGATACACCTTCTACACGCACAACGCGGGGTTGCCTAGCCTGCGCTTGGCCGTTGCCGACAAGTATGATGAGTTGCATCAAGTGTCTCTGAATCCGCAAGAAGAGATCGTGATCACGGCTTCTGGAGTTCAAGCCTTGAATGTCGCGATTCGATGCGTGCTGGACCCGGGTGACGAAGCCTTAGTCCTGACGCCGGCGTGGCCGAATAGTTCAGCCATCGTCTGGATGTGTTCGGGCACTCCGCGTGAGGTTCCCCTAGTCCTGCGCGACCGCCGTTACGAAGTGGATTTCAAGGCCTTGACTCATTGGCTCAGTCGCCGCACGCGGCTGTTGGTTTATACCTCTCCTTCCAACCCGTTGGGCTGGGTTGCTTCCTCAGAGGAACAGCGAGCGCTGCTGGACTTCTGTCGGGAACATCAACTTTGGTTGCTTGCGGACGAGGTGTACGAGCGGCTTTATTACGAAGGTGTGGTCGCTCCGTCGATCCTGCGACTGTGCCAGCGGGACGACGCCGTGATCGTGGCGCACTCGTTCTCGAAGAGCTACTGCATGACGGGCTGGCGACTAGGCTGGCTCGTGGCGCGGCAAGATCTTGCTAGAAAAGCCACGGAGATGAACGAATTCATCGTTTCACATGCTCCCTCGATGCTTCAGAGAGCCGGTGAAGTCGCCCTTCGTGAAGGTGAGCGGGAGGTGCGGAAAATGGTGTCGCAACTGAGAGAGAATCTGACTTTCTGCCAGGCAGCGCTCACCGCAATGCCCGGAGTGATTCTGCCGGAACCGGAGGGAGCCTTTTATCTGTTTCCAAAAATAGAGGGTCTGATGGACTCCTTCGAATTCTGCAAGCAACTGCTTCTGGAAAAGCGAGTCGGCCTAGCGCCCGGCGTGGCATTCGGCGCAGGCGGCGAAGGTTCGGTACGGATCTGCTACGCCGCTGACCGGAGTGTGCTTGAGCCAGCGATGGAGAGACTGGGAGAATTTCTGAGGGGCAGGGAATTGCAGACACGGGACAGGGAGTGGGGGACAGGCAACAAGGGATAGGGGAAAGCGTGCGAGGAACACCGGATTCATCTCTTCCTGCCAAACGACCGGATCTCCCCTTGTGACAGGATTCCCAGTTCACCGGCTTCGCTACTTCCCTCGGGTGATGTATCTCAACAGGTCGGCCATCTGCTGAACATCGATTTGCTTTTCCAGATCGGAAGGCATCGCTGAGAGATTCGCAACATACAGCCTCCTAATATCGCTGCGTGGAATCATCAGCTCCTTTCCCTCTTCCTGGCGCAGAGTGATGCTCGTTGGCGTTTGCGCACCGATTACTCCTTCGCTGATGCCCCCGGCGACTCGCTCCGCAACGTATGCCTCATATTTCGGGGCAATCGACCTGCTTGGCGCCAGAATATCAGCGAGGATGACGGACGCGGGCCGGTTCCTGACCGTGCCCAGATCGGGCCCTACTTCCGCTCCCGCTCCCTCGAACTTGTGGCACTTCGCGCACACTTTCTTGAACACCGTCTGGCCGCGAGTACTGTCCCCGTCCATTTGTAAGGCAGCTTGATATCGCTTCAGCACGGTTTCGCGCTCTCCAGGGTTTTCGTCCAGGATGGCCCGAGCTGCATTGCGAATCGCGGGGTCGCGGTTCATGAGCAGCTTGCGCTTCTGCGAGAAATTCAATGTCCAGCCCTGGATCTCTTCACTCTTCAAGGCACTCAAAACCAGGTTCAACCGTCCTGGATCCATCAGCAGCGAATCGGCCGCTTCGCTCCGCACGTCTGGGGAGAACACTCTCCACCTGGAGATCAGAAACTTTCCGATCTCTTCGCCCGAAATTGGACCCAAGGCTTTCACTGCGGCGCGCTGTACGCTTTCGGGTTCTCGTGGATCGACCAGCCTTTGAAAAAAAGCGAGACGGCTTTCGGGCTGCCACAGGCACAAGAGACCAATTGCATCCGACCGAACTTCAGGATCCGCCTTTGGGTCAGTTGCTGCACCTTCTGCCCTTTGGAGGGCTGTTCTTAGAGAGGCGCTCTGAATTAATCCTGTCACCTGCACAAGCGACAACACGCTGCGGCGAAGCGATGGAGACGAGCTGTTGAAGGTCGTCAACAGCAGATCCTGATTTCTCTTGAAAGCCAGCGACTCCGTTAGCTTGCCTCGAGCTCCTTCTGCCAAGCCCTCCAAGCTGGCAGTTCGCCACCACTCCGATTGGACCGCAGTGTTGTCGGCGATAGTCTCAAGAGCACTTTGGATCTCGACCGGGTTTTGGCGCGCGCCAATTACACTACAAACCCGGCGAAAGAACGACCGGCGCCCTTTGGTTTCAGTGCTCGTCAGATTCGATCTGCGTGTCGTCGCCAGCTTGAAGAATTGAGCAGATCGATCGGAAGATGCACTCAACGCGGCCAATTGCATCCATTCGTCTTCCAAATTCTCAAAGAGCAGTTTTTCCTGGAGTTTGCGAGAAGCAGGTGAGTCGACAAAGCCCAACGTGCAAAGCAGTTGGAATCGAACTTTGGGTGACGGATCATTGCCCATCTTCAGTAGCTTCTCCGCGAGAGCCGGCACTTTGGTCAGGTGCAGTTCAGCGACTCGAATGGCATTTTCGCGGACACCGGCTTCGCTGTCGAGGAGAGCCTTCTCCAAGTGTGGAGCCTCGACATGCTGAAAACCTTCGAGTGTCCACAAAGCATGGAGCCGAGCTAGAGGGGATGGGCTTTCCTCAAAGAGTTTGACGAGCATTTGGACAGCATCGGGGCTTTGCCTATCGGCAAGCAGTCGCTGAGCAGTGCGCCTCCACCAGACGTTGGGATTGCCAAGTTGTTGAACCAGTTCTGCCTCCGAGGCGGCGCCCAACCGAACACCTTTGGGGAGCGGCAAAGAACTTGAGGAGTCTGGGACAATCCGATAAATCCGTCCTTTGTCTGAACCGTTGTAAAGGTTCTGGGAAGTTTGGACGTTCGTGGACGTCCATTCCGGATGCTCAATAATTTCGCGGTAGTAGTCCAAAAGATAGAGGGCCCCATCGGGTCCGACTGTCAGATTCACGGGACGAAACCAGCTGTCAGTGGAGGCTAGGAACTCCACACTCTCAGCTGCGCGGCTTGCCACGAAGCTGGTTCCGGCCTCAGACAAAACATCGCGATGCACCAGGTTATGAACCGGCTCATTGACAAAGGAAACACGATGAAACGCTGATGGAAAGGCTCCTCCCAGGTAGAGTGCCATGCCGCAGGCCGATGTAAACTCACCAAACTCCGTGAGCATTTCGATTCGCGGGTTGCGGCTGATGGGATATACCTTGGCGTTGTTGCCATGATCGGAAATGTTCTGCATGCTTGTCGTGACTAGAAGATTCGGATTGCGCTTGAGATAACGGGCAGCTATCACCTCATGACGGCCGTGGTTCGAATTGTCGAGTGTGAAGTAGTGACCCCACTCATCGAAAGCATGGCCAAACTGGGTATCACCCGAGAGCGCTTCCACTTCGTGCGTACCGGGCCGAAACCGCACGGCCCGGTCGCCTACGTCTACGCCCGGGATGTTCGGGCGATCTGGAAAGCGTAGCGGCTGTCCCGGATCGGAGAACTCAGGAAAGATGACCCCGCGCGACGGTCCCTCGTAAGCCAGATAGATCCAGTTATCCAGGCCGTAGATCGGGCTGTTGACCGTATGCTGCGGGTTGCTGAACGGAAACCCTGTCAGTATGACCTTGCGAACGTCTGCCTTGCCATCCCCGTTGGTATCTTCCAGGTAAAGGATGTCTGGAGCTGCCGTGACAAGGACCCCTTTCTTCCAGCGCATGACGCCGGTAGGCATTACGAGTCTATCGGCAAACACCGTGCTTTTGTCTGGACGGCCGTCTCCATCGCGGTCTTCCAGCAGTTTGACCGATCCACTTGGTCCGATGTCAAGGGGATAGCCGTGCATTTCGACAACATAGATCCGCCCGTTCTCGTCGAACTCCATCGCGACCGGGTCGCTGATGAACGGTTCGGAGGCAAAAAGTTCAATGCGAAAGCCCTTCTCTATTTGAAAGGTCTTGAGCGCATCCTCCGGACTTAGGGGCGGGCCTGAATGCCGGGTGCAGGCAGCCAGAAGAATGATCGCAATGAAGGGTGTCGTTACGCCAAATCGTTGCATGTGGGTTGTCTCTTGTCTGGAGCTTGTGCATTTCTTCCCATTTTCCGAAAGGCCATTTCCTTCTTTCGTGACCGCAGGGCTGGGAGAGAGGATGCACGAATAGCTCTAGACACTGGCTTCGGCAATGCTGCTGGAAACACAAATGGGTTAGACAGAGGGTCGCGTAGCGAGCCTTGACGGTACCGTGGGCTTCAGCCCACGGATTTTGGGCAACGCCGGGTTTGCGTCGCGGTAGCGACGCTTGAAGTCCTCCCAGCAGGTCGAATTCGATTCGTCGCTACACGACGGGTTCGTTTTGGGCCGTCAATTGCCGGACTTGAAAGGCCTACCATCATGCGCCGCAATGCAGCACCGGTCAGCCTGCGTCCCTCGGGTCCTCCCTGTCGTGATGGTATAGCGCGGGACTCAGCTTCGCCCCAAACATGCACGACCAATAACGGCAGCCAGCTCCCGAACTCCAAAAGTCGGCTTCGACAAGACGTGGACAGGGG
>Ga0075421_100006416_pt1 | contig 14351 bp, 14 predicted proteins | sample SoiMetdeltSBSDD5_FD_75292 | JGI IMG/M metagenome (GOLD analysis project Ga0075421, IMG submission 75292) | Bulk soil microbial communities from a Populus tree surrounding site in Tennessee, USA - Soil MetaG P. deltoides SBSDD5 | ecosystem: Environmental > Terrestrial > Soil > Tree plantation...
CAGAGTTGAGACTAAAACCAATACTGCCCAGATAGATGCAACACGGCCCATAATGTTCCCTACGTTTTATCAGCTCTACCTGGTCATCTTGCCTGCCAAGCGTTCCGCGACGAGATATCGGCTCACAAGACAACACAAGCGCGGAGACTCCAATCGTAAGGTCGGTGTCACTAACTTTTGCAGAGCGGAAAGTGATCGCCTCAGGACTCGCGCCGCACTGCGTTTGGTTTTGCTGTCTTGATCCCGTTGAATCAAGTTTTCCAGCGCATCAGTGCGTGTAATCGCTTACCATTACCACCGGATAACTGCGCGCCTCACGTTTGCTCGCGGCTACTTCGTTTATTGCTTTGCCGATTTCCACGATCTCTAGGGACGTTCCAATTTTGCGAGCTTCCCCGGCGCAATCAGCGCACACCTTGATATCCAAAATATCGGAAGCAACTCGGAACTGGGCTTCTTTATCGTTCTCACATCGTTGGCACTTCATTGCATTTCTCCTTTCTCACTGCATGAAACTCGGGGCTAACTTTGCTCCGCATCGATCTGCGTGTTGTGCGCTTTCAACGCACGAGAGCAGCCAGCTTGTAAGCATGCTTCCTCAACATAATATGGCAAGGAGTGTGCCAGCGTCGTAAACGCACCGTGAATGAGAGCAACTCACGGAGTTAAGGCACTTTGCCGCAAGATGCGGCGGAATCATCTTTGCGTCATGATCCAAACTGAGTCGATATATCGCCTCATGTCTAGATTACGCCACAGTGCATGAACGAGTTCGATTTAGATTCGTCTACCGGGAGCAGCACGAATGAAGAACCTGCTAGATGTCTCCTCTGGTATCGAGAGCTGCCTGTATCGCGCCTAGCAAAGTATCGCCGGCAAACGGTTTTTGCAGGAAGTCAATCGCTCCCGCTTTCACTGCCTGGGCGCGCGTTATCGGATCTTCGCGGGCCGTGATGAAAATCACCGGAATCCGATATCGACTGTTGCCCAATCGGCACTGAAGCTCTAAGCCGGTCATGACCGGCATATGAACATCCACAATCAAGCAACTCGTCTTGTCGAGAACATTGGAACCGAGCAAGTCCGCGGCTGATGAAAAGATCTCGGCGGCAAAGCCGGCGGATTGCAAAAATCCCTTGAGAGCGTCGCGGACCGATTCATCGTCGTCCACGACGGTCACGAGAATGGTCTTTGAAATGGCGTCCGTCACGGCTTTGTGTTTCCAATATGGAGAACGGAGTCGAATAACTATGTTTCGAATTAAAACCTGCTCAGGATTTCGCGGCACGGCATGGAGGAGAGGAGTAGCCCCTCCTCGTTCACCGTTCCGGAGTCTCCTCTCTTAGTCTTCGTAGTCATGCGCCCAACGATGATAGTGCTCTAGCTTCTGCTCGTGGACTTGATCCTTTCCAAGCGGGTCTTCGTCGCACGGACCGTAAAAGTCTATGATGTCGCCCTCGCTTGGGTTCTTAAGAATCGGATGATCCCCAGCTAAGGTTCTCCCGCGTATCGCAGGAAACTTCAGGTGACAATAACTTCCAGGAGTGAGCTCTTGCTTGTCGATCACTCCATTTGCCGCTATCGCAGTGCCGGTCGCTCCTAGCGCGCCAACCAAAAGCAAGCTAGCTAAAAATGACGGTGCGATTTTCATGATGGTCGCCTCCTTTCTTTTCGTTTGCTCTACCAAGACTCATGGCAAGCTCTGTGCCAGTGCGTGTTGCGATCAAAAAGGATTTGTGAGTTGCCGAGTTAACATTGCGCGCTCATAGAGGAGATGTTTTAGGGAGAGAAAAACGTGTCGAGATTCAGACGAACGCCAAGATAGTAACTTAAAAATTGGTCCGTTTTATGTCGCCGCTTAACAACAGGGAAGGTAAGAACGCGATTACGACAGCATATCATTGAAGGTTCGATGGCAGAGAATTTCGAACGCGGAATGTTTTCCGTCTTACCCAGGCTATCCTCGAAGAATAGCTCCGCCAATCCCCTTGACACGAAGCACCCTGCGAGTCACTCGAATGACTGGGAAAAATGCGCCGGGGTTTGCGGCACATGCTAACGCGCCTACTGAATTGAGGATTGATCAAAGATAAAAGCGAGCAGAACGACGGAGTCGCCGTTCCTTAGGAAAGCGGATGAAGCGTCCCTATCGGCGAACTTCGCGTTTCGCAGAATAGGTTGCAGAAAGAGCCTTAACCAAAAGAATCACAAAGTGTCTTTTGCTGGACTTCACTTGACGATGGCGTAGAGGAGGGCCTCCGCCCTCCTCTTACATTACGCCGCTCACCAGCAATCAATCCTCGTAATCGTTCGTAAAACGATGCTGGGCTTCTAGCTCTTGATCTTGGATTTGATCTTTCCCAACGGGATTCTCGTTGCACGGCCCATAGAAGTCGATGACAGCGCCGGAGTTATTGATGACCGGGTTATCGGTATCAAGGCTCTGTCTCGTCATCGCGTGAAACTTCTCGTGACAGTAACTACCTGTCGCGAGCTCGTCTTTCGAGAGAACACCATCCGCACTCATTGCGGTGTTAATGGATCCTAGTGCGCCTGTGAAAAGCACGGCTGCCAAAAATGATGTTGCGATTTTCATATTCTCACCTCCTTTCTTTGCATCCTGACAACTGGTATCGCAACGTCCGTACCAGCCGGAGCATCCTGCCATAACTACCTGATACAGGATGAATTTCAGTACCCGCAGTGACCAAGAGATATTTGGGAAGAGCCGCGACGTGTCGAGATATCAACGAACGGCGAAATGTCAGCGTCACGGATCGAAAGAGCGACTGGATAATTAGAGTTGGGGTGAGATCGCGGTCCAGCCGAAAATTGTAACGACATACGAAATCTCTTCGTCCGTCGACCACTGGGAAACTATGTCGATGTCGATTCCAGCGTCAGAAATTTGATCTCTCCAGGTGTAGCTGCGAATCGAACCGATTTTAGGCTCAATCTCCCCTCTCGCCCAACGTTCCGGCGGCAAGACGGCTTGGAGTTCGTTGATCAGTCCAGTGAAGCGACGTTCGGCTTCCGCTTTTTGACGGACCGACGAGCCATAACAAGAAACATAATTTGCAATGTCGTCAATGTTGCAATTCATGTCCGGAATTGTTGGATCGAGCGGGTGCTTGGTTTCGTCGCCGTCGGGTTTTGAATCACGAGAGGATCTCCACGCCCGACCCCCGGCTGCGAGCCCAACCGCCAGTTGCTCCAGCGCTCGACGTTCTTGCCCTGATTCGCTTGGTGGTGAAATGCTCGTTGTTGTGCCCTCTGAGGAAATCACCGCCGAGGCAAAAGAGGTTTTGCCGGCGATCAGACCGCTGAAGATAAACGAAGCCGTCCAGATTAATATTGTATGGTACATTTGTTTTTCCGCCTTTCATTGGGATCGTAAAGAGGCAACGACCATGCCAGTGTCCGTAAGAACAGACTCAGCCTCCCTTAGAAATCAGCAGCGGTGACGCACGTGGCGCATTTCGGTTAGGAATAACTTCACTGGCGCCATTGCCGGCTCACAACCGAAGAGGGAATGAATCGACGGATCAAAAGCTTCGACACCTGTCGAGCGCACGTCGAAATTGCGACACGCTCTCTAATGATCGCGCTCGAAACCGCATGGGTGTTTTTGCCTGGCTTCCATTGCTTGCTGCGGATATTGGGGTAAACCAAAACAGTGGCAGGTCTTTTGCCGTACCAAAAAATCAAGGGACGCATCGCGATAGCGAGGTCGGGACGCGAGAGCGACGCTGCGACATCGAGGATCGCAAACGACAGTTCGCGCTCGGAGCACTCCATATAGAGCGGTGGGGTAGAGAGCACGACCATCCGTTCCGTATTGCGGATAACCAAATCGAGTACATGGGTCGAATCCGCGCCGGCGAACAACCTAAAAGGACCTGGACCGTAGGCAGGTCGCGCTTACTTCAGTCCCTTGAGCGCGGCTCGCGCAAAGCTCCAGTCCGCTACTTCGGCAATCGCCACATCTCGCGAAATCCCGAGAAATTCTTTGGCGATACTAATCTCTTCCAGCATCGAACTATCTGAGGGAGTGCCGGTGTCGGAATAAAGCTTGACGCCGTCGTCGTAAACCATGCTGCTGATTTCGTTATCCTTGATTCCCAATTCCTTGTTCATCAACTTTAGGGTTTCTTCCTTATTGCGCTTGATAAACTGGATGGCCCGCAAAGTTGTCCTGATCGTCCGTGTAATAGAATCGGCATCGTTCTGAATCTTGCGCAGGCTGGTCGCAAGACCGCCGCTCGGCACTCCTCTTAGATCTTTCATCGAGAACAGCTCGCGAAACCCCAGCTTGACCGCCGCCTTGTTATGAGGCGCCGACAGCAGCGTGCCGTCGATCTTTCCTCCCTGTAAGGATGCGAGCCGAAGGCCGCTGCCGCCTAGCGAGACGATTTTCACATCAACGTCTGGTAACAGCCCGTGTTTAGTCAAAAGCAGTCGGAGCGACACATCGCTGACGCTCCTGACGCCCGCCACTCCCAGGACTTTTCCTTTGAGATCCTCCACCCGGCGAATTTCCGGGCGAACGACGACGACTTGATCAGTTGCGATACTGCTCACCATCACGTTACGGACCGGCATGCCGCGCAGGGCGGCGAGCGTCGCGACATTACCGGTAGTCGCGTAATCGAGATCGCCGGCGATCACGGCCTGAATCGCCGGAATGCCGGACGAGACCACAATCAATTCGAGATCGAAGCCTTCTTGTTGATAAAGGCCCTGTCGCAACGCCACCATTTGCGGAAACGAACTCATGCTCCGAGTCGGTATACCGATCCGCAGCTTCTGAGGCTTTTTCGCCTCTTGTCCCCAGACGAGGCCGATGAAAAATATCCAGCCCACCAAAGCTAACGAGAGCTTCGTTCGTCTCATCTTTTGATTCATCTAACCGCCGGTGGAACGGGTTGGTTCCGCTTCGTCCGGGGCCGGTTTTTTTCGATGAAGAGAACCGATTCGGTCCGATCCCGTTACCTTCGCAGGCAGGCTTCAGTCATTCCAGCCGTAGAGCGCATTGGCATTTTTGCCCAGAATCTTTTCTTTGGCGCTCTCCGAAATGTCCTTGCGGCCGCGAATCGTCGAAACCACATTGGGAAACAACGCGTCCCAATGAGGATAATCGGAGGCGAAAACGATTCTGTCTTCGCCGATCCTCTCGATGACGTAGGGAAGCATCCCTTCTTCCGGCTCGGTGGCAAAAAACCAATTGCCGTGGATGATATACTCGCTGGGCTTTTGCTTGCACAAAGGCGCTTCCACGTCGCCGCGCTTCTCCCACTCTTCGTCCATGCGCTCCATCCAGTAGGGAACCCAGCCGGCGCCACATTCGAGAAAGGCGATCCGTAGCTTCGGAAACTTTTCCGGGATGCCGGCATACATCAAACCGACGCACTGAATGATGGTTTCCGTCGGACGGCCGATCGTATGCATGTAGATGAAGCTATCGAAGCGAGTTTCCCCCGCCGGCCCTTCGCGCCGGCTGTGCACGCAAAAGGGCACGTTGAGCCGTTGGATCTCTTCATAGATCGGCCAGAACGTTTGCGCTCCGAGATGCTCCCGCATTCCTTGGGGCGCCACGGCGATGCCGACCAATCCCAATTCGGTCACTGCGCGGTGGACCTCTTTGACCGCCGCATCGACGTCCTGAAACGGCAACAGAGCCACCGCTTTGAGTCGCGGGCTCTCTTTACAGACCTCCGCGATGAAATCGTTGTAGGCACGCGCATAAACAACCGCGTAATCGCGCTCGAAGATCTTGCTCATGGCAAAGCTGGTGGTGGGAAACAATACCGAGACATCGATGCCTTCGCGGTCCATGTCTCGAAGGCGCTTCGGCACGTCATGGCATTCGATATCGCTGAAGCGTCCTCCCAACCTCGCGTCCACTCCCAAAGACGGCACCAAAGAGCCGCCCCGCCGTCGGTGTGTCTCAGGCAGATGAGCTCGGATGTCCTTTTCTTTATCTAGAATATGACCGTCAGCGTCGATGATTTTCATAACGGTACGCGCCTCCTCGCAAGAACGATCGGCGGAAATTAGTTGTGTGTAAAATAGGAGAAACGGAAGATGCGCGTCAAGCAGAAAACAGCGGCGCCCCAGGATCTCTCAGCTGGTCACGAACGTTGAAAAACTGGAACCTCTTGAACGTTTGGAACGACTGGAGCCAGTCTAAAACCCGATGCTGGGTGGGTTGGAATGCCAAAAGTCCTGAACGGCTTGAACGATTGAAACCTCCGAATCCATACGGTTCCATGACAAGTTTTCGATGTGGGAGTTGGGCAAAGGAGCATCCTAACCTTCAGATCGCGTAAGGAGCTTCCGATAGACGGTGCTGCTCTCCAATCGCTGGACCGGCTCGTTTTCGATCACCTCTTGCAGCCTTAGTCTTGTCATCCTCGGGTTTGATAAAGAAAGCAGCCGCGCCACGTTTTGAATACCTGGCACGTGGGGTTTCATGTCGAATCCATAGAGCCACTGGAGAGCGCCGTAAGCATCCTCAGCTTGCTGCGTATTCTGAAACCGCAGATTTTTCCGCAGAGACTTGAGCACTTCCTCTTTGTTCACCGGATCTCTCACGAACGCGACCGATTCAGTGACTCCATTCAATAAAGCGTCAATCAACCGGGGATTTCGACGCAAATAGGGGCGCTGGGCGACCAGCGCTAACCCTTGATAGACAATCGTGGATCTTCCTAGATCTAAGAGCAATCGATGTTTGATTTTCTTGAGAAGAGGCACATAACTATAACTCACATAGGCGCCGTCGATCTTTCCGGCGATAAACGACCGTGGTAAAACCGACTCATCGCCAAGAGTGATCAAGGCGATATTGTCGCGAGTCGGTTCCATCCCGAGATATTCAAGTGCTAGAACCGTCATCGACCAGACTCCGCCGCCTATACTTTGAATGCCGAGTCTTTTACCCCGCAGGTCGTTTGGAGTTCGGATCTCCGGCGCCACGATGAGATCACCGTCGGGCCGATTGACCAAACCGGCGAAGAACGCGATGTCCAACCCACCGGCGGCGGCGCTGAGGACGGAACTGGGAACGGTGTAAGCCACCTGAACCTCATCCGATGCGAGTGCTTGGATGGTCGCTGGGCCACTGTGGACATCGACAACTTCGACATCCAAACCTTGTTTGTGAAATAACCCGCGTTCCACGCCGATCCAAAGCGCCAGAACTTTTTCATTTAAAGCTCCGTGCGCTACACGCAACAGCGGCAGCTCCGCGGCCCAGAGCGTTTGCTGAGCCGTGACAACCAACAAACATACAGCTAAACGGATCGAAAAACGCCAAAGCTTTGAGCGTAAAACCGCGCTCATAATTTGAATCTCCTAAGGGAGAATGTCCGCATCAAGTCTTGCAGTACAGCCCGCGATGGCCACAAGAATTTCAATCAACTAAGCGCTAAAAAATTAAATCTTGGATGTCGGTGTAGAAGCTGGAAAGCAATCGATGCACCACGCAAGCGAAGAGCGGAAGCACGTCAAAATCTTCGCTTTAATTACCGCGGAGTGCAGATTTCAGGGGCTTACTGAATACATATGGAGCAACTTTAGTTGACACAAGCATCCTCCGGTTTACACGTGTCACGAAAGCAAAAACATCCTGAGAATGAAAACTATTAGAGTGAGGCAAGTCCAGACATAGGTCCCGGAAGACGACTCGCCCAGGATCTCTCGGCTGGTCCGAATGTTGAACCACCGGAACGCCTTGAACATTTGGAAACAGGAACTGCCCGAATATTATTAGCGATCATTTACCCTGAGCTTTGAACATTAAACTCTTGAACTGCGGCTGTCCGGCTACTGGCTTGAACGTTTGGACTATTTGAACGCTAAGGGGCTGCCGTCGCCGTAGATTTTGCAAAATACCCAGCCCGTGAAAGAAATGAGAAAAATCGTGTAGTATACTCAAACCAGTTGGATCGGAAAGGTTGGCGTTGCCGCTGTTACAGGCAAAGAAAAGTTCCAATTCACTTCTTGATATTCGGGGAGAATCAAAATGATGAAGATCTCCGCTAACGTTCTCGAAGCCGTCGGTAACACCCCGGTCGTCCGCCTCAACCATATTACCGCAGGAATTTCTGCAACGGTCTGTGTGAAACTCGAGGCGTCCAATCCGGGGCGGAGTGTCAAGGACAGAATCGCGCTCGCGGTCGTCGAGGACGCGGAGAGGAAGGGGTTGCTCAAGCCGGGAGGCACGATCGTTGAGCCCACTTCGGGGAACATGGGAGTGGCGCTGGCGATTGTCGCCGCGGTCAAGGGTTACAAATGTATCTTTACGATCCCGGACAAAATGAGCATCGAAAAGATTCGCCGCCTGCGCGCTTTTGGCGCGGAGGTCGTCGTAACTCCTACGGCGGTGCCGCCGGAATCGTCCCAGTCCTACTACTCGGTTGCCAGACGACTTGCCGACGAGATCCCGGGCGCCTATATGCCCATGCAGTACGATAACCTCGCGAACCGGGAAGCTCATTACGCCTCCACGGGTCCAGAGATATGGAATCAGACCGACGGCAAGATCACTCACTTTGTCGCTGGGATTGGAACCGCGGGAACCATCTCGGGAACCGCCAAATACCTGAAAGAAAAAAATCCCCAGTGCACGGTCGTCGGCGTCGATCCCGAAGGATCGATCCTCGCCAAAGCTTTCAAGCGCGAGAAGTGGTCATGGAGCGACTCACACCCGTACAAGGTCGAAGGGATCGGCGAGGACTTTGTGCCGAAGAACCTGCTCGCCCAATACATCGACGACGTCGTAACTGTTTCCGACCGCGACTCGTTTCTGATGGGTCGACGCCTTACACGGGAAGAAGGTCTCTTCTGTGGAGGATCTTCTGGTTCAGCGGTTGCGGGCGCGCTTGAATATACTCGCGAACGGCAACTCGGCAAGGAAAACCTTGTCGTGGTCTTGCTCCCCGACGCGGGAGAAATTTATCTCTCGAAGATGTACTCCGATGAATGGATGAGGCAAAACCAGTTTCTTGGCAAGAGCGCCCGTGTGGGCGATATTCTCCAATCCAAACGGCGCAAGCTCCCCGAGCTACTGTCGGTCGAAATGACATCCACCGTGCGCGATGCGATCACCACGATGAACCGATTCGGCGTCTCGCAACTTCCCGTGTTCGACAAGGGGAACCTCGTCGGGTCGCTGTGCGAAAGCGCGCTTTTCCAAAGATCGATGGAGAGCCCCGAGGTCATGGAGCTTACCGTCGGGGCTCTGCTCGAGCCGCCGCTTCCCACGGTCGGCGCAGACGAAGATGTCTACGAGGTCGTGCAGCTCCTCAAATCTTCCCCGGCCGTTCTCGTCCGCGACGCGGACAAGTATCAGGGAATTGTGACCCGATTCGATGTCGTGGGTCACATCGGCGGGCAGCCCTGATGGCACGAAAAAAGGGCGGCGCGCAGCTCATGCAATTTGCGACGCGCGCCATTCACGCCGGACAAGAACCCGAATCTGCGACCGGGGCGATCACTGTTCCGATCTATCAGACCAGCACTTTCGCTCAGAGCGCACCTGGCATCCACAAGGGCTACGACTATTCGAGGACCGACAATCCGACGCGCACCGCGCTCCAGACGGCGCTTGCCACTTTGGAATCGGCCGAATACTGCCTCGCCTTCTCCTCCGGTATGGGCGCGGCGACCACTGCGATGCTCCTGTTCAAAAAGGGCGATCATGTGGTCTCCTCGCGCGACGTTTACGGCGGTACCTACCGACTCTTCAGGGCAGTGCTGGAAAACTTCGGGCTCACATTTTCCTTCGTCGAAACTTCCAAGGTCAGAGAGATCGAGCGCGCCATGACTCGGCGCACCCGGCTTGTCTGGATCGAGTCGCCGACCAATCCGCTTCTGCGGATCACCGACATCAGGGCGGCGGCAAAAATCGCCCACCGCCACGGCGCTCTCTGTCTGGTCGACAACACCTTCGCATCGCCGGTTTTCCAGCGGCCGCTTGAGCTCGGCGCCGATCTCGTCCTTCACTCGACGACAAAATACCTGGCCGGGCACGCGGACGTCGTCGGAGGCGCAATCTGTCTGAATGAATCCGCCCTCCACGAGCGACTGAAGTTCCGGCAAAACGCCGCGGGCGCGACGCCCTCTCCCTTCGACTGTTTTCTCACGCTTCGAGGGATAAAGACTCTCGCGCTGCGCATGCGGGAGCATGAAAAAAACGCGATCCAGATCGCGCGGTTCCTGCAAGACCGCGCGCGTGTACGGCGAGTCTATTATCCCGGGCTCGACAATCACCCCGGCCATGATGTCGCGGCTGCGCAAATGGACGGCTTCAGCGGAATCGTCTCGTTCGAGGTGAAGGGGGGGCTCGCGCAAGCGCGCCGCGTTCTGGCGCGCTTGCGCCTCTTCAAGATCGCCGAGAGTCTTGGCGGCGTCGAGTCGCTCGTCGAGCTGCCGGCGGTCATGACCCACGCATCAATCCCCAAACAAGAGCGCAAGAAGGCAGGACTCGATGATGGACTGATCCGTTTATCAGTGGGGATTGAGCACCCACAGGATCTTCTGGAGGATCTGAAGCGAGGACTGGGCCGGTAACACTGACTTTATGAGCAGTAACTCACGCTAGGCCGTACCCGTCAAGTTTTTCACCAGCACCGAATATTTAAGGCGAGGCCAGCCAGTAATCGCAACGGTAGTTTTACCAGGGTGGATTTTGACATTTTTAGGCGACCTAGATGCTCCCTAAAACAACCGAATGATTTCACCTAATCGTGCCCATTTCCCGGTACTTGCGCCGCACGGCGACTTCTCTTTGGGATTTGTATCCCTGCATCTGTTCGTACTGAGGCTTGTCAATACTCACGCCAGGCCTCGATGACTTGCCCTAAAGGCGACAAGTCGGTAGAAACTGTGGAGAATTCGTCGGCCGGGAGAAATGTAATAACCGTCATACATTGACCACGTATTCAAATGTTTAGGCTTTATGAATCAATTGGTGCAGCATGAGTAGGAAAAACAAGTTTATTTTGGTTTTTGCCTATCTCGGTTTCTTAGTCGTTCTCTTTGAGGGCTCTGTAAGGTTAGCGTTTTCGATACCTCAATTTGCCAGACGCCTGCAGGCAAATCATTATTATACGTACCGTCGCAATTGGGTTCAGCAACATCAAGAGTCCGGGGTAGAAGTGTATTACACGTTTGACCGGTACGATCCTTCCAAAGGATGGATGCCAAAGGCAAATCTCAAAGACGTAAAAGTATTCAACCAAAAGATCTTAAATACGAACTCCAAAGGTCTTAGAGGTAAGAGGGATTTCCCATATATTAAGCAGAAAGAAACGTTACGAATCTTGATACTAGGAGACTCGTTTACTTTCGGAGATGAAGTAAGCGATGACGAAACATACTCCCACTATCTTCAAGAAATGCTACCGCATACCGAAGTCATCAATATGGGTGTACACGGTTATGGTCATGATCAAATGCTGATCCTTCTTAAGGAAGAAGGAATCAAATACCATCCAGACATCGTTATCTTAGGTTTTCTTCCTTTGGATATGCCCAGAAATCTACTCGAATTCAGAGACTTCGCGAAACCACGTTTTGTGCTGGAAAGGGGTGAGCTCAAACTCACAGGCACCCCCGTTCCACGTCCTGAGAACATCCTCCAATGGGATTGGGCCATACCCAGAACTTTCGACATAGTTTCGCTCATGCACCATAAAGTCACGAAAGTCTCAGGGCTTCAAAAGAAAGAGATGGAGCATATTACGACCGCCATATTAACTGACATGATAACGGTGACCGAGAGTATCCATGCAATTCCAATCCTCGCATATCTCCCACGAGGAAAAGAAATCGCCAAGAACACCGCTGTGACGCAAGATGAGGCGTACATGTTCTCGCTGTGTCAGTTAAATCAAAAAGCTAAGTGCTTCTCTACCCGGCCCTATTTTGCTGAGAAAATAGCCAAAGGAGAAACGTTCAAATCGAAAGGCCACTGGGAACCGGCGGGTCATCTTACCGTCGCTCAGGCGATCAAACATTACTTGGTCGATGAAGGGCTTGTCCACCTAGAGGAAAGCGGGGTCAGAAAAACCGGCGCTAGCTCAGGTTGACCCCGTCGTTTAGCTTCGGGTCGGGCGAGCGGGGTTGCATTCTTTACTTTCGAGATTTCTTCTGCCACCTAAACGGTCCCTAAACCAAATGCTTCACTTGAGCTGTCCGTCATTTCCCGGGACGTCTGCCACACGGCGCTGTTCGTCCCGGGGAAGCGCGCCGGCGTGCTAACGAGAGCGGATAAGGTAATCAGGTAACCGCGAACTCACCGGATTGAATTGTATTCTCTATCGACTCAATCTTGCGCGATAGAATTGACGTGTCGATCAGCTCAGTCTTAGGCTGAATCTGATCTTCGACGGGCCTTTTGCCGCCACATTTGACAGCTTAACATAAGAGGGGCTATACCTGCGCATTCACCGCAACAGAGATTCTCCACAACCTTTACGTGAGATTAGCCAAGGAGACCCAAATGGCTTACGCCGAATCTTTGAGAACAATCGGTCAGTCTCTGGAAATGGTGCATGTTGAAAACTTTAGGCTGGAAAAAGAGGGCGATTCTTATGTAGTACGAAGCGAGTCTCTAACGCCGACCCGGCTATGGATCTTGACCAATAGTCTCGTCGAAGACGTTAGGGATTCTCCGCCACTTGACCCGAAAACCACCCAGCTCACTACAGGTGAGGGATCGTTCTGTTACCGTCCTCCTGATATTGCAAGGCTTGACGCCCAGGAACGGAGAAAAAGACAAAATCAGGGTATCACACAAATGCCTCAGAAGACGCTAGCTCAGCTTTTACGTACTCTAGGCGAGTACCTGGATGCAAAGGAGGCGACCACTTTTCACATCTCGTGTGCTCCTGATTCGATGTCGGTTGACTATCAAATCCCGGCCGGCATCTCGGAGCGCAAAGATTTTACCGTCGAGCGACTTTATAAACTCGCTTTGTATTCGAGATTCCGGCGGGTGTAGCCAACTGATTCTCACTGAAAAAATCCTCTATTAGTTTTGTTTTGACGGGTTCCTCCATGGCTGTTCGTAGAGCATCTCGCGCCTAGAAGGTCAGTTCCCGGTATCGTTTGCCGAGTTTGTTGCATTTCTTACGGACATCGTAGCGAATCAATCCAAAGGCAAGGAGGTCCACGTCATTTGTAACAATCTCTCAGCACACAAAGACTCCAAGAGTCGAACAGTTTCTCGCTGATCACCCCCAAAGTTTCTCTCCATTACACGCCCACTTATTCCTCTTGGCTGAACCAAGTCGAACTGTGGTTTGCTAAAATCGAGCGCAGTCATGCTACTGCCCACCACAGATTGATCGATGGAGAAAATCAATTCAATCCCCGGTAGAGGTAGTAGAGAAGAGCAAGATTGACGGCTGGAAGGCGACAGGTATTCGTCGAGCGGGAAAATCAATCCCGACTCGCCTGCTGGACGAGTATGTCCGTCAGATGCCAGATGCGGCTACGACAGAAAAATCGGCTACAAAAGAGAATTTCTCAGAGAAATTTCAAACGAAGTGAGAGTCATGCGGTTCGACTAACTTACAAGGGGCCAATGACAGTGAGAACTCCACCATCCGAAAAGCATAAACCCTCGGACAGGGGAGTTCTTTACACTGTATCAAATGGTGGAGCCGATGGGGGTCGAACCCACGGCCTCTAGAGTGCGATTCCGTTCTAGGGCGAAACCAGCCATACAACAAAAACCAGCCGTCACCATCAAAGCCCAAGTTACTGAACGATTATTTGCGCGTTTTGTCCATCCTTCCCAACATGGGAGTTGGGCATCGTGTGTTTCTGTTCCCGCACAGTTCCCACACAGGATACGAACGAGTCTTCGACCGTCCCCGTTTTGAAACTGATCGAGATCGTCATCGTCGAAGCCGGTTTTCTCTCGTCAAAGACGGCCCGGCGCTCTGGATATCTAGTCTAGAGGCCCGGTTCAACCGGCTGTTAAAATTGCGTTTTTTGGGCGCTGTATGGGAATTGTGCTGGTTGGCGGAACTATGAAAGATTCTGAAAATCTCACGAACAGCGCCAAGCAAAACCGTTAACGGTGGTCACGGCGTAGCCGGAAAGAGTGGCCCACCCGGCAACAAGAACAATCTCAAGCACGGTTATTATTCGCTCGTTAAGCTAGTTCGCAACCGCCGCGGTGCGCTGGATAGGCGGACGATACTCGGCAAAATGGTATTGGAAACAGTCCGCCAGCTGGAGACCGACCTCGGCGGCGATCTTTCCACGGCAGAGCGCATGTTAGTGGCCGACGTGGCTTTGGACACCTTGCTGCTTCAAGCCCTAAACAACGAGGT
>Ga0075421_100006420_pt1 | contig 14349 bp, 7 predicted proteins | sample SoiMetdeltSBSDD5_FD_75292 | JGI IMG/M metagenome (GOLD analysis project Ga0075421, IMG submission 75292) | Bulk soil microbial communities from a Populus tree surrounding site in Tennessee, USA - Soil MetaG P. deltoides SBSDD5 | ecosystem: Environmental > Terrestrial > Soil > Tree plantation...
CCGGGGGTGGGCGGCTCTTACCCGCGGGCGGTCGGCCGGTGGCGAAGGCGGGTGCGGGAAGATAGTGGGGTGCGCGACGGCAGGATCGAGGTCACCGGCCTGACCAAGACCTTCGGCGCGGTGACGGCCGTGAAGGATCTGAGCTTCGCCGTCGAACCTGGCTCGGTGACCGGCTTCCTCGGCCCGAACGGCGCCGGCAAGACCACGACGCTGCGCATGCTGCTCGGGCTGGTGCGGCCGACGGCCGGCGCGGCAACCATCGGCGGCCTGCCGTTCGCGCGGCTCGGCAACCCCGGACGGACGGTCGGCGCCGTGCTGGAGGCGCAAAGCTTCCACCCCGGCCGCCACGCCCGCGCCCACCTGCGCTGCTACGCGGCCGCCATGGCGCTGCCGGCGCGCCGGGCGGACGAGGTCATCGAGCTCGTTGGGCTGCAGGCCGCGGCGCGCCGGCCGACGCGCGGCTACTCGCTCGGCATGCGGCAGCGGCTGGCGCTGGCCACCGCGCTGCTCGGCGATCCGCAGGTGCTGGTGCTGGACGAGCCGGGCAACGGGCTCGATCCCGAGGGCATCGCGTGGCTGCGCGCGTTCCTGCGGAGCTTCGCCAGGTCGGGGCGCACGGTGCTGGTGTCCAGCCACATCCTGGCCGAGGTGGAGCAGACCGCCGACCAGGTGGTGATCATCAGTCACGGGGTGTGCGTGCACCACGGCCTGCTCGACGAGCTGCGCGCCGGGTTGCGGCGGCGGGTGCTGGTCGAGGCCTCCGACCCGGCCGCCCTGGTGGCCGCGCTGCACGACGCGGGCATCGGCGCGATCGACTTCACCCAGGACGGGCGGCTGGCGGTGCCCGACGTCGGCCGGCGGCAGGTGGGCGACATCGCGCTGGCTGCCGGGGTGGCGCTGTACGCGGTCGCGGAGGAGCGCACCGACCTGGAGCAGGTCTTCTTCAACCTGACCGGCGCCGTTCACCCCGGTGGCCAGTACACCGGTGGCCAGCACCCCGGTGGCCCGCCGGGCTACTGGCAGCCGCCCGGCCATCCGGCCGGGTACGGACCCGCGCCACCGGGGTACGGACCCGCGCCACCGGGGTACGGACCCGCACCACCGGAGTACGGACCCCCGCCACCGGGGTACGGACCCGCGCCACCCGGGTACCTGCCGCCGGGATACGCCCCGCCGACCAGATACGCCCCGCCGGCCGGATACGGCGCGCCTTCCGGGTTCGCACCGCCCGGGAGCTACGCGACGGGTTACGCCGCACCGCTCGGAAACCCGGCCCCAACCGGCTACCAGCCGGCCGACGGGTACGCCCCGGTCGGTGCCGACGCGCCCGCCGCTGGCGCCGGCGGCCCTGCCGGTGATGGCGCCGAGACCGAGCGCTCGCCGTACGCGCCGCCGGCGGACCCGGTGGCCGGAGACCAGCGGTGAACCCGGCCCCCTACGGGCTGGCGCGGCCGGCCTGGTGGCAGGGGCTCGCCAGGCTATGCGTCGCCGAGGCCCTCAAAGTTTTCACCACCAAGCTGTGGTGGGCCTTGCTCATCCCCGTCGCCGTCATCGCCGGCGTGATCGGGTTCATCGGGGCGACGATCGCCGGGCTGCCGGACGTGATCGCCGAGACCGGCACGACCGCGCCGGCGGTGGCCCTCACCGTGCCGATCTCGATGCGGCAGACGACCGTGTTCGCGGTGGTGCTCGGGGTGATCGGCGGGGCCGGCGAGTTCCGCCACAAGACGATCACCACGACATACTTGACCGGCCCGACCCGCGGCACGGTGCTGGCGGCCAAGTGCGTGGTGTACGCCGGCCTCGGGCTGCTCTACGGCGCCGCCACGTTCGCGTGCTGCGCGCTCGGCGCGCTCACCCGCTCCGGTACCGACTCGTTCCCGTCGGCCGCCGACACCCTGGTCATCGCGGCCGCCGGGTCCGCCGCGGTCATGGTGTGGTGCGTGCTCGGTGTCGGACTCGGCATGCTGATCAGCAACCAGGTCGCGGTGCTGGTCAGCGTGCTCGTCTACGTGCTGCTGCTGGAGTCCCTGGTCGGCGCGATCCTCAGCATTCCGCGGCTGGGCACGGGCGAGCTGACGCGGTACCTGCCCGGCGCCGGCAGCGGGTCGCTGCAGACCGACCACGCCATCAGGACGTTCGCCGACTCGTTCGGCGACGAGGCGTTCGTCGCGCACCAGACCACGGAGGGCCTGGTCGGCGACGCCGGCCAGCTGTCCTGGTGGGCCGGCGGGCTGCTGTTCGCCGGATACGCGGCCGCCGCCATGGCCGCCGGCTGGCTGGCCAGCCAGCGCCGCGACATCAGCTGACGCGGCCGGGCACGGCCGTCAGCGGCCGGTGTGCTCAGCCGCCGCCGTCCTCAGCCGCCAGTGTCCTCAGCCGCCAGTGTCCTCAGCCGCCAGTGTCCTCAGCCGCCAGTGTCCTCAGCCGCCAGTGTCCTCAGCCGCCAGTGTCCTCAGCGGCCGGTGTCCTCAGCTGCCGCCGTCCTCAGGTGCCGGTGTCGTTGGCGCGTCGAGGCCGGGCAGCAGGACGGCGGCGCCGTGCACGCGGTCGGCCGCGAGGTCGCGCAGCGCGGCGTCGGCGGCGCCGAGCGGGTAGCGGGTGGTGGTCACCCGCAGCGGGTGCTCGGCGGCGAACCGGAGGAACTCACGCGCGTCGGCCCTGGTGTTCGCCTCGACGCTGCGCAGGGTCCGCTCGTGGAACAGGTGCCGCCGGTAGTTCAGCGCGGGAACGTCGGAGAGGTGGATGCCGGCGATGGCGAGGGTGCCGCCGCGGTCCAGCGCGGCCAGCGCGGCCGGCACCAGCGCGCCGGCCGGGGCGAACAGGATCGCGGCGTCCAACGGCTGCGGCGGCTCGTCGAACGAGTCCCCGGCCGACGCGGCGCCGAGCTCGAGCGCGAGCGCCCGCGCCGCGGCGGACCGGGTGAACACGTGCACGCTCGCCCCGCTGGCGATCGCCACCTGGGCGGTCAGGTGCGCGCTCGCGCCGAAGCCGTAGATGCCCAGCAGCCCGCCGGCGGGCACCCCGGCCAGCCGCCAGGCCCGGTAGCCGATGATCCCGGCGCACAGCAGCGGCGCGAGCGTCTCGTCGTCGTACCCGCCGGGCAGCCGGTGCGCGAACGCGGCCGGGACCGTGGTGAGCTCGGCGTAGCCGCCGTCGGCGTCCCAGCCGGTGTAGCAGGAACCCGGGCACAGGTTCTCCCGCCCGGCCCGGCAGAACCGGCATTCGCCGCAGGTCCGGCGCAACCACGCGACGCCGACCCGCTCGCCCACCGCGAAGCCGGCCACCCCCGGTCCGGCCCCGACCACCTCGCCGACCACCTCGTGGCCGGGCACCACCCGCGGCCGGTGCACCGGCAGGTCCCCCTCCGCCACGTGCAGGTCCGTGCGGCACACCCCGCAGGCCAGCACGCGCACCAGCAGTTCGTCCGCGGCCGGCACCGGATCCGGTAGCTCGCAGCGCCGCAGCGGGCCCGACCCGATCGGCCCGGGCGCCGCCACCACCCAGCCAAGCACCGGCCGAGCCTAACCCCGGCGTGTCCGCGGTTGCGGACACATGAATCGGGCGTTCCGGTCGTCCGAGTCGACCGTTTGGGTCCGAGTGCCCGCGCGGCAACGCAACCGCGCGCGCTGGCCGGCCGGGACTGTCGTACCCGGCGCCTAACCTGGCTGTCGTGGCCCCGAACCCCGGATGGATCCGCCGCCTCGCCGGCGCCTGCTGGCGGCACCCGATGCTCACCTCAGCGGCCATGCTCAGCTCCGTCCTCGGCGTCGGGCTGGAGGCGGTCGGGCCGCTGCTGATCATGGTCGCGGTCGACGATGCCATCGCCGGGACGACGAGCAACCTCGGGCCGCTGATCGTGGCGCTCACCGCGCTGGCGCTGCTCCGGTTCGCGGCCGCGTTCGTGCGCCGGTACCTCGGCGGGCGGCTCGCCATCGACGTCCAGCACGACCTGCGCCGGCAGGTGTTCGGCTCGGTGCAGCGGCTGGACGGCGCCGCGCAGGACGCCATGCGCACCGGGCAGGTGGTGTCCAGGGCCATCACCGACCTGCAGCTGGTGCAGGCCATCCTGATGATGGCGCCGCTCTCCGCCGGCACGCTGGCGCTGGTGGTCATCTCCATCGGCGCCATGCTGTGGCTGTCCCTGCCGCTGGCGATGGTTGCGCTGGCCATCGTGCCGGCGGCCGTGCTCGTCACGCTGCGGGCCAGAGTCACGCTGTTCCCCGCGTCCTGGTCGGCCCAGCAACGCGCGGCGGACATCGCCCAGCAGGTCGAGGAGACGGTGACCGGCGTGCGGGTGGTGAAGGGCTTCGGCCAGGAGTCCCGCGAGGTCGCCAGCCTGCGGCAGCGGGCGCGGACGCTGTTCGCTGAGCGGATCCGGGCCGCTCGCATGACCGCCTCGATGACCAGCATCATGTCGGCGCTGCCGGCCATCGGGCAGGTGGGCGTGCTGGTGTTCGGCGGCTGGCTTGCGCTGCGCGGGCGGCTGTCGCTCGGCGAGTTCCTGGCGTTCGCCTCCTACGTCAGCACGCTGGTCGGGCCGGCCAGGCTGATCGCCGGCATGGTCGTGCAGGCCCAGCTGGCGCGGGCCAGCGTTGAGCGGGTGTACGAGCTGATCGACTCCCAGCCGGCGATCGTGGACGGCGAGGAGGACCTGCCGGCCGGCCCGCTCGAGGTCACGCTGGACGCCGTTCGCTTCGGCTACACCAGGTCGGAACCCGTGGTGGACGGTGTGTCGCTGCGGATCCGGCCGGGCGAGACGCTCGCCCTGATCGGCGGGCCCGGGTCCGGCAAGTCAACGGTGTCGCTGCTGTTACCGAGGTTCTACGACGTGCACGCCGGCTCGGTGCTGGTCGGCGGCGTCGACGTGCGGCGGCTGCGGCTGCGCTCGCTGCGCACCGCCATCGGCGTGGTGTTCGAAGAGGCGTTCCTGTTCTCCGACACGGTGCACGCCAACATCGCCTACGGGCGGCCGGACGCCACCGTGGACGAGGTGCGCGCGGCGGCCAAGGCGGCCGAGGCGCACGAGTTCGTCGAGGCGCTGCCGGGTGGCTACGACACCGTCGTCGGCGAGCGCGGGCTGACCCTCTCCGGCGGCCAGCGGCAGCGGATCGCGCTGGCCAGGGCGCTGCTGTCGGACCCGCGGGTGCTGCTGCTGGACGACGCCACCTCGGCGGTGGACCCGGCCACCGAGGCCGCCATCCACGAGACGCTGCGCACGGTCACCGCGACCCGCACCACGCTGCTGATCGCGCACCGGCGCTCCACGCTCGCGCTGGCCGACCGGATCGCGGTGCTGGACCGCGGGCGGCTGGTCGACGTCGGCACGGCGGCCGAGCTGGCCGCCCGCTGCCCGCTGTTCGTGGCGCTGCTGGCCGGGCCGGGCGAGGACATCGAGCACGCCGCGAGCACGGCGGCCGGCGGCCGCAACGGCGCCGCGGCCCCGGGCGTCACCCCCGCGCTGTGGCCGGCGGAGGCCGCCGGCGAGCGGCTGCGTGAGGTGAACGGCGACCGCGCGTGGCGCCCCGGCGGCACCGCTGACGGCGTGGCGCTGCGCGCCGGTGGAGCCGGTGGGGGCGGGCGCCTTGCCGGCGGCGGGGGCATGCGCGGGGGCTTCGGCGGCAGGGGCATGGGCGGGCCGGGTTCGTGGGCCGGCGACGTGCCCGCGACGCCGGAGCTGCTGGCCGCCGTCGCGGCGCTGCCGCCGGCCACCGCGGAGCCCGACACCCGAGCCGACGCCACCGAGCGCGACCCGCGGGGCACCGCGCCGGCGCGTACCGCCCTCGGGTTCCTGCGCCGGCTGCTGCACCGGTGCGCGCGGGGCTCGCGCTCGCGGTGGCCTGTGTCGCGGTCGACGCGGCCACCACGATCGCGCTGCCGTCGCTGCTCAGGTACGGCGTCGACAATGGCGTCAGCACCGCCACCATGGACGGTCTGTGGCGCGCGAGCGCGGCTGCCCTGGTGGTCGTGCTGATCGGCGCCGTGGCGGTCGCGGCGCAGACGGTGCTCACCGCTCGGGTCGGCGAGACCGTGCTCTACCTGCTGCGGGTGCGCAGCTTCGGCCACCTGCAGCGGCTCGGCCTCGACTATTACGAGCGCGAGCTGGCCGGCCGGATCATGACGAGGATGACCACGGACGTCGACGCGCTGTCCACCTTCCTGCAGACCGGGCTGTCCACCGCGGTGGTCAGCGTGCTCACCGTAGGCGGGATCACCGCCGTGCTGCTGGTCACCGATCTCGAGCTTGGTCTCACCGCACTGGCCGTGCTGCCCCCGCTGCTGGTCGCGACGGCGATCTTCCGCCGGCTCTCCGCCGCGGCGTACGCCGACGCCCGGGAGAAGGTCAGCGCGGTCAACGCGGACCTGCAGGAGAACGTGTCCGGGCTGCGGGTCGCGCAGGCATTCGGCCGGGAACGGCACTCGGCCCGGTCGTTCGCCCGGCGCAGCGACGCCTACCGGCGCTCGCGGCTGCGCGCGCAGGTCTACGTCGCCACCTACTTCCCGTTCGTGGCGATGCTGTCCAACATCGCGCAGGTCGCGGTGCTCGCGGTGGGTGCGCACCGGGTCGCCGCCGGCACGCTCAGCCCCGGCGTGCTGCTGGCGTTCCTGCTGTACCTCAACCTGTTCTTCGCACCGATCCAGCAGCTGTCCGGCGTGTTCGACAGCTACCAGCAGGCCAAGGTCGGCCTGCACCGCATCGCCGACCTGCTGCGCACCCCGACCTCGGTGCCGCCCGCCGCGGACCCGGTGCCGGTGCCACCGCGGCTGCGCGGCCAGGTGGAGCTGCGCGGGGTGTCCTTCCGCTACCCGGGTACCGAGACCCCGGCGCTGTCCGGCGTCTCGCTGACGATCGCCCCCGGCGAGACCCTCGCGCTGGTGGGCGAGACCGGCGCCGGCAAGTCCACGCTGGTCAAGCTGCTGGCCAGGTTCTACGACGTGACCGAGGGCGCCGTGCTCGTCGACGGCGTCGACGTGCGCCGCTACGACCTGCAGGGCTACCGGCAGCGCCTCGGCGTGGTGCCTCAGGAGGCACACCTGTTCACCGGCGACGTGGCCGCCAACATCGCCTACGGCAGCCCGGACGCCGAGCCGCGGCAGATCGAGGCGGCCGCCCGCGCGGTGGGTGCGCTGGACACGGTGGCGCGCCTGCCGCACGGCTTCCGCCAGCCCGTCGCCGAGCGCGGCGCGGGCCTGTCCGCCGGCCAGCGCCAGCTCGTCGCCCTGGCCAGGGCCCAGCTCGTGCAGCCCGACCTGCTGCTGCTCGACGAGGCCACGGCGGCGTTGGACCCCGCCACCGAGGCCGCCGTGCTCGACGCATCGGCCCGGCTGTCCGCCGCCCGCACCACCGTCGTGATCGCACACCGGCTCACCACCGCGGCCCGAGCAGACCGCATCGCCGTGCTCGATCGCAGCACCCTCGTCGAGCAAGGCAGCCACGACGACCTCATCGCGGCCGGCGGCCACTACGCCCGACTCTGGGCGGCCAGCCACCACCCCGTCGCCGCCTCCTGAGCCCGCCCACCCAGGCCTGCCCGCGCCACCCCTTCCGTACCCGGCCAACGCCCCGCGCCACCCACTCCCCGCCCCGCACCCCACGCCACCCAGTCCCCACGCCACCCAGTCCCCGCCCCGCGCCCCCGCGCCATCCGGTCCGCGCCCCGCACCACCCGGTCCCCGCCCCGCCGCATCCGGTCCCCGCCCCGCCGCATCCGGTCCGCGTCGAATGTGACATCGGTTGCGCTCAGCGCACCCAATGTCACCTTCGCTGCGGCTCGCCTCCGTCACCCGCGGCGACCCGGCGACCCGCTAATCCCGCTATCCCGCTATCCACAGGCTGATCGCCGGCCGTGCGGAACTTTCCGTCGCGGCCCCGTGCGCCACGCAGCGAATGTGGCATTCGGTGCGTACACCGCAACGGATGGCGCATTCGCGGCGCGCCAAACCTGTGGACAACTCCACCGCTACCGATCATGGACGGCGGGGATGGCGGGCAAGCTGGCGGCATGGCAGGTCGCCTGGGAGACGCCGAGGACATGGTGCATGCCGCGAGCCACGACGGCGTGATTTGCGTCCAGCGGCTGGAACAGCTCGGCATAGCGAGGTCGACGGCCGCACGCCGCTGCCGGGGCGGGCCGTGGCGGCGGCTGCTGCCCGGCATCGTGCTGCTGAACAACGGCGAACCGTCGGCGGGGCAACGTGTGCAGGCGGCGTTGCTGCACTGCGGGGAGCCCGCAATGGTGACGGGCAGGCAGGCGTGCCGCAGACATGGACTGCTGGCGACCGATCCATCACACGAGGTTCATGTGCTGGTGCCAGCCGGCAGGCAGCCGTCGTCCTGCGGGTTCGTGGTCGTCGAGCGGACCTGGCGGCTGCCGGTTCCGGTGGTCCGCGGTGGCGTGCCGCTGGCACCGGTGGCGCGCGCCGTACTGGATGCCGCGCGGCGGATGCGGCGACTCGACCAGATCCGGGCGCTGGTGGCAGAGGCAGTGCAGAGCGGCCAGTGCTCGGCGCCGGAGCTGACCGGCGAGCTGGATGCCGGCAGCCCGCGCGGCACCGGCCTCGTCCGCACCGCGCTGCGCGAGGTCTCCGCCGGTGTCCGGTCTGTGGCCGAGGCAGACGCCAGGCGGCTGGTTCGGCGGTCCCGGCTGCCGGAGCCGATCTGGAATGTCGATATCCATGATCTCGCCGGCAATCGAATTGCCAGGCCGGACGGCTGGTTCGATGACGTGGCGCTGGCCTGGGAGATCGATTCTTATGCCTACCATCTTGCGCCCGGCGACTATGCGAGGACGCTGCGGCGGGACGCGGCGATGGTCGCCAACGGCATTGTCGTTGTGCGGACCCTGCCGGCACGCCTGCGCGGTGATCCGCGCGCCGTGCTGGCCGAGCTTTCCGCGGCGCACGCCCAGGCCCGCAGGCGCCCACGACCGCCGGTCACGCCAACGCCAGCCGCCCGGCCAGGAGATACGCCGCCGGCAAACGGGGTACTAACCTGACTACCGGAGCAGACCCGAGCAAGCACGACACGATGGATAGAGGCGAGCGCAGGCCGTGTCCGGCAGCAGTCAAGCGTCCCAGTTCGGCCCGAACGAGTGGCTGATCGAGGAGATGTACGAGCGGTTCCTTGCCGACCCGGCGTCGGTCGACGCGGCGTGGCACGACTTCTTCGCCGACTACCGGCCGACGCAAGCCGGTGCCGGCGCGACTGGTGGCGCGGCAAGGCTCGCGCCGTCCCCGGTCCGGCAGGCACGGCAGCCGGCCCAGGCCACCGCCGGCGCCCCGGACGCCGCCGATGCCGGTAACGGACAGGTGCCGGCGCTGGCCACCACCGCGACCGCCCCACCGCGCCCCGCCGACCGGCGCCAGCCAGCGGGCACCACCTCGGGTGCGGCTACGAGCACCCCGGCGCAGGCCCCGGGTGCCACGACGGCCCAGCCTGTGACCGGCCCCCAGCATGGCGCGCAGCACTCCGGCGCCCGGCAGGGAGGCACGCGGGCCCCGGCATCCGGCGCCCGGGCAGCCACCCGGCCGGCCGGCGAGCAGGGCCGGCCGCTGCGTGGTGCCGCGGCCGCCGTGGTCAAGAACATGCAGACCTCGCTGGCCATCCCCACCGCGACCAGCGTCCGCTCCGTGCCGGCGAAGCTGCTGGCCGACAACCGCATCGTGATCAACAACCACCTCAAGCGCACCCGCGGTGGCAAGGTCAGCTTCACCCACCTCATCGGGTACGCCGTGGTGCAGGCGCTGCAGGTGGTGCCGGCAATGAACCGCCACTTCGCCGAGGTAGACGGCAAACCCGTCGTGGTCACCCCGGAGCACGTGAACCTTGGCCTGGCCATCGACCTGCCGGGGCGCGACGGCCAGCGTAGCCTCGTCGTGGCGTCCATCAAGGGCTGCGAGACCATGAGCTTCACCCAGTTCTGGCAGGCCTACGAGGACATCGTGCGCAAGGCCCGCACCGGGTCGTTGACCGCGGACGACTTCGCCGGCACCACGATCTCGCTGACCAACCCCGGCACCATCGGCACCAACCACTCGGTGCCGCGGCTGATGGCCGGCCAGGGCACGATCATCGGCGTCGGCGCAATGGAATACCCGGCGCCGTTCCAGGGGGCCAGCGAGAGCACCATTGCCGAGCTGGCCATCAGCAAGATCATCACATTGACCTCGACGTACGACCACCGGATCATCCAGGGCGCCGAGTCCGGCGAGTTCCTGCGCCGAACGCACCAGCTGCTGCTCGGGGAGGACGAGTTCTACGACGAGGTGTTCACCTCGCTGCGCATCCCGTACGAGCCGGTGCGCTGGGTGCAGGACATCCCGGAGGGCGCGGTCGACAAGACCGCGCGGGTGCTCGAGCTGATCGACGCCTACCGCACCCGCGGGCACCTGATGGCCGACACCGACCCGCTGAACTACCGGCAGCGCCGGCACCCCGACCTGGACGTGCTCTCGCACGGGCTGACGCTGTGGGACCTCGACCGCGAGTTCGCCGTCGGCGGGTTCGCCGGCCGTTCCCACCTGAAGCTGCGCGACGTGCTCGGCGTGCTGCGCAACTCCTACTGCCGCACGGTCGGCGTGGAGTACATGCACGTCCTCGAGCCGGACGAGCGCAAGTGGCTGCAGGAACGCGTCGAGGTACCGCACCAGAAGCCGACCAACCCCGAGCAGAAGTACATCCTGTCCAAGCTCAATGCCGCCGAGGCGTTCGAGACATTCCTGCAGACGAAGTACGTCGGTCAGAAGCGGTTCTCGCTGGAGGGCGGCGAGTCCGTCATCCCGCTGCTGGACGCCGTGCTGGACAAGGCCGCCGAGCAGGAGCTGGACGAGGTCGTGATCGGCATGCCGCACCGCGGCCGGCTGAACGTGCTGGCCAACGTCGTCGGCAAACCGTACTCGCAGATCTTCCGCGAGTTCGAGGGCAACCTCGACCCCGGCCAGGCGCACGGCTCCGGCGACGTGAAGTACCACCTCGGGGCCGAGGGCAAGTACTACCGGATGTTCGGCGACGGCGAGACCACGGTGTCGCTGACCTCCAACCCCTCGCACCTGGAGGCCGTGAACCCGGTGCTGGAGGGCATCGTCCGGGCCAAGCAGGACCTGCTCGACAAGGGTGAGCAGGGCTTCACAGTGCTGCCGGTGCTGATGCACGGCGACGCGGCGTTCGCCGGCCAAGGCGTCGTCGCCGAGACGCTCAACCTCGCGCTGCTGCGCGGTTACCGCACCGGTGGCACCGTGCACGTGGTGGTGAACAACCAGGTTGGGTTCACCACCGCGCCGCAGTACTCCCGCTCCAGCGAGTACTGCACCGACGTGGCGAAGATGATCGGCGCGCCGGTCTTCCACGTCAACGGTGACGACCCCGAAGCCTGCGTCTGGGTGGCCAAGCTCGCCGTGGACTACCGGCAGGCGTTCGGCAAGGACGTGGTGATCGACCTGATGTGCTACCGGCGGCGCGGGCACAACGAGGGCGACGACCCGTCGATGACCCAGCCGGCGATGTACGAGCTGATCGACTCCAAGCGGTCGGTGCGCAAGACCTACACCGAGGCGCTGATCGGCCGCGGCGACATCTCCGTGGACGAGGCCGAGCGCGCCCTGCGCGACTACGCCAACCAGCTCGAGCACGTCTTCAACGAGGTTCGCGAGCTGGAGAAGCACCCGCCGGCGCCGAGCGAGTCCGTCGAGCGCGAGCAGGTGGTGCCGTTGGTGCTGACCACCGCGGTCAGGCCCGAGGTGATCGACCGGATCGCCGAGGCGCACGTGAACCTGCCCGAGGGGTTCCAGGTGCACCCGCGGGTCAAGCCCGTGCTGGAGCGCCGCGCCCAGATGGCCCGCGAGGGCGGGGTGGACTGGGCCTTCGCCGAGCTGCTGGCGCTCGGCTCGCTGTGCATGGAGGGCCGGATGGTCCGGCTGGCCGGCCAGGACTCCCGCCGCGGCACGTTCGTGCAGCGGCACAGCGTGATCATCGACCGGCGGACCGGCCAGGAGTACACCCCGCTGCAGAACCTGTCGCCCGACCAGGCCAAGTTCCTCGCCTACGACTCAGCGCTCTCGGAGTTCGCCGCGGTCGGGTTCGAGTACGGCTACTCGGTGGCCAACCCCAACGCCCTGGTGCTGTGGGAGGCCCAGTTCGGCGATTTCGTCAACGGCGCGCAGTCGATCATCGACGAGTTCATCTCCTCCGGCGAGGCCAAGTGGGGCCAGACCTCGGACGTGGCGATCCTGCTGCCGCACGGGCACGAGGGGCAGGGCCCCGACCACACCTCCGGCCGCATCGAGCGGTGGCTGCAGCTGTGCGCCGAGGGCTCCATGACGGTCGCCGTGCCCTCCACCCCGGCCAACTACTTCCACCTGCTGCGCCACCACGCCCTGGACGGCGTGCAGCGGCCGCTGATTGTCTTCACGCCGAAGTCGATGTTGCGGCTCAAGGCCGCGGTGAGCCCGCTGGCCGACTTCACCAGCGGCCGCTTCGAGCCGGTGCTGGCCGACCCGCTCGCGCCGCAGCCACGCCAGGTGCGGCGGCTGTTGCTGTGCAGCGGCAAGATCAGCTACGAGCTGAACGTCACCCGGCAGAAACACAACATCGACGACACCGCGATCCTGCGCGTCGAGCAGCTCTACCCGGTGCCGGTCGCGCAGCTCACCGAGGCGCTGGGACGCCACCCCAACGTCATCGACATCCGCTGGGTGCAGGAAGAGCCGGCCAACCAGGGCGCCTGGCCGTACCTCGGCCTCGCGCTGCCCGAGCTGCTGCCCGACTACTTCGGCAGCATCCGCAGGGTGTCCCGCCGGGCCATGGCCGCGCCGTCGGCCGGCTCGTCCAAGGTGCACGAGGTCGAGCAGGCCGAGCTCCTGCAGGCCGCCTTCGACCTGGACTGAGTCGGGCACGGCCATGTACTTCACCGACCGCGGGATCGAGGAGCTGGAGCAGCGCCGAGGCTCCGACCAGGTCACCCTGTCCTGGGTGGCCGACCGGCTGCGTGCCTTCGTCGACGACAACCCGGACTTCGAGACCGCCATCGACCGCCTCGCCACCTACCTCGCCCGCGACGACGACTAACCACCCCCGCGCCCGCGTACCCCATCGCCGTGTCCGCCGCTTGCGGAGCCCGTGTCCGCCGCTAGCGGAGCCTATGTTGGACGGTTGCGGAGCCCGTGTCCGCCGCTAGCGGAGCCCGTGTTGGCCGGTTGTCGGAGCCCGTGTCCGCCGCTAGCGGAGCCTATGTTGGACGGTTGTCGGAGCCCGTCTTGGACGCCTCGGGGCACGGAAGCCCCACAGAGCCGGAACGGTTGAGCGCCAGCCACCCGTCGCTTGTCGCCATGACGGCGGCAGCGGTCGGACCGCGAACGGATGGCTCCTCCGCAACCGGCCAACGCGACCTCCGCAACCGGCCAACGCGACCTCCGCAACCGGCCAACTCAGCATCCGCAACCGGCGGACACGACCTCCGCTAGCGGCGGACACGGGCTCCGATAGCGCCCAAAATGGCCTCCGCAAGCGGCGGACACGCCGGACTAGGGACGGGGGACGGGGGTGCCGGCGCGCCAGACCGCCCAGGTGAGCGGTACCCCCGGCCGGTAGGCGAGGTGGGCGACGCTCGGGGCGTCGAGGATGTGGACGTCGGCCCGGGCGCCGGGGCGCAGGATGCCGACGTCGGAGCGGGACAGCGCCTGCGCACCACCGAGGGTGGCGGCGCGCACCGCCTCCTCGACGGTCATCCGCAGCTGCAGGACGGCAGTGGCCACGCAGAACGCCATGGATGTTGTATAGGAGGAGCCTGGGTTGCAGTTGGTGGCCAAGGCCACCCGCACGCCGGCGTCCAATAGGGCGCGGGCGTCCGGCAGCGGGCCACGGGTGGACAGGTCGCACGCCGGCAGCAGGGTGGCCACCGTCCCCGAGCCGGCCAGCGCGTCCACGTCGGCGGCCGTCAGGTAGCAGCAGTGGTCGACGCTCGCGGCGCCCAGCTCAACGGCCAACCGCACGCCGGGGCCGTGGCCGAGCTGGTTGCCGTGCACCCGGGGCGTCAGCCCGCACGCCACCCCGGCCAGCAGCACGGCGCGCGAGGCATCCTCGTCGAACGCGCCGCGCTCGCAGAACACGTCGATCCACCGGGCGAACGGCGCGACGGCGTCCAGCATCTCGCCGCACACCAGGTCGATGTACGAATCCGGGTCGGCACCGGGCGGCACGACGTGCGCGCCGAGGAAGGTCACCTCGTCCACGCACGCCGCGGCGATCCGCGCGCAGCGTTCCTCGTCGGCCACTGTGAGGCCGTACCCGGTCTTGGTCTCCAGGCACGTGGTCCCCTGCGCGGCGGCCTCGCCGACCAGCCGCCGCACGGTCGC
>Ga0075421_100006421_pt1 | contig 14349 bp, 13 predicted proteins | sample SoiMetdeltSBSDD5_FD_75292 | JGI IMG/M metagenome (GOLD analysis project Ga0075421, IMG submission 75292) | Bulk soil microbial communities from a Populus tree surrounding site in Tennessee, USA - Soil MetaG P. deltoides SBSDD5 | ecosystem: Environmental > Terrestrial > Soil > Tree plantation...
GCCGGCGCCCCCCGCAATTTCCGAATTGTCGTCACTTCGGGCGCGTGTTTCTCGGTATCGGCGCCAATCGCCGCAGGCAGTAGAATCAGCGCAACTATGCAGGTTGATCTCACGCGGTCAATTATCGAGTCGAACGTACGTTATCGGAAAGGTCCGGTACCGCCCATCGAAAAGTAGGGTGTTTTCCCAGAGCCCATTCTAAGTAGTGCGCCGCAAATCCTTCGAACGAAAGGAGAACCAGTCTCTGCTGAAAGGAAGTACCGGTCACCGGGTACCAATAAATTGCGACTGACGCCTAGTAATGGCCAGTATCGGCGCTTCATGTCTCGGGCCGCTGAACGACGCGATACTCAGATTTCAAGGAGTGGAAATGCGAACTATTGGTCAGACTCACTGTCGAATGTGCGGGAAGACATTGTCTCTAGTGAAGCGGCTATTGAGCCCGGAATTCTGCAACCATTCGCACAAGTCCGCTTATCTGCGCGAGCAAGAGGAATTGGGACTGGCGCGTCTGCTGGAACGAAATCCCCGGACTCTCAGTGAGGACGATGCGGCGATACCAGAACTGGTACCGCCTGACTCCGCAGCGACGTGAGCCTTGGGATTCCCAACGAACAGGCTAGGCCTATTCGACAGCCGTAGATTAACTCCCCAAGCGTCCGGATTCTGATCGACTTAAGCCAGAAATGTGTTCAATTCAGCGATAGCCGTCTTCCCGCGTGCCCCTGGCGATCGGTCCGGAGGTTCCTCCACCGACAAAATTAACAAGTAACCACGTCAGTCCCAGCGCGGTCATGGGCAAAGCCCGTTAAATTTAAGGCCCTGGATTCGAGTACTAGTACTATATTGACCCGTTAACTTTTAGAAAAAACAAATTGAATACGAAATGTTTTTAAGGTATTCTGTTTACGCTCTGGTCAAACTTTCGCTGAATCTATGGAGACGGTACTTGAAGCTTCATTGAATCGCGACGAGATGGAAAGGCGGCGTTTGGAGGCGGTGCAGGACCTGCTTAGGGGTCTCACTCAATCCAGCGTAGCCCGCAAGTTTGGTGTTAGCCGCACCACAGCTTCGCGGTGGAATCGTGCTTTACAGCAAAATGGAGTTGACTCGCTGCGCAAACGGCGGGCAACGGGGCGTCCCAGCCGCCTCAGCCGCGAGCAACTCCAACTCCTGCCGGATATTTTTGCTCAAGGCGCGATCATTCATGGATTCCCCGACAATCGATGGACCACGGCGCGCCTTGCCACCGTCATCGAAGCTCGCTTCGGGGTGCGCTACGACCATGACCATGTGGGGCGGATGATGCAAAAGGCGGGTCTTCGCGAGCCGCGACGCCGGATAATGCCGGATTTCCGCGTGGGAGTTTACGCGCCATCGGTATTTCCGTCGAATAGCATGCCGGGCGTCGTTTAGAATTAACTCTTTACGCGATATTCGCCGAAGACGGCGCGGAGGCGATCGGAGATCTCTCCAAGGGTTGCCTGCGCGCCAACGGCGTCGAATATGTACGGCATCAGGTTGGCGTTGCCCCTGGCTGCTTGTTCGAGCAGGTCCAGCCGGCGGGTCGTTTCCGCCTGGTCTCGGGACGCCCTTGTCTCCCTAATCCGCTCGATCTGAGCCTTTTCAACACCATAATCCACTTGAAATGTCGGTATTTGCATCGTTTCCTCCATCTGGAAACGGTTGACCCCGACCACGATCTGCTCGCCCGATTCGATCGCTTTCTGGTAGGCAAATGCGGCGTTCTGGATCTCGTTCTGAATAAACCCGGCTTCGATCGCGCGCAGTGTGCCCCCCATAGCGTCGATTCGGTCCAGATACTCGACTGCCCCCCGCTCGATTGAATCGGTGAGGCTTTCGATATATTCGCTACCACCCACAGGATCGACCGTATTGGTCACCCCGCTCTCGGCGGCGATGATTTGCTGTGTCCGCAAGGCCAAGCGCGCCGAATCCTCGGTGGGCAGCGACAGCGCTTCGTCGCGAGAGTTCGTATGCAGCGACTGTGCGCCGCCGAGGACTGCCGCCATCGCCTGCAGCGATGTTCGGATCACGTTGACGTCGGGCTGCTGCGCTGTCAGGGTCGAGCCAGCGGTCTGGGCGTGGAAGCGGAGCATCCAGGAGCGCTCATTTTTGGCGCCGAACCGGTCCCTCATCAATTTGGCATACAGGCGGCGCGCAGCGCGGAATTTGGCGATCTCCTCGAGGAAATTGTTATGCGAGTTGAAAAAGAACGAGAGTCGCGGCGCGAAGGAGTCAATTTCCAGGCCCGCCGCCAGCGCCGCTTCGATATAGGCGATTGCATTGGCGAACGTAAACGCTACTTCCTGAATGGCGGTCGATCCGGCTTCGCGGATGTGGTAGCCGCTGATCGATATCGTGTTCCATTCGGGGAGCTCCTGACCCGCCCAGGCGAACAGGTCGGTGATGATCCGCATGGCCGGACGCGGCGGATAGATGTAGGTTCCCCGCGCGATGTATTCCTTGAGAATATCGTTCTGTATCGTTCCGGTGAGCTTGCGTGGATCGACGCCCTGACGCCGCGCGACCTGCACGTAAAGGCAAAGCAGAATGGCCGCGGTGGAGTTGATGGTCATCGAAGTGGAGACCTTGTCTAAGGGAATCCCCTCAAACAGGCGCTCCATATCGTGAAGCGAGGAGATGGCGACGCCGACCCGTCCCACTTCACCACGCGCAAGAGGGTGGTCGGAGTCGAGACCGATCTGCGTCGGCAGGTCGAACGCGACCGAGAGCCCGGTAGTTCCTTGCGCAATGAGATAGCGGTACCGGCGATTGCTCTCCTCAGCGGTTCCGAAGCCGGCATATTGCCGCATCGTCCAGGGCCGGGTCCGGTACATTTCCTTGTAAATACCGCGGGTGTACGGAAACTCGCCGGGAAGCCCTTGCCGGTCGCTCATGAGCGGGATATTTTCCGCGCCCGCCGGAATGACGAGACTCCAAAACCGCCCATGATGGCCACGAAAATACCGATTACGACGAGGCGGAACAGGTTTTCGGGCTCGCCATCGAAATTTCGGACGGCGCGGAACCCAGAAATGCCTCCCAGACCCGCCAAGCAGAGGAACAGGAAACCAATGACCTCATGCCATAGGGAGCGGATCGGGCGGATCAGCTCAGGCACAACGAACTTCAGGAACTGAGTTCCATGTGAAATAACGCTGCGTTTCGCCACAACTTCATGATAACTCTCCCCTAAGCGCTTGGTGAGGGGCCCCCCTGGAAATGAAATTGCTACGAAACCTACTTGACGAGGCGATCCCAGTCGATAGAATTAGCAGACCTCGAAATGGGCTTGTGAAGCAGAGGCGTGTCCACTACAATGGTCTCGACTTTCAGAAAGTGGAACTTCCTCGTTGTTAGACGCATCCACTCGTATAGGTGCATGTGGGGAGCGGTTAGGTCCGGGGAAAGAGGCATATCTTGGAAGAACGTTTAAAGCTACTGATGCATGAACTGGGAATCGCGATCAACGAGACGCTCTCCGACTCGGATCGCATTGCGGAGGCCATCGGTGAAATCAAGCGCGCCGGGTACGACGTGTTCCTGGTTCTGGAAGCGACGATCGGTTTTAACAAGCGCGACGGCGAAGAGCAGGGGGACGGCTCAGGCGATCAGGAAGACAGCGAAGCGCCTCGCACATTTGAAGCCACCGGGAAGATCAAATTCACCACGCAGGATCACAAGTTTCTTCGCGCGCTGAAGATTGCGGTCGACGAAGAAGCTCGCTGACAGCTACACCAGTTCCCGATATACATCCCAAGTCTGGCTCACCACTTTTTCCCAACAACACTGCTGCACGCGCGCCAATCCTTTTCGTTTGAGTCCTTCTCTTAACTGCTCGTCGGTGGCGAGCTGACTGATGGCGGCTGCTAATTCGTCCGTGGACTCCGGATTGATCAGGATCGCCGCGCCGCCGGCGACTTCGGGAAGGGCAGAGCGATTCGAGGTGATGACGGGAACGCCGGCCGCCATCGCTTCGAGGATGGGGATGCCGAATCCTTCGTCAAGCGAGGGGAAGGCGAGCGCCATGGCGCGCGAATACCAGTCCGCAAGGGCATCGGCGGTGACATAGCCGAGGACAGAGATTCGCGGGCGAGCGGGGCTGGCTGCGATTCTCGCCAGGATTTCGTCGGCTCCGAAACCCGCCGATCCGGCCAGGATCAATCGCCAATCGGACGGAGCGCTTTCAAACGCCTGGACAAGCCGGCTCACATTCTTTCGCTTCTGAATCGCTCCCACATGCAGGACAATTTTCTCCCGCGGGGCAGAGCGCGGCGGCGGGATGCGCACGCCGTGATGGATAACGCGAAGGCGCGAAGGTTCGACTCCGAGCAGTTGCTCGACCTGGTTGGCGGTGAATTGTGACACAGCGATGATGAGATCCGACTCAGCGGCTGCGCGGCGGGCATGATCGGCGAAGCGGCGACGGAACTGGGGAGTTGAGTAGTCTCCGCTGAGGACGAACAGATCGTGGAAGGTCGTGACAGTTCGCCGCAACCGTTCGGTAGGCAGGCGCTGATTGAGGCCGTGAAAGAGGTCGGCACGCCGGGGCAGAATTGGTTCCTGCAGGAGAGACCGGCGGCAATGGGGGGGGAGTTTTTCGCGCCAGGAGCGGATGAAGCGATTTGGCCGATAGCAAAACCGGAAGGTTGCGTCCGGATGCGCCGCCGCCAGGCCGAACAGGATCTCGCGGGAATAAGCGCCAACGCCGGAGAGCGCATTTCCGATGCTATAAGTGGCGTCGAGAGCGACGTCGGCTGGCTCCGGCATGTGGGTCCATTGTAGCTGGGCAACGCACTGGGAGCTTGTTGAAAAGCAATTGGCAGGCTACCGGAGGCTGGTGAAAAGGCCCGACAGGCCGGGAGGCCTACCAGGGCTGCAAAGAGTTGATTCGCCGTTTGTAGGACATCCCGGCCTGTTTTCCCGGCTTGGAAGACTTTTCTAGGTTCTCAAAAAGTCCAGCTTGTGATAAGGTGACGAGTATCTTATCGGATAGGAGGCATCATGAAACGTTTGTTGGTTGGCACAGCGGCTGTTGCCGTTTTGATCGCAGGTGGCTGTTCGACAGCGCCAAAAGAGGCGGCCAAGGAAGCAGTTCCCGAGAAGTTCGTCGGGCCGGCTATGCCCAAGTACCAGGAGATGACGATTCCCGCCGATAACCCCATGACCGCGGCCAAGGTCGAGCTTGGAAGACAGCTCTACTACGACAAGCGCCTCAGCGGCGATGGCTCCCGATCCTGTTACTACTGTCATGTGAAGGAAAAAGGTCTTACCGACGGTCAACCAGTGGCGATCGGCGCGTATGAAACCAAGCTCACCCGCTCCTCGCCGACGATGTGGAACGTCGGCTACTACCAGGCGCTCTACTGGGACGGCCGCAGCCCCGCTCTCGAAAAGCAGGTGATCGGCGCGTGGGGCGGCGGCAACATGGGCGCCGCCGGCAAGGACGGCAAACCCAGCCCCGACGAAGTATCCGCTAAACTCGATCAGATCCCTGGATATAAGAAGCAATTCGAAGCGGTCTTTGGAGCTGGCCCAGTCACTAAGGAGAAGGCGGCCATGGCCCTCGCCGCGTTCATGCGCACGATCGTCGCCAACGATTCCGCCTGGTCGCGTTACCAGGGCGGCGACCAGTCGGCCATGAGCGACGAAGCCAAGCGCGGCTACCAGATCTTCAGCGAGAAGGCCAAATGCACCAATTGCCACGACGGCGTGCTGCTAACCGACCAGGAATATCACAACGTGGGAATCGGAATGGACGCGCCCAAGCCTGATGTCGGCCGCTTCACCGTCACGAAGGAAGAGAAAGACACCGGCGCCTTCAAGACCCCATCACTGTTCGATATCTCCAAGTCGGCCCCCTACTTTCACAACGGCAGCGTGGCCACACTGGAAGAGGCAGTCGACCTCATGCTGAACGGTGGAAAAAAGAACAAGCATCTCGATACCACCAACCTGAAGCCAGTCAAACTGACAAAGACCGAAAAGGCGGATCTGCTCGCCTTCTTACGGTCACTCGATGCGAACTATACCATCACCGAACCCACACTGCCGTAACGTAACGACGACGATCGCTTGTCTGTTTGGCGTACTCCTCTTCTCTTCGGGGTGCGCCAAACAAGACAGAAAGCGAATCGCAGTAATCCCGAAGGGCAACGCGCACATCTTCTGGCAGTCGATTCACGCCGGGGCCGTCGCAGCAGCCAGGGAATCGAACGTCGACATCATCTGGAACGGCCCGGCCAGCGAAACCGACTTCACCGGTCAACTGAAAATCGTCGAAGCCATGATCAATCAGCGCGTCGACGCAATCCTGCTTGCCCCCATCGATAAATCGGCGATGGTTGCCGTAGTCGATCGCGCCGCCCGACAGAGCATTCCAGTCGTTATCTTCGATTCCGGTATCGACACGCAGAACTTCGTCGCCCAAGTCGCCACCGACAACTACCGGGGGGGCCAGGACGGCGCCGAAAGACTGGCCAAGATCCTCAACGGAAAAGGCAAGGTCGCGATCGTTGCCGTCCTGCCTGGCAGCGCATCGACTATGCTGCGTGAGCAAGGCTTCGAAGACACGATCCGCAAGAACCACCCGAATATCCAGATCGTGGATAAGCGCTACGGTATGGCCGACTTCGCAAAGTCGCTCGCCGTGACGGAAAACATGCTGACCGCGCACACGGATCTGGCGGGCCTCTTCGCATCAAACGAATCCAGCGCCGTCGGGGCGGCTCAAGCGCTCAAAGGCAGGAAAGGTCGCGTGAAACTGGTAGGATTCGATTCCAGCCCGACACTGCTCCAGGATCTCGAAGCCGGTGTGATCGATTCACTCGTTGTGCAGGATCCATTCCGTATGGGATACGAATCCATGCGGGCGGCCGTGACGAAGCTGCAGGGCGAAACACCGCGAAGGCTTAGCGATCTTCCACCGCTGGTGGTCACCAGGGAAAATCTGAATGACCCGGCAGTGCAAAAACTGCTGAAGCCGGAGCTCGACAAATATCTGAAGTAGCCGCGCTACCCGGCCCGCATGGCCGCCGGCTGCGAGACTTCCTCAACCAGCTCGGCCGTCTTCTCGGGCTCATTACTGCGGGTCGCGACATCGGCCTGTGCGATGATCCCGATCAGATGCCCCGACTCATCAATCACCGGGAGCCGCCGTATCTGATACTTTTCCATGGCTTCGAGCGCGCCCTCAAGATCCTGATCGGCCCGGCAAGTCACTGGCTCTCGCGTCATGACGTCCTTAACTTTCACGCTATTGGAATCTTTTCCCGCCGCGACGACCTGTATCGCCAAATCCCGGTCGGTGACGATCCCCACCAGCTTCCGGCTCTCGCGCCCCTCGCAGACTGGCACTGATCCGACATCCTCAGTTTTCATGATCTTCGCGACCCTCGCCGCCGTGTCATCTGGCGTGCAACAGATCGGATTCGCGGTCATAACGTCTCTACAGTTCTTCATGCGAGTCGAACCTGCAATCCGGGGGCCGGAACGGCGCCGAAATTGCCCCTGTCTGGGATGGGGAGGAGAAAATGCCAGAGAAGAAAACAATCGAGAAAGCACGCCAAGCTGCCCGCGAGGGCAAAGCTCCGACAACCCAAGCCGGTGAATTCGTGCACGAAGAGATCGAGCACATTCGGGAGGGCAAACACGGCGCCAGGTCCGCCAAGCAGGCCATCGCCATCGGACTCTCAAAAGCGCGGCGAGCCGGCGTGAAATTACCGCCGCCTAAGAAGGGAACAGCCTCGGAGGAAACCATTAGCCAGGCAAAGCGTGATTCGAAGAAAGGGCAGAAACGCACGACCTCCCGCCCTTCTGCGAAACGTTCGGCAGCTTCGACAAGGAAGTTGAAGCGCGAGCCTCACGCCGCAGCATCAACGCTCGCGTTGTCGAGGCAAGCAAAACAGGCTGCTCGAAGGCGTAGTTCGTCGAAGCGAAGCGCCGCATAACAAGGAAATTTCGACAAACTTGGCGATTTATCGCGTACGAAGTAAAAATACCGTTGCGAAATCCCCGGTATTCGGCTCGGCTAACGTGTGCCCTCCTATTTGTTTTTCCCTGTTTTGCTCAACTGACCGTCGATCAAAAAATCTCCGAATTCCTCTATGTGGCTGACTCTTACGCCAACCAGTACGGACCTTACGAATGGAAACAGCAAGTGCAAGGCTTCGACCTTCTGGATCTGCGTCCCTGGATCGACCGGATCCGCCATACGGCAAATGACATCGAGTACGCCCAGACGTTGGTCGACTACGTTGCGTCCCTGAACGACGCTCATGACATCGTGAACTTCCCGTTGAATTTCGGCGGCGATCTCGGATTTACAGTGGATATCTACGATGGCGCGTGTTGGTTGACTCCATCAACCGCACTCGTTTGCCCCTCGCGCTTTATCCGTTCCAGATCGGCGATGAGCTGCTGAGTGTGAGAGTCATCGGCGGATATCATTCGCAAGTACCGGAAGTATTCGATTTCCGCCAATCCGTCCAGCACGGATCGGAGAGCGGCCGCACGCATCGTCAGCCGCTCGCAGCTCACGATTCCTTCGCTGATCAGCCTGCCCGATAAGTCGGTCCTCGAGGTGCGGCGCGATCAATCAGTCCAAGGAAAAGCGGCCGTCCGGTTGAAGCAAGTATCTTCGTCCTCTCCAGGCGATGTGATTGCCGAAAAATCCGGCGATCCAGATCGCGAAGGCTAGTACATCTTGAACCGGCAGCAGCCACCAGTTTCGAGCCGTCAACTCATCGTCCAGAACCCATCCTGCGCACGCTAGCGCGGAGAACGCCCTCACTGCTACCGCTAGCGCCGCGACCAGCCAAAGCTGCGGCGACCATAGCCAGAGCAATAGAGCAAGCGGAAGCGGCATCGTGAACAGCTCGCCGATATATCCCGCCGGACGCGAGCAGCGGGTGCTGCGCGCCCATCGCAGCCGATGCTCAATATTGCTGGCAAAATCCTGGCTGCCGATGTGATGCTCGATCACATAGGACGACAGCAGCACGCGGTGCCCAAGCTCAGCAGCAAACTTTCCCATGACAAAATCTTCGGCGAGATAATCCTTGAGCCGGTCGAACCCGCCCATCTCGTCGAGAACCGATTTCCGTGCGGCGATCGTCGGTCCGAGCGCGAATTTCATCCCCTCAAGCATGCGAGCGACCAGCACCCCGCCCAGGAACTGCGTATTCATCCCGAGCGCTTCCAATTTCGACCAGATGCCGAGGCCGGGAACCGCTCGATACGGGCAGGTGGTCACTCCCACCCGCGGATCGTCGAATTCGGCGACTGTGGTCCATAGCATGTCGGGAGTGACGCGAATGTCACTATCGCTCATGACCAGCAGCTCATGCTGCGCCGCTGACTTCATCAGATCCAGGCTGTAAACCTTGGCGTTCGGATAGGGCGGCTCCCCGGTGACAATGAGCCGCGTTGGAACGCCCGGATACTCGGCCTGCAGCTTAGCTACTACCGCAGCCGCAGGATCGTCCGCATAACGAACGGCGAACAGAATCTCGAAAGCGGGATAGCGTTGTGTGAAGAAGCTCCGGAGATTCCGCTCCAGTTGATCTTCGGCGCCATGCAGCGGCTTGAGCACGCTGATCGGCTCCACGACAGTCGCGACCGGCTTGGTGGCAAGGTAATCCCGCGCCGCAACGATGGTGAGGATACAGTAGACAATCGATCCGGCCACCGCTGCCAGCAGAACAGCCGTGACCACGGTTATTCGAACGGCGTCTTGGCCGCGATGAGCTTCTGAATCTCAGCCAGGAAATCGTCCACGGATTTCACGCCCTGATCGCCGTGTTTCCGGTTGCGCACCGCGACCTTCCCGCTCTCCTGCTCCCGATCTCCCACAACGAGCATGAACGGAATCTTTTGCAACTGCGCGTCGCGAATCTTGAGATTGACCTTTTCGCTACGATCGTCGAGAGTCGCCCGAATACCGGCCGCGATCAGCCGATCGCGAACCTGTGCGCCGAATTCAAGCTGGCGGTCCGTGATCGGCAATATGATGGCTTGCACCGGCGCCAGCCACACCGGAAACGCCCCGGCGTAATGCTCGAGCAGGATTCCGAAGAATCGCTCCACCGACCCGAATAGCGCTCGATGCACCATCAGCGGCTGATGCTTCTTGCCGTCTTCGGCGATGTATTCGAGACCGAACCGCCGCGGCAGCGTGAAATCGAACTGTACCGTCGAAAGCTGCCACTGCCGCCCGATTGCGTCGACCAGTTTGACGTCGATCTTCGGCCCGTAAAACGCCGCCTCGTCCGGCATCACTTTAGCTTTTATGTTCAGCCGCTCGGTTGCCTTGAGCAGAGCGTTCTCTCCCAACGCCCACTGCTCAGGCGAGCCGTCGTACTTGCCGCTGGCGCCCTTGTCCCAGGTAGAGAGCTCCATCTCGTAGCTCTCGAATCCAAACGTAGTCAGCGTATCGATAGCGAACTGCAGACAGTTCACCACCTCGTCCTCGATCTGCTCGGGCGTGCAGAAGATATGCGCGTCATCCTGAGTAAATCCGCGGACACGCATCAGCCCGTGCATCACACCGGACCGCTCGTAGCGATACACGGTGCCCAATTCCCCCAACCTGACCGGCAGATCGCGATAACTATGCGGCTTGTCGGCGTAGATGAGAATGTGGCCGGGACAGTTCATGGGCTTGAGCTGATACTCGGCGTCGTCAAGCTCCATCGGCTTGAACATGTTGTCGGAATAAAAATTAGCGTGACCCGACACCTTGTACAGCTCGCGGCGCGCAACGTGCGGCGTGTAGACCAGCGAGTAGCCGCGCGCCAGATACTCGTTCCGCATCCAGTCTTCGAGCAGCTTGCGGACCGCGCCGCCCTTGGGATGGAAGAAGATCAGCCCCGGTCCGGCAAGCTCCTGGATACTGAACAGGTCCAGCTCCTTGCCGAGCTTGCGGTGGTCGCGTTTCTTCGCTTCCTCCAGGCGCTGCAGATACTCGTCCAGCTCTTTTTTCGAGAAGAAAGCCGTGCCGTAAATGCGCTGTAACCGCTGGTTTTTCTCGTCGCCCTTCCAGTAAGCGCCGGCGACCGAAAGCAGCTTGAACGCCTTGATCCTCGACGTCGACGGCAGGTGCGGACCGCGGCAGAAATCGATGAACTGAGGCCCCAGCGTGTACTCGGAGAAAACGTTGTCGGCCTTCTCGGTGATCAGCTCGATCTTCATCTTTTGATCGGCGTATTTGCGCAGTCCCTCTTCCTTGGGGGTCATGACGCGCTCGTACGGCAGATCTCGCGCCTGGATCTCGGCCATCTTCTTCTCGATCTTTTCGAGGTCCTCCGGAGTAAACGGCGTCTCGCGCTGGAAGTCGTAGAAGAAGCCGGATTCGATGGGCGGTCCGATGCCTAGTTGCGTTTCCGGGTAGAGCTCGAGAACCGCGGCGGCAAGCAAGTGCGCCGTCGAGTGCCGATATACCTCGAGCGCAGCGGGATCCCCCGGTTTTAGGATTTCGAGCCGCGCATCCTTTTCGATGGGCCGGGTGAGATCGACCAGATCGCCATCGACCCGCGCCACCACAGCGGCGTCGGCGAGCCGTGGACTGATCGATTTCGCGACGTCGATAGGCCTGCTGCCTGCTTCCACGGGCTTAACGCTACCATCAGGCAGAGTGATATTGATGCTACTCATAGGAACTTTTCATCATAGCGGACTCGGCGGCTGGCTTTCGAGGCTGCTGAAACCTCAAACGAACAAGCTAAAGCTTGTTCCAAATCTGGCCGCAACTGTGGAACAAGCTTTAGCTTGTTCGTCAAAAGATCTCTTTTTCAACAAGCTCGATTCGTCTGCCAATTCAGCTAGCGGTTCTCCGAAAGGAGACCATACACGATCACCTGACCGGAAAATGTAGGCAGAAATACCTTCCCGTTCGCAACCAGCGGCTGATTGTACTTGGCGAACAGGTTTACATCTTCATCACCTGAATTGTCCCAAAGCGCTTTGAACAAGCCGCCCGAAAAATCAGAGGCGCTGTAGGCGCGCAAGTATCCGGTCTGCAACTGGCTAGTGTTCGATGCGGGCGTGTGGGCCCAGACGATCCCGGTCGATTGGTCCCATCCGTTCGCGGATATGACAATATTCGATCCCTGGTAGCCAACGCCCACTCCGTCAGACTGCCCGATCGCGCTCAAAGCGACTCCCTCCGCAGTGCCGCCGAGTGAAAACGCCTTCAGAGAATCGATCGGAAAGCCCGGCTCGGTCCCGTACGCAAATCCGCCGCCGCCCGGCCAAACGTAAATCGTTCCATTCCAGTAGGCGAGGCCGTTATAGATGCCGGTCCAATCGATTCCGGCGCTATAGTAGCTGACGGCCATCCATCGAGCATCCACTTCCATTGTCTGACGGCCGATCAGGAACATGTCGCCAAGCTTGCTCCCCGATAGCACTTGGCCGGTCTCCGGGATGATGATTGGCCGCGTCGTCCCCAGATCGAGGTCGAAGTTGAGATCCCAGCCCTGGTTCTCCGGGTAAAAGCTTGTCTTCGCCACCACGTCTAGCGTGATTGGATCGATCTGAAGAACACTGTCGGAATACTCATGTGGCTCAACGTCGCCTTCTGAAAGATTTCCAGTGGTCACATAGATGTAATTCCCATCCGTCGAAGGCCCGCCTCCCGACTGCCAGATCCCAGCCCCGGATTTCAAAGGCGAATAGTTGCGGACGGCCGTCTGCCTGAGGTTGGAATCATAAGCGAACAGCCAGCCCTGGTAAGGGTACTCGTCCTGATGCGACCCGAACGCAATATAAATCGTCTGGTTCAGCAGCAACAGGGCCGTGCGTTGCAGTTGATATCGTGACTGGAAGGGCGCGTCCTCGTAGGAGCCTTTGATCTCCACTCTCGGAACAAGATCCTTCCCGGTCGATAGGCTGATCTTGTGCAGAAAATGACGGTGGACGTGAGAAAGTCTTGCATTGTCAATGGTGTTAACCACCAGGTACATGGCGTTATCCCAGATGTCGATCACCGGAGTGCCCACGATGCCGATCGGCCCGAACTCCTCTCCCGTGTCGCAATCCGGGAAGTCACGATAGCCAATCTCAGGGAGAATATCAGCGCTCGGCGCGGGATTTCCAAACCCCACGCTGAACTGCAGCGAGTAATCGTTCGCATCGTACCCGTAGACCATGTTGGCCGTAGTCGCGATGTAGACCATATTCCGGACCGAGCCGTCACTCATTTGCACGTTGGGAATATAGAGCGGCTGCGCGAAAACACATCCGGATACAGGCAGGCCTGCCAACCGGCCGAAGGTTGAGCGATTTACATTTTCCGGTGTAAGTATCGTTTCTTCAATATTTGCGCCTGTACGGTAGTTATCGTAGTGACTCGTCCAGACAGCGGTCTGCGCCCGCGCAGAGGCGGCCGACACCAGCAGCGATAGTGCCAGTAGCTGTAACCAATAAGTCATTTAGGATAGAAATCAAAAGCGGCGCAGAACCCTACTTCAATTCTACTTGATTTTGAAACGCAGCCGGTTGGTTTCTGGTTACTTAAATTCTGCCGAATTTCGCGACCGCTTCTTTGATAGATCGGAACTTTTCGATGAAAGGATACATCTGGTGCTCGGTATCGTCGAGCGCCTGCGCTTTTTTGAGAACTTCGGCGGCGCGGGCGCGCGGCACGACGGCGACCCCGTCCTCGTCAGCCACGATGATGTCGCCGGGACTGACTTTCACACCGGCACAGGTAACCGGAACGTTCGCGCCGGCAAACCGGTAGTGATTGATGGTCGTCGACGGCGCGATTCCGCGGCTGAAGACCGGAAACTGCAGCTTGGCGATCTGGGGTGTGTCGCGCACCGACCCGTCAATGATGGCTCCGGCGAATCCACGATACTTCATCGCCGTCGACATGAGGCCGCCGATGCCGGCATAATCCAGCCCGTTTTCGACCACCATGACGTAGACAGACCCTGCCGAGGCCGCGTCGATCGCGTCCAGCATGCCTTGCGAGGCCTTTGCGCCGTCCTTATGCTCCTCTTTCTTCAAGAGGACGGTGACCGCAGGTCCCGCGAACTTGGTCTTGAACACCGGCCGCATGTCGTGCGACAGGTAGGATCGTTCTCCGTACAGTTGTTCGGTGGCGTCGGCTACTGACGACACTTCGACCATGCGAAAGCCTTCGATCAAGGGGTCGGCGGAAGGTTGCGCCGCGGCCCAGCCTAACACCAGCAAAGCCAAGAGACTTGCGACGAGAAGAGTTCGTTTCATTTGCTCTACTTTACCTCAAGCGGGTTGGTCCCTGAAATGCTATGTACAAAGGGGAGACGACTATGAAACGTATTTTTCGTACTATGTTGTGCG
>Ga0075421_100006422_pt1 | contig 14347 bp, 12 predicted proteins | sample SoiMetdeltSBSDD5_FD_75292 | JGI IMG/M metagenome (GOLD analysis project Ga0075421, IMG submission 75292) | Bulk soil microbial communities from a Populus tree surrounding site in Tennessee, USA - Soil MetaG P. deltoides SBSDD5 | ecosystem: Environmental > Terrestrial > Soil > Tree plantation...
AGCGCCTTCACGTCTGCGCTCGCGCGGCTGCGCTGCTGCCATAGTTCGAGCAGTCTGCGGATTTCGTCGACAGAGAACCCAAGGTCGCGCGCTCGGCCGATAAAGCGCAAGATATGGACGTCGCGCCCGTCATAATCGCGGTAGCCAGAGTCACGCCGAGCCGCCTTCGGCATAAGGCCGATCTTCTCGTAGTGCCGAATCATTCGTTCGCTGATCCCGCTCGCTGTCGAGGCCTGCCCAATCTTCATAGCCGCACTCTCCTTAAGCGCAGCGAGTTCCCAATGACCGTGACAGAGCTCAACGACATGGCGGCTCCGGCGATGATCGGACTCAGCAATAGCTTGAACCAGGGATAAAGCGCGCCCGCTGCGATTGGCACGCCCGCAGCGTTGAAGACGAAGGCGAAGAACAGGTTCTGGCGGATGTTGCGCATGGTCGCGCGGCTGAGACGACGGGCGCGGACAATGCCGCTCAGGTCGCCCTTGACCAAAGTAATGGCGGCGCTCTCCATCGCCACGTCCGTGCCGGTGCCCATGGCTATGCCGACATCGGCTGCCGCAAGCGCGGGCGCATCGTTGATCCCATCGCCGGCCATCGCGACCCGGTGTCCAGCCTTGCGAAGCTCCTCGACCTTGGCCTGCTTCTGGTTAGGCAGCACCTCGGCCATCACCTCGTCGATGCCGACACGGCGGGCCACGGCGTCCGCGGTTCGGCGGTTGTCGCCGGTCAGCATGACGACGTGCACGCCATCGCGCTGAAGCTCGGCAACCGCGTTCGCTGCGCTGTCTTTAACCGGGTCGGCAACCACAACGAGCCCGGCGAGCTGTCCATCGATCGCTACGAACATCACGCCTTCGCCTTGGGCGCGATGCTGATCGGCCTGGACCTCCAGCCCGGCAGCCTCAACGCCAAGATCGCTCATCAGCGCGGCAGTGCCGAGCGCCACCTGGCGGCCGTCGACGGTGCCGGTTACTCCTTTGCCGGTCTGGGATTGGAACTCACTGCTGGACGGCAGGTCCAGGTTGCGCTCCTGCGCACCTTCGACGATGGCGGCAGCAAGGGGGTGCTCGCTGCCGCGCTCAAGGGCGGCGGCGAGGCGCAACACCTCGGCTTCGTCGAATCCGTTGGCCGGCTCGACCGCGACGAGCTTGGGCTTGCCGAGGGTTAGCGTCCCGGTCTTGTCGACCACCAGCGTGTCGATCTTCTCCATTAGCTCCAGCGCTTCGGCGTTCTTGATGAGCACCCCGGCCATTGCCCCGCGGCCGGTGCCGACCATGATTGACATTGGCGTCGCAAGACCGAGCGCGCACGGGCAGGCGATGATTAGCACCGCGATCGCATTGACGAGGGCATGAGCAAGCGGCGGTGCCGGGCCAAACAGGTTCCAGGCGACGAAGGCGATGATTGAAACCAGCACGACGGATGGCACGAACCAGGCGGAAACCTTGTCTGCCAGCGCCTGGATCGGTGCGCGCGAGCGTTGCGCTGCCGCCACCATGCGCACGATCTGTGACAACATGGTGTCGCGCCCGACACGCACGGCCCGCATCAGCAGGCCACCGGTGCCGTTGATTGTGGCTCCGGTGAGCTTGTCGCCCGGTTCCTTTTCGACCGGAATGGGCTCGCCGCTAATCATGGACTCGTCGACCGAGCTGCGGCCCTCCTCGACCACGCCATCGACCGGCACCTTCTCGCCGGGGCGAACGCGCAACAGGTCGCCGACATGGACATGCTCCAATGGAACATCATGCTCGTTGCCATCGGCGTCCACCCGCCGGGCCGTCTTGGGAGCCAGACCAAGCAATGCTTTGATCGCCCTGCCGGTCGCGGACCGGGCACGAAGCTCCAGCACCTGGCCGAGCAGCACCAGCGTCGTGATCACCGCCGCAGCTTCGAAATAGACCGGCACCAACCCGCCCATGGTTCGCAGCGATGCCGGGAAGATCTGAGGCGCCAGGGCGGCGATGACGCTGTACCAATAAGCTACGCCGACGCCGAGCCCGATCAACGTGAACATGTTGAGGTTGCGCGTCTTCAAGCTTGCCCAGAAGCGTTCGAAGAATGGCCAGCCGCCCCAGAGCACGACCGGCGTCGTCAGAGCAAGTTGGGCCCAGATCGATTGGCGCATCGGGATTGATTCCCAACCGAGCAGCTCCGCACCGAACGTGAGCACAATCAGCGGCAGGCTCAGCGCAGAGCTGACCCAGAACCGCCGGCTCATGTCGATCAGTTCGGGGTTTGGCCCCTCATCGGGCGCCGGCTCCAGCGGCTCCAGCGCCATGCCGCAGATCGGGCACTGCCCCGGACCATCCCGCCGGATTTCGGGGTGCATCGGGCAGGTCCAGATGGTGCCTGACGTGATGTCCTGTGAATCTACCGGGGCTCGCGCAGGATCCTGGTGAGCGTGATGCGGGCAGGCCGGACTGTCGGTGGATGTACGACTCGTCATTCCAGGCGGTTTGGACCCTGACATCATGTCAAGGTCAAGCGGGCGCCTAGGTCTCGTTTCCGAATGTCCGCTTTCCACCCATTCCGGCCATAACCGCTACCGACCCACCCTGGCCCGCACGGTGGGCTATTTCGACCTGGTAAAGGAGCCGGCGCAGGACGCGCTGATCAGGACCGTCCCACGCTCGCGCCCAGGGTGACGAGAAGCTCGTCCAGCTGCTCGAACTGCTCGGGCATCGTACCTTCCATCCCGATGAAGGCGTCGTCGAGCGCTTCCTTCGAGGGATAGAGTTCGCGCAGGACCAGCAATGTCTGGTCGCCTTTTTCTTCGAAGGTCACCGTGGTCACAGCGCCGTCATCACCTTCCTCGTTCGTCCAGACGAGGCGCGAGTTCGGTATGACTTCGATGTACTTGCCGTAGAATGCCCACGTCTTCGAGGCATCGTGGCCGAACTCGAGACGGTAACTGCCCCCGGTGCGAACATCCATCTCGCAAGAGAACAGGGGCTCGCCCATCGACTTCGGCGCCCACCACCGCATGAACAGGTCGGGCCTGGTCCATGCCTCGAACACGATGCGCGTCGGGCCGTTGAAGATTCGGGTAACGACGAGCTCACGCTCGGACTGCCGTTCGATCTTCGTTCGGTCATCTCTACTTTCGCCCATCGACCTTCTCCTTCTGTTTCAATTCCTCAACAACCTTGTCCAACGCGTCGAAGCGTGCGTCCCAGATCTGGCGGTACCACTCGATCCATGCCGCCTCTTCCTCCAGTCCGCCTAGGCCGAGCTTGCAGGTCCGCACGCGGCCGACCTTCTCCGTGGCGACGAGCCCCGCCTGCTCCAGGACGCCGACGTGCTTCTTCATGCCTGTGAGGGTCATGTGGAACTTCTCGGCGAGGTCGGTGATCGAAGCGTCTGCACGTCCGAGCTGCTCCAGAACGCCGCGTCGGGTGGCGTCCGAGAGCGCCGCGAACGAGGCATCGAGGCGGGCTGTAGCATACTGAACCATGTGGTTCAGTATGTAACCCACAGTTTGGCGGCATGCAAGGGGAGGTCGCGGAGCGCTTATGCCTACCTTCCGCCCACAAACAGACGTTGCAAAGTAGGAATTGGCCTGACATCCGCTTACGCCATGCGGCGTCCGGTCGGCCAACATCTTGTGAACAGCGGGCATGCGCCCGCCTCGTTCCGCCAGGCCGGTAAAATCGTACCCGGACGTGCCGTCAACTTCGTCAACTTCCGCGCAGTGAACTTTGTGAGCATTGGCTTTCATGACTGAGGTTGCGACTCATTATTGGACCGCCTCCGACGGCATCCAGCTTGCCTGGCGCGAGGTGGGGCGGGGCAGGCCGGTGATCCTTCTTCACGGCCTCTTCTCCGACGCGCAAATGAACTGGATCAAGTTCGGCCATGCTGAGCGGATCGCGGCGGCAGGCTTCCGGGTGATCATGCCCGACCTCCGCGCCCATGGCCTCAGCGGCAAGCCGCACGACCCCTCCAACTATCCGCAACTGGTGCTGGTCCGCGACTTGAAGGAGTTGATCGCGCATCTGGGGCTGACCGCCTTCGACCTGGGCGGCTTTTCGCTTGGCGCACGGACGACCATCGAGGCGGTGATTGGCGGGGTCCGACCGCGCCGCGCGATCCTGTCGGGGACCGGGCTCGACGTGCTCACCAACTGGGAGCGGCGGAGCCAATTCTACACCACCGCCATCGAGAGGTTCGGCGAGGTCAGTCACGGCGACCCGCACTGGTTCGCGATCCAGTTCATGAAGACGATGAAGGTCGATCGCGAGGCGGCCAGGCTGCTGCTCCAGTCCATGCGCGACCGCGAGGACAAGCATGAAATGGTCGACGCCTTTTCCATGCCGACATTGGTGGTGTGCGGCGAGCAGGACGACGACAATGGCTCGGCGGTCGAACTGGCTGGCATCCTGGCCAATGCCCAATACGCGGAGATTCCGGGCACCCACATGAGCTCGATCACGCACGGGGAACTGGGCGAGGCGATCGCTGGTTTTCTCGCCGCTACCTGACGATTTTCACGGCCCGCTTGACGAAAGGGGCTGGCAAGTTCCAACCCTTGGCTCACGCGACAACAAAAAAGCACCAGGGACGAGGACGCCTCATGATGAAATTCGCCGCTTCCGTTTCGCTTGCCGCGCTGGCGCTCGCCGGCTGCGCTGCCACTCCACCCGCCCAGATGGCTGCAACCGCGCCGACCGCGGCGCCGGCCGCTGCCGCGCCAACCGTTGAGGACGCGCGCGCCTTTATCGCGGCGGTCGAAAAGGACCTGTTCGACCTGAGCGTGATCGGCGGCCGCGCGGCCTGGGTCAACGCGACCTACATTAACGACGATACCGACGCGCTCGCCGCTTACTTCGGCACGATTGGCACCGAAAAGGGCGTCAAATATGCGACCGAAGCGGCCAAATACGCCCAGGTGCCAGGCCTCGATTTCGACACCGCGCGCAAGCTCAACATCTTGCGCGGCGGGCTGGTCCTGCCGGCCCCGCAAACGCCGGGCGCCGCGGCCGAGCTGAACGACATCGCCACCCGCCTGCAATCGACCTACGGCAAGGGCCGCGCGCGGCACAAAGGCAAGGAAATCACCGGCGACGATGCCGAGGCGCTGATGGGCACGCTCCGCAGTCCGAGCGAACTCGCCGAGATCTGGCAAAGCTGGCACGAGAATGTCGGCCGCCCGATGCGCCAGGATTATCAGCGCCTGGTCCAGCTCGCCAATGCCGGCGCGAAGGACCTTGGTTATGACGACACCGGCGCGATGTGGCGGTCGCAATATGACATGACGCCGCAGGAATTCTCGGCGATGTATGACCGGCTCTGGGCCGAGACCAAGCCGCTCTACGACCAGCTCCACTGCTACACCCGGACCAAGCTCAACCAGAAATATGGCAACGCGATCCAGCCGGCGAGCGGCCCGATCCGCGCCGACCTGCTTGGCAATATGTGGGCGCAGGAATGGGGTAATATCTATGACGTCGTCGCGCCCAAGGGCTCGGGCGATGTCGGCTATGACGTTGGCGCGTTGCTCGAAGCCAAGAAGAAGGATCCGGTCGCGATGGTGAAGATCGGCGAGGGCTTCTACTCCTCGCTCGGCTTCGCACCTTTGCCCGCCTCATTCTGGACGCGCAGCCAGATCACCCGCCCGCGCGATCGCGAAGTCGTGTGCCATGCCTCGGCATGGGACCTCGACAATAAGGACGACCTGCGCATCAAGATGTGCACCAAGGTCAACGGCGACGATTTCGTTACCATCCACCATGAGCTGGGGCACAACTATTACCAGCGCGCCTACAACCAGCAGCCCTATCTCTATTTGAACGGCGCCAACGACGGCTTCCATGAGGCGATCGGCGACTTCATCGCCTTGTCGATCACGCCCGAATATCTGGTCCAAATCGGCCTTCTCGACCGCTCCAAGGTGCCGTCAGCCGACAAGGACACCGGACTGCTGCTGCGCCAGGCGATGGACAAGGTCGCCTTCTTGCCGTTCGGCCTGCTGGTCGACAAGTGGCGTTGGGGTGTGTTCGACGGTTCGATCACGCCGGCCAACTACAACCAGGCCTGGGTCGACCTGAAGCGTCAGTATCAGGGCATCACTCCGCCGATGACGCGGAGCGAGGCGGATTTCGATCCGGGCGCCAAGTTTCACATTCCGGGGAACACGCCATACGCGCGCTATTTCCTGGCGCGGATCCTCCAGTTCCAATTCTACAAGGCGGCCTGCGACATGTCGGGCTGGAAGGGGCCGCTGCACCGCTGCAGCTTCTACGGCAACAAGGAAGTCGGTCAGCGGCTGAACCAGATGCTGACCATGGGCGCGTCAAAGCCCTGGCCGGACGCGCTGCAGGCTTTCACCGGCAGCCGCGACATGACCGCCAAGCCGATGCTCGAATATTTCGCGCCGCTGCAGCGCTGGCTGGAGCAGCAGAACGCCGGCAAGCAGTGCGGTTGGTGATTTGAGGCGAGGGGAGCGGAGGGCCGCTCCCCATTGGCCTATTCAGCCGTGGCCAACCCAGCCTTGATGTCCTGCTGCGCAACCGGTCCGCGCGGGCCCTTCGACTTCTTCCCGATTTCCTTGAGGGTCAGCGCTTCCTCGGCGATCTCTTCCTGGGTCCGGTGTGAGCCCATTCGCTCGGCCTTGAGCTCGCTCAACCGGTCCATGCCGCTGCTTAGCGCCTCACCGATCTGGCCGCGCCGCGTCCACAGGAAGGCACCGGCCGCGGCCAGGCCGGCAGCGCCCGCCACTACCGCTGCGCTCGCCGCCGGACGATCGCGAACCGCGTCGAAAAAGCCGTTACCGCTGAAGCGGCCTTTCGAATCTCTGCTCCTTTTTGCCATCTCAATCCTCCTTACTCGCCGCCCCGGCAATCAACGCGCGACGATGGCGGCGCGTTGCTGCCGAAGGCCGAGTGGAGGCAATTTAGAGTTGGCCGAGCATCGTCTCAGCGCTGGAGGCCGAATATTCGCCCGGCGCCTCGACGTTGAGCTGTTCGACAACGCCGTCGTTGACGATCGCCGAATAGCGCTGGCTGCGTTTGCCCATGCCGAACTTGGACGCGTCCATGGTGAGGCCGAGCGCCTCGGCGAACTCGCCGTTGCCATCGGCCAGCATGGAGATGTCCGGCGAACCCTGGTCCCGGTTCCATGCGCCCATCACGAAGGCATCGTTGACGCTGGTCCCGACGATCTCGTCGATCCCCTTGCCCTTCAGCTCCGCGGCCTTTTCGACATATGAGGGCAGGTGGCGGGCCGAGCAGGTCGGAGTGTAAGCGCCCGGGACGGCAAATAATGCGACCCGTTTGCCTGCGAAATAATCGCCGCTCTTGACCGGGATCGGGCCCTCGGGTGTTGCCAGCGTCAACTGCACGTCGGGGATGCGATCGCCAACCTGGATGGCCATGGGAAATCTCCTGCTTTGAATGTCCGACCCGCGACATAGGCAGAGCGCATGACAGTCTCAAGCTCGTGCTTGCAGCCATTTGCGTCGCGGCGCATTCTGGCCTCATGGACAGCCCGCGCTTCCTTTCCGGCAAGCTGCTGCTGGCGATGCCCGGCATCGGCGACCCGCGCTTCGAAAAGGCGGTCATCGTCATGTGCGTCCATGACGAAAATGGCGCGGTCGGCATCGGTATCGGCCACCAGCGCGCCGGCATCGGCGTGCGGGGACTGCTCGAACAGCTCGGCATCGATCCCGGTAAAGCGCCCGATGGACCGGTGCTGCATGGCGGCCCGGTGGAGCCAGGTAGGGGCTTCGTCCTGCACAGCGACGACTGGGGCGGCCAGGACACCATCCAGGTCGTCGGCCTCGGCGCGCTTACCGGGACGATCGACGTCTTAAAGGCGATTGCTGACGGCAAGGGGCCAAGCCGCTACCTCGTCGCGCTTGGTTATGCCGGGTGGGGAGAAGGCCAGCTCGACGAGGAAATGACGCGGCCCGGCTGGTTTGCCGCGGAAGGCCGTCAGGAAATATTGTTCGAAACGCCCACGGCCGAGCGATGGGAAGCGACCTTCAAGGCGGAGGGAATCGACCCGCGGCTGCTCGACAGCGGAGGCGGCGCCGCCTGATCAGTGGATCATCGATTCCAAGTGCCTGAGCTTGTCCGGATTGCGCATCACATAAACCGCCTTGATCCGCTCGCCCTCGATCAGCAGCGCGGTGGTCTGTAGCCCGTCGGCCTCTTCCGTCACGAAGCCGGGCAGGCCGTTGATGAAGGTGTAACGGACGAGCTTGGTCGGCGCGGTGGTGAGATAGATGCTGGCGATCGCGCCGAGCAAGTCGGCCACCTCGCCCGATCCGACAATGACGCGGGGCAGGGCAGGTCGTTTGCCGCCGCCGTCGGACTGGAAACTGACATCGCTGGCCAGAAGATTGCCAAGCGCATCGACGTCGCCGCTTCGCGACGCGGCGAAAAAGGCTGAAGCAATAGTGAGGCCCTGTTCGCGCGAGACATTGTAGCGTGGCTTGTCGGCCCGCAGATTCTGCCGAGCGCGGCTCGCCAGCTGCCGGCACGCGGCGCTGTCGCGGCCAAGGGTCTTGGCAATGTCGTCGAAACTTTCGCCGAACACGTCATGGAGCAGGAAAGCCGCCCGCTCGAGCGGAGACAGCCGTTCAAGCGCGAGCAACAAGGGCAGGGTGACATCTTCGACCGGCTCGTCCTGGACGATCGGGTCCGGCAGCCACGGGCCGACATACTCCTCTCGCTTCGCCCGCGCGGACTTCAGCACGTCAAGGCAAAGCCTGACAACCGTCCTTCGGAGGAATGCCGCGGGCTGGCGAATGTCCGTGTCGTCGACGTCGGCCCACCGCAGCCAGGCATTCTGGATGACGTCTTCGGCGTCAGCCAGCGAGCCCAGCATGCGGTAAGCGGTCCGCATCATCATCGGCCTTGCCGACTCAAACGTTGCCGCGGGCCCCATCGTCACCAGCCCAGCTTGGGATCGTAGAGACTGAACGAAACGGCAAGGCGGTTCCAGCCGTTGATCACGTTGATCAACATCGTCAGGCTGACCTGTTCCTCCTTGCTGAATTCCTTGTCCAGCGCGGTATAGACGTGGTCTGGCGCGCGCCGGTCCGCGATCAGCGTGAGATGGTCGGTCCAGTCCAATGCGGCCCGTTCGCGATCACTGAACACCGGCGCTTCGTGCCATGCCGCCAGCAGGTGCAGTCGCTGCTCCGTCTCGCCCGCCTTGCGGGCATCGGACGTGTGCATGTTGAGGCAGTTGGCGCAGCCGTTGATCTGCGAGGCGCGGATTTTGACCAGCTCGATCAGGCTGTGTTCAAGGCCGCTTGCATGGACGGCGTTGGAGTAGTCGAAATACTGCTTCATCTGTGCCGGAGCGACGGCATAGGGGTTGATACGGGATTCCATCTTGGGTTCCTTTCATTGATCATATGAACCCATGACGACATTGACCCGCCGGATGTGACATGGCGGGTCAAAAAAAATCATGCAGCAGGCGTGGCATCCCCTGGTTTGTCGGCCAGCGGACCCAGCTCTTCAATCAGCGGTCCGAGCCACTGGCGATAAGGATCCGCGGAGCCGATCCCCTTGCGGTTAAGCGGCTGCCGGACTTGCTCGCTGCTGGCCGTTGCCACGGCACCGACGGCGAGGTGGAAATCGAGGCACTGCGGCTCGAAATCGAGGCCCAGGAAATCCAGCATCCGGCGCGTCTGGCCTTCGAGGTCGTCGACAACATCTTCGTAGCGGACAGCAAGGATCCGGCCCGGTGCCGCGACATGCATGCCATCAAACAGCCGGACGTAATCGCGATAGAATCGGCCGATGTGGCGCAAATCGTTTGCCGCCGGGTAACCTTCCGCGAACAGCATTTTGAAATTCGCCCAGCAGCAATCGAGTGCTCCCCGGCGGACATCGATTACCTTGGCATTGGGAAGGGCCAGCAGGATCAGGCCGATCTGCATCCAGTTGAGATTGGCCTTGTCGATAAACAGCGGCTTTTCGGTCCGGCGAAAGTCGTGCGAGGCCTCAACATATCGCCGGCCAACCCATGCCAGTTGAGGATCGGCCAGGGTTTCAAGCATGGCCGCATAGTCTTCGGGATCGTCCGCTTTTCGGCGCGCAACCTCGGCAAGCCTCGGGATGATCTGCAGTTCGCCCGCACCTTCGACCAAATGATGGCGGCCAAGTATTCGTTCTACCAGTGTCGTACCCGATCTTGGCAGCCCGACGATGAAGATCGGTGAGGCGTCTTGCCAGCCGGCGGTTTTGCGCCGCTCGAAGAAATCTGGGGTGAAGAGTTCTATGACACTGTCGACCCCGGCGCTGACCCGATCGGGATCGTAAGGCTGGTGGGCCAGGCGAATCCTCTTGCCCTCGGCAAAATGGTCAAAGGCTTCGGCATATTTGCCGTCGCGATCGGCAGTAAGGCCCAACGCCAGGTGCAGCGATCCCTCTTGCGGGCTTCCGACCTGTTCTGTCAGCGCCTTGTCGATCGTTGCTGCATCCTTGTCATCAACTTCGCGCGTGAAGTAATTGGTGAGTGTCCACCACGCCGATGCGTTGAACGGTTCGATCGACAGCGCTTGGCGGAAGGCGCAAATCGCACGTTCGCGACGCCCGAGCGCCCGGTGATGTTGACCGAGGACAACCCACCATTCGACCCGGCGCGGGTCCAATGACAGCAGCTTCTCGTAGATGGAGGCGGCCTCGTCGATATTGCCGACCGTCGCCCGTGATTGGGCCAGAAATGTCAATACTGGCACGTTGGTTGGCTTCCTCGCCGAGACTTCGTCCAGCACGGCGATGGCTTCTCCCAGGTGCACCTGCTTGATCAGGCAGGTTGCCAGCAGCATCGAAGCCCTGAGAAATGTCGGCGCACGCCGAATGACTGCACGAAGCCCTTGCTCGGCTTGCTCCAGGTCCCACAAGTTGATCGAGGCTTCGGCAATGACAGTCATGGCCAATAGATCGCCGGGATTGGCTTGCAGGAACTGTCTGGCAATAGCCAACGCGTCGGCGCTGTTGCCCTCGGCTTCCGCTAGTGCGGCCCTTTTCATTTCCGGTTGGGCGAGGCTCGCCTGGATGGCACCCAGTTCGGCGCCCTCGGCATCGGCCTTGAGGCCGAGCTTGCGGCACGCGGCGGCGGCCAGTCGGAATACGCGCGCATCCTGCTTCAGGCGCGCCAGCGCCTCTGCCTGCTTCAGCGCCGCGCCTGGATCCTCTCCCAACAAGCGCAGACCATTGGCCAAGGCTTCTTCGAAGCTCCCGGAGCGGACATAAACAGGCGCGGGCTGGTCAGTCATGCCAGCTTCTTAGCGGAATTGGCTCGGCTCTCAACGCCGATCCCGCCTTCTTATTTGCCTTTCGCACGGTCCCTCGCTAACGGCGGCCACGCCTGAGCAGGCGCACCAGCGAACCCGGAGATCCTTGAAGTGGCCACCGCCGACACCCTGACCCGCGACTATATCGTCAAGAACATCAGCCTCGCCGATTTCGGCCGCAAGGAAATCGAGATCGCCGAGACCGAGATGCCGGGCCTGATGGCGCTGCGGAAGGAATATGGCGCGTCGAAGCCGCTGAAGGGGGCCAGGATCACCGGGTCGCTGCATATGACGATCCAGACCGCGGTGCTGATTCAGACGCTGACCGCGCTCGGCGCCGACGTTCGCTGGGCCTCATGCAACATCTTCTCGACCCAGGACCATGCCGCCGCCGCTATCGCCGCGTCGGGTGTGCCGGTATTCGCCGTCAAGGGCGAGACGCTCGAGGAATATTGGGATTATGCCGCCCGCATCTTCGACTGGGGGCAGGACCAGACCGCCAACATGATCCTCGACGACGGCGGTGACGCGACCATGTTCGCGCTCTGGGGCGCGCGCGTGGAGGCCGGTGAAACACTGTTCACCCCGCAGAATGAGGAAGAGGAAATCTTCGTCGCCACCTTGAAGCGCTTCCTCGCCGAGCGTCCGGGTTACCTCACCAAGACCGTCGAAGCGATCAAGGGCGTTTCCGAAGAGACGACCACGGGCGTCCACCGCCTCTATGACCTTGCCAAGCAGGGCAAGCTCCCGTTCCCGGCGATCAACGTCAACGACAGCGTGACCAAATCGAAGTTCGACAATCTCTATGGTTGCAAGGAAAGCCTGGTCGACGCGATCCGCCGCGCGACCGACGTGATGCTGGCCGGCAAGGTCGCATGCGTCGCCGGCTTCGGCGATGTCGGCAAGGGCTCAGCCGCTTCGCTGCGCAACGGTGGCGCGCGCGTGCTGGTGACCGAGGTCGACCCGATCTGCGCCCTGCAGGCCGCTATGGAGGGTTATGAGGTTGTCACCATGGAGGAGGCGGCCAAGCGCGCTGACATTTTCGTTACCGCGACCGGCAACATGGACGTCATTACGCTCGATCACATGCGCGAAATGAAGGACATGGCGATCGTCTCGAACATCGGCCACTTCGACAGCGAGATCCAGATTGGCGCGCTGGCCAACTATAAGTGGATCGAGATCAAGCCGCAGGTCGACGAAGTCACCTTCCCAGACGGCAAGCGCATCATCGTCCTGTCGAAGGGTCGCCTGGTGAACCTGGGCAACGCTACCGGCCACCCGAGCTTCGTGATGAGCTCGAGCTTCACCAACCAGGTGCTGGCGCAGATCGAGCTGTGGACCAAGTCCGAGCAATATCAGAACGACGTCTATGTCCTGCCGAAACACCTCGACGAAAAGGTCGCGGCGCTCCACCTCGACAAGCTCGGCGTCAAGTTGACCAAGCTGACAGACAAGCAAGCCGCATATATCGGCGTCGAGGCGGAGGGCCCCTTCAAGCCGGATCATTACCGCTACTAATTGACCTCAATAAATCAGGCTGTTGTGTCGGCCCGGCGTCTGTTGCCGAAAGGTTACAGCCGCCCGGGAAAGTCCGGAGTTAACGCCGGACCGCATCGACGCGCCCGCTCCAATTGATAAGCTCCCCGGCGGGAATAGTAACTGGGGATGTACATCATGCGCTCGATCAACTCGCGTCGCCTAACGGCGACCGTTTCGCTATTCGCGCTTGCAGCAGCCTTTGCGCCTGGGGCGGCGCTGGCTCAGGATACGTCGGCTCCCCCGCAAGATGCCTGCGCCAACGCAGCGGACGAGGCGGCCCGCCAGCGCTGTGCGGAAGCGGTTACGCAACAGGACGCTACGGCTACTTCAGGCGACGCGGCGACCGCGGCGACCCTGGCATCGGCCGAGGCGACCCAGGCTGACACTAGCGAAACGATTGTCGTCACCGGTACGCGCCTGCGCGGCCGCGACGAGCGCAATAACCCCGACCCGATCACGATCATCGACCCGGCCCTTTCCGAGAAGGAAGGCCTGTTCAACACGGCCGAGGCGTTGCAGACTTCGCCGCTCGCGGCAGGCTCGACCCAGATCACGTCGGCCATTTCGTCCAACTTCGTCGTCAACGGCGGTGAGGGCGTCGAAACGATCAACCTGCGCGGCCTTGGCGCAAACCGTACGCTGGTCCTGCTTAACGGCCGCCGCGCTGGCCCGGCCGGTGTACGCGGCGGTGTTTCGGCGTTCGACCTTAACGTCATTCCGCTCGACGCCGTTGAGCAGTTCCAGATCCTGAAGACCGGTGCTTCGTCGATCTACGGCTCGGATGCCATCGCCGGCATCGTCAACCTGATCACCAAGAAGGACCTTCGCGGCCTGGAAGTCAGTGGTTTCGTGTCGGTCCCGCAACATGGTGGCGGCGAGCAGTACAGCCTGTCGGCGACCTACGGCATCGGGCTCGGTGACCGCGGCCACCTGATGGTGGGGGCCAACTGGTACCACCGCAAGGAACTCGAGCGCGGCGACCGCTCGTTCCTTGGTTGTCCGGAAGAATTCGTGTTCAGCGAGGCAACCGGCGACCGTGCCGACCCGATCGACCCGCGCACCGGCAAGCCCTATTGCGGTGATTTCCTGAGCAACATGGCTATCCTCAGCAGCTTCGGTCTGCAGGCAGGGACCAACACCCTGCGAGGACCTTGCCTTCCCCATGCTCCGCCCGCCGCTACGACTGGCGGCTGCCCGGCAAACCTGACCCGCAGGGCTATCACTGGCATCCAGTTCGATCCGTCGCTCGGCTCGATCCTTGGCCCAAACAACTGGGGGCTCTTCTTTAATAATACCAACCCGACCCAGTTCGACGCGCCCGCCGGCTGGTTCCCGGTCGGCGCCCATGAGGCAACGTCACTGGCGGTTCAGAACAACTACGATCCCCGGGTGCAAGATGACTCGGTCATTCCGGACACCAGGCGATTCACCCTGTTCGCCGAGGCCGGCTATGAGCTGACCGATCGCGTCGACCTTTATGTCGAGGCGCTGTACAACCGGCGCAAGACCAAGACCGACGCCTCGCGCCAGCTGTTCTTCAACCAGTTC
>Ga0075421_100006423_pt1 | contig 14347 bp, 13 predicted proteins | sample SoiMetdeltSBSDD5_FD_75292 | JGI IMG/M metagenome (GOLD analysis project Ga0075421, IMG submission 75292) | Bulk soil microbial communities from a Populus tree surrounding site in Tennessee, USA - Soil MetaG P. deltoides SBSDD5 | ecosystem: Environmental > Terrestrial > Soil > Tree plantation...
CGCGACCTGCACGCGCTGCACAAAATGATCGAGGTGTTGCCGGCCGGCGTGATGACGCTGTTTCCCGAGGGCACGCGGACGCGCGACGGGTCAGTGCGGGCGGGGCAGCCGGGTCCCGGGCTGCTCATCCTGGCGACGCGGGCGCGGGTGATTCCCGTGACGATCGAGGGGATGCGCGACGTGCTGCCGATTGGCAAGGCGATCCCGCGGGTGTTCAAGCGGATCCGGGTGACGTATGGGGCGCCGGTGGATTATGCCGAGTTTCTCAATTCACCGAGGACGCGCGAGACGGCGCAGGCGCTGGTGGATAAGGTGATGGAGGCTATTCGGGCGCAGCGGCAGGGATAAAAGCAGGTCCCTCGCCCCAACAGGGGTAGGTCGTTGGCCTGACAAAAGCAGGTCCCTCGCCCCTTCGGGGCTCGGGATGACAAGCGTGCTCCCCATTCTTCTACTTTTTTTATTTGAAAGGGAGGAGAGGAGTTGTCATCCTGAGCGAGCGCGCGCTAGCGCGCGAGCGAAGGACCCGCTTCTCTGGCGGCCCTGCTTTTTGCCCGCCAATTTCTGGGACCCTATGCTACCGATTCTTCTGACGCTTTCGCTCGCCCAAGCTCCCACCGCGCGCGCCCGCGCCGTCACCACGCCGCCCGTCATTGACGGCCGGCTGAACGACTCGGCGTGGGCCGAGGCGACGCCCATCAGCGGGTTCATCCAGCGCGAGCTGCACGAGGGCCAGCCGATCACGCAGCGCACCGAGGTCCGGATCATCACGGACGGGCAGGCGCTGTACGTGGGGGCGTGGCTGTACGACACGGAGCCCGCGGGGATCGTGCATGGCGCCAAAGTCCGCGACGGCGACATCACCAAGAGCGACTACTTCGGGATCCTGCTCGACACCTATCACGACCGGCAGAACGGTTTTGTGTTCACGACGACGCCGGCGGGGATCGAGTACGACGCGCAGGTCGTCAACGAGGGTGAAGGGGGCGGGGTGCAGGTCGTCGGTCAGACGGCGGCGATGGCGGGGGCGTTGGGCGGGTTCAATCTCAACTGGGACGGCACCTGGACGGTCGCGACGTCGGTCGATTCCGGCGGCTGGTACGCCGAGTTCCGGATTCCGTTTACGACGCTGCGCTATGGATCGGGGAAGGAGCAGACGTGGGGGCTCAATCTGGTGCGCAGCATTCGTCGTGGTAATGAAGAGGCGTTCTGGTCCTTCATTCCGCGGCAGTTCTCCCTGATGAAGATCTCGCGCGCGGGTACGTTGCAAGGCCTCCAGGTGCCGTCGAACCGCGTGTTGACCGTGACACCCTACGTCTTGAGCGGCGTCCAAATGGACGCTCAGCGCCGGGACGACATCGGGGGCGAGATCAAACTCGGCGTGACGCAGAGCCTCACGCTCGATCTCACGGTGAACACCGACTTCGCGCAGGTGGAGGTGGACGAGGTCCGCACCAACCTGACGCGCTTTCCGCTCTTCTTTCCGGAGAAGCGGCCCTTCTTTCTCGAGAATGCCGGCACCTTCTCCGCCGGGACGCCGCAGGCGGTGGACCTGTTCTTCACGCGTCGCATCGGGATCGACACACTGGGGCAACCGGTGCCGATCGTGGGCGGGGGACGGCTGACTGGGCGGATGGGCGGTTTGACGGTTGGCGCGCTCGAAATCTTCACGGAGCACCAGGGCTATTCGGTCTTACGCGTCGGCAAGGAGACGGGCAAGCGATCGCGCGTGGGCATCATCGGCGTGCAGCGCATGGCGACGGGCAACTCGGGCGACTGGAACCGCGTCCTCGGCGTGGACGGCCGCCTGGGTGCGGGGGACGCGTGGACGATGGACTGGTGGGGTGCGACGTCGGCGGGGCCTGGTGCCGACGGCGACAACGCCGCGTTCAGCGCGCGGCTCGGCTACGACACGCAGCACTGGATGAATGTCGCGCGCTTCATCCAGGTGGGGAGCGACTTCGATCCCCAGGTCGGGTTCTTGAACCGCGGCGGGGGCTATCGCTACGTCGAGGCGGGCCTATTTCGGAAAGTGCGCTTCCCGAAGATCCCGTGGTTGAAGGAGTGGATCCCGCACATCAATTATCGCGGCTACAACCGGTTGAGCGGGTTCTGGCAGGAGGGGCGGTTCCACGTCGATCTGTGGGAGGTCGATCTGGCCAACGGGGGCCGGATCGGGCCCGAGGTGAACATCGAGCATCAGGGGCTCGAGGTGCCGTTCGCGATCTCTCAGGCCGTGACCCTGCCCGCCGGCTCGTACGACTTCACGTCGGTCGCCTTTGACGTGGCGACGAACCCCAGCGCGCCGTTCTCACTCGCTTTGCGCGCCGACGTGGGCGGGTTCTACAACGGCACGCGCCGAGGGGCGAGCGTGACGTTGGCGGCGCGCAATGCCAGCTCGTTCACGACGTCGCTCCTGGTCGAGTACAACGACGTACGGCTCGACCAGGGCGACTTTATCCGGTCGCTCGTGGCGGCGCGGGTGGCGTACTTCTTCACGCCGCGGGTGCTGCTGCAGACGCTGGTGCAGTACAGCAATCAGGCGCGCAGCTGGACGGCGAACGCACGGTTCGGCTGGCTGGGGCCGGCGGGGACGGGGCTCTTCATCGTGGTGAACGAAGGGCAGGAGGCGGACGGGTTCTTCCAGTGGAAGCGGCCGCAGGCGAGGTCGGTGATTGTGAAGTATACGAAACAGTTTGGGAGGAGCTCGTAAGGCAAAAGCAGGTCCTTCTTGCAGATATGTCATATCTGACATATAATGTCTCGTGACTGCCCGGCCGAAGCCACTCGTTTGGCTCCATGGTGAGGTGAAGACCCCTGCAGGACGGCGAGAACCTCAGCTTGCCGTACTCACGCCCGATGCCCGGGATCGGGCCGAAGTGCCATGAGTTGCGGGTGCCTGACAGGAATCACACGTGGCGGGTTGTCTACTACCTCGACACGGATGCCGTCGTGATCCTGGATGTGTTTGCGAAGCAAACTCAGGCGACGCCGCAACAGGTCATCGACACGTGCAAGGGGCGGCTGAAGCGCTATCAGGGTTTGAAATAGGGGAGTGATGTATGAATCGTGCTAAGAAGGCCCGTCTGGCGGCTGGTGGATGGCGGGTTGGATCGGCCGCCGAGTTCCTCGGCTTGAGCAGGGAGGAGGCGGCGTTCGTCGAGATGAAGCTGGCTCTCGCGCGCTGCCTGCGTGAGGTCAGGATCAAGCGGAAGTTCTCCCAGGCTCGTGTGGCTGAATTGATTGGCTCGAGTCAGTCGCGCGTTGCCAAAATGGAGTCCGGCGATTCGTCCGTGAGTATCGACCTTCTGATCAAATCGATCCTCACGGTCGGTGCTTCCACTAATGAGGTGGTTCGAGCGCTGGGTGCGCGTAGGAAGCTCGTGCCGGCGTGACTTTGAAGCTGGCCCTCAAGCAGGTCCCCTCGCTACGCTCGGGGCAGGCTCTTCGCTCGCGCGCTGACGCGCGCTCGCTCAGGATGACAGGCTCGCTCGCCCTACTTTACGCCAGCCAGCAGGCGTTGCTCACGACCGGTCACAAGATTCTGGAGCGGGCCACCGCGCAGAAGGAGGTGCTCGTGGGCCTCGGCATGCAGGAGCAGGTGTTGGGCGAGCTTCCCGCGGCCCTGGGCGAGTTCGAGCAGACGCTCGAGGCCAACCGGGCGGGCCCTAAAGGACTTCCTTGGGCCCTTCGGGCCCTCGGTCGCCGGCGCGAACATGTAGGTGCCAGCGCCGATCTCAAGGCCGTGCTCGCCGAGATCGCAGAGCAAGTGCGGTTGCTCGACGGGGTGGTGAAGTATCGGTTCGGCGATAACGCGGAGTTGATGGGGGCGTGGGCCAGCGCCCGGAATGTACTGGGGCCGTTCAAGCCGAAGGCTGGTGATCAGCCGAAGGCGGCGTGATGGCAGCGCCGGCTCCTCCGACTACGGCTCCGCGATGCGGGGCCGTAGTTTTTTCTAGTCGGTTCCATCCCTCGCGCGGGCGGCCTGCCGGACCTTGTCGGAGGTCTTCCCGTGGGATTGGCGCTGGGCGGTCGGGCAGATGTCGAGTCTCTGCGCAACCTTAGTCAGGGCAGTCGGGCTGCTTCAATAACGGAACCGCCGGTTCGCGCAGCTTCAGCTCACACAGCAGGGCCTGCAAGAACCCTTCTCCCGTTTGGGATGCACCGCGCGTGGAGAGAAGTCGCGCACCCGCAGGCTTCCTGCTGTCAAACCGGATGAACCACAATCCTTCGAATAGCCCTTGGTTCCAGAGAGGGGCTCTCCGGATAGCCATCTTCCTCAGTGCAGCCTCGAAGTAGTCCGACCACGTCTTGCCGTCCTCGTCACGCAGGCTGTCTTCCGCCATGTCGAACAGCACTACGTAGCCGATCACGATCTCTGGTCGAAGCTGCTGTACATTCGCGATCTCACCTTGCAAGTCATCAAGTCTGTTGGGAACAGAACCGCTGACGTTCTTCAGCATCGACTTGAGCGACACTAGGAGCCGAAACTTCCCGGCGAACTCATACGCGACGTCCCATTTCTTGACTCGAGACAGGCCGGGCACCTGCAACTCGCCGCCGGACCCGCCCTTTACATTGGGCAGACCTTCGGCGTCGAAGAGTTTCTTCAAATAGTCAGCTAGTGCCTGGAGACGTTTCGTTGATGTCGGCGGCAGGGAGAGGAGGCTCGTGATCGCCTGTTCAAGAGGACTCTCCAGTAGAGGGGCGATGGGGTCCAGATCGCTATGCCCCGTGGGTCGCCACGACCGTCTTCCCAAACAGGTCCGCTCCAGCCTCCGTCACTCGCCTGTGCGACATTCCGAAGTAGTGAGGGTCCACCTCTACACCGATGCTGTTCCGGCCCCATCGCAGGGCCGCAAGGTTGGTAGTCGCGGTTCCCATAAAGGGATCCAGAACCGTGTCGCCCACAAAGCTGAACATCCTCACTAATCGATCTGCGAGCTCGAGCGGATACGGGGCCGGGTGTTGTCTTGTTGAGGCCCCCTTCACGTCGGTCCAAATCTGCTGGAACCACTTACGGTGGTTTTCGGCGGAAATGACACTAAGGACGCGCGTCGTCACTGAGGGCGCGCGATAGCCTCCGGGCTTCCGCTGCATCAGGATGAACTCAATGTCATTCTTGATGACCGCGTTTGGTTCGTACGGCTTCCCTAGGAAACCTCCTGAGCCGTTTTCCACCTCGTAAGCAGCATTCGAGATCTTGCTCCAAATGATCGGAGCCAGGTTGTCGAAACCAAGGGACCTGCAGTGTTCCTGAATAGAAGCGTGCAGAGGGACTACTGTGTGGCGCCCCTGATTCTTGCGACGCGAAAGACAGACATCGCCGACCACACAAACCAGCCGGCCCCCAGGAACGAGGGCATCGAAGCACTGCTTCCAGACCCTGTCTAGCTCACCCAAGAACTCGTCGTAGTCCCCAATAAACCCCATTTGACCGTCGGCCTGGCGGTACTCCTTGAGGGTCCAGTACGGGGGCGATGTGACTACGAGGTGCACGCTCTCGTGAGTCAGGAACCGCATGTCCCGGGAGTCGCGTAGGTGCAGGTCGTGTTGGGTGGGCATGCCGCGCACCGCCGCATCGATCAGAGCCGTCAGCTTCGGATCGCGGGCGATTCTTGGGAGATCAGTCTGCGGGTTCGGCAGTTCCCCAATCTCTGGAGGCAGGTAGTCCGAGATGGAGTTTGCAGGGGCGGTCACAGCGCGGATATCACTTTCTATTGATGGGTTACTGCCGCTCCAACGCGAATCCCCTCAGAATCTCTCTTGCTGCGACTTGAATCGACTCGTCGAGTTCATTTGCAAAGGCGACGACGTCGACGGCTGATTCTCCCAGTCGGTTTCGGATCTGGGCGTGTTGATCTTCGAAGGGAAAATACATGACCGCCCCGAATTTTGCTTGCGGGTTGTGCTTCTTGACCTTGGTCGCCTTGTTGACAATCTCGTCAACCCGTTTGTGAAAATCGCGTCGAGCTTCCACGCGCTTGATATCTACGGCAAACTGCACCTTGCCAATTGCCGGGGAGGCCGCGTCGATTTCGAAACCCTCACCTTGAACGTCGATTCGGCGTTTGCCGAACGGTCGCTCACTACCTCTCGACAAGGCGTCCGTCACTCGCGTCTCCCAACGTCCCTTAAGCGCGCGGATTTCCTTGTCGACGTATTCGACCTGATCCAGCTTCACAAGCGTTGGCAGCGCAACGGAGGCCGGCAGAAATGGCTTGAGGTAACCGGCGATGGCTGCGGCCTGCTCTGGTGAGAGGTTGGGGTTGTAGGTGTCGACGTTGGCAATTCCTAGGTCGCGCTCGATAGCTCGAGCAGCGATGTTTGCAGCGATCACGAGGGGTTTTAGCACCAACGGGTGCGCCTTCAAGATGCTGCCAAGGTCGAAGACCGTAATGTCGGCGAGCTGGATAACGAGCACACGCTCTTCACTGGCGTAGCGTGCGAACGCCTCACTCAACGCGGATTGGATTGCTTCCGCCCGCTTCGTGGCAGCGTCCTGTACCATGCCCAGGAAGTCTGCGTGAGTTCCATAGCCGCGCGGTACCGATTTCATGCCACTCCAGGCTAAAGGAATGCGTTCAAGTCGCGCCATTATAGCAGGTTGGAAAACCTTTCGCCCACACGTAGGTCTCCAATCTCGCCACGCCAAGAGGCAAAGGTACCCTTGCGGTGCACATGGCGAAGTTGCATTTGCCGAAGTCTCCGATAGACCGAGTGCCCCGCGGTCGCCGGCTTGCGTCGAGAGAGTACGACTTCAGAGTTTGTGACTCAGCCCCATCCCTCGAGGCAGCCGTCGGCCTGAGACTATCGACGTCACCTCCCATTAGTGGTCGGATGGTGGCCGGCTTCTCCTGGCCTTGGTCCGATCCGACGGAGGATGGCTTCCTAGGGGAGGACTGCGAATCGGAACGTGGGGCGGCCCTGGAATGAGAAACCGCGAGAACGGACGCGCGGGGGGGCCCAGCCCGAGGCCTGGTCGCCTCTGGGCTACTGAACCCCGCAGGATCGGCGAAATCGGTTGCTTCTACTCTATCAGAGATTTGAGCTTGATTACTGCGGCGCGATTATGAGCACGGACCTAGTGTGGCGAGCGGGATCGGGTTGGGTGGCGAACCGAGAAGCGTCTGAAGAACCTGCAATCCTGCGGAAGGGCTGGCATCTCGTAGATCCCGAGACTCAAATCTTGTTGGCGTCCCCAACCCGCGCTCATGCACACGGAGACTACTGATGAGTAGGTCACAGCACCGGAATGATGCGTCAAGCGGGCTTGCACTTGGTCAAACACCAGATCGAGACTCAACGCTAGGATCCTTGTTTGTCCTGGCCTTATACTCGCGGTCGCCGGTGAGCACCTTTTCCGATTCCCAGAGGCCGCGTTGTTGCTCAAGGAAAACAGCCCTCGCCTTCACGGCTTTGCTCTCGACAGAAGCCTGCGTAACATGCCTCTGAAACTCGAGAAAGGGGTGATACTCTGCGTCCAGGAATAGGTCTTTTTGGACCTGCCAATTGAGGCGAACAAGAAACTCCTCGATGAACGAAGCGTAGGCGACGGCGTCTTGTGCGGTTACGTTCGCTTTCCACGCAAGAAGAACCGTCGACACGGTCATAGCCCTGTTGCGCAGCACGTTCGAGGTCACAAAAGCTGCAGCAAGGACGTCCAACGTCCTGCGAACCTCGGCTACCCAGCCACGCCGCTTCTCGTCCAGTGTCGCTTGCTCTTTAAAGAACCGTGAGAGGTCGAAGTGTCTGGTGCGGACATACTCTTCGGGGGGTTCCTTGAGCGCGAACACCTGTGCGAGGATCTGCGCCGCGAGCTGCTCTCTCGAGAATCGGCGTGTAGGGATATTTACGCGTTCTAGAAACGCGTGCTGCCCGATCCCCTCCTCACCGAAACAGACCTCTCGCATGTCGCCTACCATCGCGTTCAACTTCTCTCCGGAGTTCAGGATGGTACCGACGTTGAGCCGCGTGAATTGAAGGTTGAATTCCTCGGCTCTGGTGCTACCAGATAACTGCACCACGGTGAGCTGATACTCGCCGAACTCCGAAATCAACCTCGCGGCCGCAGCGTCACCCTTGTCGGCCTCGGTCTTGATCTGGCTGTAGGTCATCCCCTCTACGCCGGCGCGAAGAGGAGGCTGGTCGGTGTAGATCTCGTTCAGGGTTCTGAGAGCGAAGCCGTTGTCAGCGTCGTCGACGTTCTTGCCCAGGAAGGCAAGGATTGCTCCGATCCGCTGACGGCCATCAATGCAATCGTACGAGCCGTCCTCATTATCGTACAAATAGAGGGGCGCGATATCGAACTGACGCAACATTGAGTCCACGAGTCGTTGCTTCGCGACAAGGGCCCAAACATTGGGTTCCCGCTGGTACTCGGGGAAGTTGATGCGTGCATACAACTCCTCAAGTCGCCGCACAGTCCAAGGGCTAGTCTGCTTCCTCACCTTAGTACGCCTTTAGGAGTGTTTCGAATGCGCCGAGCTTCGTGGTCACGGAGCCAATGTCTTTGAACGTGATCTCAGCCTTGTGCTTCAGCCACAGAAGGAACCAGTTCCGGTTGTCACTAGCCTTTTCCAAAACCGCTATCTGCTCTGAATCCGTGAGGGTTGCAAACGTGCGAGGGGGGCCTCCTGTCACCTCGGCAATTAGTTGACTTCCAATCGGCTCTATTTCGAGTAGTGACAGGACCCCCAAATAGGGGAAGTCACGCTGCAGCCGCCTCGCCTGGGTAGGTGCGTCAATAATCTCAATACGATAGGGTCCTTTGTGCGCGCTCGTGTGGAGCGTGGCGAACAACAATGAAATTAGGTCCCAGTCATTGGCACCGAGGCGGCAGCCCACTATTCTGAGCACGTCACAGTCGAGAAGTTCCCTAGCGAGTCCCCACAACACGTTGAATGGGTAGCGCTCCTTGCCCTTTTGGATACCTGGCGGAATCCACAGGGTCTCTCCTCCCTTTCTCGCAACCGGCCAAGCGTCCTCCCAATCGAACGAACCGTGCAGTTTCAGGAGCCGGATGCCAACCTTGGGAGCAGACGTTTGATGAATGTGAATGCCAACATCGAGCCCGAGGTGAGGGAATCGAGCGATAGCGTGTTCCAAGTAGCTGTCGTAGTTGATCGTTAGACATCCCCCTAGCTCTTCTGGTAGGCCAGGAACCTCGTACATGTCGAGAAGCGCGGCATAAAGGCGGTCTGGAGTACCTCCGAGGTCAGTCTGAATCTGTGAGAGACGGTGCCGCAGGACCTCCTCGAAGGACTCTCGCATGGCCGCAGCGAATTGTTTGTGCAGTTGGGAGGGCGACTCATCCAAGAACGTGATGGCGTGCTCAAAGTCCACATGCTCATCGCTTAGTACGTCATTTACCAATGTTTGGAGTGATCCCTTTCCCTTGAAATCCGTGTTAGTCTCAACGATCGTGTGTAAGCGGTCGGCCAGCTCCTGCCGTAGGTCTGTCATGAGAATCCCGTACGCACTGTTTACCGATTTAGCAGAGGCGTGAGACGCGCCCGCACCAAAAAGGTAGATGACGCGCTCGCGCTTACTGATTGTGTTCATGTCAGGAACGTCGGTGAAAAGGGGGCATCGCAGGGCGCGACCCCTGACCAGTCACCCAAGGTCGTCCCAGGTTCGTTAGATCGGTCGAGGCTCAAGAGCGATTGGTCCGCTGAACGAGAATCCAACGTTGAAACTCACTCTCTGGCCCAGTCTCAACTGGTCCCACCTATCCGGAGCGACGTGGTTCTTGTGAAGGAATATCCAGTCGCCTGTGCCATCCATTGCGACAAAACCGTGCACGTATTCAAGTCGTGAAATCTCCCCGAAGACGGTTTGAGGATGGTCCGGCTCACCTATCATGTCCTGTACCTGAACGCGAATATCATGAGCCAACGGTGCTTCACGAAGGTGCCTAAACACATCCTTGCTCTCGGCCCTTTCCGCCCTGTCTGAGCTTTCGAACGCAAATCGTGCAAACCAAAATTGTGCCTCGAAATTTGAATCCCACTTCGAGAATGCCCGGCGATAGTGGTATAGGAGTACCTCGCGATCCAGCACGCCGCCCTTCCTCAGCGCCGTCGCGTATTGGTAGTTGAGGCGCTGATCGCCTCGGTTCGCTTGGAGCGCATCATGAAGGGTCTGCTTGGCCGCCTCAAGGTCCCCACGTTCCTCAAGCAGACGGGCGAGTCGACTAGCGATGTACGGGTCTCGCCGATTCGCCTCGAAGGCCTTGCTAAGTGCCTCAAACGAACGCTGATGGTCGTTCAATAACCGACTGAAATCGGCTTCAGCTGTGAGAAGAAACAGATCGCCTGGGTACTGCTGAAGGCCACGTTGGAGAGGATCCTCGACGGCTCGGATAGCTGTATCTATTTGTCGATCCGTTGCGTCCGCAGCACGTAGTGTGTCTTCCAAGTCGTCAATCGCCAGCTTGACCAGCGTATGCCGGGCATACCCCCCAGTCTGGGTGTCACTCACAAGTGGACGAAGCAGTGCCCGCGCCTCGTTCCTAAGGCGTTGCCGTTCCAGTGTATGGGTGGCTGCTTCTGCTCGGCTACGTTTCAGCTCTGCGAGCGTGTGAAGCAGGGTTGTGTCTCGGGGATCTAGTTCGCGGGCGCGCTCAAGCAGTTTTTCCGCCTGGGATAGGTTCCCATTGGGGCGAACTCGTTCGTAGTTCGCTTCTTGCTGATATACGAAAGCCTCTTTGGGACCCACGGTCTCCGCCACGTCAAACAGCGCGCGTACGTTCTGGTACTCTGGGAAGAGTTCGTGCAACGACTTCGCGCGTAACAGTCCCCGAAACGCGGTCCGGTCAGTACCGTACGCAAGATTGAGTTCTCTGATGATTCGGACGTACTCGTTGTAGCGATCTTCAGGGGTCCGTAAGACTCGGTCGAACACAATCTGCGCGATCTCTTCATGCCGCGCTGTATACAAATAGTCTTGAGTCGCCAGGTTGTGCCGCACCTGGACTACGTGCTCCAGCGGCGTGAAAAAGCGCTCCTTGAACTCTGCAAACCGAATACCGTGGACGCGAGCTATCAAGCCCGCTCTCACGGCGACGTTCAGCCTATTCAAAACGCAGACGGTCAAATACAGTTGACGAGCTGCATTGGGCTCAATCTGTTCATACTCATTGAGCAAGATTTCCTCGAACGGTACGCCCATCGTGGCTTCGTGCAGAGCCACAAGAAGCTGACGCCCTGCTCGTTCTTCGAACTGGCGTACACACTCCGCTGCTGTCTTGCCCGTAAGGGACGGGCCCAGTGAGCCATGAAGGGTCAGTAGTTCCACGAGGCTCTGGATTTCCGTGTGGCTCAGATAGCGGAGCTCGTGCGCTTCGGTGAGGAGCGGAACGAGGCGCTCGCAAGCCATATTCCAAACGTTGCTCCTCTCGGCGGTAAAGACTGTCAAAGGAAGTCGTTCCCGCCGGGCGCTGCCTAGTACCTGAGCCAAGGAAGCCGCGTGTTCTGCGGCTCCATCGACGAACAGGAACAGGCGTTGCCTAGTGACGCGATGGACCTCGCGAAGGCCCTCATAACGGAGCTCGCCGTTCTCACGTAAGTACAAGGACAATGCGTCCGCTTGAGTCGCGGCCTCCCATGCGAGCCGCCGCAGGAATACCGATTTCCCAGCCCCCGCCTCGGCTTTCACGACGTGGAGCTCTGTCGTTGCGGGCCGCTCTTCTTCAGCTTGTATCACGACGTCGTTGAGAAGCGTGTCCGTAAGGTGCCTCGGAACATCAAGCCTATTTCCAATCGGGTACCACCCCAAGTCAAAGCCCTTGTAGAATGCGGCCGCCGAACCCGGATCGATCGGGAGAGACTCGTGAACGTACTCAACGTCGTTGCTTAAGAACCCGAGGAGGAAACCGTTAACCTCCTCATTGACGGCGAACCGCCGTTTGATCGGCTGGTCGACCTTAACCGCCCTAAGGAGTGGGCGGATGGCCGAGGGGATTCTTGAGTCGAGTGTGTCGAGAAAGTCTTCGAAGGTACCGTCGAGTACTGTGACCCTCTTTGATTCCCAGAACCGGCCTTCGATCTCGGTTGTACCTGGCTTGACTGCATACCAGCGGGGTCTCGACTGCTCCTTCGATACCTCGAGGAGCAGTGCCCGCAGGTCCGGGTCCTGCCCGCCATGACCTATGAAGACGACCGGATACTCGATGCCCCAGTTTTCGAAGGTTTTGAAGAGATACCCGCGCCCAGCCCTGTGCGTGACGTATTGATCGGTCGTCAGGATGAGAGGCAGATCGGGTTCGTGTGTCCTAGTGATGCAACCGTGGAGCTTGAGGAGGGCGAGGCTATCCGGCGCCCGCAGCTTTTCGTCGAGTCTATCTCGGTCTGAGATGCAGGGGACGAGTTTCTGAATGCTCCGATCAGAGGCGTATGCCCCCTCGGTAACTAGGTCATAGTTAGTGGTGACGAGACCGCGCCAACGGAATGTGGGAAGCGCGTGGTGGAAGGGGGCCGGACGAAGGTCACGCAAGAGGTCAGCGATGAAATCCTGAACTCTGACAAGGTCGGTCTCCGAAATTGCCAGGTCCGCCACCCACGCCAGCGATTGGTCTCTGAATCGTCCACCCAGGAATCCATCTGAAAGCAGGTCGCGCAGGTCTTCGCCCGTAGGGGGCTCCTGGCCCGCCTGGTTCTTGGCGCCGCGTGCCGCGCCCGCTCCAAGTAGGAGGACGACGCGCCCTTGGCGAACGTCCTCAACTAACGCATCGGGGAAGTCTCGTATCAGGGGAATCTGTCCACCTACGTCTGAGTATTTACTAACAAGGCCACAGGGCTCCACCGCTCGATCACGGGACTGCTTCCCAACTTCACAACCATTCCGCCACTCCCCCATGATGCGAACACGTCCCCCGTCGACTCTGACTGAAGCTGAACGTGCCGTCGCGACACCGGGCCGACGCACCCGCTGGCGCTTGCCCATTGGCGGTCCGCGTCGGCGACGGCACCCAATTACCCTGCGAGTTGATGTACCCGCGCCCCTCCACCACCGTCTGCGCTTCGGCGCTGAGGAACTTCTCGCCCACGAAGCCCGCGAGCTTGTAGACGCCGACATTGCACCAGCCGTCGGAACACTGGTAGATCCGGACGGTCGTCCCTTGGCGCAGTAGCGCCAGCGCGCGCGAACTGGTGGTGGGCCTCTCCCGGAGGCGAACCGAAGCCGTCGCGTATGCGAGTGTGTCCTGAGTGGAAAGGCGAGCTTGTGCGGAAAGGGGACTGATCGCGATCGAGATGACCGCGAGTAGACGGAGCAGGGCGCGCATTTGACCTCCAGGTGACCAGGCCAATGCGACACCCCCACGCGAGATGTTGCAAGGTGCACCGTGAGCAGTCATCGCTTCAGGCCGGCCTCGACCAACGCTCGTAGCTGGGCGATCTCACCAGCCAGGAGGTCCACCCTGTCTGGACCTTCCTCGGCGTCGACGTCGAGGAACCACGACGCGGCAAGTCCCGCGAGCGTGCTGAACAGCCCCACTCCGACCACCATCAGGACTGCGGCAACAAGGCGTCCCTCAAGAGTCACCGGATAGCGATCGCCGTACCCGACAGTCGTGATCGTGGCAAACGCCCACCAGAGAGCGTCGCCCGCCGTCTTGATGTTGGATTCGGGATCTGTCTCGAACTGGAGGATTGCGAGGCTTGCAAAGACGGCGAGGAGCAGGGACACGGTGCCAGCTGCAAGGAGGGCGCTCTGCTTGCGCTTGCCCTTGATGATGCTGCCGATCGTGCGCGCGGACCGCATCGCCCTTAGCAGTCGTATAATCCGCGCGATCCGGCTCAGTCGCCCCAGGCGCAGCGCGTCGATTGTGGGAATGCTCGATGCCAAATCGAGCCATCCGGTCCGCAGCAGATAGCGCGAGCGATCGGGCGCCCTAAGGAAACTCCGCACGAAGTCTGAGAAAAAGAGCACGCACAGCACGAAGTCGGTATACGACAAGACCTGATGCAGTTCGTCCGAGAGCGAGAGCAGCGTGTCAGCGGTGAGGACCCCTATCGAGAACACGCTCAGCACGAGCATGTACAGTTCGTAGGGCCCGAACATTTCTAGGGCGATCGCGAGGGAACTGCGGCGGGGCGCGGCCGTGTCGGACATATGTGTCGGTCAATACGACACCCAACTCGAACCGCCTGCAAGCTGAGTCAGGCAAGCGCGCCGGGCCACGCCGACCGATTCGTACCCTGTCACCTCCGATACGCCTTGTGTAGCCGCTACGCTACGGCGCTGCCCACCCCCCTCGCCTTCTCCGACTCACCACCACCGCCGTCACCAGCGTAAACAACAACCCCACCGGCAACGGCTCGAGCAGCGTGAACGCGATGTTCACGAG
>Ga0075421_100006424_pt1 | contig 14347 bp, 13 predicted proteins | sample SoiMetdeltSBSDD5_FD_75292 | JGI IMG/M metagenome (GOLD analysis project Ga0075421, IMG submission 75292) | Bulk soil microbial communities from a Populus tree surrounding site in Tennessee, USA - Soil MetaG P. deltoides SBSDD5 | ecosystem: Environmental > Terrestrial > Soil > Tree plantation...
AAACTAGCCGAACAAGCTAAAGCTTATTCCACAGTGATTTCAACTCCTTGATTTGACGTTGTGGAATAAGCTTTAGCTTGTTCATCGGACGTAGTCCGAAAGCGGTCCGCCCCACGGTAAACTCTAGATATGCCTCCGGCCACCATCACGGACGCCGCGCCCGCAGCTCTCACTATCCTGACTGAGGAAGAGAAGCTGTTCCAAGCGACCGTCCGCCGATTCGCCCGCGAGCAGATCGCCCCGCATGTCCGCGAGATGGATGAATCTGCCGTCTTCCGCAAGGACATCATCCGCCAATTCTTCGAGCTCGGACTGATGGGGATCGAAATCCCCGAAGAGTTTGGCGGACAAGGTGGAAGCTTCTTCCAGTGCGTCCTCGCCGTGGAAGAGCTCTCGGCCGTCGATCCTTCCGCCGGTGTCATTGTGGACGTCCAGAATACGATCGTCAACAACGCCATCCTGCGCTGGGCCAATTCCGATCAGAAGCAGCGCTACCTGCCCCGCCTGTCGAGCGACACGGTGGCGTCCTACGCGCTTTCTGAAGCCGGCTCCGGCTCGGACGCCTTCGCCATGGCTACCCGGGCCATCGACGACGGCGACCGCTTCCTCCTGACGGGCCGCAAACTCTGGATCACCAACGCGGCCGAGGCCGGACTGTTCCTGCTCTTCGCCAATGCCAATCCGGACGCCGGCTATCGTGGGATCACGGCTTTCCTGATCGAGCGGGAATTCCCCGGCTTCCAGGTCGGCAAAAAGGAGGACAAGCTCGGACTCCGCGCCTCCTCCACCTGCGAGCTGATTCTCGACAACTGCGCTGTCCCCAAGGCGAACGTCCTCGGCGAAGCCGGCCGCGGCTACAAGATCGCCATCGAAACTCTGAACGAGGGACGCATCGCCATCGGGGCCCAGATGATCGGCCTGGCGCGGGGCGCGCTGCACCACGCGATCGCCTACGCCAAGCAGCGCAAGCAGTTCGGCAAAGCGATCAGCGAATTCCAGGGCGTGCAGTTTGACCTGGCCAAGATGGCGACCGAGCTTGAAGCCGCCCGCCTCCTGGTCTACAACGCCGCCCGCCTCCGTGACGCCGGACGCCCCTTCGTGACTGAGGCGGCCATGGCGAAGTATTATAGTTCCGAGGTAGCTGAGAAAATCGCCTCAAAAGCGATCGAGGTGTTTGGCGGCGTGGGTATCACCAAGGAGTATCCGGTCGAGAAGCTGTATCGGGACGCCAAGATCGGCCGGATCTACGAGGGAACGAGCAACATCCAACTGGTAACCATCGCCAAACAACTGCTTGGCGGGAACTTGTAAGCGAAACCGCTCCCCTTGGTGGAGCGTCTTGATAGAGAGAGACTTATGCGTATTTGTCTGCCTGGTTTGATGCTGCTATGCGGTGTCGCGGCCATCGCCGCCGACGACCTCGCCCCCGACGAAATCGTCAGAAGATTCGCCGCCAAAGAGGCCGACTTCGCCAAAGCGCGCGCGAATTATACCTACCGGCAGAGTGTTAAGATCCAGGAGCTGACTCCCGGCGGCAGTGTGACGGGCCAGCACGAAATGGTGTCCGACATCATTTTTACGCCGGACGGAAAGAGAACCGAGAGAGTCGTGCGCGCTCCTGTTTCCACCATGAAGCTCAGCCTCGACCCGGGAGATGAAGAGGATCTGCGCAACGTGCAGCCGTTCGTCCTCACCACCGATCAGATCGCCGAGTACGACATCCGCTATCTGGGCCGCCAGAAAGTGGACGAAATTCCCTGCTATCAGTTTTCGGTGAAGCCGAAGCGAATGGAAAAGGGCAAGCGCTACTTCGAAGGCGAGATCTGGGTGGATGATCGCGACCTGCAGATCGTCAAGACCTACGGTAAAGGCGTCGGCTTACGAAATAAAGGCGCCGATAACCAGTATCCGCGCTTTGAAACCTACCGCGAGCAGATCGACGGCAAGTACTGGTTCCCGACCTACACGCGCGCCGACGATGTGCTGCACTTCAAAGATATGGACCAGCGCCTCCGCATGACGGTCAAATACGAAGACTACAAACAGTTCCGTAGCCAGACGACGATCACTTTCGGCGAAGAGGTAAAGGATCCCGCTGCGACGACCCCGGTCAAGCCACCGCCTCCCAAGAAGTAAGTTCTGGTAGCATCGTTAGCAGATGCCCACAACTAAGGTTACGGCGCTGCCGAACGGTCCACTGCGCCTCGAAGGCGAGTTTACGATTTGCGATGGCGTGGGAGCCGAGTTCGGTCTCGCCGGCCGCACCGTGATCTCCCTTTGCCGATGCGGATTTTCCCAGAACAAACCGTTCTGTGATGGGTCGCATGGCCGGCAGGGATTCCAATCCACCGTGGAAGCGAAAGAACTTCCTCCGCCGAAGAAGTTGTAATTAAAACCAAGACGAACAAGCTAAAGCTTGTTCCACAGTAGAGTCGAAGCCCCTGTGGAACAAGCTTTAGCTTGTTCGTTATTCGTACCGCAGGGCTTCGATCGGATCGATCCGCGCCGCTTTCATCGCCGGATAAATTCCGAAAACAATGCCCACCACCACCGACACGCTAAATGCAATCAGCACCGATGAAGTAGTGACGATCGTCTTCCATTCCGCCGCCCGAGCGATCAGCCACGACAGAAAGAATCCGAAACAAATTCCCAGCGCGCCTCCGCCCACCGAGATCAGCACCGACTCCGTCAAAAATTGCCGAATAATATCGACGCGGCGAGCGCCCGTCGCCCGGCGAATGCCGATCTCCCGCGTCCGCTCCATCACCGTCGCCAGCACGATGTTCATGATGCCGATTCCACCCACCAGCAGTGAGATCGCCGCGATTGCCACCATGACGTAAGTGAAAATCGTCTGCGTCTGCTGCTGCTGCGCGAGCAGGGCGGCCGGGATCGTCACCGTGAAATCCTGCACATTATGGTGTGTCCCGTTCAGGATGGAGGTGACCACTTTGGCGACTTCCACACTGCGGGCATCCGATTTGAGGCGCAGGTCGACGCCATCGAGCTCGTCTTTCATGAAGCTGGTTCGGTCCCAGAACCGATACTGGAACGTGTTCAGCGGAATGTAGACAGTGTTGCTCTCTTCGCTCACCACGCCGACCACCTCGAGCCAGGTGTCGTTGACCTTCACGAATTTGCCGAGCGCCGGATCGTAGCCAAGCAGATTCACCTTGGCCGTCTGGCCCAAAACGCAGACCGCCGCGCTCGCGTCGTCATCAGCCTTGTTGAAGAAGGCGCCCTCCACCGGCTGCATGGAGTGGATCGTGGCGTAAGTGGCCCGAACACCCTTAAGTTCCGGCATCTGCTGCGAGGGTTTCGGAAGCACCTGCGCCGGATGAAGCGCCCGTCTTGGCGAAAGCACTTCCAGATCCTCGATGTTGGCTTCAAGAATCCGCACATCTCTCGCCGTCAACCCAGGCGACTGCCGGCGCCGCTGCTGCAGCTCCTCCTGACTGGTCGCACTCCGCGACTCCACCAGTAGGTTCCGCACGCCCAACTTTTCGATCATGCGCAGCGATTCTTCTCGTGCCCCCGCGCCGATCGACAGCATTCCGATCACCGAGCCCACGCCGAACACAATGCCGAGAGCCGTGAGCAGGGTGCGAGTCTTCTGCGCGCGAAGATTATCGGCGGCCTGCCGCACGTCGGAGGCTAAGCGAAACGGGTTCACTTAGCGATTGCCTTCATGGCTCCGCCCGCGTCGCCGCCCTTCTTTTTGTTGGTCATCTGATCGGGCGAGGCCAGCGCGACCATGCGGCCCTCGGGCAGTCCCTCGATGACTACCTGGCTTTCGCTGCGCCGGACCAGCTTCACGTCGTGCGGCAGGAATCCCTCCGGATTGTGCACATAAACGAAGGTCCGTCCGTCGCTTTCAAAGAGCGCCGGGGCCGGGGCCCACAGCACATTCTTGAGAACCTCGGTCGTAACGACTATGTTCGCGCTCATTCCGGGCCGTAGCTCCGGCGATGGCTTGTCGATCGTGATCTTACAGTCGAAGCGGCGTTCCCATGGCGGACCGGCGACCACGCCGAGCTCCTTGACACGGCCCACAAAAGTCTTCCCCGGTAAGGCGATCACGCTGATCTCGGCCGGCTGTCCGACTCCCAGATGCCCGCGGTCGAGTTCTCCAATTCTGGCTGTCATCTCCCAGTTTTTCAAATCCGGAATCTGCGCCACTGCCATGCCCGGCCGCACGTTATCGCCGACGCGGATTAGGGGCATCGTCATTCCCCACATGAAGTTTCCGTTCATATTTGGCTGAATGGCGACATAGCCGTCGGACTTGGCCTTCAATGTCAGCATTTCGATGTTCTTTCGAGCCAAGTCGGCCTTCACTTTCGCCTTGTTGCGAGCCGCCTCCTGGATCACGATACCCGCCTGCGACGTCGCCTTGCGATTCGCCATATCCTCCTGGATTTGCGCCAGCCGGTCCCGCGCGGATTGAAGGGCCAACTCATTCTGCCGCGCCACGATCGCCGACAGCAGTTCGTTGCGGCGCACATCCAGTTCCGCTAACCGAAGCTCGGCCTTCGCCTGTAATATGGCGTAGCGGTCTTCCTCTTCCTTAGCCAGACTGGCCGCAGTAGCGTGCGCCACATTCTGTTCGGCCTCGGCGAGATCCGCTTCCGCTTCCTTCAGCCGGTATCCCTGTTCAGTTGTGTCCAGTTGCACCACGACGTCGCCGGCTTTGACCACCTCTCCCGGACTTCGCAGGGACATGATCGACATCTGGTTTTCACCCGTCATCGGCGCCGTTAACATCTCCGAATTGCCGCCCTGCAACTCACCCCTCGCCGTGACAGTCAACTTGAGATCGCCGCGCTTGATAACTGTCATCGGAATCGTCGAGGTGTGAGGCGCAGGGGCGTTGTTGGCTGGCACGTTCGCCCCGATCCGATAAAGGCCGCCTATCGCTGCGGTGATCACGACCAGAGTCGGAAGAAGAATCCTCCACTTGCGGCTCATTGTTTCTGCTCCTGTGGCGGCTCGACCAGCGTCACCAAATCCCCGGCGTTGATTCCCTTGATCGCGACTTCATCCGGATTGCGCGCCAGCAGTTGCACCTCCGCCGCAAAGTATCCTTTCTTTTCGGCGCGGTAAACAATCGGCTTCCCGTTGCGCGTGAAAACTGCCTTCGCCGGGACACTGATCGCGCCCGGCAGACGGTTGACGATCACATCCATATTGCCGTTCATCCCGGGCCGCAGCCGCGACCCGGCCGCCTCGACTTCCGCGTACGTGCGGAAGTTTCGGGTGGGAGGCCATTCCCAGGTTGTCTCCGTCAGCGGCGAGATACCGCCGAGTTTCCCTTTGAAGGTCTTCTCCGGGAACGCATCCACATGAACACGCGCCTCCTGTCCGCCCATCACGCGTCCGCGATCGATCTCCTCGAGCTTGCCTTCCATCTCGAGCGTGTTCATATCCGGAATTTCGGCCAGCGCGCTGCCGGGCCAAGCATTATCGCCGACCTTAAAGGGCTTAGCATTCATCCAGCCCTGCGAGTAGTTCGTCATGTAATTGACGATGCCCGCGATCGGAGCCTTCAACTCCATTTGGGAGAGCCTTCGCTTCCACAGATCAACTTCCGCCTGCGCCTGCTCCTTGAGACGCGTCAAAGAGGCGATTTTGGCTTTTGCCGACGCCTGGTGATGTTCGACTGTCGAGTCCTGGACGCGCAACTTCTGCTCGGCCAGCCCAAGATCGATTCTGCTCTCCTCGCCTTGCAGCGCGCTGACAATCTCCGCCTTGGAGGCTTCGAGCTTCGCGCGCTCGAGCTGGTATCGCGTTGTGCCGCTGTCCAGCTTGTCCTGCTCCACGGTAATGCGCTCTTGCGCCAGCGCCTGATCGAGCGTAGCCGTCGCCTGGCGAAGCCCGGCCTCCTTTTCCTGGAGCTGCTGGCGGGCGCTGCTCGGATCGAAGCGGATTACCGGATCGCCTTCCTTGACAGGTTCACCCGAAGGCGCAAGCCAGACAATTTGGAGATTTGGCACGATCGGCGTGGTGAGCTGGGCCGATCGCCGCGCCTTCAACTCGCCGCGACAGCGCACCATGACCAGAAAATCGGTCTTTCGCGCCGGGGCCACCGGCAAGTCACCGGCCGCTTGTGCGCGACGCATACGCCAGGCGCCCGCTCCCACTAAACCCAGCACGGTGAGTGCGACTCCTATGCGCCACATCGTCTTTTTGCCGCGGCTCATTTGCCTTCCACCATCAGCGCCGCCGAAAGATCTGGAAGCAGATGCGGATCGCTCTGCACCAGCTTGAAGCGTGCGCCGAATGTCTTCACCGGCGCGCCCAAAGCCGACGCGGCCACTGGGCTCGCCGATACGAACACCGCATCGAACACAAGGTCCGGATAGGCGTCGAGCCGCACCTTGGCCCGGGCTCCCGGCGCCAGAATCGCGCCGTCAGGCTCGCCCACGACTGTATCCACGATCATGTGTGTCGGATCGAAAATTCGAAGCAGAGGCTGGCCCGAATTCAGCATGTCGCCTTCCTGCGGCTTGCCCAAGGTATTGTTCCGCCAGATATTCTCGAGCGCCACCATCCCTGCCAGGGGCGCCTTGATGATCATCCGGTCGGCATTTCCTGTGGCGCGATCGAGATTCACTTTCTGCCGGTCGCGCTGCAACTCAAGAATCCGGATGCTAGCGGCCTCCGCCGCGTCGTGGAACTTATGGGATTTTTTGAGGCTTCCGACACGCTCTCTGGCGTCTTCAGCTTTTGACTCGTTTTTCAGCCGGTCGATTTCGCTGAGCAGCGGACCCCGGCGAAGCTGCAGCTCCGCCTTAGCGAGATCGGCTTCGGCCTTCTGCAGGTCCGAACGCCGCTTTTCGGCATTACTCCTGAATTCGGCCTTCTTTTGCTCGACCTGATGCCCTAAGTCGTCGAATTTAGCCTGGCTGTCCCGAGCATTGTCAATCTGCTGCGTGCTATCGAATTCGGCGACCACTTCTCCGGCCTTGACCCGAACGCCGTTGGAAACCAATCCCACCAGCGTCAGGCGGTTGCCGCCTTGACCAGACATCTGGGGAACCAGAATGGTAGACGATTTCTCCGCCTGCACGGTCCCAGTCACTCGCAATTGGCGGCGCACTGGTGGCGCTGAGCTGCTGTCCACCACCGCAGCGTGTGTGACCACCGGTTCCTTCCCGCATCCGGAAAGCAGCCCGAATCCCGTCAACACTAAGAAAAAAAGTGGCTTATTCCTATTCACACATCGCTTTACTAGGCGTCTCGCTGACATAGCGTCGATTGACTTAGCCATTAGACGCTCGATTTCCAAAAAATGTTCACGGAAAGTTTTGTGAAAAACAGGCTACAACTGTGGCGTGATTACCGCTCCATCGCCTTCTTGAGCTTGCTGACCAGCCGATCGGCAACCTTACGCTGCCCTCCGCGCTTCAGTGCGCCGAGCAGCAGACTTCTGTCGCCGGCTTCATCCGACCAAAGGAGAACCTTACCCTCTTTATCGAGTAAAGAAATAGTACCCGTCGCAACGTCGTGCAATCCGAGGTATCGGCCAGTGATTTTCGCGCCTGTCCCTTTCGTCTCTGTATTGACACCGGCGAGGATCCCGTCGGCGTCCTTCACATCCAGAACGACAGTTAGACTACCCTTGAACTGCTTCACAATCTCAGCGCGAATGTATTGATCGAGATCGTTGTCCATCTTCTCGATGAATACCTTTCGAACCGACTTTAGCGACGGGGCATCCTGGCCAAACGCGAACACAGTCAGAGCTAGCGCAGCAATCAAAGATCTCATGTTTCCTCCAGAAGGATAATCTACGATAACAGATTGGAGCTTGCTGAAAAATACCTCTCAACAGCCGGAAGGCAGGCTACCAGCCTGCCCCACGTGAGGATCAAAACTTGCAGCCCAGGTGGGCAGGCTGGTAGCCTGCCAATTACTTTTCAGCTTCGCGATTCGCCCCGCCTTCTTGCATATTTCAACAAACTCCTAAAGCTCCGTCTCTTTCAGACGATGCTAATTTTAGATGGACTCTCTCGCAGCTCCGCGTTCAACCAGGATCTTTCAGCCCTGGGCTCTTAAAAACCTGCCACCGTTCCGCCCAGTCGCTGTTAAGCTCGTGCAGCTAACCGCTCAAGACGACGTTTCCATCGCCAAGGTGCAGCAGGTGCTGCGGACAGACGTAACCTTCGCCGCTGAGGTATTACGACTCGCCAATTCCGCTCTAGCGGGTTCCCGTAGCGAGGTCCGAAGCGTGGCCCATGCCGTCGCCATGGTCGGTCTCGAACGGCTCAAGGCGCTGTCGATGACAATCGCGGTACGCGACTTTCTTTCGTCGTCGAAGAGCAATCAGGCGATGGAGAGCTGCTGGCGATACAACCTGGCCACAGCCGTGGCTTGCGAATGGCTGGCGCCCTTTTTGCATCTCGATCCGGATAGCTCCTACACCGCCGGCTTGATGCACGATATCGGCCGGTTGGCCATCCTGCGGGCCTTTCCCGATGAGTATTTCCGGATGTTGTCGGTCATCGAAGATTACGGATTCGACCTTCTGCAGTGCGAGACAGATCTCTTCGATATTAACCACTGCCAGGCCGGACGCTGGTTGATGGAACGCTGGGAGTTCCCCGCCGACCTCAAAGACGTCGCTGAGCTTCACCACCAGGTTCCCACCGCGGAGACGGCGGACCTGGTGAAGGTCGTCTTCATCGCCTGGCAAATCGCCGACATGCTTGGATTCTCGCCGCTCGGCGTCCGCTCGCACCTGACCGTTGAAGAGATAACCGCCACTCTGCCCGAAACGGCGCGGCGGGCGATCTTCGCCAAGCTCGACCAGCTAGCCGATCTGGTCACGCTCAAGCTCAAAGCCGGCGAGCCCGTACACGCCTGAAGTTCACGGTATCCTAGAGAGTTCGTAGCGCGCGCTCGTGCCTATGATCTCTTTCATCTGCAATATTTGCGGCCAATCCAACACCCTCGCCGAGTTCCATCACGAAGAATCGAGTTGCGCCGGCTGCGAGTCGAACGTTCGTTTGCGGGCGCTTGTCTACATGCTCTCGGTCGAACTGTTCGGGGACGGATTCCTGCTTCCCGAATTCCCCTGTTTGCCCGCCATCAAAGGCCTCGGATTAAGCGATCAGGAGAACTACGCCGACCGTCTTGCCAAGAAGTTCGATTACACGAACACCTTTTACGACCGCGAACCCTATCTCGACATCACCCAGCCGCATCCGGAGCGCTACGGAACTTACGATTTCATTCTCTCGAGCGACGTCTTCGAGCACATCGCGGCGCCTGTCGAACGAGCTTTTGACGAAGCCTACAAATTACTAAAGCCGCACGGCTTACTCTGCCTGAGCGTGCCGTTCTCGCTGCTTGATTCGACTATCGAGCGCTTCCCCGGCCTTCACGAATTCGCGGTAGTCCCCTTAGGTGGTACGCCGGTATTGATCAACCGCACGCGCGACGGCGCACTCGAGATTCGCGATGATCTAATCTTTCATGGTGGCGAAGGCGCTACGCTCGAAATGCGCATCTTTTCGCACAAGGACCTGGAAAATAAGCTAGAGATCGCCGGCTTCAAAAACTTGAGATTCCTGACCGAATCCATTCCGGAATTCGGCATTCGCTTCCAGGGCGGTTGCTCCCTTCCGTTGGTTGCCCGCAAAGAGGATTTCGTTTTCGACCGCCGGACGATCGGCCAATTGGCCAAGGAGTACAACGCCCGAAGTAAGGATCTGGCTGAATTGCGGTCCCTCCAGGCGAAGTGCCACGCACACATCGATCACCTCGATGACGAGCTCGCCAAGCGCGGTGTCTGGGCCTCCGGCCTGCAGCAGGAGATAACAGAAACCCGCGCGACTCTGGAACGAATACAGGCCGAATTCGATGAGCGAACCCGATGGGCGCTGCAACTGCAAGATGAGCTGGAGTCCGAGTCCAAGGCCGCCGCCGCATTGCGGGCCCAGGTTGACGCCATGGCTGAATCCCGCTGGATCAAGCTCGGGAATCGCCTCGGACTCGGTCCCAAGCTGAAACCACCGATCCAACATTAAACAAACCGCCCGTTGGCGCCGAAGAGGTATCTATGGGTTCGCCTGCGGTTGATCACCATCGAGTTAGGCGAATTTCGGGTGATCGCGGATCGGGAGGCAGGACTCGCCACGGATTCGCTTCGTTTTCCGTATCGCCCGTCACGATCTAGGCCAACAAGGTAGTGTTTGACCTAATTAAGGACTATGAGCCAATGTCATACCGCATTCTGATAGTGGACGATTCGCCGGTCATGCGGAAGCTCATTCAGCGCGTCGTCGAGATGTCCGGGTTCAGCCCCGACGACTGCTTCTGCGCCAGTAACGGCGTCGAAGCGCTGGAGATGCTCGGATCCCACGCCATCGATCTTATCCTGAGCGACATCAATATGCCCCGCATGGACGGCGAGGAGCTGATGCGCGCGCTCAAGGCCGATGAGAATCTTTGGGAGATTCCTGTACTGATTCTTTCCACGGACGCGACCCATCGCCGCATGCGCGAGATGTTCGCCCTCGGCGCACAGGGGTATCTGACCAAGCCTTTCACCCCCGAGGCTCTCCATCTGGAGTTACAGCGGATTTCGGGAGTGGTCCATGCCTGAAACGGCCCGCAATGTGGCAGCCTGGCGATTGCCGTCGAGATCGGGACGGCAAAAACGCTGGCCATGGACTTCCTCGAACTCGATCCGGAAGTCGACCTCGATCCGGGAAAAATTGAGGCCTCCCGGCCTGTCTTTTCAGTAGCTGTAAAGCTTGTTCGCTAAGGACGCAATTGCAGATGAACACGCGCGACATCGCCCATATAATGATTGGACGTTTGTTCGACCGCACGGCTGATATTCTCGCGCGCTAGCTTCTTGTCCCCCGCTGCCTCGTAGTGCAACCCGATATACAGGTACGCATAGAACAGCCGGTCACTCAGAACGTTCGGCGGCGGATTTCCGGCCCGCGCCGCCGCCATCACATCCTTGATGGAAGCGGTCCCTTTATACAGATCGTAGATCACCATCATCGGAATGCGCGGATCGGGCGCGATGGGCATCAGCCCTTCACGCGCCGCCAATACTCCGACCGACCGAGCCATGCAGAGATAACGCCACGCGGCGTTCTCGACATCGTTCCCGTTCACTGTCTGATGCAATTCGAACTGCTTGCGGCCATCCTCGTAACGACCGGCGTAGTACAGCGCAATCCCGCGCTGCCAGTGATACGGAGCCTGCGCCGGTTGAAGCGCGATCGCCCGATCGAAATCGGCCACCGATTCCCGGATTCGCCCCGCCTTGAAATGCGCGAAGCCCCGGCGATTGTAAGCGTCGGGGGAATCGAGTTGGATCGACTGCGCGAGCAGCAGCGCGCACACCAGCGCAGGGATCATCAGTATTGCCAATTCTCGTTGAAGAATCCCGAGACAGCTACGGCTCCGCTGGGCGAGACCACCGAGTAATCCCCGAGCCGTGGGAACAGCCAGGCATTCGTTCCGCGGAAATCCTTCTCGGCGAACGTGTGCCCGCTGTTTATCACGACGTACCGCTTGGGATTCAGCGGATTCGGATACACCAGCACCGGAATATGATCGGCCGCGCCGAACTTCTGATTCGCCACTGTGATCTCCGTCTTGGTCCACTTGATCGGCAGCTTGCCGATCACCTTGGCGATCACGCTATTGCTGCCCGGATCACCGAACAGCACCAGGTTGTAGTCGGCGATGTCGCTCGCGGTCACTGTGCGATCGTCTTTGACACGCACATCGCCCCGCAGCCACTTCGCGAAATTCGCGCTGAACACCTCGAGCGACTTCTTGCCATGCTCTGCCGCCGCAGCATTCCATGGGTCGCTAGTCGGCCGCACGCACAGGAACGGATCCATAAATGCGTCATCTACCGGACCCTGCAGCCCGTGAACCTTGTGCAACCCCGAAAGCTTCCCGTTCCAGGTCGCCCACTTCCCGTTCTTCTTCTCGAAGCCTGCATCGGCGCCGGCCTTCAGCGTCTGGCCGTCGATCGTGAACGACCCACCCGAACCATCGAACTTGAGCCGCGCCACGCCCTTGGTCGATACCGTGTACTGCTTCCCGTCCGTGCTCCTGACCGCGTCCACATAGCCGCGCTCGTATGTCTTCTCCAGTCCCTCGACCGTTAGCCAGTGGCACTGATTGAACCGCGTCGTATAGGTCACAAACTTCAAATGTGATGGCGGCGTATCGGCGCTCTCCAGCGCCTTGGCGATAAACGCGCTCGACTCCTTCTTGCTGTCCGGCTGCCAGGCGTGCCCCGTCTTGGGCCCGATCAGGAATAGCGCCCGCAAATCCGTCGTCGTCCAATGCAGCGGATCGGGGTTCTCGAACTTGAATCCTTCCTTCATCAACTGCTCGCGGATATTTACCGACGCCTGTAGCTGCCGGTCGTTCTCGCCGCCGTATCCCACGGTCGGCGCGTTGAACGCGTTCATCGCATAATCCACTGCGTCGTAGTAGTGCAGCATCGCTTCCTGATAGGGAGGCAGGTCTTTCTGATCGCCGTAATTCTTGGTCTCGGTATAGCCGGCGCCCGCTTCGATGGCTCCGAATTTTCCTGGATGATGCAAGCCGAGGTGCCAGGTGCTCGCGCCGCCCATGGAAAATCCGCGCGATACGATGCGCTTGGGATCGATCTTGTACCGCTGCTGCACCGACGCGATCGTCTCGAAAAGATCCGCCTCTCCTGCCCAACGATACGAGACATTCGTGCGACCCAGCGGCTCGACCTGGATGGTGTCCTGGTCCGCCTGAGTCTGCCGCTTGCTCTCCTGCTGCACGATGAATGCGACTTCGTTCAGCGTGCGATTCGTGCCGTGCTGCCAGACATCGAGGCGCATCGGCTTCTTACCGTCGTAGGATTCGGGAATCGTCATGCCGTAGGGTTGGACGCTGCCGTCGAGCCGCGAATAATAGCCGCGCAGCACGTGACCTTTCCGCGTCGTCCACGATGAGGTTCCCGCCTCAAGTTCTTTCGCGCGCGCGAGTCCGGTGTCGAGCACCGCGAGTGTATTCGTGATGAACGCCTTAGTGGCGAACTCCTCGGGGAACCGCACGATGTACTCGGCGGCTTTCCGATAAATATCGACGTCGGCCAGCAGCCCCGAATCCACGTTCTTCGCTGCCAGCGCCTTAACCCGGGACGCGAGCTCGGTGGTCTTCGTAGTGATGAGCCGCATCTCTTCGGCGGACGGAGTCTCGGCGGCAGTCGCGGCAATCGCCATCAGCAACAACAGGGAGGTTTTTTTCATGTTCGCAGCTCGTGAATAAGTATATATCCACTCGCCGCTTCATGGCAGTGACGCGCTCTGGAACCCGGCCGCTGTATTGGCCCGTGTCTGCACAGCCGCCGCTTCCGACTTCCGCCGCGACTTCCGCAGCAGGCCGGCGTAGCGCTGCAGCGCCTCCACATACGCGGGGCTAGGTTTACCGCCCGCCGCTTCGAACATGGCGATCGATTCGCGAAAGGTCACTTCCGCATCCTCGCGCTCCGATCCTTTCGCGTGGACCTCCGCCAGGGTGGAAAGCGTCGCCGCCAATGTTTGATGCGGCCCGGCGAACGTCCTGCGCTGAATTTCAATCGAGTGCAGCAGCAGCGGCTTGGCTTCCCCCAGCTTTCCTTGCCGCAAGTAGACTTCCGCCAAATGGCTTTCGATAATAGCAATTCGAAAATAGCCCTTTGCGTCGCGCATAGCCTTGAGCGCCCGCTCGAGATACCGCGCAGCTTGCGCGTCATGATGCTGCTCGAAAGCCAGGAGACCCAGGTTGCTGACAATCGCCGCGGTGAGTGTGTGAGTGGGACCGAAGGCCTTTTCACTAATCCGCAGCGCACGCTGCATCAGCGCCTCGGCCTGCGCGAACTCAGCCATGATCCGGTAGTAGAATGCTAACCCAGCAGGCTATTGACGCGAGCGCGATCGGCTCCGTTCAACGCCGAGCTGCGTTGCCGCGCCTCCTCAAGCGTGGACTTCGCCAACGCCAATCGCCGTTGCGAAACGTAGAGATTCCCCAGACTGCCTACCGCAGTCGCCAACTCGACGTGCTCCGGATTCGCCCGTTGAATCTGCGCAGCGTTTTTCAGCAGCGACTCGGCGGCGTCGAACTTGCCCTCGATCATATACAGTTGCCCGAGTTTTTCGAGCAACACGGCGGTGGTAGCGTGCTGCTGCCCCAGGACGCTTTTCTTGATTTCGAGCGCCTCTTCGAGCAAGCCTTCCGCCTCGGCCCATTTCAGTTGCTGGAACCGGCGATCTGCCTCGTTCTCCAGCTCGGTGGCGCGTTGCAGCAGGGGCGCAGTTTCCTGGGCAATCGCCGCCAAGATCGA
>Ga0075421_100006425_pt1 | contig 14346 bp, 9 predicted proteins | sample SoiMetdeltSBSDD5_FD_75292 | JGI IMG/M metagenome (GOLD analysis project Ga0075421, IMG submission 75292) | Bulk soil microbial communities from a Populus tree surrounding site in Tennessee, USA - Soil MetaG P. deltoides SBSDD5 | ecosystem: Environmental > Terrestrial > Soil > Tree plantation...
GCCCGACACCCCGCCGCCACACGTGTGCGCTCATGCCGTACGCTGGAGCGCTAGTTGAGCAGACAGAAGCATAATGACTCGTGGATAAAGCTCGTCCTTTGATAACTCAGGACAAGCACTTCGGTCGGCGAGAGCATCGATCCATGGACGAAAGACCTGGGGTCGAAAGAATTCTGGTAATCGACTCGAAGTGTCCAATAGAAATTCCCTGATCTGGGCCCGCAGTTCCGCTCCGAGCCAACTCTCCAGTGGCACGGAAAACCCCCACTTCGGTTTCTTAGCAACTGCTGGAGGTAACCGCCGAGCTGCAACGGAACGTAGAATTCTCTTGCAGGTTCGACCTTTAACTTTGAGATGGTGGGGAATCGAAAGGCCAAACGTGAACAATTCCTCATCGAGCATCGGCACTCTGACTTCTAAACCTTCCATCATGCTGGCAATATCCACCTTGTATAGGAAATCATTTGGTAGCGTCAGACGCACATTCACTTCTGTAGCATGTGCAGAGAGCCGTTCGATTCTCGATGTTTTCTTGGGACCTTCGTACTGCCACTGGCTTTCAAAAAGCCTTCGCACGGGCAGCAGGTTCGAGTCTGTTTGGAGACATTTATGTTCGCGCTCCCCCATTATAGAAAAAAGACTTTGGATCACCGATACGTCATCAGCATCCTTCACTTCTTGCAGACGTTGAGAAAACCGGCTCGACAAAACTCTATATCGTGACAATTCTGCACCGGCCGTTGCAGCGTAATTTGAAAAAAAAGTTGGTAGCCTCTGTAATAGCGCGATTCGGGCAAGACGCCAATAGACATCGTAACCACCGAATGCCTCGTCACCGCCATCCCCGGAAATAGCAACCTTTATATGTTGCCGCATAAGCTTACAAATCGCGTTCACAGCAAAAACAGACGTGTCTGCGAAAGGTTGCCCGAGATGGTTGAACAGATCCGTGACCGAGTTCCAATTCTTTCGAAGTTCGCTCATATCCAGCGATTCGTGACGGCTGCCGATGTGACGCGCGACCATTGCCGCAGCCCATGTCTCGTCATATTGCTTGCCAGAAAATCTGACATTGAACGTACGAAGTTCACCGTGTGATGCAACCTGTGCGGCAGCACTTACCAACGAAGAATCAATGCCTCCGCTTAGAAGAGCACCCAGCGACACGTCGCTTTCCAGCTGACGTTGCACAGCTATTGTTATCAGTTCCTCAGCTCGATCGGTTGCGTGATTCAACGTCATATCAGGATCGGGTGCGATCTTCCACGAATGGTAGCGGCGACTGCTGCAGGAAATTCCGCCGGAATCCAATACAACGTCTAGCATTTGACCTGGTTCCAGCGCTCGGATCCCGCTATAAAATGTTTCCGGAGCAGGTATGTATGACAGGGCAGTAAAATCGTAAAGCGCCTGACGATCCAATCCTATATCTACATTCGGCAGGTCCTTTAGCGCGCCGATTTCGCTGGCGAATACAAACCGGTCTTTACCTGAAGCATAGAAAAGCGGTTTGATTCCAAATCGGTCCCGCACAAGAATCAACCGTCGTCTCTGCGTGTCGTAAATAGCGAGCGCGAACATACCCCGCAGTTCTTGAACAAACTGTGGACCCAACTCCTCATAGAGGAGTGGAATGACTTCCGTGTCAGACTTACTCCTAAATACATGCCCTTTGGCTTCAAGCCTCTGTCGGAGTTGACGGTGGTTGTATATTTCCCCGTTAAAGACCGTCCAAACAGTTCCTCGTTCATTCGCCATCGGCTGTGCACCAGCTGATGATAGGTCGATGATACTAAGGCGTGTATGAATCAGAGCCGCATCTGGCCAGGACCGAATTCCATCGCCATCAGGGCCTCGGTGCCGCAGTGCCCGAATGAACTGCTTCGCGCATTTTTCGCTGTCCGGCCAGACACCTAGCCATCCTGCGATTCCGCACATCGTTAAACCTTTCGTTGCCTAGTTGATCCTTGATATATATTGCTCAGACAAATCTCAGGGCAGGTTTCCAGATCAGCAGCAGAAACCCGTGGATGGATTTCTCACAGAAGGACTTCCCCGATACGGTGTGCAGTCAAGGGCCCGTGACACGGCGTAGATTGGTCGGAGCAAGCGGTGCAGCAACATATTGATACGCTCCGATATCCCACGCCCCGGTGGTCGAGCATGGCGGGCCACCGCCAGGACGGCATACTCCATCTTTATCCGTTGTAAAACTTGAGCTAAGGTTAGCACCTAAATTGTGTGCTGAAGTCAAGTGATAGTCATTAGCGCCTGCGCTGACGAAGCCAGGATTGGCCTTGACGATATCGCATCCTGTTCCCGATCCCGAAGTGGTACAGAGATTGTTGCTGGCCGTTACGCTACGGGTGTTTTCAAACGTAATGCCGTCAATTTTGTTATTGGCGCAAATATTGTTTTTAGCCACTAACACGCTACCGCCGCCGGAATAGATGCAATACTGGGCACCGACAATCGTGTTGTTCCAGATGGATATGTCTCCTCCGCTGTTTAACAGCTGTATTCCAGCGAAAGTGGGGCTGATAATCACATTGTTATAGATCTTCATTCCAACTGCACGCGCATACTGCATGGCCCCGGTTCCGGTTTTAATCATCGTATTTCCGCGAATAACGCAATTGTCTGACGGTTGATCCCCAGCACCACACCTAACGGCGTTATGGCTTACATCTTCGATCAGATTGTTTTCTACCGTTACGTTATTGCCTACTAGATATAAACCATTGTTGCCATTAGTGTAGTTGGCCGCTCTGCAGGAGTGAATGTGGCTATTCCGAATCGTGATACCGCCACCTCCTAAGATGCAGTGATGTCCTCCCAGTGAGCCGCTTTCAGGGTTTGTAACGTCAATGCCATCTATTACAACGTCATCATTCGTGAAACTGATAACCGCGCCTGCATTATTCGCTCCAGCTTCGATCTTTGCACCACCGACAAATTTGAAAGGATATCCGGAGCCACCGATGAGTTGAATATGAGTAGCCTGTGAAAAAAGTAGAAGACTATGTGGAGTTGCACGCTGAATCGTAACCGTCTCGCCCTCGTGTGATCGAATCGTCGTTCGGGCAGAGGATGAGAGCCCGGATGGAAATATGTTGTCAGCGAGGTCTTCACTATACGTACCGCTGCGGATATCCAGCGTATCTCCGCCCGAAAGACACGCAGCTCCAGCTCTGATCGTTAACTTAGGGGTCGTTGCACTCTGTGCCTGCTTGCATGTGTGGGCATTACTGCCATCTTTGGCAACGTAGTATGTGGCACCTTCTGATACCAAAGGCGAAACGAGCAAACCGCCTAACAGCAACAGCGGTGAAATAACCGAAAAGCGGTTCATTATACCTCCCTGTAATAATGCCCTAAGGGCGATCACGCATCCATGTGAGCTGCGTGGTTGAGAGATAATGCGCACCTGCGGACGATGCTTCTTGTATTACGAAGACACAGATGAAACAAGGTTTTTTGGTATGCTTTTGGTCTCGTCCACACAAACGGCTCCTCAATTTGCAACAGCAACGACAAGATAAACGATAGCTAGGTGCGACTGCCTGGCAGCAGAACAGGACAAGATCTCAGCTGGATAAAGATTGCCGATGCGGTTGAAAATTTGTGCAAGCCCACGACCGAGCGGCTTTATAGCACGTTTTTGGACCAGGCGAGATACGATCATGATGTTGATGAATTGGCACAGGAACGCTCGCCGGATACAGATCGCGTCGAGATCAACCACACGGAATCCCGCTTTCTCGATTTCATAAATTAATCCGCGATGCGTCCATCGCCTCCAATCCCGGTCGTCCCCTAGATAGCACCAGAAACCGTGCGTACTAAGCAGAAGTATGCCCCCGGGCCGCAGTAACCGCCTGCATTCGCCAAGATAATGTTCTGGATCCCGAACCGACTGGAGTACTTCCGTGGATACGACGGCATCGAAGCTGCCATCATCCAATGGGACGCGCTCACCTTTCTGATAGAAGACGTCGGCTTCCGGATTTTCCGCTACGTCAGCCCCAACATAAGATGAATAATTTACGAAAAGCTGCTGGTATGGTCGCTTGCCGCAACCATAATCCAACACTGCACCACGAATGTTTGCGGCGTGACGGGTCATCGATCTATAAAGGCCTACCCTGTGAAGGTAGGTTGGATCGTTGATCGAAAGATCTTGGGGTCTATTTATAGGTGAAGTCGAGCGGCGTATGCCTCTCGTGTCTTCCGTCTGCCGAAACTCCGCGTCATCCACACCTTGAACCAGCACGGATGTATTTTTATTTTTCATTGGACTACCATTTCTTATTCAGGAGCTGGTCGTATCTGGCAGCGATTTGTTGAGCCCAGTGTTCCACCGAATGACGTGCAGCAACGTGTCCTGAATTTTCGTGAGCTAAAGCCTGCTGCTGGATACCTGATAAATTTTTCGCTTTCCGCATGAGTTCCGACAATTGTTGCCAGTCTTCAGTCGGAAATAGCCACACTCCTTTTACTTCGCCGAAGACCTCACGAACTCCCGGGATGTCCGAGCAAAGAACGATTTTTCCAGACGCCATCGCTTCAAGAACCGCATAACTCAGCCCTTCACTACGACTCGCAGCGACCAACACGTCAACACCGCTTAGTACACGAGAAAATTCCGGCATTGGTTCTAAAATTCGAAGGGTTGCACCCAATTCCGAAAATTCCGACATTCGCGTGACAAACTCTCTGGTCTGCTCGCGGCCGATAATAACGAATAGACAGTTACCTGCCGATTCGCGGTGGATCTTTGCTGCAGCTTTCACGAATAAGTCAGCGCCTTTAATGATCGGATCGTATCCGAGTAACAAAAACACTGTTTGATCCTTCGACGCTCCGAGGAACGCGCGCGCATCGCGCTGCCTGTTGTGGTCAGGCAAAAATTTGGCTACGTTAATACCGTTATGGTCTAGAAACAACCTATCTCGCGGAAATCCACGATCAAGCGCGTTGCCGTATACGCCTTCAGCGACCGAAATAAACAAATCGCCGAAACTGCGAGCCAGAATGTTTACTTTGATAACATCTTTGAGTCGCTGAGCCGCGGTTAATTGCGCCACACTGTGAAAGTGCCACACCACTTTCGAAGATCGGTGACGCGCTATTTTCAGAATCACGGCGCTAACGTCAAAAGTTGCAAAATGCGAATGCAATATCAAAGGCTCACAACCGCGTAGTGCGCGTACGAGCGGCAGAAAGATACTTCTTTTCTGTGGAACGAAACCATACTTCACACCGGCATCGGAGAGAGCTTTCAACCAATTCCGGTCCTTAGCGCGATCTGGGAAAATGCAAAATGTATTAATCCGGAGGTTCTCCTGGCAGTACCGAGCCAGACATAAAAGGGAATCAATGAACGAACCTGGGTATTCTGGGGCAAAGTCACAAAGGTGGCAAATTACCGGACATTTTGAGTCCCTCTTCGAACCTACCGAATCCCTCCAACTACTAGCCGAATGTAATGTGTTCTCCAATGAAACTCCCATTACTCTTCACAGGGAACCACAATTATTCCGGATCTCACAACTCTGTCATAAAGTTCAGCGAGGGTAATGCAGTGATACCCGGAGGACTGCATCGCCCGGACAAACGCATATATAGAACCGCGGGTAAGCGCACGCCACAATAAATGTCGTGAAGCTGCTAGCTTGCCGAAGTGACCCGTGACAAGCAGCGCGCTACAAATCGCACGCACGATAAATGGACGGTTTGGGTCATTTATGTACTGGAGAAAAGTCGATGTCCAATTTCCGTTTGGAGTGGAGTTTCGCAAATCATGCTTGATCAGGTCACGAACGATATACCAATTCCTGTCCGTGTGTTGCATGAAATGGATGGGAATGCCGACCGACGCATAGCAGGCCCAGAACTCCGGCGCCCCATATGACAACATTCGCCCACCCAATCTAAAAGTCTCAGCAAAATTAGCGCACCCACCGTCTTCAGATTGCGCTAAAAAGACATCGCAAATTCCGCTTTCGACATGCTGGGATGAGTCGATGATGACTGTATAACGCTGAGCAGCCAATCGCTTTGTGACGCCCTGACGATAGCCCCAGGCAGGGGCCACAAAACTGTGCGGCCTCCCACCGAACAATTGCAAAATTTCTTGCTCGGATCGGTCAAGATGAGCCTTCGTTTCTTCCTCATCAAGATCCAAGAACTCTCTTGGATCTAGATCTGGAGAGCCGGTTTGGCGAAGATGAATCATCCCATGTGAGCCTATTTCAAATACGCCTTCCCTGATTCCTTTCTGAATTTGCCGTATGGATCTGGGCACAATTGAAGCGATCGGAGCAAGCCTTCCGTTAGAATCCCGAAAATGCGAACTATACATCAGAGTGAACTTGGCCCCCGTTCGACGACCAAATTTCCGCAATCTTCGAATCACTCTGGCACTTTGGCGATTCGGTGGCCGCGCGGAACCACGCAAGGTTAACTGCTCGGCAGTAACGGGCAGGTCATCCAATCGGACCGCGGCACACGGTTCCGGCAGCTTGTGCGGGCAACCTACTTCGCGCAACCAATTCGATATCACCTTGTAGAGCATGGGAACCCCAGGAACACCGAACTGCCAAGGGTTTGCACCTACAATCAGACGTCCGTTATCGAACGTAATGATAGGGACTCCATTCAATGAGACGAGGACTTCCGAGCCGTCCCCCACGGCTAGTGGAGTTATGAGAGGAACCTCGCCAAAGATCGTCACGTGTTTCGGCAAACCATCGACCAATCGATGGCCTTGCTCAATGCAAAAAACATGCCGTCGCTTGCTTGAAATATAGTGAGTAGAAGGTTCAACGTGAAGAAGTTTGGCAGTATCGCGCAATCGGACTCGGTCTAGGAATATCGCCACAGGGACGTCCGACATCCCGAAATACTGCAATAGACCTGTATCGTATTCTTCGCGTGCGATCGCAATACTGCAGACTCTTGCCGGTTCTGGCATCGTGGAGAACGTTTGTGACAACCGATGAGATACACGTATCTGCCAAAGAATGGCCAGTTGTCTCCATGCGCGAGAATGTTGCCACCCGAAGGTTCCCACCCGATCCGTTGTCGAAACCGTAACGATGTTTTGCTTCACCGAACTCGTAGCTGCATACGTGGAGTCATCAAATACGGTCTGTTTGGGATTGATCATTCATTCCTCGCACACGTTGAACGCAGCGGATGCGACACAAACGCCGCAGCACATTATCAAGATTAAACCGATCGTCGTTGATAGTGAGAAGGGTTGGAAAGAACCGGTTGAGAAGTGTAGGGATGTGCGCGATGGAGTTTTAGAGCCTCAAACGATAGGGCTCTGCGCCTCGCAATAGGATAGGCTGTACTTGCAGCGGTATAAGAAAAGGCTAACCACAACGTCCTTTCACCCAGGGCTGAACCGCTGAGACCTATTACAAGCATGGTTGTGAGCATTGCCAGCGGCAAGATTCCTTGGCTGGTGTTGCGCGCTCTCCAGGCGGACCTAAAACAAACGAGCACACCAAGGAAAAATGGAATACTACCCAGTAGACCCACTTCTGTGACCATGTGGAAGTAAAGGTTGTGGAAGTCCCTCGCGACGTGATAACCAACTCGACGGCCAAGTTCAACCTGGTGATATATCGGCCCCCAGCCGAAAAACGGCTTTTCCGCGATCATAAGTTCCGCCTGCGCATTCATCTCGTCTCGGCCTGTGGTGTCTCCCTCAAATAAGGTTCGTTCCCATCGAGTCCGCATCGTCTCCACGGTGAACAATGCAAACACAAGAAGAACGATCCCGGCTACCCCAATCGTCCCGAGCTTAACTCGCTGGAAAAGACTTGCCCGATGCAACACAAACACGCTGCATCCTGCCACTAGCGCCAGGACGGCGCCTCGAGAGCCAGTTCTCATGATGGGTACAAACAAAACGGCCGAGAACAACCAGAAGCATGCACGCGCTGTGCGATTCCTGTTCGCTTGACCATACGCAAGGCCTACCAAAATCACGAATCCTAATACAAGAAAATGACCGATCAAATTTGGATTTGTGCCGAAAGCTGCAACGCGTTCATCGGGTCCTTGGACCTCTCCTGTATAACCGAGGGACTGGATAACCCCGAGGAGCATGCAACCGGCGGCAAATGCGAATAGCGAAGCTCGAGCTACTCGACTGTCGGTCAGGAGATTGCTTGAAACCCAGAACAGCACGAGCAATTGAACTAGCGTCCCAAAAACTGTCCTGAAGCCCGCTAGTAATTCGGAGCTATCCGGCTCTGGAAGACTAAAAATCGTTAGAACACCGGTCAACACATAAATCACCAAATAGCTCGCAAAGAACCAAAGGGCCTTATCGAGACGGCCATAGCAGATCCGAGGCTTTAGAACCGTGGTCATAATAAACAGATAACCCATGGTTTTGGTGATACTACTTCCGGAGCCGAATCCGATGGTCGCAAAGGGCAATGAAAACAGGAATGCGTAGTAGGTGATATGAACAGCCCAACTCAGGTCTGCCAAACCACGTGGCCTCGCTGAAAGATGACTTGTTTTCGCTATCAACATGTCAACTGGTTTTGCCACAACCTTGTGGGCCTAACAGGTGGCTTCGCAAATGAGCGTCAAACGTAGCACCAATATGTTTCCAGGCGAAACTGTCGCTGTTACTTCGCTCAAATTTCCAACCTGCCATGAGTTTCTCGATGAACGATTCGATTCCCGCTATGTCATTGCCGCTGAACCGACCCGTCAGACCCGAGGTGCACGCGATGGTTTCGGCGTCACAACCTTGAGGAGCGATCATTAGAACCGGAGTCCCAAGTGCGATGATCTCGAACAATTTTGCAGGAACAGTACCCTTTATTCTTGCGGGGGATTCTTCAAAAACCGAATTAATAACCACTGCGACGTTTGCCCCGCGAATTGCTGAAAGGACCTCAGCTCGAGGAACCCTGCCATGCAGCTTCACATGATCTGTTACGCCGAGTCTGGCAGCTTCCTCTCGCACATGTGTATTGTGATCTCCGTAATAGTGAAAACACCATTCAAGGGAGGTGCCCCGATTCTTCAACCGCTGCAGTGCCAAAAGGACGGGCGTGATAACCCTTTCCGGCGGATAGAAAATACCCCCATATACAATTGCGAAATGGCCAAAACCATATGGCTGCACACTGGAGAATTCTTCTGCGTCGTATCCATTCGTTACCACGTGCAGCTTTGAGCCGATGTTGAACCGAGAGTCTAAGTCAGACGCCCAAGCTTGGGATACTATCGTAACGGCTGCGGCGCCTTTCAGCAACCTGGCTTCGGGCAGAAAACCCCGCAGTGCTTCAGACATAAGCGGAGCGTCAAGCCAAGGATCCCGGTAGTCCAGAACATACCGGCGGCTCAATTTCTTTGCCAGGCGCTCCGCTAACATAAATGTCGCGAACGGTGGGCCGCTCGCAAGAACCAAGTCGACATCGTTTGGTTGCAGTTGATGGCACGCCCGCTCGGCCGCCTTGATCCAGCCGACACCGTCGTCGATTGCAGTAAAACGTGCGAGCTTCCGGCATATTCCGCCGACCAACCACCCAAGTCCTCGATCCCAGCAAGTCAGATGAATTGGATTCAGAAAACGCCAATCGTGGTCCGTCAGGATCTGCCGGATTCCCTCCATTTGGAGATCTGCTTTCGCCTTCTCTCGATTGTCCAGATGACGCCACAGTTCCGGCCTCGGCGTGACGACTGTCACATCCCACCCAAACCGCGTCAGGTATTTTGCAGCATTCCATGTGCGCACTGAAGCGCTCGCCTGAACGGGGGGGAAATTCCAAGCCAGGAAAAGCAGCCTCGGACGTCGTACCTTTGATAGCCCTTGAATGACGTGTGCAGTGGCAGAAGACGCGGCATCGAGCGCTGTGATTATCCTCGAGCTATTATTCGATGTCGACACGGTCGTTCGTTGACTAGTAATCCGTGATTACTGAACGTTCCATAGGGAGGCATAGGCGTTCTCGTATGCAGCTCCAGTGCGGTCAAAACAAAAGCGTTCCATGACTCTTCGATATCCATTTTCAGCCAGAGTTGTCTTCAAGCACGAGTTCGTGAGCAAACTTCGTAGTGCGTCCGCAAGTGCCGCAGCATCGTCCGGCTCGACGAGAATGCCGGTTTTTTTGTCTTCGATGATTTCTGGAATGCCGCCCACGGCGGTGGCCACTACTGGCTTTCTGCAAGCTAAAGCTTCGATCACGACGATACCGAAGGACTCAGCTCTCGACGGAAGCACAAAGATTTCGCATCCGTTCAAAAGCTTGGCTATTTCGCTTGGTTCCTTTGATCCGAGAAAGCGAGTCTGCTTACATATCCCTATTGTTGAAGCTAACTGTTCCAATTCGGTCCGCAGCGGACCTTCCCCGACTAAAACGAGGGTCAAAGAAGGATCACCCATAAGAAGCGGCTTCGAGGCATTTAGTAGAACATCGATACCTTTCCATTCTGTCATCGCAGCAATACACAAGATGTACCGGTTTCTTTCCCCGATACGTTGTTTGTTATCCGGCAAAACAAAATCTATTGGATTGATGCCATTGTGGATAAAAACCGTCTTGTGCCGTGCGCATGGAAACACATCGAGGAACTTCTTCCGATAAGTATCCGACGGCAGAACAATCAAATCTGACGAGCGAATCATGTACCTGAACGCTCGCGAATATCTTTCTCTCGGTTTACCGTTCGGAAACGCATCAGAGCCGTGAACTGAAGTTACGAGGCGAATTGATAGCAGGTGCCTGCAAATCGCAAAATAGAAGAAGTTATCGATCGGAAAATGAAGATTTACGACATGGATGTTATGCCTGCGTAGAAACCATATGAGCTGAATGAGCATGATCGGGAACAAAACAGGGAATGCAAGCGCACTCACTATCGGACGTGGTTGCGCGAACGGAAAACCGATGCGCAGCTGAACTCCAGGAAAGCCCCGTTTTGTTGTCCGTCTCTTGAGAACCACTGTCTGACCTGGGTGGAAAAAGAGAACGCCATGCCCGAGAGTATGTAAATATTTGGCCAAATTCTCAGCGACATTAACAACGCCGCCCCGTCCTTCATCCCAGGGCACAACAAGCAACAGTTGCATTTTCATCGGCGATCGACACGCTCGTGAGCGTCCAGTCGTGAGTATTTCAAGCTTGCTTGGAGATTCTGCGCTAGCATTCAGGCGCCGACGTGCTTTCGTTGAAATGCGGTTTGAAGTGTCTGAAAATCCTTTCAACGGCACCTCTGAGCTTGCGTATGGGCAAAACGACCAGTGGAGGCAGACCAATGCGTGCCAGTCTGCCGGAAGCGGCCCAAGCGAGCTTCGGATACTCTTTACGATATGCTTCCAGATCTGCGAGTATCGTCTTCCTAACCTCCGGGGTGAGCCTATTTGCCAGTCCGGTCAGCATTATGGCCGTGTCAAGCATGGATTTTGTTTGCTCGAGGACATTTTGTGTTTTCTGCTCCGAGTGAAATCTGAAACAGCCGAACGGTATTTCCGTGTAGCGGACTCTTGCTCCAGCAAGGAAGAACTTGCCCCATAACTCATAATCCATAGTGAAATGGTTTGTCTCGTTCAAGCCGCCAACACGCAGTGCACCCTGGAGCGGAAACAGCACGGCGGGCTGGTCGATGCTGCCTCCGCAACGCCACACTGACCTGACACGAAGCAGGTCTTCAAGAGACCGAACCCACCCCCTGTGAATGCGAATACTCTCGCTTGCCTCGTCAATGTTGACGCAATCGCCAATGTAGACCACATCCTCGCCCGGTACTGCCGGTACTGAATGTTGCAACACATGGTTTGTCAAAGCATTCTTACACAATATGTCATCGCTGTTGATCCATGTCGCAAGTGTTCCAGATCCCATGCGTAACCCGCGATTGATAGCGGCGCTCTGCCCACCGTCGCGCTCGCTGACCCAAAACCTGATCCAAGGAGAATACTTTCGAATGATGTCCACGCTGTTATCCGTGCTGCCGCCATCCAGAACGAAGTATTCCAGGTCCGGATAACCCTGCAGAAGAATGGAGCGGATCGTCTCTTCGAAAAACCTTCCCTGATTGAACGAAGGAGTAACGATCGTAATCCTCGGCCACAGCCTCGTCGAGGAAGCGGCTTCGGGCCTCAAACTTTCTTCAGTCCAGGGCCAACCTGTTTTACCTGCTGGAGGTGCTGGCAGCTCAGTCAATGACGGACAGCGCATCTGAAGCACCTAGACGAGAAATCAGCGATCGATTTCACGATCTACCTCGTTCATTTCAGTTCGCCACGTCGAGTGCACATGGTACAGCAGCCGTCTCACACTCAGCGAAGTTGGCCCGGCAGTCGAAGCTCCGAGTGATGCCGTTGTATTAATTCGAACAGTCGGTCTGTGATGACTTTATTGCCTGCCGCATTCGGGTGTTCATCCCACTCGGCTATACGTAACGCGGCATGGTCGCGGTTTTGCCAAATATCAAGTAAGTTGAAGACGAGAAACCCTGCGGCACTGGCGTCATCCAAGGCTTGTGTCTCACCAGGAACAGCATCCATAACGACGTTGAGCGGAACGAATACCGGAACAGCGCCCTGTTCCCGTGTAATAGCCGCTATTCGCTCCAGGGTCCAGCGCACAATTCGGTCGGCGGCAGGCAGCAGCAAACGGTCCGCTTCACGGCCGGGCATGCGTGTCTGGATTCCGGCATGGCCAAGCAGTGTCCGAACCATTTTGAAGGGGACCGGTGGTCCTACATTGCCCAGCGCGTGGACACCGAGCGGCCGCACCAACTCATCGAGTTCGGGATACGGGATGGGGATTCGCGACAGGATGACGTCTTCCAAATGAGTCACAACGGTCGTCCTCAGCCCCTGACTGTCGGTAATGAATACGGCATCGGGCTGGTACCTCAGGGCCCTTTCTTCAAGCATCGCGAGCTGTTGCAGGAGCGAGTACGCTGGCACGCCGAAGTTGAGCACCTCGTAACGGGTGTGGTCGTCCGCTTGCGTCGCCTGGTTCAGCCGGTCTTCCAGGAGATCCGGGAACGTCTCGCCATCGGCGACACCCGATCCCATGACAGACGATGGACCCAGCAATGCGATTCGATATATACCTTCGGGCTTTGCCAGCGCGACTTCGCGGTCCCTCATCCCACCCTGATTGGTCGTCAGCGGCTGATCTTCGAAGATGATGCGTACACTCGGCCGGAGATCGCCGCGCACAAAATCGTCGCGTGAACGGTACGCTTCAGTTGAAGAAAGCCCAACCCAATGCGCCGGTTTCTTGAGCTGAACGTCCCAAAGCTGAACACTCATCCGGCTCGCATTGTCCAGCTTCTCGTAGTACCCCTTATGTTGCAGGGCAGCATCACGCGCGTTCAAGGTTGAATGCTGAAGCGAAGCGACCAGCGACGCCGCCTTCGGAACGAAGCCGTCGTAGACTGTTGTGCTGCCCACTGCCAGCATGCCGAGGAGCAAGACCGTTGACTGAAAGGCAGGGCGTTTATAGAACACAACTGCATCCACCTTGTCTCGCGCCGACCACGAAAAACCTGCCGCTCCCAAGCCGCAGACAAACAAACTAATCACTATTCCAATATCGCGGGCATCGATGTTTCCGGCGGCGCTCCACATCGTAAACCATCCGGCAACCGAGTCTGAGCTCCACAACGACCAGATGACGCAGATAATGGTGAAGGTGCCGAGTCTCCGCAAGGCGAGTGATAAGTCCCACAGGGAACCATGGCTCGGTCCGCGCTTGCGAGGACGGTTCATTTCGCGAATGGAGCCAAACACCACCAGCGTCCCGAGAATCGTCCAGAACAAACCATCCTGCAGCTCCAGCGGAAAACCGCCTCGCAGCCAGAACCATTGGTACGAGTGAAGAATCCAGCTAGTCAGGAAAACGATGGCTGTGGAGACTACCAATCCGGCATTGCCTTTCCAATCGCCGAACTTGAAATAGCACGGATAGTACACGAGCTTCATCATGAAATCTTTCCAGTAGATATTGACGCGGCGCCAGAAGTCCGTGAAGCTCGATGCTAAAAAGTACAGGTGATGTGTCTGCGGCAGATGGAATCCATAAAGGCCCAGCACTCCTCCGATCAAATGAAACTGACCCGAGACTCGAAGATAGAGTAGGAACGTGGCTAGCATGAACTGGATAAGATCGCCCAAACCCCTCAGCTGCGATGGATCGTTCATCGCATGGAGGTACACCAGTCGGTACAGAATGAGGTGAACCAGACCTCGGACGATCCAACGCATTCCCGTTTCGTAGATCCGTCCATGGTCCTCGTCGTAGTACGTTCGAATAAAGGTTGAATAATCGACGATGGGGTACAGGGGGAAGC